>Ga0207705_10000018_pt1 | contig 319792 bp, 305 predicted proteins | sample KBSC13metaG_FD_184314 | JGI IMG/M metagenome (GOLD analysis project Ga0207705, IMG submission 184314) | Corn rhizosphere microbial communities from Kellogg Biological Station, Michigan, USA - KBS C1-3 metaG (SPAdes) (version 2) | ecosystem: Host-associated > Plants > Roots > Rhizosphere >... | reverse complement strand
GGGGCCACCCCCCACACGATGCCGACGCGAAGCTGCGGTCTTGGCCGAAGGTCACCCCCCAGGACTTGAAACAGCCCAGGCGTCGTCCGCATAGCCCCGCTCCACGACGCCGGCATCACCATGAGGCTTAAGCTTCATGCTGAGATCTGTATTCTTTGGGCGAAGTTACACTCTCATGCATGCCGAGGAGCTTCGCGCCGGTCATGTCCGCCGACCCAAGTCAGCGAACGCATCATGCGTACACGGTTTGTTCCAGTTTGTCAAGCCCTGCCCTCATGCGGCCCAAGCGAACGGTGCATTATCGGGTCGAGGCGGGCCTTCGCTCGAAGACATAGCGCTTGCTGCCCCCGTAGAGCGTTATGCGGGTGGGATGCGGGAGCCGATCCATCCGCAGCCTGGCCGTCTGCCTCGTCCCGTCGACAGCAAAGCCGATCTGCTCGAAGCCGCCGACATAAGCAGCCGGCAGAATGTACGGCCCGCGCGCATCGCGTCCTACTGTGTAGCGGACGGCCGGCTTGTCGTTGAGGATCATATTGCCGTCGCGCAGCTCCAATGTGCCGCAGCAATCATTATTGAAGACGCCGTTCTCCTTGCCCGCCACCGCAACAGGCTGATGGCGAAGGAGGAAAGCGGCGAGCAGGACCGCTCCCGTGGCGACTGCTCCCATCTTCCACCGAGCCATGCCGCGCCCCATGCCTGCCCTCCCTGGGTCATTTTCGCAGTTTCTGCGACATATGTAGATTTATAGTCAATAGCTGCAGCGCCGGGATTTATATTCAACCATCCGGTTGACAGTACCAACTCCGCAGGATATTAAACCTTATGGTTGAATACGAATCGACACGGCTGGACGCCGTCTTTCATGCGCTTGGCGACCCGACGCGGCGTGGCATGCTGGCGAATCTCGCACTCGGCGAGAAATCGGTCGGGGAATTGGCGCAGCCATTCGAGATGAGCTTCGCCGGCGCGTCCAAGCATGTGAAAGTGCTGGAGGAGGCCGGCCTTATCGCCCGGCGCAAGAGCGGCCGAACCCATTATTGCAGCATCCGGCCCGAGCCGCTGGCTGAGGCCCAGGGATGGCTGCGGCAGTGGGAGCGTTTCTGGACCGTCCGCCTCGACCGCCTGGAAGACCTGATCAAATCCGACAAAGCGAAGGAGAATCCCAATGGCTGAAGCCGCAGCGCAGATCCGCCTGCCCGTCGAACGCACGGCCCCCGATACGATCCGGCTGGAGCGCCTGCTCGACGCGCCGCCGGAGACGGTATGGCGCTATCTGACCGAGGCGGAGCTTCGGGCCAAATGGTTCATGGGCGGCACCGACGCGGTCGCGGACGGCGAATTCAACGTGCTGGTCGACCATGACAATCTGTCGGATCAGCCGGTGCCCTACCCTGCCAGCTATGCCGAGTTCAAAGGCAAGACCTGGAACGAAAAGGTGGTCCGCTTCGAGCCGCCGCGGCTGCTCGCGACGACCTTCCAGGGCGGCAGGAACGGCACGGTGACCTACGAGCTTATCCCCGAGGGCGATCGGACGCGGCTGGTGCTGACGCATAGCGGGATCACGAGCGCGACGGGATCGCAGGATTTCGGCAGCGGGTGGAATTCGCACCTCACCGTGCTCGAAACGCGGCTCGCGGGCGGCAGCATACCCGATTTCTGGGCGCTGCATGCGCAGTCGCGCGAGGCGGTGGCCAAGGCGCTGGGCTGACCATGTGCCCGCTATGCCTGTCTGCCGCCGCAATCGGCTGGCTCGCGACCGGCGGCGTTTCCGCCGCGGCCATGGGTGCGCTGCTGATCCGGCGGCGCGAAAGAGGAGACGATCGAGATGACGACGCATCGAACCGCGACGCGTGACGAATGGCTGACGAAGCGGCTGGCGCTGCTCGAGGCCGAGAAAGCGCTGACCCGCCAGAGCGACGAGCTGGCGCGCCGGCGGCAGGACTTGCCGTGGGTGCCGGTCGAGAAGGATTATCGCTTCGAGACCGCCGAGGGGGAGAAGAGCCTGGCCGACCTGTTCGAAGGCCGATCGCAGCTGATCGTCTATCATTTCATGTTCGGGCCCGACTACAAAGCGGGCTGCCCGTCCTGCTCGATGATCGCCGACGGATTCAACGGCTTCTGGCAACATCTTGCCGCCCATGACGTGACATTGTGCGCAGTGTCGCGCGCGCCGATCGCCAAATTGCTCGGCTATCGCGAACGAATGGGCTGGACCTTCCCCTGGGCGTCGTCCTTCGGCGGGGACTTCAACCTGGATTACGGCGTGGGTCTGACGGAGACCCAGCAGGACCAGGGCTATGACTATAATTATCAACGCAACCCGGCGATGTCGCGCAACACACCCGACGCGCCCTCGACCTTTGCCACCATGTGCGGCGTCGACGGCCGAACCTATTTACGCGAGCTGCCGGGGATGAGCAGCTTCCGGATCGAGGACGGGCGAATATTCCACACTTATTCGAGCTACGGGCGCGGGCTGGACGTGCTGTGGGGCGCCTATCAGTGGCTCGACCGGGCGCCGCTCGGCCGCAACGAAAGCGGGATCTGGTGGAAGCGGCGCGACGAATATGACCTGAGAGCGGCGGCCGCCTGATCCCGGCGGCCGGGCTGACCGGCTGTGTGGATTCAGATGTGGGTGTGTGACGCCGATGGATGGACCGCGGGCCTGGCCGCACGTCCGCGCAGCGCAGCCGGGACGCGCGGCCGCACGTCGAGCAGCCGTTCCAGCAGGTCCTGTCCCTCACGCCATGCGCCGAGGCCGGAATCCGCGTTGATGTGCCCTGCCCCATCGAGCAGCACGAAATGCGCACCCAAGGCGCAGGCGAGCTCGTCGGCGCGGTCGGCATGGCACCAGGGATCGTCATTGCTGGCGACGATCGTGGTCGGAAAAGGCAGGACGGATTTGGGCGTGGGGGCGAAGCGTTCGATGCGCGGATCGGCGCCGAGGCGATCGACGTCGGGAGGCGCGACCAGCAGCGCGCCGACGACGTTGCTCGGCGCATTTTCGCCGAGCAGGCTCACCCACCACAAGACGGCATGGCAACCGAGGCTGTGCGCGACCAGCACGACCGGGCCCTGCGCCGCGCCGACCGCCTGATCGATCCGGCTGATCCAGACGTTGCGCACCGGATCCTCCCACATACCCAATTGCACGCGAAGGCAATCGTGGCGCTCGCGCTCCCAGATCGTCTGCCAATGGCCGGGGCCGGAATCATGGAGTCCGGGCACGAGCAGGCACAAGGGGGACAGGCCGAGTTCGCCTTCGGTCATGGTCACGCACTCCATCTTCGGATGCGCGCATCATATTTCCTACTTCTTTGATAGGAAATACAATCCGACTTGGTCAGGCGATAGGTGAGCTTGGATAACCCCGCCCTCCCCGCTTGAACGCGCACGGCCGGTTGAACGGCGGAATGCGGGCCTTTCTCCGCGTCGGGAGGCAGAAGGGGTTGCGGATGCGATGGCCCGAAGGGCTCAGGAAATGTCGACCGTTTCGTAAACGAAGGTCGCCGTGCCATTCGCGGGCACGCTGGTGGACCAGACGTCGCGTCCGTTGCGACGGGGCAGCTTCTGCCGGAAGCGCAGCCGCTGGTCGTCGCGCGCCGCGAAGCGCGCCTCAAACGCGATCGGCCATGGATTGGCGTTGGTGACGGTCAGCCTGTGCCGTTCGCCGCGGCCAGGGAGATCGTCGACGTCAACCGAAACCGAGGGGCCGGCGTCGACGCGCATCTCCACATCCTCGCCGACCGCCTTGTCTGCGACGCTAGTGCTGCCGACGAGGATCGGGCGTCCCTTCACCGGCTCGAATATCCGGACCTGCCCCGCCGGAAGGGGAATGCCGAGCCGCGACGTGGCGCGATTGGCGACCTGCAGTACGAGCGCGGGATCCTCGGCATCGTCGCCAAAAATGTCGGATACGTAGAGCGTGCGCATCGGCACCGCCTCGCGCTCGAGGAAGGCAACCTGTTTCTGCGCCTTTGAGGCTACGGTCACGGGTTGGGGAAAGCGATAGAGTTTGAGGTCGCCCAGGTCCTCTTGTTTGGCCTTTCGGGTGCCGGTGACGACGATGTCCCGATATAACGCCTCGGATGCAATAGGTGCGGGCACGGCGACCTGCGCCGGTGGCGGCGGCAGAGGACGCGGCGCGCCGGTGGGATAGCAGCGCAGGCGCAGGGCATGATCCTCGTCATCGGTGCCGAATGACCGATCCGATCCGTCGTGGTTGACCTTTCCCGCAACAACCATCGCATGCGCGCCGGGGAAGCTCGTCACGTCGCTCGAGGCGAGCGTGATCCAGGCGAACATGTCCGCGCTCCGCCCGTCAGGACGCATGGTGACGACATAGTCGGCCTGCCAGTCGAAGCCGCCCGCGAGATAGGACAAGGTGAGCGTCGCGGTGAGGGGGCGCGGGCTGTCGGTCCGGATCGACAAGGTGGGCTTGGCGGAGAGGCCGGCAGGCACCTCCGGATAGACGATGGTTTCGGCGAGGCCCGTGCAGTGCAGTGCCTCGATCCCGTGGCCGAATTCGACCAGGGCCGCGCCGTCGGCGGAGGAGCGGATGGTCGCCTGCTGTTCGACCGTCTTGCCGGTCGCGCGATCGGTTCGGCGGACGAGCACGCGGCGTCCGAGCATGCGATCGTAGAGCGTGCGCGGCGACAAGAGATCGGCGTCGAGATTCTTCTCGATCACGTCGCGCGGCAGATCGGCGACAATCGCGGATTCGGGCAGGATGTTACCCGCGACGCCCTCGAACCGGACCACCGCCGGGCCCGCGGGTAGCGTCACGGTGCGGCGTTCGGTGACGAGCGCGAAGCCCGCGAGGTCCTCCGCGTCGATCGGATCGGTGCCGCGAAGGGGGGCGCGGTAGATGGTGACCGAGACCTTGTCGGGCCGGGCGGAGGTGATCAGCGCGTCGGCGTCCGCTCTGCCGCCAAGCAGCGCTGATGCCAGCAATGCGGGCCAGAGCCGCCGCACCGCGATCAATACCGGGTGTCGAAGGTCGCCGTGAGCGTCGTGCTGCCGTTGGCGGGCACGGTGACGTGCCAGACGCGCTCGTCGAGCGACCTCTGCTCGCCAGGCTGGCTTTCGGCCACGACACGCGTGTCGCCCCAATAATTGTCGAGCCCCGCCTGGGTGAGGTCGACCGTCACCGGGCTCGGCCGCGCGTTGGTGAGGACGTAGCGCATGTTGGTGCGCCAGAACGTAAGGCTACGTTCTTCCTCGACCGTGCGGGTCGGGGCGCCGTTGACGCGGATCCGGTAGCGCGCGGTCCGTTCCCATTCGTCGCTCTGGATCTTCTCGCGCTTGTCGACCGTGGACTGGACCTTCACGTCGAACGCCTCGCCGGTCTTGATCGCGAGCTGGGTGCCCATCGGCGTGTGGCCGATCCGGTTCTCGCCCACGAATTGCGGCTGGCCCTTCGCATCGCGGATATAGACGCGCACCGTGCCGGCGGGCAGCGCATCGCCGAGCCCGCCCGCGCGCGCGGTCGAGAAGCCGAGCACCGTGTCGGCGCTCTGCGCCTCCGCCGCGCTGCCGAGCCAGCCATTGCGGAAGGCGTAGAGTTTCCTCGCGGGCACGGCGGAGACCGACAGGAAGCTCACCTGCTTTTGCTGATTGGCTGCGATCGTGGTGCGGTGGCCGAGCGGGTAGAGATAGAAATCGCCAAGCCGCTCGCGCGCCGCGGTTTCGGTGCCGGGCCTGGTGCCGGGCGCGATCCCCTGGCCGCGCATTCCGGACGCGCCCGGGCCGCCCGCGACCAGCATTGTATCGGCGTTGACGTAGCTCGTGCCGCCCTCATTGCCGAGCGTGATCCAGCCCTGCAGATCGATCGCCGATTTAACCTCGTCGAACAAGGCGACATAATCGGCCGACCAGGAAAGCCCGCCGGTCAGATAGCTGATCGTGACCGGGCGTGGGCCCGCGCTTTTCGCATCCAGCGTGATCGACAAGGTCGGCCGCGCGCGCAGGTTGGGCGGCAGCGAATCGAATACGACGCGGACGGGCAGGCCGTCGTCGCGCAATATCTCGATCCGGTCGCCGATCTGCAGGACGACGCCGTCATTGGAGGCGAGGACGCGCGCCTGCTCGCGTGTTTCGGCGCCGGTGGCCGGATTGGTGCGCACGATCGTGATCGTCTGGCCGACCGCCTTTTCCATCAAGGCCGCGGGCGAGAGCAGGTCGTAATCGTAATTCTGCTCGACAATGTCGGTGCCGGCCGCCGAAAGGCGGACCGTTTCCGGGCGGATCTTGCTGGAGACGTCGGGAAATTCCTGCCGCGAGACGCCGGCGGGAAGCGTCATCCGGCGCGTATCCTGCACCAGGGCGGTATCCTCGCCATAGATGGTCACGGCGACATCGCCCTGCGCGCTGTGCGCCGGCGATGGCACGCTTTGCGCCGATGCCGCGAGCGGTACCGCCATCAGCATCCCGAACGTCCAGCGCGGCATAGACCTCTCCTCTTTTGCGGCGAGCCTATGGCGTGCGGGTCGCCCCGGCAACCGGCAGTCGGGACCGCTATGGATGACTTCGCCCGGATCAGCCCGGCCGATGGCGATGCCGATGCTGTTCGGCCTTGGCGCGGTTGCCACAGGCGGCCATGTCGCACCAGCGGCGCGATCTGTTTCTGGTCAGGTCGAGGAACAGCCAGTGGCACTCGTCGCGCGGACAGATTTTGAGCCGCGCGAGCTGCTCTCCGCGCAGGAGATCGACCGCGGCGAGCGCGACCGGGCCGAGGATCGCATCGCAGGCGCTGTGGAAGCGGAAGCCCGCCGGGCTGCCGCCGATCACCGCCGAGCCGAGCGCGTCGCGCAGGATCCGCACCAGCACCGACCTGGCATCGGCCGCCTCCTGCCCGGTCAGCGCCGCCTCCATCACCGATCGGATCGCGTCGCGCAGCGCGTGTGCGGTGGCGAGGCACGTATCCGGCAGCGAGGAGGCGGAGCCGGCCTGGTCGAGGAGACCGCTGTCGGCCGCCCACCGGCGCAGCCCCGCCGGCGTCCCGATATGGTCGGTCTCGTTCCGGGTTCCCCGCCAGCTGATGGTGTTGGCGAAATCGAGCGCGAGGTTTCCCCCGGCGCGATGAAGCGGCGCTTGAGCTTCTGAGGAAAATGACATAACCACCAAAACCGCATTTAGGGGGTTATACTATAGCAAGGAGAGACGGCCATGCGAATGCTTTTTCCCATTCTTGCCTGTGGCGCGATTGTTGCTGCACCGGCGCATGCGGCGCCCGACACCCCCGACGCAAAGGCGATCGTCGCCCAAGAGCGGGAGCTTGGCCGCGCCATGATCGCGCGCGACGTGGCGTCGCTGTCGCGGATCGTCGACGAGGATTGGGTTTGCCAGGGCGCGACCGGCATTTCCGACAAGGCGCATTTCATCGCGGACGTGGCCCAGCGGAAGCTGGTCATGAAAAGCTTCGCGCTCCGCGACATTCATGTGCGGGTGTTCGGCGACATCGCCTATCTGATGGCGACAGACGACGAGACAAGCAGCTATGCCGGCATCGACGGCAGCGGCACCTATAATTGGCTGGATGTCTGGCAGAAACGAAACGGCCAGTGGGTTTCGGTGGCGACCCAGATCACCAAGGTGCGGGCGCACTGAGCCCGACGGCCCTGTCCGTCATCCCCGCGAAGGCGGGGATCCATAAGCCGGGACGTCCAGCGTAATCTGGAACGCGGGATATATGGATTCCCGCCTTCGCGGGAATGACGACGAGTTGCGGAGGCGCGCCTTAGCGCTTGAGCGCGGTGCGGCCGGCGTAGCGGGCGATCGCCCCCAGCTCCTCCTCGATGCGGATCAGCTGGTTATATTTGGCGAGCCGGTCCGAGCGCGCGAGGCTGCCGGTCTTGATCTGACCGCAATTGGTGGCGACGGCGAGGTCGGCGATCGTATAATCCTCGGTCTCGCCCGAACGGTGCGACATGACGGCGGTATAGCCCGCGCGCTGCGCCATGCTGACCGCCTCCAGCGTCTCGCTGAGCGTGCCGATCTGGTTGACCTTGACCAGAAGCGAATTGGCGACGCCTTTGCTGATGCCTTCGGCCAGGATCCTGGGGTTGGTGACGAAGATATCGTCGCCGACGAGCTGGACGGTGTTGCCGATCTTGTCGGTCAGAAGCTTCCAGCCATCCCAATCCTGCTCGGCCATACCGTCCTCGATCGAGACGATCGGGTAAGCGGCGGCGAGTTCAGCCAGGTAATCGACCATCTCGGCAGGCGCGAGCTTCCGCCCCTCGCCTTCCAGGTCGTAGACGCCGTTCTTGAAAAATTCGCTCGCCGCGCAATCGAGCGCGATGCCGACATCCTCGCCCGGCTTGTAGCCGGCGGCCTCGATCGAGCTCATGATGAAATCGAGCGCGTCCTTGGGGCTGGCGAGGTTGGGGGCGAAGCCGCCTTCGTCGCCGACCGCGGTCGCGAGGCCCTTGTCGTGCAGCTTCTTCTTGAGCGTGTGGAAAATCTCCGTGCCGCAGCGGACCGCCTCGATCAGGCTTTCGGCGCCGATCGGCATGACCATGAATTCCTGGAAGTCGATCGGATTGTCGGCATGCGCGCCGCCGTTGATGATGTTCATCATCGGCACGGGCAGGACATGCGCCGAAACGCCGCCGACATAACGATAGAGGGGAAGACCGCGCGATTCCGCCGCCGCCTTGGCGACCGCGAGGCTGACGCCGAGGATGCCGTTCGCGCCGAGCCGGCCCTTATTGTCGGTGCCGTCAAGCTCGATCATCACCGCGTCGATCTCGGCCTGATCCTCGGCCTCGAGGCCCTCGACCGCGTCGGCGATCTCGCCATTGACCGCATCGACCGCATCATCGACGCCCTTGCCGCCCCAGCGGCTCTTGTCGCCGTCGCGCCGCTCGACCGCCTCGCGCGTGCCGGTCGACGCGCCCGACGGCACCGCGGCGCGGCCGAAGCTGCCATCCTCCAGCGTGACATCGACCTCGACGGTGGGATTGCCGCGACTGTCGATCACGGTGCGGGCGTGGACGTCGACGATCGCGGTCATTGGGTAATCTCCGATTTGCAAGGCTACAGGATGGCGCGGCCTGTAAGGGCGACGAGCCGTGGAGGCAATGATTCCGCTTCCGATACGAAAAGTGTATTAGTGGGGTGGAACGCAGCGTCTATGCAGCGGTTAAGCGGTAGCGTGTTGAGTCATTGCAGGAGATCAGACCATGTCCGCCGACGAACAGCTTCCCGAAGGGACCGACCACATCGTGGAGGGTGCGGCCGTGACCGAAGCCAGCGGCACCGATACGGCTCCGCCCATCTCCGCCATCGACGAGGGAAGCGAAGGAACCCGAGGCGCCTTCTTCGACCGGGTGGACGAATTGCGCGGCCAGGCGACCGACAAGGCGCGTGAGCTGGCGCAAACCGGCAAGGACCGCGCCGCATCGACGCTCGACAGTCTGGTTCAGACGGTGGAGGACGCCGCGAGCGAAATCGACGAAAAACTGGGCAGCCAATATGGCGATTATGCCCGGCGCGCGGCGGAGCATATCGGTGGCTTCACCGATTCGTTCCGCGACAAGGATATCGATGCCTTGTTCAACGACGCGCGCGATTTCGTGAAGAAGTCGCCCGCGGTCGCGATCGGCGCGGCGGCTGCCCTGGGCTTCGTGGTGGCACGGCTTGCCCGCTCGAGCATGCCGGAAAGCTCCGGCAGAGATGCGCCAAAGGCGTGACGCCCCCGAGCCCAGGCGAAGAGCCCGGGTCGCTCCGCGACCTGGCCGCGCGCGTAATCGACGACGGTACGACCTATCTGAAGGCGGAGCTGACGCTCGCCAAGGAGCAGGCGATCAGCGGCGTCAAGGAAGCGCGGCCGACCATAAGGCTGGCGCTGGCCGCGCTCATGCTGGGCCAGGGCGCGATCATGGTCCTGGCCATCTCACTTGGGCTCTTGCTGGCGCGCTGGCTCGGCTTGCCCGGCGGTTTCCTGGCCGCGGGGCTGCTGATGATCGCGGCGATGCTGGCGATCGCGCACAACGTGATCGAACGGATCAGGAAGATCATCCGATGAGCGAAGCGGATATCGCGCGCGCCAAGGCGGATGTCGCAGCGGCGCGCGAACGATTGCTGGGATCGGCGCACGCGCTGCAGGCGCGGCTGAAGCCCTCGGTGCTCGCCGACGATGCCTGGCAGGTCGCGCGGGAAAAGGGCCAGGAGGTGGCGGCCGACGCGGTGCGCGCGGTTCGCGAGCGGCCGGTAATTTCTTCTGCAGCCGCGATCGGGCTTGCCGCGTTTGTCGCGCGGAGACCGATCGCAAAACTGTTCGGACTTTTGCGCAGCAAGGATCAGTGAGGAGTAGGCGATGAGCAAGGCCCCCAAGAATTCCAGGCAAGCGGACGACGCGCCGGATGCGCGCAATGACGCTTATGGCAAGGTGAGCGAGCGGGTTGCCGCCGCTTATGCGGCAGCGCGGGACAAGACCGGCCAGGCGGGTGAGAAGCTTGAAGCAAACCCGCTTGCGGCCTTGCTCGGCGGGATCGCGATCGGCGCGATCGCGGGCGCGCTGATCCCGCGCCTGGCCAAGGAAAAGGAATTGCTGGCGCCACTGGGCGAAAAGATCGGTGAGGCCGCGCGCGCGGCGCTCGACGCGGGCAAGAGCGCGGGGAGCGGCGCGCTGGAGGAAGCGGGCCTGTCGACCGACCAGATCCGTGCGCAGGTCTCCAAGCTGGTCGAGCAGGCCTTGAAGGCGGCTAGCGAAGCGGGGACCGCGGCGGTGGAAGCCGCGCGCGAATCCGCGACACGGTAAAAATTCAAGACGAGTTCATGCGGGCGGGCCGATAGGCTCGCCCGTTCTGTTTGGAGAGAGCAAGAATGAACCCCCAATTCCGTAACGCCCTTGCGGCGATGGCGATCGCGTCGGGCGTGCTGCTGCCGGCGATGACCAGCCCGGCCATGGCCGCGGTCGATACGAGCGATCCGCAGCGTTTCGTGCAGACGCTGACCACCGACGGCTTCGCCGCGATGAAGACGGGCAGCCGCGATGCGGCCAAGGCCAAGTTCCGCGCGCTGCTGGCGCAGAATGTCGCGGTCGACCAGATCGGCGACCGCCTCATCCGCCGCTGGCTGCCCAAGATCACGCCCGCGCAGCACAACCAATATAAGGCGTCGCTGCCGGGTTACGTCGTCGGCACCTATGCCGACCGCCTGTTCGAATATTCCGACGCGACGGTGAAGGTCGTCCGGACCCAGCCGACCGCGGGCGGCGGCGCCGACGTGATCACGCAGGTGACCAAGCCCGGCGCGCAGCCGATCGCGGCGACCTGGTCGCTGACCAAGGTCGGCGGCGCGTGGAAGGTGCTCAACCTCAACGTCGCGGGCATCAACGTCGCGATGGCGCAGGCCGCCGACTTCGATTCGGTGATCCAGCGCCAGGGCTTCGACGCGCTGCTGAAGATGATGGCGGCGCGCAAATAACCAAAGCGCACTTGTCTTACCCGCCCGCTGGCGTCAGGAAGATCGGCCCATGAGCAAGATGCACCTGGTGTTCGGCGGGCGGGTCAAGGATCCGCGCACGCTCGACTTTCAAGACCTCTCGAAGATTGAGGTGGTCGGCTTCTTTCCCGATTATGCCAGCGCCGAAAAGGCATGGCGCGCCGCGGCGCAGCGGACGGTGGACGATGCCGAGATGCGCTTCGTGATCGCGCATCTGCATCGGTTGTTCGAGCCGGAAGAGGCGGCCTGACCAGCCCCCTTAAAATGTAGGCGTCACCCCAGCGAACGCTGGGTCCAGCTTCTGCACTATCGGCGCGGCTGCATGCTCCGGAGATGGATGCCAGCTTTCGCTGGCATGACGCGCGGGTTCAGGCCTTTCTGTAACGCCAGGCGAGCATCGGTCGGGCAAGGACCAGGCCGGCGATGAAGCCGCCGATATGGGCAGCGGTGGCGATCGGCATCGCCTTGGTGCTGGAGACCAGGCCGAGCATGAGCTGCACCGCGATCCAGGCAGCCGCGAGCCAGGCGATGTGCAGCCAGCGGGCGACGGCGGGCGGATAGCGGGACGGGCGGCGCTGGCCGTAAAGCATGGCATAGGCCCCGACGAGCGCGGAAATGGCGCCGCTTGCGCCGATCATGGGCACGTCCGAATGCGGCCCGGCGATATATTGCGCCACCGCCGCAGCATAGGCACCGACCAGGTAGAGCACCAGGACGCCGGCCGGGCCCAGGGCAACCTCGTCCTCGCGCCCGCAATAAAAGAGCATCAGCAAGTTGAAGCCGATATGGATCGCGTTTGCGTGGAGCAACGTCGCGCTCAACGGAGTCAGCCAGACCGGCAGCGCACCGATCACCGGCAGGCCCGAAAGCCGCGCGGGAATGAAACCGCCCACCCCTGCCGCCGCGTCGAGCTTGCCGATCGAGTTCAGCAGAACGAAGCTCGCGATCGTCACTACCGCGATGGTGGCGGTCATTTTGGGAGGCGCGGTCTTCATAAGGCGACGGCGATCCTAGCAAAGTCGTAGCAAAGTCTCATCCCCGACCGACCGTGATCCCCGCGAAGGCCGGGATCCATAGTCCTCGCGCTTCCGATAAATCTAACCGGCAGGGCATATGGATTCCCGCCTTCGCGGGAATGACGGCGGATTGGATCAGATGAATTCGATCTGCGAGACGACATAATATTTGTCGCCCGACGGCACGGTCACTTCCACTTCCTCGTCGACCTTGCGGCCGATCAGCGCGCGGCCAAGCGGCGAGGCATAGGAGATGCGGCCCGATTTGGCATCCGCCTCGGTCTGGCCGACAATCTGATATTTGACGGGCTTGTCGTCCTCGTCGAGCAGGTGGACGGTCGCGCCGAACACGACCTTGTCGCCCGAAAGCGTCTTGGGATCGATCACCAGCGCGCGCGAAAGCTTGTCCTCGATGTCGGCGATCATCGCCTCGATCTGGCCCTGACGCTCCTTGGCGGCATGATATTCGGCGTTTTCGGAAAGGTCGCCATGGGCGCGCGCTTCCTCGATCGCGTCGATGATCTGCGGGCGCTCGAGCTTGAGCCGCGCCAGCTCGTCCTCGAGCATTGCGTAGCCTTCCGCCAGCATCGGCAGCTTGTCTTCGCTCGCCATCTACACCGAACCCCTATTTCGAACCGTCAAAAAAGACCCCAGCGTCGCCGTGGGGCGACGCCCGCATCCTGGCAATGTCTGGGGTCGTCAATTATCCATGATAGGATTGGAGCGAGCGCACTTCAAGGCTGCGCTCCTTCAACGCCGCAATCGCCCTGACCGCAGCAAGCCCGCCGGCCGCCGTGGTGAAATAGGGAATGCGCGCGAGCATGGTCGAAGCGCGGATCGATTTCGAATCCTGCAGCGACTGCCAGCCTTCGGTCGTGTTGAGAACGAGCTGAACGCCGCCATCCTTGAGGCGATCGACGATATGCGGCCGGCCCTGCGCAACCTTGTTGACGCGTTCGACCTGCAGCCCCTTCTCCGCCAGGTAGGCGGCGGTACCGTCGGTGGCGACGATGTTGAAGCCCAAGTCGATCAGCCCGCGCACCGCGGGCTCGATCACCGGCTTGTCGGTTTCCTTGACCGAGACGAACACAGTGCCCGATTCCGGCAAGGTCGTGCCCGCCCCCAGCTGCGCCTTGGCGAAAGCGGTCGCGAAATCCTTGTCGAGACCCATCACCTCGCCGGTCGACTTCATCTCGGGCGAAAGGACGGGATCGACGCCGGGGAAGCGCGCCCATGGGAAGACCGCTTCCTTGACCGCGATATAATCGACGTCGAGGCTGATCTTCGGCAGGTCGGCGAGCTTTTCGCCCGCCATCACGCGCGCCGCGATCTTGGCGATCGGAGCGCCCACCGCCTTGGCGACGAAAGGCACGGTGCGGCTGGCGCGCGGGTTGACCTCGATCAGGTAAACCTCGCCGTCCTTGACCGCATACTGGACGTTCATCAGGCCCTTGACCTTGAGCGCGCGCGCCAAGGCGTCGGTCTGGCGCTCGATCTCGGCCACGATCTCCTTCGACAGACTGTAAGGCGGCAGCGAGCAGGCGCTGTCGCCCGAATGGACGCCCGCCTCCTCGATATGCTGCATCACGCCTGCGATGGTGACGTCGGTGCCGTCGGCGATCGCGTCCACGTCCACTTCGATCGCGTCGCGCAGGTAGCGATCAATCAGCACAGGGCTGTCGCCCGACACCTGGACCGCCGTCTGGATATAATGTTCGAGCTGCGCGGGGGTATCGACCACCTCCATCGCGCGCCCGCCGAGCACGTAGGACGGACGCGTCAGCACGGGGTAGCCGATGCGTTCGGCGACCGCGATCGCCTCCTCGCGGCTGCGCGCGATGCCGTTGGCAGGCTGCTTGAGGCCGAGCTTGTTGACGAGCGCGGCGAACCGTTCGCGATCTTCCGCAAGGTCGATCGCGTCGGGCGAGGTGCCGAGGATCGGGATGCCGGCTTTCTCCAGTTCCTGCGCGAGCTTCAATGGGGTCTGGCCGCCGAACTGGACGATCACGCCGACCAGCTCGCCCTTCGATTGCTCGACGTGGAGGATTTCAAGCACGTCCTCGACCGTGAGCGGCTCGAAATAGAGGCGGTCGGACGTGTCATAATCGGTGCTCACCGTCTCCGGATTGCAGTTGACCATGATCGTCTCGAAGCCCGCGTCCGAGAGCGAGAAGCAGGCGTGGCAGCAGCAATAATCGAACTCGATGCCCTGGCCGATGCGGTTGGGGCCGCCGCCGAGGATCACGATCTTGCGGCGGTCGGACGGCTGCGCCTCATTCTCGGGCTCGCCGAAGACGGGCGCCTCGTAGGTCGAGTACATATAAGGTGTCTTCGCCTCGAACTCGGCCGCGCAGGTGTCGATCCGCTTGAAGACGGGTCGCACGCCGAGCTTGTGGCGGTGCGCGCGCACCTCCGCCTCGGTCACGCCGCCCGACATCGCCTTGATCGCGTCATGGACGATACCCGAGCCCTTGGCCTGCGCCTGGGCCATGCCGGGCAGGTTGTTGGAGTTGAGCGCGAGCCAGGCGAGGCGCTTGTCGGAGAAGCCCATTGCCTTCAGCTTGCGCATGCCCTCGGGATCGTTGGGCAGGCCGTTGCGGCAGACGCCTTCCTCGGCACGCACGATCTCGTGCAGACGTTCGAGGAACCAGGGATCGTATTTTGCGACGCGGTGGATCTCGTCGACGCTCAGGCCCTCGCGCAGCGCCTGAGCGGCAATGAGCAGGCGATCGGGCGTGGGCTCGGCCAAGGCCGCCTCGATCTCGGCCTTGGGCGCGCCCTTGAGGCGATCGACCACGTTGAGACCGGACAGGCCGGTTTCGAGGCCGCGCAGCGCCTTTTGCAGGCTTTCGTGGATGTTGCGGCCGATCGCCATCACCTCGCCGACCGACTTCATCGCGGTGGTGAGATGATCGGACGTGCCCTTGAACTTCTCGAACGCGAAGCGCGGAATCTTGGTGACGACATAGTCGATCGTGGGCTCGAAGCTGGCCGGGGTCGCGCCCGTGATGTCGTTGTCGATCTCGTCGAGCGTGTAGCCGACCGCGAGCTTGGCCGCGACCTTGGCGATCGGGAAGCCGGTCGCCTTCGACGCGAGCGCGGACGAGCGCGACACGCGCGGGTTCATCTCGATCACGACCAGGCGGCCGTCCTTCGGATTGACCGCGAACTGGACGTTGGAGCCGCCGGTCTCGACCCCGATCTCGCGCAGCACCGCGATGCTGGCGTTGCGCATGATCTGATATTCCTTGTCGGTCAGCGTCAAAGCCGGCGCGACAGTGATGGAATCGCCCGTGTGGACGCCCATCGGATCGACATTCTCGATCGAGCAGATGATGATGGCATTGTCGTTGCGATCGCGCACGACCTCCATCTCATATTCCTTCCAGCCGAGGACGGATTCCTCGACCAGAACCTCGGTCGTCGGCGAAAGGTCGAGACCGTTGGTGACGATCTGGACGAATTCCTCGCGATTATAGGCGATACCGCCCCCCTGCCCGCCCATGGTGAAGCTGGGGCGGATGATTGAGGGCAACTGGACGAAGTCGAGCGCTTCCAGCGCTTCCTCGACGGTGTGCGCGATGCGGCTGCGCGGGCTTTCGAGCCCGATCTTGTCCATCGCGTCGCGGAAGCGCTGGCGATCCTCGGCCTTGTCGATCGCGTCGGCATCGGCTCCGATCATGATGCAGCCATATTTGTCGAGCGTGCCGTCGCGCCAGAGCGCGAGCGCGGTGTTGAGCGCGGTCTGGCCGCCCATGGTGGGCAGAACCGCGTCGGGGCGCTCCTTCTCGATGATCTTGGCGACGACTGCGGGTGTGATCGGCTCGACATAGGTGGCGTCCGCCATGTCCGGATCGGTCATGATCGTGGCCGGGTTCGAATTGACCAGGATGATCCGATAACCCTCTTCGCGCAGCGCCTTGCAGGCCTGCGTGCCGGAATAATCGAACTCGCACGCCTGGCCGATGACGATCGGGCCGGCGCCGATGATCAGGATCGATTTGATGTCGGTACGCTTGGGCAATTGTCAGGCCTTCGATTTAGATGTTTGTTCCGCACCAGAATCCCGAGTCAAAACGTTGAGCGTTACCTCGTTTTCGTTCTTAATTGCGGCTTCGACATTGCGGACAAAATCTTTAAAAGCTTTATCCTGATCGCTTTTGTCGTATTCTTCGACAGCGTTACAGAACAAGACAATTTGAGTTCTGATGTACTGCTCTGTAGTCCGATAGTTTTTCCATTGATCCTGATATTTTAGCACACCTTCCAAAGCAACAAGAGCCGCTACAGCTAAGCCAGTAACCCCTCCTAGGGCCGTCGCGAGGTCCCATTCGTTGCCATATGTGCTGACCCTCCAATGCTGAGTTGCAAAAAAAGGGCTCGCGATTGCGCCCAGGGCTATTGCGACGCGAGACCGCAGATAAGCCGCTTTGGCAGCCACTGCTTTCTTGTCGTACCAATCGGCATATTGCTCTGCTCGACTATCAATATAGCTCTCAGGGCTAAAACCCAGCCCTCCTCGGCCCGCAGAGCTGATTGGCATCTTGCTCATGGGTTTGCGTTCCTTAGTTCACCCACGAACTGCTCGAACAGATAGTGGCTGTCCTGCGGGCCGGGGCTCGCTTCGGGGTGATATTGTACGCTGAAAGCAGGCTTGTCGGTCAGGCGCAGGCCGGCGAGGCTGCCGTCGAAGAGGGAGATGTGCGTCGGTTCGGCATTGGCGGGTAGCGTCTCAGTCAGGACCGCGAAGCCGTGGTTCATGCTGGTGATCTCGACGCGGCCATCGTCGGTGCGCTTGACCGGGTGGTTCGCGCCGCGATGGCCTTGGTGCATCTTGGCGGTCTTGGCGCCGACCGCGAGGCCCAGAAGCTGGTGGCCGAGGCAGATGCCGAAGATCGGTTTGCCGACCTTGAGCAGCTCCTGGATCACCGGCACCGCATATTGGCCGGTAGCAGCGGGGTCGCCCGGGCCGTTTGACAGGAACACGCCGTCGGGATTGTGCGCCATCACTTCCTCGAAGGTCGCGGTGGCGGGGACCACCGTCACGCGTGCGCCGGCGGCGACGAGGTTGCGCAGGATGTTGCGCTTGAGGCCATAATCGATCGCGACGACGTGCGGGCCGTCCGGATTGGCGGAGTGGGTCGCGTAGCCCTCGCCTAGCGTCCAGAGGCCATCGTCCCACTTGTAGCTCTGGGTCGCCGAAACTTCCTTCGCGAGGTCCATGCCTTCCAGCCCGGGCCATTCGCGCGCCTGCTTCTTGAGCGCTTCGAGATCGAACTCGCCCTTCTCGCTGTGCGCGATCACGCCGTTGGGCGCCCCGCCCAAGCGGATCGCGCGGGTTAGCGCGCGGGTGTCGACGCCCGCCAGGCCGATCCGGCCGTTGCTCTTGAGCCAGGTATCGAAATGCTGGGTCGAGCGGAAATTGGAAGGATCGGTCACGTCCTCGCGCACGATGCAGCCCAAGGCGTGCGGGTTGATCGCCTCGATATCCTCGGGGTTGGCGCCGACATTGCCGATATGGGGGAAGGTGAAGTTGACGATCTGGCCTGCATAAGAGGGATCGGTCATCACCTCCTGATAGCCGGTCATCGCGGTGTTGAAGCAGACCTCGCCCACCGCCGCGCCCTCCGCGCCGAATCCCTTGCCCCAGATGACGCTGCCATCGCCTAATACCAATACGCCCGTAGCTCCGTTGGGCGCGCGTGAAAGCGAGGCGTCGGCCATGGTCGGCGGGCACTCCAATAAGGTTGGGCAGCGATGTCGCTAAGCCGCGTCCGCTAGACGGCATGGGCCCAGGGGTCAACTCTACCAAATGCGCGCGCTTCGGGCTATCGGAGGGGTTTCCGCTTTTCCATAGAGACCCTCCGATGATTCGAGACGACATCAAGGCGGCGCAGATCGCCGCGATGAAGGCGCGCGACACCGTTACGGTGAACGCCACCCGCCTGATCCAGGCCGCGATCAAGAATCGCGATATCGAATTGCGCACCGCGTCCTCGACGCCGGACGACGACGTGACCGTGACCGAAGTGCTGCAGAAAATGATCAAGCAGCGCCGCGAATCGATCGAGCTGTACGAAAAAGGCGGCCGCCAGGAACTGGCCGACGCCGAAAAGGCGGAAGTGGCGGTGATCGAGCGATTCCTGCCGGCGCAAATGAGCGATGCCGACGCGGCGCTCGCCATCGATGCGATCGCGACCGAGTTCGGCGCGACCTCGGTCAAGGATATGGGCCGGGTGATGGCCGCGCTGAAGGAGCGCCATGCGGGCCAGCTGGACATGAGCAAGGCAAGCGCGCTGGTGAAGGCACGGTTGGGGTAACGGACTCCCTCCCTACCGGGGGGAGGGGTGGTCTTAAGAGCTCCCCTCCCTGCCAAGGGAGGGGTTGGGGGTGGGTCATTCCGCGCAGGATTAGTCCCAGACTTGCTACTTTCGCCCGCGAAATGCGGGCAGGACCCACGCCGTTTGAAGACAAGGTCTGGCAGAGGCTGCGCAATCGCCAGCTCGATGGACTGAAGTTCAGTCGCCAGATCGTGCTCAACGGCTTCATTTGTGATTTCGTCTGCCGGGATCGCACCCTCGTCATCGAGGTAGATGGCGAGACCCACGATCGCGCGGACGACGCCGACCGCGATCATGCGCTCGGCCGGCTTGGATATTCAGTCCTGCGCTTCACCAATGCCGAGGTTGGGGGCAATCTCGAGGGCGTGTTGCAAGCGATTCTGGAAGCTGCTCGAGTGAGGCCAACCAAAGTACAACGGCTGAGCGGACGGACCCACCCCCCTACCCCCTCCCTTGGCAGGGAGGGGGAGTTGTGAGTCTTTCCCCGCAATTTCTGGACGAGGTGCGGCATCGCACCTTGCTGTCCGCGCTGATCGGGCGCTCGGTCAAGCTGCAGAAAGCCGGGCGGGAGTATCGGGCCTGCTGTCCGTTCCATGACGAGAAGACGCCGAGTTTCTACGTCAATGACGACAAGGGCTTTTACCACTGCTTCGGCTGTTCGGCGCACGGCGACGCGATCCGGTTCCTGACCGAAGCCAAGGGCATGAGCTTCATCGACGCGGTGAAGGAGCTCGTCCAGGCAGCGGGGATGGAAATGCCGGCGCCCGACCCGCGATCGGCCGAACGGGCCGAGCGCGCGACCGGGCTGGTGGCCGCATCCGAGGCGGCGCAAGGCTGGTTCGCCGAGCAATTGCAGGGCATCGCGGGCGCGGAAGCGCGGGCCTATCTGGTCAAACGAGGCGTGTCGCCTGAGCTGGCCAAGGCATTCGGGCTCGGCTTCGCGCCGGATTCGCGGGGCAAGCTCAAGGACGCGCTCAAAGGCTTTGGCAATGACACGCTGATCGAGGCTGGGCTGCTCATCTCGGTCGAGGAGAAGGAGCCGTACGACCGGTTCCGCGGCCGGCTGATGTTCCCGGTGCGCGATCCGCGGGGGCGGACGATCGCGTTCGGCGGGCGCATCCTGGACCAGGGCGAACCGAAATATCTGAATTCTCCGGACACGCCGCTCTTCGACAAGGGGCGCACGCTCTACAATCTCGACCGCGCCGGACCGGCCAGCCGCAAGGCGGAGCGGATCATCGTGGTCGAGGGCTATATGGACGTGATCGCGCTAGCCAAGGCGGGGATCGACGAGGCGGTGGCACCGCTCGGCACCGCACTGACCGAGGCGCAGATCGAGCGGCTATGGCGGCTGGTGCCGGTGCCGATCCTCTGCTTCGACGGCGACAAGGCGGGGCAGAAGGCTGCGATTCGGGCGGCGCTGCGTGCGCTGCCGATGGCTGGCCCCGGGCGTTCGCTGCGTTTCGTGACGTTGCCCGGCGGGCAGGACCCCGACGATCTGGTCAAAGCGGGCGGCAAGGTCGCGGTGGAAGAGGCGTTGCAAAGCGCGATTCCGCTGGTCGACATACTGTGGAATCACGAGCAGGCCGCAACCCCGCTCGACACGCCCGAAATGCGCGCAGGCCTGCGGCGGCGGCTGGCGGAATTGTGCCAGGGAATCGAGGACAAGGGCACGGCCGAACAATATCGGCACGAATTCCGGCGGCGGTTCGACGCGCTGTTCGGCGCGCCGCAACGGCAGGAGCAGCCGTTCCAACCTTATGCGCAAGGCAATCGTCCGCCATTTCGGCGCGATTTCCGCACGCCCCTTCCCCGCCCCGCATCCGAGCGCGCACGATCGATCGGCAGGAGTGGAATCGACCGGATGGTGGCGCGCGCGGTGATCGGCGGGCTGATCCTGCACCCGGCCACCGCCGAGGCGCATGCTGAGGCTTTAGCAGGACTTTCGCTGGGCGATCCGGTGCTGGAACGCATCCGCGACACGCTGATCGATGCAGCTTTCACGGGCCGCTCCCTTGAAGGTGGCGAGGCGCGTTCCATATTGGCGGAAGCGGGCTTAGGCCCCGCAGCGGATGAACTGTGCCGGACGAACGGTCTTGCCTTTTCCTTCCTGCGCGGCGATGCGGACCCGAGTCGCGCGCAACGCGACCTGGGAGAGGCGATCGACGTGCTGGTAACGCGGCCGGTGATCGAACAGGCGCTGGCGGAAGCGACGCGCGCGTTCGAAACCACCACCGACGAAGCGGGTTTTGCAGAGCAGCAGCGACTGACTCGCGAAAAACAGGACGTCGAACGCCGTTTAATGGATTTGATGCAGCCGGACGGCGACTGAACGAATATACGGGATCACAGAGGTAGCATGGCGAAGACGGCAGCGGCAGCGACGAATGGCGGCGGCGATGGTGGCGACAATGGCGACGCGCCGCTGATCGACCTCAACGACGCGTCGATCAAGAAGGTCTTCGCGCGCGCCAAGAAGCGCGGCTACATCACTTATGACGAACTGAACGAGGCCCTGCCTCAGGACCAGATGTCGTCCGAGCAGATCGAGGACGTGATGTCCGCGCTCAACGAGATGGGCGTGAACGTCGTCGAGAATGAGGAAGCCGGCGAGGACGGCGAGCAGCCGCAGCAGGCCGACGACGATGATGGCGACGAGGCGAGCGACGGTGACGCGACCGTTACCTTCACCTCGACCGCGACCAAGAAGGAAACCATCGACCGCACCGACGATCCGGTGCGCATGTATCTGCGCGAGATGGGCGCGGTCGAGCTGCTCAGCCGCGAAGGCGAAATCGCCATCGCCAAGCGGATCGAGGCGGGCCGCGACACGATGATCCAGGGGCTGTGCGAAAGCCCGATCACGTTCAACGCGATCATCGACTGGTCGACCCAGCTCAACGAAGGCACGATGCAGCTGCGCGAGATTCTGGATCTCGACGCGATGGTCTCCAAGGGCCCGACCGCCGAACAGGTGGAAGGCGCCGAGGACGACACGGGCGAGATCAGCGAGAAGAGCGCGGGCCCGTCGTTCAAGGAAGAGGATGAGCCCGAGGAAGCGCCCGCGGACGCCGACGAGGACGAGGATTCGCTGGTCGAACGGCGCGCGCCGCGCCCGAGCGACGACGATGACGAGGACAATACGCTCAGCCTCGCCCAGATGGAGGAACAGCTCAAGCCGCAGGCGCTGGAGAAGTTCGCAGCCATCACCGACCTCTACAAGAGCTTCGCCAAGCTGCAGGCCAAGCGCGTTGCCGCGCATGGCGTGGGCGACGACTTCCCGAAGGGGGACGAGACCAAATATCAGAATCTGCGCGAGGAACTGACTGCGCAGGTGGAGAGCGTGAAGTTCCACGCCGCCAAGATCGAGCATCTTGTCGACCAGCTTTATTCGTTCAACCGCCGCCTCACCGCTCTGGGCGGGCAGATGCTGCGTCTGGCCGAGCGTCATCGCGTGTCGCGCAAGGACTTCCTCGACCGCTATGTCGGGCATGAGACCGAGGAAGGCTGGATCGGCACGGTCGCGGGCCTGGACCGCAAATGGGCCGCCTTCGCCGCCGAGGAAGGCGCCGCGGTCGAGCGCATCCGCGCCGAGACGGGCGAGATCGCGACCGCGACGGGCATGAGCCTGACCGAGTTCCGCCGCATCGTGAACATGGTGCAGAAGGGCGAGCGCGAGGCCCGTATCGCCAAGAAGGAGATGGTGGAGGCCAACCTGCGCCTCGTCATCTCGATCGCCAAGAAATATACCAATCGCGGCCTGCAGTTCCTGGACCTGATCCAGGAGGGCAATATCGGCCTGATGAAGGCGGTCGATAAGTTCGAATATCGCCGCGGCTACAAGTTCAGCACCTACGCGACCTGGTGGATCCGCCAGGCGATCACGCGGTCGATCGCGGACCAGGCACGCACGATCCGCATCCCGGTCCACATGATCGAGACGATCAACAAGCTGGTCCGTACCAGCCGCCAGTTCCTGCATGAGACCGGCCGCGAGCCGACCCCGGAAGAGCTGGCCGAGCGCCTGAGCATGCCGCTCGAGAAGGTGCGCAAGGTGATGAAGATCGCCAAGGAGCCGATCAGCCTCGAAACGCCGATCGGCGACGAGGAGGATTCGCATCTGGGCGATTTCATCGAGGACAAGAATGCGGTGATCCCGGTCGATGCCGCGATCCAGGCCAATCTCAAGGAAACCGTCACCCGCGTGCTGGCGAGCCTGACGCCACGCGAGGAGCGCGTGCTGCGCATGCGCTTCGGCATCGGCATGAACACCGATCACACGCTGGAAGAAGTCGGCCAGCAGTTCAGCGTGACGCGCGAACGTATCCGGCAGATCGAGGCGAAGGCGCTTCGGAAGCTCAAGCATCCGAGCCGCAGCCGCAAGATGCGCAGCTTCCTCGACCAATAGAGGTGCGTCCTGCCGGCGAAGGCCGGCATCGGGGCAGCGGCGTGAGCAGCGCGGCTTCGCCGGGGCGACAGAAATATAAAGGCCGTCGCCCCCGGGGGCGGCGGCCATTTTCTTTTAAAACAAGGCGTTTATATTTCCAGCCCACAAATATTATATGGAATTTTTATCCCTACCCCTTCCGACACCCCTACCAAATGATAGGCATACTGTCCCTATCGCCAGATAGGATGGCTCCCCCCTTTGCTTTTTTCTATTGATAAGGGCGTTGGGGGTACAAGTAATGGCTTCGTACAGTGGCGGTATATTTCTGCATACGTTTGATCGGATTCGGATCATTAATTTGCGCAGCCGACCCGACCGGCGGCAGGAAGTGGCAGCACAGCTGGCCCGGCTAGGGCTGTCGGTGGACGGCCACCATATCGCCTTCCACGGCGCGTGCCGGCCGGAACATGCCGGCGCCTTCCCGTCGGTCGGCGCGCGCGGATGCTTCGTAAGCCACCTCGATATATTGAGCGACGCACTGAGTTCCGGTGTTCGCAACGTTCTGATCCTGGAAGACGATGTGGATTTCGCGACGGGAATCGAATCCCGCCTGCCGGATGCGATGACGACGCTCGGCTCCTTGCCCTGGTCGATATTTTACGGCGGCCACGAAATGGTCGATCCCATTGCCCAGACGGCCCCTCTTTCGGTGGCAGATCCGAATATCTCGACAATGACCACGCACTTCGTGGCATTCTCGCGCGACGCGATCGGCGCCGCCGTGCCCTATCTGGGCAAGATGATGCAGCGCGAAGCCGGCGATCCTGCCGGAGGGCCGATGCACGTCGACGGCGCGTATAATTGGCTGCGCCGGGCCCATCCGGAGCTGATGACCGTCTTCGCCACGCCCATGCTGGGATATCAGCGTGCCTCGCGCACCGACATTCATGATCTGGGCCTGCTCGACCGGTTGCCAGGCTTGCGCGACCTGGCGAGCGTGGCGCGCCGGATGAAACGGCATTTGATCGCAGCTTGAACCGAAACGGTCCAAAAATCACGCCCACAGCGAATGGATAAGACGCTGTAAACCGGATTTTTACGCCCTTGGGTTAGACCGATCCTTCAAGGGGGAAGTGTGCGCCGCTTGGCGCAGCTTCGGGAGCCGATCATGTCGTTCGTCGCATTGCAGACCGCACCCGCCGATTTCGGCGAGATGCTGGTTGCGCTTACTGCCTCTGAAGGCAGCGCCAGCCATCCTTATACTCATAGCTATGAGCTCAACGCCGATCCGTTGGCGACGCGCCACCTGGCCGACGTGCTGCATCTTCTGTCGATGCTGCACGGGCCGCAGCCCGGCCTGATCGAGCTGGGCGGCGAGCGCAACGTGCTGCCGGAGGCAGCCGACTGGTTCCGTCAGGCGGCGGCCGGTTTCGCCGCCGAGCGCCATTACCTGACCCAGTTGATCGTCGCCGCCGGCCCCGCGCCGAGCACGCCCGGCGAGGCGGACACCGCCGCCGCGATCCTGGACCAGCGCCGCGCGATGGAAACGATCGTCTGCTCCGACCGCTTCGGCTGTGGGCTGGGGGCGATCGTGGCACTGATCCTCGACTGGCAGGCGATTCGGTCGGTGCTGGACACCGCCGCGACGCGGATCGGGATCCGCGTGCCCGTGAGCCAGCTTCCGAGCGAGGACGCGACCGCACATATCCTGGCCAACCTGCCGATCCAGCCGCGGCTCGACCGCACGCTGAGCTTCGGCGCGCGCCAGCTGCTGCTGCAGCATCGCGGCCTGTGGGACGTGCTGGAAGCGCGCAAGGAAGCCCGGCTAGCCCGCTAAGCCGCGATCGGTGCCGGCAAGGCCGGCACCCTTGCCGCCCGCGCGTTCAATCCTGGCGCTTCAACTCATCCTCGATGCGACGATCGGGGATGAGCCACACCAGCGCAATTCCCGCATATAAGGCCGCCGACAGCCAGGGCAGGACGAAGGCAAGCCCGATGCCCGCGATATAAGCGGCGAGGCTGATCTTGCCCTTGGTGTCGCCCCCCACCGCGCGCGCGACGGGCGAATCCTGGCCGTTGATCGCGATGATCCGCGCCTGCGTCCAGATATAGCCGATCGCCGTCATCCCGAAGACGAGGCCATAGGCGGCCATCGGTAAAGCCGCGAAATCGCTCTCATCCAGCCAGCGGATCGTCCAGGGGGCAAGGCTCATCCAGAACAGCATGAACAAATTGGCCCAAAGCACGCTGCCATCCACATGGCGCGTCGCCTGAAACATGTGGTGGTGGTTGGCCCAGTAGATACCGACATTCACGAAGCTCACCGCATAAGCGAGCAGGATCGGCACCTCGCCCCGCAGCGAGGCGAGATCGGCGCGGTGCGGCACGGGCAGTTCGAGCACGGTGATCGTGATGATGATCGCGATCACGCCATCGGTGAATGCCTGTACCCGATCGGTTTTCATGCCCCGCCCCCCGCCGTCTTGATTTGGGCAGGTTGGAAGAAAGCCGGCGCCAGGACAAGCTCAGCGCGAACAAGCGAGGATTATCTGGCGCTCCAGCCTTTGGCCTCCACCACCTCGGCACGGCGCGTGCGGCGGTCGTAAAGGCAGAGCATCGTGCCCCATGCGTTCTTCATGAAACGCTGCTTGTACATGCCGCGAACCAGCATCGCGTCGCGGCCGACCTGATCGCTGAAGTTGAGCGGGGCGGAAACCGACGGCCGAGCAAGATTGGCGGCAGCAATGCAGGCGGCCTTTCCGGCTCGGTTCGATGCGGCCCATGCCGCGCCGGTCGAGGCCAAGGCCGGGCCGCTGATGGCCAGAGCGATGCTCGCGATCAGGGTTTTCATGGATATGCTTGCCTCCGTTATGCTCAGATGGCCAACGAACCGGCGGGCGCGCGGTGCCGCGTCAATAAAGGAGGTAAGGCCTGCGCTCCTCGACCCAGGCCTGCTCGTCCGGGAGAGCGACCGCATCGAGATCGGCCGGCGTCGCCGCCGCATCGTCGACCCATAACCGGAGCGCCGGGCCGCCGTTGATCACGTCGATCGGCAATTTCCCGAACGCATATTCGTAGGGGAAATCGCGCCACAGTTCATAATCGGGATAGAGCGCACGGATCGCCTTGAAGGCGAGCGCCTGCAGCCGCCAGGGGCGGAAGGCGGCATGATCGTAGAAGCGGCCTTCGGCATGGATATGGAGTCCCGAGCAGAGCTGATGGACGTGCTTGTGGAAGGTCGGCTCGAAGGCGATTTCGCGCAGCGCGCATCCCTCCAGCCAAGCGGGCGCGATCCGGCGCATTTCGGCCAGCACGTCGCGTGCGACGATGTCGGGCGCGCCGAAAAGCTCGAGCGGTCGGGTGGTGCCCCGCCCTTCCGACAAGGTCGTGCCTTCGAGCATCACGGTACCCGGATAAGCGCGCGCCATCCAGAGATTGGGGGCGTTCGGGCTGGGATTGACCCAGACGCGCTCGCCAAGCGGCCAGCCGAACCCGGGTGCGGCGTCCGGAAGATAACCGGCCATTTCGATCACGCGATAGGCGACGCCGAGTTTCCATTTATCGACGAACCAATGGCCGAGCTCGCCGAGCGTGAGGCCATGGCGCATCGGCATCGGCCCTGCGCCGACGAAGCTTTCCCAGCCCGCGACGAGTGTGGTGCCCTCGATCGGCCGGCCGGCGGGATTGGGGCGATCGAGCACCCACACTTCCTTGCCATGCTGGGCCGCGGCTTCGAGCACATAGAGAAGCGTGGTGATGAAGGTGTAGATGCGGCAGCCGAGATCCTGCAGATCGACCAGCAGCAGATCGAACGTACCCATCGACTGGCCGGTCGGGCGGCGCACCTCGCCATAAAGACTGAAGACGGGGATTCCGTGGACGGGGTCGGTGAAATCGGGCGATTCCACCATATTGTCCTGCTTGTCGCCGCGCAGCCCATGCTGCGGGCCGAACGCCGCCGTTACCTTCACGCCGGCAGCCACGAGCGCGTCGAGCGAATGGGTCAGGTCGGCGGTGACCGAAGCGGGATGCGCGAGCAAGGCGACGCGCCGCCCCTTGAGCTGAGCCAGGAGCGAAGGGTCGGCGAGCAGCCGGTCGATACCGAAATCCATGGGTTCAGCCTGCTGGCGGCAGTTGCGCGGCGAAGCAAGCGGGATGATGGAAATCGGGATCGCCGGGCGGATGCGCCAGCGCCCAGAAGGAACGATTGCCGCTTATATCCTCGATGATGGCGGACAGACCGAGCGGGCCTGTCAGGTCCATCGGCAGCCGAACTGTTGCGCTCAGCCTTCCTGCCTCGCCATCCAGCCACCACTTGATCCCAGGATCATAAGCGGGCACTTCACGCATGTCCGCGCGATAGCCCGTGAACCGATAGGCGGCCCACTGCGAGGAGGGCGAAAAGTTGAACTCGTAATAACCGTGTTCAGCGGCGAGGAAGGCCTCCAGACATGTATGCCGCCAGAGTTCGTCGGTGCGATCCGAAGCCTGTTTCGCCGGAAAGGCGACACGGGCAAGGTCGCCAAAGATCGAATAGGTGAGGCCCAACAGATCCGGCGCGATCCGGGCCAGCTTCACCCCAACGCGGGTAGCCGGAGAAGGGTTATCGGGATGCAGGCCAAGGAAGAGATCAGGCATCGCTGACCGCTTCGTGAAAATCATGCGCCATCATCCCAGCGGTCGTGCGCACAGCTTCACCCCTCGCATCTGCGGAAGACTATGCTAAGCGCCGGCGCGTCATGATGGAATACAAGTCCGAACTGCTGCGCACGCTTTCGTCGCGCGGCTATATCCACCAGGTTACCGATGCGGCGGCGCTCGATGCGCTCGCGGCAAAACAGGTGGTGCCCGCTTATGTGGGTTTCGACGCGACCGCGCCTTCGCTTCATATCGGCAATCTCGTCTCGATCATGATGCTGCGCCGGCTGCAGCAGGCGGGCCACAAGCCGATCGTGCTGATGGGCGGCGGCACCACCAAGGTCGGCGATCCGTCGGGCAAGGACGAGAGCCGCAAGTTGCTCACCGACGAGGTGATCGCGTCCAATATCGCCTCGATCCGGCGCGCGTTCGAACGCTTCCTGACGTTCGGGGACGGGCCGACCGACGCCGTGATGGTCAACAATGCCGACTGGCTCGACCAGCTCGCCTATATCCCGTTCCTGCGCGATATCGGGCGGCATTTCACGATCAACCGCATGCTGACCTTCGACAGCGTCAAGCTCAGGCTCGACCGCGAGCAGCCGCTGACCTTCCTCGAATTCAACTACATGATCCTCCAGGGCTATGACTTCCTGGAACTGTCGCGCCGCGCGGGCTGCCGCCTGCAAATGGGCGGATCGGACCAGTGGGGAAATATCGTCAACGGGGTAGAGCTCGGCCGCCGCGTCGACGGGACGGAGGTGTTCGGCCTGACCACCCCGCTGATCACCACCGCCGACGGCGCCAAGATGGGCAAGACCGCGAACGGCGCGATCTGGCTCAACGAAGAGCAGCTTTCATCGTACGATTATTGGCAATTCTGGCGGAACACGCACGACGCCGATGTCGGCAGGTTCCTGCGGCTGTTCACCGATCTGCCGCTCGAGCGGATCGCCGAGCTGGAAGCGCTGCAGGGTGCCGAGATCAATCAGGCCAAGGTGGTGCTGGCGACCGAGGCGACCAAGCTTTGCCGTGGCGCCGAAGCGGCCGTCCAGGCGCAGCTTACCGCACAGGAGGTGTTCGAGCAGGGCCGCGCGGGCGAGGGCCTGCCGCGCCTGAACGTGACTGAGGGCAGCATCAGCATTGTCGCCGCGCTGACCGTACTGGGCTTCTGTGCTTCCAACGGCGAGGCACGCCGCAAGATCGCCGAGGGCGCGGTGCGGCTGAACGACCTGCCGATCAAGGACGACAGATACGAAATCGAGATCGACCCCGGCGCGAGCGTGAAGATCAGCCTGGGCAAGAAGCGCCACGGATTGCTCGAGCGGGCCTGATCCCTAGACACTATCCAATATGGTCACTGTTCCGGGCGCGGCGGAGGCAGGACGCCCTTGTGCCCCTAACGCCTTTGTCTAGGCTCGATTTCGGAGGGCCTGCGCCTCCGGGGGCAATCGGGGCAAAGCATGCCGGACTTGAACGCGGACCAGCTTAAGGAAGTCACGTATATTTCCGGTCTCGAGGCCAACGGTGCAATCGCCGGCGACTCCTTCGACGTCTGGAACCAGCAGAAACACCACGACGCTTTCGCTTATGCCGCCAAATGGGGCACAGGCACCGCCGGCACGGGTGCCGAGGTCACGGTGGGTTTCGACGCGGCGTCCCACTGGAGCGGGACCGAGCAGGCGATGCTGACGTCCGCGATGCATCTGTGGATGGCGGTCGCCAATATCCACTTCACCGTGATCAGCGATGGTGGCGCCGGGGAGGTCACCGTCACGCGCGGCAGTGACGGAAAGGCCAAGGGCGGCATTACCGACCTCGATCCGGGGACCGCCGGTACAACCAAGCTGGGCACGGCCAATGTGGGCGATGTCAGCATCGACACGTCGGTAGACGGCTTCGGTCCGATGGACGGCAATTTCGCCACCGCGGGCGGCTATGTCTGGCACACCATCATCCACGAATGGGGCCATGTGCTGGGGCTGGGCCATGCGGGGGACTATGACGGCGGTTCCCCAATGGTCGATTTCGAACGCAGCTATGACAACCGCGCCTGGTCGGTCATGTCCTATCTCGATCCCCGGAGTGATAATCCATTCTTCGCGGAGCCGGACGGCGGCACCCGATGGGGTTTCGTCGGCGGGACGGCGCTTGAGCCTGCTTACGACCGCGTGCCGACCACATGGATGCCGCTCGATATTGTCGCGGCGCAGCGGATCTACGGCGTTGCGACCGATTCACCGCTGTCGGGCGGCGGCCAGGTGTTCGGTTTCCACAGCAACGTCGCGGGCGACATCCACAATTTTTTCGATTTCACCGTCAACCAGCATCCCGTGATCACGATCTGGGACGGTGGGGCGCATAACACGCTCGACGTATCGGGCTACAAGGACGATGCGACCATCACGCTCACCGCGGGAAGCTTCAGCAGCGTCGCCGGGATGACCAACAATATCGCGATCGCATATGGAACGCGGATCGAGACCGCGATCGGCGGAAGCGGCAACGATACCGTCCATGCCAACGACCTGGGCGACGTGCTGATGGGCGGAAGCGGCCAGGATTCGCTGGTGGGCGGCACCGGCAACGACCACATCTACGGCAACATGGCGACCAGCGTCGCGGGGACGACCGATGGCGCGGACCTCATCAATGTCGGCGCGGGCATGAACTACGCCAACGGCAATGCCGGGAACGATACGATCCTGGCGGGGGATGGGCCGAACCGGCTGTTCGGCGGCCAGGGCGACGACCATATCACCGCGGGCAATGGCCCGGATTCGATCAACGGCAACCTGGGCAACGACCTTATCACCGTCGGCAACGGCAGGGATACGGTGCACGGCGGCCAGGGCGACGACGTGATCCACGTCGGCAGCGGCAACGACCTGATCTTCGGCGATCTCGGAAACGACACGCTCTATGCCGGCGCGGGCCATGACGTGATCAGCGGTGGTGGCGGGGCCGACCTGTTCGTGTGCCTGGCCGGCACCAGCGCGATCGAGGAGATAACGGATTTTTCGGCCAGCGCCGGCGACCTGATCGACATCGGAGCAGCTATAAGCACGGGTCACGTCCTGCATGACGCGGGGACGAATTTTTCGAGCGAGAGCCTGGCCGCGCAGACCGCAGCCGGATTGATCGGAACGCAAGCCGGCATAGTCGCGGCGCTGCAGGTTGGATCCGATACCTACCTGTTCTTCAACGACGGCGGCGTCGGCAATGTCGTGCACCTGGACGGGATAGTTGCGAGCAGCATCGACGCCGGCAATTTCACCCTGATCTGAACCGGGATCAGGAAGCTGGCACCGCCGGCGGCGAAGCGGTCGCCTTCTCGCCGAGTTCGAACACCCAGTCATAGCGCCATGGCAGATGTTCGGCCGAGGCGAAGCCACGCGCCGCTGTGCGGGGATTCAACGGATGGGGGGCGCATTCGTCGCCCATGCAATTCCACGCAGTGCCGCCGTTGCTGTCGCAATAGACGCTCACTGTGCGCCCTGCCGGCAAATCGGCAGCGGCGGGGATGCTTTTGTGACCGATTTGCGCGCTATCCCTCAATGCGCGGCGTTGAGCGCGCGTTCGGCCTTTCCGCCGGCGGTGATCGTTCCGACACCCGGGTTCAGCCGGATCAGATTAATGATGTAGGAGCGCGGGCGGCTCATCAGCTTGCGGTTGCTGTCGTCGACGGTCATGCCGAGCGCGCGGGCAACATCGCCGACGAAGAAAACGCAGTTGGCGTGGTGCAAATCGTAGGAGGGCTGCGGCAGAGCGCGCCATTTTTCCACCACCGCCAGAACCGTCGCATATTGCGCGTCGGTGAGCACGAGCGAGAAATGGCTGTCGCTGCGACGGACATAGGTGGGGTTGGCGGCCAGTATCTCGCCCCCGACCGGGCCGAGCAGCACCGCGGGCGTGACCGATTTGGCAGTGAAACCGTAATTGATATCGAGCTGCTTGTCCGGCTCCGCATCGGTCGCACCGGTCACGCGCACGAAAGCGTGCGGGAAATAGACGCCGAGCTCGCGCGAATAGAAAGTGAGCGTCACCTTCGCCGGGGCCGCGACCGGCCACAGCAGCAAGGCGATCAGGACCAGAATTTTCCCCCGCAAAGCAATCACCCCGAGCGGATCAGCGCCACCGCCGCATCCCGTTCGAACAGATAGAGCGCGATCCGGGCAGCCTGTCCACGGGGGCCTTGCAGTCCGCCATCGCGATCGACCAGCAAGCGCGCGTCCTGCGTCGCGGTTTCGATCAGCTCGCTCATCTGTTCGGGAGAGGCGAGCCGAAGCGCAGCCTCGCCGGACTGGCGCGTGCCCAATATCTCGCCCGCGCCGCGCAACCGCAGATCCTCCTCCGCGATGCGGAAGCCGTCATTGGTATCGCGCAGCAAAGCGAGGCGCGCGCGCGCGGTTTCGCTCATCGGGCCGGCGGTGCGCAGCAGAAGGCAGATCGAGCGCCCCTCCCCGCGCCCCACACGCCCGCGCAACTGGTGGAGCTGGGCGAGCCCGAAGCGGTCCGCATGCTCGACCACCATCAAGGTGGCGTTGGGAACATCGACGCCGACCTCGATCACGGTGGTGGCGACCAGCAGGTCGAGCTCGCCGCGCTGGAAGGCGGCCATCACCGCATCCTTCTCCGACCCCTTCATCCGGCCATGGACGAGGCCGACCTTGTCGCCGAGCCGCATGCGCAGGGCGGCGGCACGAGCCTCGGCCGCGGCGAGATCGCTCGTCTCGCTTTCCTCGACCAGCGGGCAGACCCAATAAGCCTGCTGGCCGGTGGCGAGGTGACGCTGGAGGCCGTCCACCACCTCGATCAGACGATCGTCCGAAATAACACGCGTTTCGATCGGCTGGCGCCCGGGCGGCATCTCGTCGAGGCGGCTCGAATCCATTTCGCCATATTGGGCCAACGTCAGCGTGCGCGGGATCGGCGTGGCGGTCATCGCCAGCAGATGCGGCGGCTTCTCGGCCTTCTGGGTGAGAAGCATGCGCTGCGCGACGCCGAAGCGATGCTGTTCGTCCACCACCGCGAGGCCGAGGCGCTTATAATTGACCGCTTCCTGGAAGATCGCATGCGTGCCGACGAGGATGTCGATCGACCCGTCGGCGAGGCCCATCAAGGTGGCCTCGCGCGCACGGCCCTTGTCGCGGCCGGTGAGGATGGCGAGGTTGACGGGAACGCCAGCGAGCAGGCGCGAGAGATTGTCGAAATGCTGGCGCGCGAGGATTTCGGTGGGGGCCAGAAATGCGCCCTGCGCGCCAGCCTCGACCGCGATCAGCAGCGCCATCAAGGCGACCAGCGTCTTGCCCGCGCCGACATCGCCCTGGAGCAGGCGCAACATCGGCGCGGATTGGGCCATGTCGCCTTCGATCTCGGCGACCGTCCGGGTCTGCGCACCGGTCGGAGAATAAGGAAGCTGGAGCGCGCCACGCAGGCGGCCATCGCCTTGTAGGGCCAAGCCCTTGCGGCCGCGCGAGGAGGCGCGGACCAGCATCAGGGCGAGCTGGTTGGCGAATATCTCATCATAAGCGAGCCGCTCGCGCGCCTTGGTATCGGACGGGTCGGCGTGGATGCGGATCAACGCCTCGCGCCATGCCGGCCAGCCCTGCTTGGCGAGCAGGCTTGGTTCGATCCATTCGGGCAGATCGGGCATACGCGCGAGCGCCTGCGCGACGAGGGCCGCCAACCTTTTGTTCGTGAGCCCGTCGGAGAGCGCATAGACCGCCTCACGCGGTGGCAAGGCCTCAGCCTCCTCGGGTGTCATAATCTCGGGATGCACGATCTGGAGCCATTGGTCGTAACGGTCGAGCTTGCCCGACACCGCCTTGCGCTCGCCCAGCGGCAATTGCTTCTTGGCCCAGCCCGACGATCCGCCGAAGAATACCAGGCTCAGCGCATTGCCCGCCGCATCCTGCGCGACCACCTTAGCCGGCGCGCGCGCGCTGCCCGCCATGCGATAATCGGTGGGCGTCACGGTGACGGTGACGATCTGGCCGACATCCGCCTCGTCGAGCTCGGTCACCGCCTTGCGGTCGATAAATCCGGTCGGCAGGTGGAAGAGCAGATCGATCGCACGCGACAGGCCAAGCCGCGAGAGGGGCTTGGCCAATTGTGGGCCCACCCCTTTCAGCGCCTCCACTTCGGCGAACAGCGGATTGAGAATGTCGGGCCGCATCACTAGATGCGTAGCCGACCGTTGCGCCAACTCAAACCATTCACCCCTGTCATCCCCGCGCAGGCGGGGATCCATATTTCCCGCGGATGCGCCCCTTTCGCGCCCGGTGGGCTTATGGATTCCCGCCTACGCGGGAATGACGAATAGCAAAGAAAGCCTATGGACCGCGACATCCGCCTCAAGCGCCTGCGTTTCCGCGCCTGGCATCGCGGCACCAAGGAAGCCGACCTGCTGATCGGGGGCTATTTCGACACTTTCTCGGCCGACTGGGACGAGGGCCAGATCGCCTGGTTCGAGGAGCTGATGGACGAGGAGGATGTCGAGATCATGGGCTGGGCGATCGGAACGATCCCCATCCCTGAGCGCTGGCAGGGCCCGATGATGGAGCGGATGCGGGTGCTCGATTATATTCCGATAGAGAAGTAAGTGGCTGATCTTCAAAAGATATTGAAAGCGGGCGAGGCGCTGACGCTGGCGGGTGCGCCGGCGGGGTTTCTGCCGTGGCTGATGGCGGACCTGGCCCGTGCGGCGAAGGGACGGGCGGTGTTTGTAGCGCCCGACGAAAGCGCGATGCGCGCGCTGGCGGACAATGCGCGTTACTTCGCGCCCGAGCTCGACGTGCTGACCTTCCCGGCCTGGGACTGCCTGCCTTATGATCGCGCTTCGCCCTCTCTGCGCGCGACATCCGAGCGTCTGGCGGCCTTGCATGCGCTCCAGCGCAAGGCGGGCGGGCCGCAACTGCTCGTCACCACCGTCAACGCGGTCACGCAGCGCACGCTGACGCCGTTCCGCATCCGCCAATTGTCGGTCAGCCTGGCGCCGGGCGAGCGGATCGACCGCGACGCGCTGGCCGAACTGCTCCAGGCGAACGGCTATGTCCGTGCCGACACGGTGCACGAAGCGGGCGAATATGCGGTGCGCGGCGGTCTGGTCGACCTGTTCCCTTCGGGCGAAAGCCTGGCTTTGCGCCTCGATTTCTTCGGCGACGAGATCGAGACGGTCCGGCAATTCTCCGCCGAGGATCAGCGCACCACCGCGCAGATCGACGGCTTTACGCTGCTTCCGGCCTCCGAAGCGTTGCTCGACGCCGACGCGATCAAGCGCTTCCGCAGCCGCTATCGCGAGAAATTCGGCGCGACCGCGACTGGCGATCCGCTCTATCAGGCGCTGTCCGAGGGCCGCCGGCTGGCGGGCATGGAACATTGGCTGCCGCTGCTGGAAGAGCGGCTGTCGACACTGTTCGATCATCTCTCCGACGATGACCTGATCGTGCGCGACAACGGCGCGGATGGGGCGGCGGATGCGCGGTTCGAATCCATCAGCGATTATTATGAGAACCGGCAGCGCGCGAAAACGAGCGATCCGGGCAGCTACCGCCCGATCGAGCCTGACACGCTTTACCTGTCGGCCAAGGAGTGGCGCGAGGCGATCAAGGATCGGCCGATCCACCTGACCACGCCATATCACGAACCCGAAAGCGACCGGGTGATCGACTTCGGCGTCGACGGTCCGCGCGACTTCACGCCCGAGCGCACGCAGAACGCCAATGTCTATGAGGCGGTGGTCGCGCATATCCGCGACCTTGCCCGCGCGAAGAAGAAGGTCGTGCTGGCGAGCTATTCGGGCGGCGCGCGCGAGCGGCTGAAGGGGCTGCTCAACGATCACGGTCTCGACGGTGCGATGCTGGCGGACGATTGGCAGGACGCGCTCGGTGCCGCCTTCCGGCCGGGCACGACCGCGTTGACCGTGCTGCCGCTCGATCATGGCTTCACCACGCCCGAAGTCGCCTTGCTGACCGAACAGGACATGCTGGGCGACCGGCTGATCCGGCGGCAGAAAAGACGGAAGTCGGCCGACGCTTTCCTGGCGGAACTGGCGACGCTCTCGCCGGGCGATCTGGTGGTCCATGCCGATCATGGGATCGGGCGCTATGAAGGCCTGACCCAGATTCCGGTGTCCAAGGTGCCGCACGATTGCGTCGCCTTGTCCTATGCGGGCGGCGACAAGCTCTACGTTCCGGTCGAGAATCTAGAGGTCCTGAGCCGCTACGGCAGCGAGGAAGGCGCGAGCCTCGACAAATTGGGCGGCGTCGCCTGGCAGACGCGCAAGGCGCGGATGAAGGAGCGCATCCGCGAGATTGCGGGCGAGCTGATCGCGACCGCGGCGCTGCGCGCGCTCCGCGCCGCCGATGTCGCGCAAACCGATGCGGCTTACGCCGCCTTTGCCGATCGCTTCCCTTACGAGGAGACGGACGATCAGGATCGCGCGATCGGCGACGCGCTCGACGACCTTGCCGCCGGCAAGCCGATGGACCGGCTGATCGTGGGCGACGTCGGCTTCGGCAAGACCGAAGTCGCGCTCCGCGCCGCCTTCGTCGCGGCGATGGCGGGGATGCAGGTGGCCCTGGTCTGCCCCACGACCTTGCTCGCGCGCCAGCATTACACCAATTTCGTCGACCGAATGCGCGGTTTCCCGATCGAGGTGGGCCGGCTATCCCGTTTGGTTCCTGCCGCCGAGGCAAAACGAACCAAAGAGGGATTGGAAGCGGGCACGATCGATATCGTCGTTGGGACCCATGCGATCCTGGCCAAGGGGGTCGAGTTCAAACGGCTGGGCCTGGTCATCGTCGACGAGGAGCAGCGTTTCGGCGTGACGCACAAGGAGCGGCTGAAGAGCATGAAGGCAGACGTGCACGTCCTGACGCTCACCGCAACGCCGATCCCGCGCACCTTGCAGATGGCGATGTCGGGCCTGCGCGAGCTTTCCGTCATCCAGACGCCGCCGGTCGACCGGCTGGCGGTGCGGACCTATGTCGCGCCGTGGGATCCGGTGGTGATCCGCGAGGCTTTGCTGCGCGAACATTATCGCGGCGGGCAAAGCTTCTTCGTCGTGCCGCGGATCAAGGACCTGCCCGACATCGAGGAATTCCTGCGCAAGGAGGTGCCCGAGGTCCGCTATGTCGTCGCGCACGGCCAGATGAGCGCGACCGAAGTCGAGGAGCGGATGTCGGCCTTCTATGACAAGAAGTTCGACGTGCTGGTTTCGACCACGATCGTCGAAAGCGGGCTGGATATCCCGAGCGCGAACACGCTGATCGTGCATCGCGCGGATCGCTTCGGCCTCGCCCAGCTCTACCAGCTGCGCGGGCGTGTCGGACGATCCAAGACGCGCGCTTACGCCTACCTTACGACCCCGCCCAATCGCATCGTCAGCGAGACGGCGGAAAAGCGCCTGCATATCCTGCAGAATCTCGACACGCTGGGTGCGGGCTTCCAGCTCGCCAGCCACGATCTCGACATTCGCGGCGCGGGCAATCTGCTGGGCGACGAGCAGTCCGGCCATATCAAGGAAGTCGGGTTCGAGCTCTACCAGTCGATGCTGGAGGATGCGATCCTGGAGGCCAAGGCGGGAGGCCTGACCGAGGCGCTCCGCAACCGCGAATTCAGCCCGCAGATCAGCGTCGACGCACCGATCATGATCCCCGACGATTATGTCCCCGATCTCGACCTGCGCATGGGCCTTTATCGCCGCATGAACGAGCTTGAGAACAAGGGCGAGATCGAAGCGTTCGCGGCGGAGATGATCGACCGGTTCGGGCCGCTGCCGCAGCCGACCGCGAACCTGCTGTCGATCATCGAAACCAAATTGAACGCCAAGAAGGCCTGTATCGCCAAGCTGGACGTTGGGCCCAAGGGCGCGCTCGTGACCTTCTTCGAGGACAATTTCCCCGATCTCCCGGGCTTGCTCGGCTATGTCGACCGATTGAAGGGCACGGCCAAGCTGCGACCCGACAGCAAATTGGTGATCAGCCGGGCCTGGCCCGACGCGGCTGCGCAGCTGAACGGTGCACTGCAGCTTTCGAAGGGACTGGCGAAAATCCTGGCGTAACAGCGCCGCTGCTATGCCTTCATGCCGCGGCGGAAGGCGCGCATCACATAGTAGACCAGGATCGAGCCGATCAGCAGCCCGGCCAGCGCGATCTGTTCCGCCGGCTTGGCGAGGCAGATCATGCCGATCATGCTGACGCATCCCAAGACGGCGATGAGGGCTAGCCCCTTCACCCGCAGCGGCTTGCCCAGGATCGCGACATTGCGGCGCCGGAGCGTCACCGCCGCCGCGCAGACCGACATATAAAGGGGCGCGATCGCGAGGGTGGAAAGGATTGCGAGCTTCTCGAACGTGCCGGTCAGCGCGAGCCCGAGCGCCAGCACGAAGTGGGTGAGGATCGCGATATGGGGCGTGCGCCAGCGGCTATGGACCTTGCCCAGCATGGCGGGCAGCAGGCCGTCGCGCCCAAAGGCGAACAGCACGCGCGGCGCGCCGAGAAGATCGCTGCCAAGCCAGATCAGCATCGATCCGAACGCGCCCGCGAGCAAGGGCGCGCGCCAACGCGGATCGAGCGTGCCGAGCGCGTCGGCGAGCGGCGCCTTCGATCCGACCAGCCCCGCCCCGAGCAGCCGATCCGACACGATCTGGACCGCGATATAGAGCAAGCCGATCGAGATCATCGCGAGCAACAGCGCGCGCGGCACGGTCCGCGCCGGATCCCGCACCTCGCCCGACGCGGCGAGCGGCGTTTCCATTCCGGTGAGCGCGAATACGCCCAGGATCGCCGCTGCGCCGAAACCATCGGTCGGCGGCGTGTCGATCGGCGCTGCGCTGTCATGGCCCATCAGCAAGGCGCCGCCGCCCACGACCAGAAAGAGCAGAAGCGGCAGCAACTTGATCATCGTCGCGAGGCCCAGGACCTTCGCCGCGATATCGACGCCGATCAAATTGATGAGGGTCATAAGACCCAGCACCGACACGACCACGACCATATGCGGCGCGGGCGCGGCCATGGCAGGAAAGGCCGAACCGACCGTGTCGGCCAGCGCGACCGCGATCCCGCCGCAGGCAAGCACGCTCGAGAACCAGACCAGCACGCCCGCGACGAAGCCCGGCATCGGGCCATAGGCCGCCTCGACATAGCCATAAGGCCCGCCGCTGGTCGGCACGCGGCTGCCGGCTTCGGCGAAGCAAAGCACGATCGCGGCCATCGCGATCAGGCAGGCGAGATAGGCATAAGGTGCGACCGTCCCGGCAGCGGTCGCCATCACGGCGGGGAGGCGGTAGACGCCCGATCCCACGACCTCGTTGGTGATCGCCGCCGCAAAGGTGAAGACGCCCATCGCGCGCAACAGGCCGTGATCGCGGCTCTGCTCCTCGATCGCAATGCTGGCCTTGGTCGCCATGTCGCCCCCGATCCGAAAGCGCGAAGCTTGCCCGAGCGGGCCTAACGCCGCAACCACGCTTTCGGACCATGCGACGAGACGAAGGATCGAACGTCGGCCGGCCGCATCACCGCTGTTGCATCGCCCCGCCCCCCCGTGGCAGGGAGGCGCATCAGGGGAGAGGTTGCGTTATGGAAACGGTGTACGATTGGGTGACGGTGGCGATCTTCGCCGGGCTCATCGTTCTCTTTTTACAGCGCTCCTCGGGAACGGGCGAACCCCAGGATTCGATCTGGCAATATCTCGCCGCCTCGGTCGGGTGCGCGGCGGCCAATTATCTGGGCAACCAGGCGATCAAGCATGAGGGCGGGGTCGATTATCTCAACCACGGTCTCGCGATCGTGGTCCTGGTCGGCACGCTCGCCTATATCTGGATCGTGCTGAAGCCGCTTTCGGGATTCGGGCCGAAGAAGTAGGGTTCGCCCCCTCCATTCCGGACTTATTCCCGCCGGAAGTTCTCATTTTGTTCTTGCGATTCCGAAACGATCTGCCAGCATTGCGGCGGAAAGAGGGGAGAATCAGCAATGGGCTTTTCACATTCGTGGGTTGCCGTTCAGGGCCTGAGTGCTGAACGGGTGATGGAAGTGCTCGGGATGGAGGCATCACCCGCACCGAGGCCAGGCTTATTCATGGACGGGGTTGCGTTGATCGACTTGGCGGACTGGCAGCTCGTCATCAGTGACAACGATGAAGACGCATTCGAAGGTCGGCTATCGAAGCTACCCCCCCTTGGGCCGGCCGTCGCATGCAGGATCAACGAGCACGTCATGTATTCCGAGGCGCGCGGCTATCAGGCCGGCGAAAATATCTGGAGCGTGGTTCACGATCCAAACGGAGACGAGAGTCTTTATTCCCTGAAGATCAGCGGAAATCCGCCAGAGCAGCTTGAAGCCATCGTTCGTGACGTCAAGGCCGCCCAGGATTCCCAAGGCGGCGAGGAAGCCGACGTGGATTTTATCTTCGACGTGGCTCCCAAGCTTGCAGAGTCGATCTGCGGCTTCATGCTCGGCGAAGGTGAGCTGGAGGCGATCCGCTATACCAGCCTGAAACCGATCGGCAGTCCTGAGCCCACGGAGAAGCGCGGTTTCTTCGCACGGCTGTTCGGCGGCAGCTGAATCCGTCATTCCGGACTCGATCCGGAACTAGAGTCAGGTTGTTGCCGAGCCGCTGAATGGACCCCGGCTTCCGCCGGGGTCACCGAGTCCTACAGCTGCCCGTGGCAATGCTTGTACTTGCGGCCGGAACCGCAGGGGCAAGGCGCGTTGCGGCTGACGCGGTTTTCCCATTCGCTCGCATCGCCCAGTACGGGCGCGTCGGGCTGGACCATCTGCAGCGGCGGCAGGCGGGTGGTCACCAGCCCCAACGACGCCGCGTCGCGATCCGCACTGTCGTCATAGCCGGTCAGCGGATCGATATGCGTGGTGGTGAAGATCTCCGGCATCTTCGGCATCTCGGGCGGCGGCGCGAAGTTGAAGCGGATATTGGAGAGCGTGCGGGTCACATCCTCGCGGATGACGCCGAGCATGCGCTCGAACATCGCGAAGGCTTCCTGCTTATATTCGTTGATCGGCGTCTTCTGCGCGTAGGCGCGCAGGTGGATCACCTGGCGCAACGCGTCGAGCGTCGACAGATGCTCCTTCCAGTGATGGTCGAGCTGCTGGAGCAGCACGCTCTTCTCGATATTGTGCCAGCTTTCCTGCCCGACTTCCTCGACGCGCTTGGCAAGCTCGGTCTCGGCCATTTCCTGGATGCGGGTCGCAAGCAGCTCGGGCTCGACCATCTCTTCCTGGAGCCATTCGTCGATCGGCGGCTCGATGCCGAAAATATCCGCGACGGCTTCCTTGAGACCGGCGATGTTCCACTGCTCGGGGTAAGAGCCGTGCGGGCAGGCGTCCGCCACGATCGCGTTGACCGTCTCGGCGCGCATGTCGGCGACGACCTCGTCGACCGTTTCGGCATCCATGATGTCCGCGCGCTGCTCGTACACGACCTTGCGCTGATCGTTCATGACGTCATCATATTCGACGACCTGCTTGCGGATGTCGTAGTTGCGCGCCTCGACCTTCTTCTGCGCGGTCTCGATCGCCTTGGAGATCCAGGGCGAGATGATCGCCTCCCCATCCTCCAGATTCTTGTTCATCATCTTCGCGAACATGGTCTGCGGGCCGAAGATGCGCAGCAGATCGTCGTCGAGGCTCAGATAGAAGCGGCTGAGGCCCGGATCGCCCTGGCGGCCCGAACGGCCGCGCAGCTGATTGTCGATGCGGCGGCTTTCGTGCCGCTCCGTGCCGAGCACGAACAGGCCGCCGGCAGCCAGCACGGCCGCCTTTTCGGTTGCGATCTCCGCACGGATGCCTTCGGCGACGGCGTCATATTCGGGCGTGCCCGCGGCCAGATCGGGATGCTCGACGAGCATCCGCATCTCGAGATTGCCGCCAAGCTGGATGTCGGTGCCGCGGCCCGCCATGTTGGTCGCGATCGTGACCGCGCCCAACCGGCCGGCCTGCGCCACGATATGCGCTTCCTGCTCGTGGTAGCGCGCATTCAGCACATTGTGCTTCACGCCCTCCTTCTGGAGATATTCGGACAGCATTTCCGACTTCTCGATCGAGACGGTGCCGACCAGGACCGGCTGGCCGGTCAGCTGCTTCTCGCGGATCGCCTTGGTGATCGCGGCGAACTTGTCGCCGATATTCTTGTAGAATTCGTCGTCGTCGTCCTTGCGCTGGACGGGAACGTTGGTAGGGATCGAGACCACGTTCATCTTGTAGATCTGGTAGAATTCGGCGGCCTCGGTCGCGGCGGTACCGGTCATGCCCGACAGCTTCGGATACATGCGGAAATAATTCTGGAAGGTGATCGAGGCGAGCGTCTGGTTCTCGGGCTCGATATTGACGCCTTCCTTGGCCTCGACCGCCTGGTGCAGGCCATCCGACCAGCGGCGCCCGTCCATCATGCGACCGGTGAACTCGTCGATGATGATGACCTTGCCGTCCTTGACGATGTAGTCGATGTCCCGGCGGAAGGCGACGTTGGCCTTGAGCGCCTGGTTCAGATGGTGGACCACCTGCGTATTCTCGAAATCGTAGAGGTTGGTGCCCTGGAGGAGGCCGGCGGTCTCCAGCGCGCGTTCGACCCATTCGGTGCCGTCTTCGGTCAGGATGACCGAACGCGCCTTTTCGTCATGCTCGTAATGTTCGGGTGCGATCGTCTTCACGATCGCATCGACCGACTTGTAAAGCTCCGACTTGTCCTCGGTCGGGCCGGAGATGATCAGCGGGGTACGGGCTTCGTCGATCAGGATCGAGTCGACCTCGTCGACGATCGCGTGCGCGAACGGCCGCTGCACCATCTGGCCGCGGTCATATTTCATATTGTCGCGCAGATAATCGAAGCCGAGCTCGTTGTTGGTCGCGTAGGTGATGTCCGCATTATAGGCCGCGCGGCGCTGCTCGTCGGTCAGGTTGGGCACGATCACGCCCACCGTCAGCCCGAGGAATCGGTACACCTGCCCCATCCATTCGGCATCGCGCGCCGCCAGATAGTCGTTGACCGTGACGACGTGCACGCCGTTGCCGGGCAAGGCGTTGAGATAGACCGCAAGCGTGGCGACGAGCGTCTTGCCCTCGCCGGTGCGCATTTCGGCAATCTCGCCCCGATGGAGCACGATGCCGCCGATCATCTGCACGTCATAATGGCGCTGGCCGAGCACGCGGCGAGCCGCCTCGCGCACCGTGGCGAATGCTTCCGGCAACAACTGATCGAGCGTCTCGCCCGCATCGAGCCGCGCGCGGAACAGGACGGTCTGGTTGGCCAGTTCCTCGTCGCTCATCGCCTGAAGACTGGGCTCGAACGACGCGATCTTGCGCACCAGCGGCTGCATCGACTTGACGTAGCGGTCGTTGGACGAGCCGAAGATGGCCTTGGCAATGCCGGCGAACATATGTGTGGTTTTCCTGTCTGGATAGCGGCGCACGGGCCACGCGGCCGAACGCTTAGGATGGATTTTGGGTGCGGAACGGCCGGGAGGCCGAGAAAAGCGGCTTAAAGGGCGCTATTCGCGCCGGCGCTCGCCATAGGATTTGCGCGACAGGCGCGGGGCGGAGACGAGACTGGAGCGCCACGTTCCGGGGGCTGCGAAGGCTCCGCGCACCTCTTCGGGCACGGGCGCGGTCACCGTGACGGTGGCGCCGACCTTTGCATGATTGGCGCTGGTGCTCGCGACGATCGGCTGCGCGGAGGCAGCGGTGCCCACCACCGCGCCGGTGAGCGCGGTCAGAAAGGCCGAAAGGAGAAGCAGCAAACGCATCACCCGTTCATGTAAGATGAGTCGAGCGCCACGTCCATCCTGACAATGATGCAAGGCGGATACACTTCGCGCCTGATCGCTGCTAGGCGGCGCGCCATGTCCGGATCAATTTCCCCCCTCGCCTCGCCCTTCCCCGCTTTGCCGCCGGTCGCCGGCGTGCGAGTCGCGGTGACGCGCGCGGGCTATAAAGCGTGGGAGCGGACCGACCTCACCTATGCCGCGTTCGAGGCGGGCACGACCGTCGCGGGGGTGACGACCCAGAGCAAATGCCCCTCGCCCGAAGTGGAATGGTGCCGCAAGGCACTGCCGCTGGGGGAGGCGCGCGCGCTGGTGGTCAATGCCGGCAACAGCAACGCCTTTACCGGCAACCGGGGCCGCGCCGCTGTCGAGGCGATCGCGGCGCGGGTGGCAGGCCATGTCGGGTGCAAACCCTCCGACGTGTTCGTGGCGTCGACGGGCGTGATCGGCGTGCCGCTGCCGGTCGACAAGGCCGAGGCCGGGATCGACGCGGTGCTGCAGGCGCCGGAGGCGAGCTGGCTCGACGCGACCAACACGATTGGCACGACCGACACATTCCCCAAGGCGGCAAGCGCAACCGCCGTGGTCGGCGGCAGAACCGTCACACTTGTCGGCATCATCAAGGGTTCGGGCATGATCGCGCCCGACATGGCGACGATGCTCGGCTTCATCTTCACCGACGCCGCGGTCGAGGCGCCGTTCCTGCAGACGATGCTGGACGCGGCGAACCGGCCGACCTTTTCCTGCATCACGGTCGATGGCGATACGTCGACATCGGACACGGTGCTGGCCTTCGCGACCGGCAAGGCCGGCAATGCTCCCCTCGCCTCGTTCGACGATGCGGGCGCGGACGCATTCCAGGCGGCCCTGACCGACATTTGCCGTCAGCTCGCCCATCTGGTGGTGCGCGACGGGGAAGGCGCGTCCAAGTTCATCCAGATCAGCGTGGAGGGTGCGGAAAGCGACGCGTCGGCGCACCGCATCGCCATGTCGGTTGCCAACTCGCCGCTGGTGAAGACCGCGATCGCGGGTGAGGACGCCAATTGGGGCCGCGTGGTGATGGCGGTCGGCAAAGCGGGCGAGCCCGCCGAGCGCGATCTGCTCTCGATCCGCTTCGGCGCGACGCAGGTCGCGCGCCACGGGCTTGCGGTGGAAGGCTATGACGAGGCGCCGGTCGCAGCGCACCTCAAGGGCCAGGAGATCGAGATCGGGATCGACCTGGGCCTGGGCGAAGGCCGTGCCACGGTTTGGACCTGCGACCTGACGCACGGATACATTTCGATCAACGCCGATTATCGCAGCTGATGGCGAATGAATGGACCGGCGGCTGCGCGTGCGGGGCGGTGCGATACCGCCTCGCCTCCGACCCCGTCGACGCGGGATGGTGCCATTGCCGTACCTGCCAACTGAACTCGGGCAGCCCGGCAATGGCCTTCGCGACCGTGCCAGTCGGCGACTTCCAGTTCACCCGGGGCGAGGATCTGGTCGGGCAATTCGGTTCGAGCGATTTCGGCCATCGCCGTTTCTGCACCCGCTGCGGCACGCCCTTGCTGATGCAGGTCAACCACCAGCCCGACACGATCGATTTCTCGATCGCGACGCTGGACGACCCCGACCGCGTCGTGCCGGAATTCCATATCTTTTACGCCAGCCGGATCGCGTGGGCGCCCGCCGCCGACGATCTGCCACGCCACGATCGTTTCCGCCCCGATACGCGCGGGCTCAACCCCGGAGAAAGACCATGATCGCGCACGACCATGCGGTGCAGGCATTGATCCGCGACGTCGCGGCGCGGATCGTGATGCCGCGTTTCCGCTTGCTCGATGCGGCACAGATCGAGGAAAAGGCGCCCGACGAACTCGTGACGATCGCCGACAAGGAAAGCGAGATTGCGCTGACGGAGGGTCTCACCCGGCTCCTGCCGGGCTCGCGCGTGGTCGGCGAAGAGGCCTGCTCGGCGGATCCGAGCGTGCTCGACAACATCGGCAGGGGCACGGTCTGGATCGTCGATCCGATCGACGGGACTGCCAATTTCGCGGCGGGCGAGACGCCGTTCGGGATCATGGTCGCGCTGGCCGCGGATGGCGTGAGCGAGGCCGCCTGGCTTTATGACCCGGTGCAGGACCGGATGTGCAGCGCAGGACGGGGCCAGGGCGCATTCGTGAATGGCGAACGCATCCATGCCCGGACCAGCGGCGAACAGATTCCGGTCGCGGGACTTTCGACCAAATATCTGCCGCCCGAGTTGCGCGAGGAAATCGAACAGCGCGCCGAGGGAAAGATGCGCTGCGTCGGCATTCCGCGCTGTGCTGCCGAACAATATCCGCGCGTGATGCTGGGGACCAACGACCTCGCCCTGTTCTGGCGGACGCACGTCTGGGATCACGCGCCCGGAGCCCTGATTGTGCAGGAGGCGGGCGGCAAGGTCGCACGCTTCGACGATACGCCGTACGACATCACGCAGACGGGCAAGGGGCTGCTTGCCGCTGCCTCGCCCGCAATGTGGGACGAGGCCGCCGCGATCCTACTCGGCTGAGGCCAGCAGCGCGGCTAGATAGGGGTCGGTCGGTCGATCGAAAAGCTGTCTCACAGGCCCCAGCGCAACCGCACGCCCCTCGCGCAACACCAATACGCGGTCGGCCATGCAGCGCACCAGATCCATATCGTGCGCGATGAGGAGATAGGTCAGCCCGAGTTCGGTCTGCAGCCGCAACAGCAGCGCGATTATCTCCGCCCGCAAAGCCGGGTCGAGCGCGCTCAGCGCCTCGTCGAACAGGATCAACTCCGGGCGGAGGATCAACGCGCGGGCGATGGCGATGCGCTGGCGTTGTCCGCCTGAAAAGGCCTGCGGCAATCGTTGGGCCGCGTCTGCGGGCAAGCCGACCTGGGCAAGCGCCTCGGCCACCTTCGCTTCCCGCTCCGCCGCCGGAATCGGGCCGAGCAGGTGCAGCGGCTCGGCGACGATCCGCCCGACCGTCTGGCGCGGATCGAAGCTTGCCGCCGGATCCTGGAAAACGGCCTGCACCCGGCGCCGCATTGCGCGAAGCCCGGCCCCGCGCGCGAAGGACCAATCCCGCCCGCCGAGCGTGACCCGCCCGTCGTCGGGTGCTTCCAGCCCGAGCGCAATGCGCGCCAGGGTGGACTTGCCCGAACCGGATGCGCCGATCACGGCGAGCGTCTCCCCATGCGCAAGCAACAGCGAGACCTCGGTCAGCGCCGCAACCCGCCCGCGCCGTATCGGATAGGTCCGGGTGACCCGTTCCAGCATCAGCAAAGGCTCGCCGCGCCCGCTCGGGACGCGCGGGGGGACATCCGTTCGTTCCGGGCCGTGCTCGCCCAAACGCCCCTGATCGAGCGCGACGATGCGATCCGCGATCCGATCGGCGAGCGCCAGATCATGTGTGACCAGCAACAGTCCCATGCCACGTCGGCGCACGAGCGATTGCAGCAGCCTTGCGATTTCCGCCTGCGCGACCGGATCGAGCGACGCGGTCGGCTCATCGGCAAGCAACAAAGGCGGCCTGGCCGCGATCGCCATCGCGATCGCAACGCGCTGGCGCTGACCACCCGAAAGCGTGTGCGGAAAACGTTTGGCAGACAAGGTGAGGCCAACCTCCGCGAGCAGCCGGTCGACCTCGGCGGCAATTTCGGCGCGCTTCAAGTCGCTGTGCAGGGCAAGCACTTCGCCGATCTGGCGGCCGATCGTCAGCGCGGGGTTGAGCGCGGTCGCCGGTTCCTGGAACACGATGCCGACGCGGGCGCCACGCAAGGCCCGAAGCTGCTTTTCGGGCAGGGTGCGGATGTCAGTCCCTTCGACCCGCACCACGCCCTGCTCGATCGCCTCGACCGGCAACAGATCCATCGCCGCCGCGGCGAGCGTCGACTTGCCCGAACCCGATGGGCCGACCAGCGCGACGATCTCGCCCGCTGCGACCGACAGGCAGACGTCGTCGAGCGCGACTGTCTCGCCATAGCGGACCGACAGATGCTCGATTTCGAGCGGCTTCATAGCCCCGCCTCGGGCGCAATCCGCTCGCGCAGCGTCTCACCGCTCAGGTTGATAGCGAAGACGGTGACCACGATAGCGAGACCGGGAAAAAGCACGAGACCGGGCGCGCTGGCGATCAGCGTCTGCGCATCCGCCACCATCCGCCCCCAACTCGCCACCGGCGGTTGCGCGCCGAGCCCGAGGAAGGACAGGCTCGCCTCCGCCAATATGCCGAGTGACAGCTGGAGGGTCGCCTGCGTGATCAGCGGGCCGGCGACGTTGGGCAGGATGTGCTCGATCGAAATGAGCACCCGCCCCTTCCCCGCCAGCCGCGCGGCGAGGATGAAGTCGCGCGCCCAGATGCCGCGTGCCGAAGCCCGCGTGACGCGCGCGAAGACGGGCACGTTGAACAGCCCGATCGCCAAGCCGGAATGGATGGCACCCGGCCCAAGCACCGCGATTACCAGCAGTGCCAGCAGGATAGCGGGGAAAGCGAAGAGGATATCGCAGCAGCGCGCCACCAGCTCATCGACCCAGCCCGGCCGCGCGGCGGCGAGCAGGCCGAGCGGAACGCCGCCCGCAAGCCCGATGATCAGCGCGAGCGCCGCCACGCCGAGCGGAGGCCGGGCGCCGGCCATCAGCATCGAGAGCATGTCGCGACCGAGCTGATCGGTGCCGAGCGGGTGGCCTGCCGACGGCGGCTGCAGCCGGTGTACGATGTCGATCGCCGCGACGTCGAACGGCGTCCAGGCGAGCGAAAGCAAAGCGACCGCGACGATCACGCAGAGCAGGATCGGACCCACCCGGCGTTTCATGCGCGCCTCCGCAATCGCGGATCGAGCATCGCCTGCGCAATGTCCGTCAGGAAGCTCGCGGTCACCGTCGCCGCGACCATCAGCATCGCCACCGCCTGGATAACGATCAGGTCGCGGGCGGTGATCGACTGCACCATCAGGCTGCCGAGGCCCGGCAGGTAGAAGACATTTTCGACAATCACGCTGCCCGCAAGCAGGAACGGGAATTGCAGGCCGATGACCGCCAGGACCGGCGCGGCCGCGTTGGGCGCAATATGCCGCCACAGGATTCCGCCGCGACCCAGCCCCTTGGCCCGCGCGGTGCGGACATAATCGCGGCTTTGCTCGGCGAGGAGGGCGGCGCGGGCGATGCGCGCGATCAGCGCCGCCTGAGGCAGGGCCAGAGCCAGCGTCGGCAGCGCCAGAGCCGCCAGCGCCGGCCCCATGCCGGCCTGCCAGCCAGGGAAGCCGCTCGCCGGGAACCATGGGCGGCGCACCGCGAAGGCGAGGAGCAACAACATCGCCAGCCAGAAGGCCGGCAGCGCCACCCCGATCCGGCTCAGGGCGCTGATCAGGCGATCGAGCCAGCGCCCGGGCCACAATGCGGCGAGGAAGGCGATGGGCAGCCCGATCAGCACTGACAGGACCATCGCCAGGCAAGCGAGCGGCAGGGAGACGGCCAGGCGCGGTCCGATCAATTCGGTGACAGGCACACGATAGGTGTAGGACGTGCCGAAATCGCCCTGGGCCATGCCCGCGATCCAGTGAAGGAAGCGCGCTGCAGCCGACCCGCCCAGGCCGAGCTCATTGCGCAGGGTCGCAAGCGCATCGGGGCTGGCCTGCAGCCCCATCATGAACTGTGCGGGATCGCCAGGAACGAGCTGCAGCAAGGCGAAGACAAACAGGCTCGCCGTGGCCAGCGTCAGCGCGAATATGCCCAGCCGCCGGACCAGCCAGCCAAAGCCCGTGGCACGAGCCAGGGCCGCCAAGCCGGCCAGCGAAAAGGCGAGAAGCAGCCATATTCCCCAGGGATGGGCGCGTTGATCGGTCCTCTCGGCGGTGTCGGTGCCGGCGAAACGCGCAGTCGAGAAATCCACCGCCTGCAGCGGCGTATTGGCCCACAGATGCGTCAGCCGCGCGTCGGCCACCGCCAGATGCGGGAATTGGAACAGGAAGCCATTGACCGCGTCGCCGGCAATGCGGCGCTGGATCGCGACAAGCAAGGCATGCCGTTCGTGCGGGTCCGCGGTGGCGCGCAACCGATCGAGCAGGGTACGCACCGCGCGGCCGTCATAGCCGAAATAATAATCCGCCCGACCATAGATGTCGTAATCGGCAGGCTCGGCATGGCTGACGATCGTCATATCGTAAGCGCGGCGGGCATAGACCTCGTCGAGCCACTGCGGCCATTCGACTGGCGCGATCGCGGCACGGATACCGACGGCCGCCAATTGCGCAGCCACGATCTCGCCGGTGCGGCGGGCATAAGCCTGAGGCGGCAGTTTCAGCGTCACCGCAAAGCCGTGCGGGTAGCCGGCTTCGGCCAGCAGCGCGCGCGCCTTGGCGGGATCGTGCGGATAAAGACCGGTCAGATCGACATAATCGGGGTTTTGCGGGGGGAAATGGCTGCCGATCGGCTGGCCATAGCCGAACATCGCACCGTCGATGATCGCCCGCCGATCGAGCGCGTAGGAAATGGCGCGCCGCACGCGGAGGTCGCGCAACGGGCCCATCCGGTTGTTGAGCGCCAGAATGACCTCCCCCTCGCTCGGCGCAGTCGTCACACGAAGGCTGGGATCGGCGCGTAGCTGGGCCAGATTTTCGGGCGCTGGATAATCGGGAAACAGATCGACGCTGTGCGTCTTCATCGCCGCATAAGCGGCGGCGGGATCGCCGATGAAGCGGAACTCGATCCGGCGCAGCGCTGGCCTGGCGCCCCAATAGCCTTCGTTGCGGACGAGGATCAGCCGGCTGCCCCGCGCCCAGCTTTGATAGCGGAAGGGCCCCGTCCCAATCGGCGCCGTCGCCAGATGGCCCGCGGACGCGGGCGCGACCATGACGCAATCACCCCAGGCAAGCAAAGCGGGCAGGCCGGCGTCCGGCCGGGTCAGGCGGATGCGCACGGTCAGCGGATCGATCAGGTCCACGCCCGCAATCTCGGCCAGCCTTTCGGCCATCGAGTTGGTCGATCCTGGCCGGATCGCGCGCATCAGAGTGAAGGCGACTATCCTGCCGTCGAACGGCGTCCCGTCCTGAAACCTCACTCCGCCGCGCAGATGGAAGACATAGCTGCGCGCGTCGGGCGCCATCGTCCAGCTGGTGGCGAGCAAGGGAATGGGCGAACCGGTCTGGTCGAGCGTCGTCAATCCTTCGTAGATCGTGCGATAGCTGACCTCCTTGACCGCCTGCGCGGCACCCGAAGTAGGGTCGAGCGTCGGCGGCTCAAGCTGTAGTGCGACCACGACCCGGTCGCGCGCCTGGCCCGGCGCGATGCAAAGGCACAGCGCCAATCCCGCCAGCAGACAGCGCAACAGCCTGATCATATTAGCGGCTTAGCCCGGCGCGGCCGCGTCTGAAAGCCGTATCCCCCGGCGCGCGCCTCAATCGGCGCCCAGCGAATCCGCGATACGCGCCGCGAGCTGCCGCGCGACGTCGGACTTGGCCATTTCGGGCCAGCTTTCGACGCCGCCCGGGCCGATCAGATGCACCAGATTATCGTCCCCGCCCATGACGCCGCCGGAGACATCATTGGCGAGGATCCAGTCGCAGCCCTTGCGCGCCAATTTGTCGCGAGCGTGATCGAGCAGATTGTCGGTCTCGGCGGCAAAGCCGATCACCAATTGCGGCCTGCGGTCGCTCCGCGCAACGCGCGCCAATATGTCGGGATTGGGTTGGAGCTGGAGTTGCGGCGGTCCGTCGGCCGACTTCTTGATCTTCTGCCCCGCCGCCGCGACGTGCCAGTCCGCGACCGCGGCCGTCATGACCGCGACGTCCGCGGGCAACGCGCTCTCGACCGCCTCCGCCATCTCGGACGCGGTCCGCACGTCCACCCGCGTCACGCCGCGTGGGGTCGCGAGCGCGACCGGGCCGGCGACCAGGGTCACGCGCGCACCCAGGTCCGCAAGCGCCTGCGCGATGGCGAAGCCCTGCTTTCCTGACGAGCGATTGGCGATGTATCGCACCGGATCGATCGGCTCGTGCGTCGGTCCGGCCGTAACGATGGCATGTTTGTCAGCAAGTTTTTGCCGGCTGGGGCCGACCATGGCTTGGATCGCGGCGAGGATCGCCGACGGATCGGGCAAGCGGCCCGGCCCATATTCGCCGCACGCCATCCCGCCTTCGTCCGGATCAAGCACGGCGACGCCGTCGGCACGCAATTGCGCGACATTGCGGCGCGTGGCGGCATGCTCCCACATCCGCACGTTCATGGCGGGCGCGATCAGCACGGGCTTGTCGGTCGCGAGCAGCAGGGTCGCCGCCAGATCGTTCGCCATGCCGCCGGCCATGCGGGCGATCAGGTCGGCGGTGGCGGGCGCCACGACCACCAGATCAGCCTCGCGGCTGAGCTGGATATGGCCGATCTCGGCCTCCTCCTTCAGGTCCCATAGCGACGTGTGCACCGACTGCCCGGACAATGCGCCGAGCGTCATCGGCGTGACAAACTGTGCCCCGCCTTCGGTCAGGACGCAGCGCACCTCCATTCCAGTCTGGCGGATCAGGCGGACGAGCTCACACGCCTTATAGGCTGCGATACCGCCGCCAACGATCAGCAGGATGCGCTTGCCCATCAAAGCCTTGCCCTTCCGAAGGCCTTCGGCATCATCCGGCTCAGCCGAATGACGCAATCTCGTGGCGGGGATGCTCGACCAGCTTGCGCACGAGCCGGTTCTGCCGGTCGACCAGGATCACGTTGGGGACGATCGGTTCCGCCGTCAGCTCGAAGCCCATGATGATGACTTCCTCGCCCTCGCCGATCTGGTGCGCGGCCGCGCCGTTCACGCAAATGTCACCCGATCCGGGCTCGCCGGCGATCGTGTAGGTTTCCAGTCGCGCGCCGGTTGTATTCGAGACGACCAACACCCTTTCGCCCGGCCACAGCCCGACCGCCTCGAGCAGATCGCGGTCGATCGTGATCGACCCGACATATGCGAGGTTCGCCTCGGTGACCGTGGCATTGTGGATCTTTGACCGCATTACCCAGCGCATCGCGCCGCACTCTCCTAGCTCGCCGGCCTGTCCGGGCGGAGGCCTATAGACTGTCTCGCCGCACTTGCGAAGAAGGCGGTTTGCTGCGTTGCCACAGAGCCGCTAAGGCCCGCGCAAAAGACCATATGGGAAGTGCCGATGAGGCTCACAATCGCCGATTTCGTAAAGACGGCGCGTTCCGGCGAGCATCTGCCGCTGGTGACCTGTTACGATCATAGCTCGGCACTGATCGCAGAACGGGCCGGCCTGCACTGGATCCTGGTGGGTGATTCGCTGGGACAGGTGATGCTGGGCCACCCCGATACGATCCCAGTCACGATCGACGATATGGTCTCGCACGCCGCCTCGGTCGTGCGCGGCGCGCCGAGCGCCTTGGTGATCGCCGACCTGCCATTCCTCACCTACGCCTCCCCCGAACAGGCCGTCGCCTCGGCGAGGCGCGTGATGCAGGAAAGCGCCGTGCAGGCGGTCAAGCTGGAAGGTGGCGCGCCGATCATCGATGCCGTGCGCCACCTGGTCGAGCTCGGCGTCCCGGTCATGGGCCATCTCGGCTTCACGCCCCAATCCGCCAATCAGATCGGCGTCCGCGTCCAGGGGCGGAGTGTCGAGGCGGCCGCGCAGCTGATCCGCGATGCGGAAGCCCTGGCGAAGGCCGGCGCGTTCGCGATCGTGCTCGAACTGGTCCCGGCCGAGCTTGCCGCCGCGATCACGGACCGGGTGTCAGTCCCCACGATCGGCATCGGCGCGGGCGCGGGCTGCTCGGGGCAAGTCCAGGTCTGGCATGATCTGCTCGGCTTTTCGCAGGAGCCGCCATTCCGCCATGCCGGCCGTTTCGCCGAGGCTGGCCGCGCGATCGAGCAAGGGCTGACCGCTTATGCCGCTGCGGTCCGCGACGGCAGCTTCCCGACCGCCGCCAATGCGGTCTCGATCGACGTGGAAACCGTGGCGGCGGCGATTGCGCTGGCCGAGCGCGGCTGATGCGGATCGTCCGTACCGCCGCGGAGGTGCGGGCGATCCGACCGTCGCTCGGCAAGCTCGGCTTCGTGCCGACGATGGGCGCACTGCATGACGGGCATATGAGCCTGGTCGCGATGGCCGGCCAGCATTGCGATGCGGTGGCTGCGAGCATCTTCGTCAATCCGACCCAATTCGCGCCGCACGAGGACCTCGCCAAATATCCGCGCCCGATCGAGGCGGATCTTGCCCGGCTGGAAGCCGAGGATGTGGCACTGGTCTTCCTGCCGACGGCGGAAGAGATTTACCCGACCGGCTTCGACACGCGGATCGAGGTGGGCAAGATCGCGGAGCGGCTCGAAGGAGCGGTAAGGCCCGGCCATTTTTCGGGTGTGGCGACGGTTGTCGCCAAGCTGTTCAACATCATGGTGCCGGATATCGCCTTTTTCGGACAAAAGGACGTGCAGCAAACGCGGGTCATCTGGCAATTGGTGCGCGACCTGAATCTGGCGGTCGAGATCAAAATCGGGCCGACCGTGCGAGAGCCGGACGGCCTCGCGCTGTCCAGCCGCAACATCTATCTGAATGCGACCGAGCGCGCCCAGTCCACTGCTCTGTTCAAGGGTCTGCGCGCCGCGGAGGAGGCCTTCGCGGGAGGGGTGTCCGACGCCCCGACATTGCGGCAGCTGACCGAGGCGCCGATCCGGCAGACCGCGGGCCTGATCGACTATGTCAGCGTGGCCGATCCGGATACGCTTGCGGAACTCGACCGGGTCGGGCCGCGGGGCGCGGTGCTTTCGCTGGCCGTGCGGTTCGGCACGACGCGGTTGCTGGACAACGTGATCCTCGGGGGGAATAGCGTGGTCCATGCCTAAAGCCCATGTTCCGGGGGTGTCGCGCTCCACTCCGCCAGGCGTCGATGAGAGCCACACGCATTTCACCCGCGCGGAATGGGCAAAGCTGCGCGCGGCGGTTCCCATGACGCTGGACGAGGCAGATGTCGCACGGTTGCGCGGCGCGAACGAGCCGACCTCGCTCAGCGAGGTGGAGGAGGTCTATCTTCCTCTTACCCGGCTGATCAATCTGCACGTCCGGGCGGCGCAGGGGCTGGCGCACGTCACCGACGAATTCCTCAACCGTCCCGCGACCAAGCGTCCTTATGTGGTCGCGATCGCCGGATCGGTCGCGGTCGGGAAAAGCACGACCGCGCGCCTGCTGAAAGCATTGCTTTCCCGCTGGCCGGCGCATCCCAAGGTCGATCTGGTGACGACAGACGGGTTCCTTCATCCCAATGCGGAACTCGGCGCGCGCGGGCTGATGGGGCGGAAGGGCTTTCCGGAAAGCTACGATGTCCGGCGCATGATCCAGTTCCTGGCGGACATCCGCTCGAGCGGACGGGGCGTCGCGCCCACTTATTCGCACCACGTCTACGACATCGTCCCGGACGCCGATCAGGTGATCGACGGGCCCGATATCCTGATTTTCGAGGGCCTGAATGTCCTCCAGCTCGGGACCGGGCCCGGTGCACCACGCGCGCCTTTCACGGCCTCCGATTTCTTCGATCTCTCCATTTATATCGATGCGGAGCCTGGCGATATCGCGCGCTGGTATGAGGAGCGCTTCATGCTGTTGCGTGCGACTGCTTTCCAGGATCCCGACGCCTATTTCCACAGGCTGGCGGTGCTGCCCGAGAACGAAGCCCGCAAGGTCGGACGCCGCATCTGGCGCGACGTCAATTACCTGAACCTGATCGAGAATATCCTGCCCAGCCGTCAGCGCGCCGACCTGATCATCCGCAAAGGGGCGGACCATCGCGTCGACGCGCTGTGGATGCGGAAGCTTTAGGCCGGGATCGCTTCGGTCGGTCGCCGGCGCCATGCAGGCAGCCGCCGGTCAGAACTCCGACCAGTCGTCGGCATCCGCGGCCAGCGCGGCATTGCCGACGCTGCGCAGGGCCGGAGTGCGGCGAGCAGCCCGACTGGCCGTTTGAGGTTTGGACTTTTCCGCCACCGCCGGCTCTTGATAGTCCGCCAGTTCGGCGACGGACCCGAGATTGAAGGCACCGATCTGGCGCGCCAGTTCTTCCGCCTCTCCGGCCAGGCTGCGCGCGGCCGCGCTCGCCTGCTCCACCATCGCCGCATTCTGCTGCGTCACGCCGTCCATTTCGGCAACGGCAGTATTGACCTGCGTCAGGCCGGCCGACTGCTGGTCCGCACCCAGCGCGATACCCTCGACGAGATGGCTGATGCCCGTGATATGGTCGATAATGCGCTCGAGCGCCTTGCCCGTTTCGCCGACCATTCCCACACCCGCTTCGACCTGCTCGGACGAGGCGGTGATACGGTCCTTCACGTCCTTCGCGGCCTCAGCCGAACGCTGCGCCAGCGCGCGCACTTCGGACGCGACCACAGCGAACCCTTTGCCGGCATCGCCCGCGCGGGCCGCCTCGACACCCGCGTTGAGCGCGAGCAGGTTGGTCTGGAAGGCAATGCCGTCGATCACGGAAATGATCTCCGAAATTTCCGCCGACGACCGTTCGATGCCACCCATCGCCTCGACCGCCTGACGGACGATCTTGCCCGATTCCTCGGCGTCGCGGCGTGCTTCGACGACCTGGCGGTTGGCCTGGCCTGCGTCGGCGGCGGTCTGCTGCACCGTCGTGGTGATCTGGTTCATCGCGGCGGCGGTTTCCTCCAGGCTGGCCGCCTGGTGCTCGGTCCGGCGGGACAGGTCGTCCGAGGCCTGCTTGATCTCGCTGGAGCCGGTGCGAATGCCCGACGTCGCCCGCGCGACCTTTGCCATGGCGGATTGCAACGCCTCGATCGCGCGATTGAAGTCCTGCTTGAGCGGAGCGAACTTGCCCGCCAGGTCTGCGTCGATCCGCGCGGTCAGGTCGCCGTCGGCCAATTGCGACAGACCGGTCCCGATCGACGCGACGATCAGATCGGCCTGCTCGTCCTTTGCCCGTTCGGCCGCGAACAGCTGATTGCGCAGATTCTCGGTCGCGCCGCTGAGCGCCCCGACCTCATCGCGACGATCGCACGTGTCGACATTGACGGAAAGATTGCCCCTGCCCAATTCGCCGAGCACATGGGTCACGCCCGCCAGCGGCATCGCGATCGCGCGCACGAGCAGCACCAGCAGCGCGACCACCAGCAGCGCCGTGAAAATCACCGCAGCGATGATGACGTTGCGGCTGAAACGGTAAGAAGCCTCCGCCTCCCCGGCCAATTTGTCCATCACCTTGGACTGAAAGTCCGACATCTGATCGGTGGTCAGGTTCACCTTGTCGAAGGTCGCATGGTTGACGTGAAAGCTGGCGACAGCCTCGGCATTCTTGCCCTCGCGGGCGAGCGCGATCGTCCGTTTGGACGCCGCCTGATAATCGGCCCATTCGCTCTGGAACTGCTCAACGAGCGCCTGCATTTTCGGAATTACCAGGCGCGGCTTGAGGAATGCGATATTGCCGTCCACGATCGCCTTCTGGGCGGCAAGATCCCGATCGCCGCTTCCATCGGCATTCGGCCGGGCCGAAAGAATGTGGCCCGCCTCGACCAGGCGATAGTCCGATACCGCGGTATCAATCCCTTTGGTCACTTCCAGCATCTTGCGCCGTTCGACACCGAGATACTGCGCAGTCGCGCCCAACTGGCTCAGCTTCCACATCGACAGACCGCCGACCAGCAGCATCGCCGCAAACAAAATCGTAAAGCAAACCAGAAGCTTATTCTTGATCGCTAGGTTTTTCATCGAAGCCGCCCCGCCCAAAACCAGAAGCCGGCCCCACAAGATTACCGGCGGTTTAAGCTTGAACCGGGCAGTGTTGCGATTTGGAAAAGGGTGACACCCGTAATAACCCGGGGACGAGCCTGCACGGGCGGACCGCCTGCACCGCCGATGGCGGAGATCAGTCGACGAACAACAAATTGGGCGTTTCGACCAGCTTCTTCACTGCCTGCACGAAGCTGGCAGCGTCATGGCCGTCCACCACGCGATGATCGCATGAGATCGACATGTTCATCATCTTGGCGATGACGATCTGGCCGTCCCTCACCACGGGCCGTTCGACCACCTTGTTGGGGCACAGGATCGCAACCTCGGGCCGGTTGATCACGGGCGTCGCGGCGATCCCGCCCAGGGGACCGAGCGACGAGAGCGTGAGGGTCGAGCCGGACAATTCCTCGCTCCGGGCCTTGCCGCTACGCGCGGCGTCGGCAAGGCGCTTCACTTCGGCGGAGAGCTGCCAGACATTCCTGGCCTGCGCGTCGTGGATCACGGGCACCATCAGGCCGGCGTCGGTCTGCGTGGCGATGCCGAGATGGACCGTGCCCGACCGCGTCACGACATTGGCTTCGTCGTCGTAGCGCGCGTTGAGCATCGGGAATTTGGGCAACGCCTTGCAGATCGCGATGATCAACAAGGGCAGGATCGTCAGCCGATCCTTGGATCCGCGCGTCTCGTTCAAGTCCGCGCGCAACGCCTCCAGCTTGGTGACGTCATATTCCTCGACATAGGTGAAGTGCGGAATGTGACGCTTCGAGGCAGCCATATTCTCCGCGATGCGGCGGCGGAGGCCGACCACCTTGATCTGTTCGTCTGCGCGCGCGGCGCCCGCTGCGCGATAACCCTGGTTGTAGGTCAGGAAGGCGTCGAGATCGGCATGACGGATGCGGTCACCCTCGCCTTTGACCTGGGCAAGGTCGATGCCGAGATTTTTGGCCCGCTCGCGGACAGCAGGGGAAGCGAGGATGCGATGTCCTCTCCCCCCTTCCGGGCGAGGGTCAGGGAGAGGGGGTTGGGCGGCGGGGCTCGATGTCTCGTCGCCCAAGTTCGTTCGTGGCTCGCTGCGCTCGCGTCCGCTCTCCCTGCCCTCTCCCGCAAGGGGGGAAGGTTCTGAGGAAGGAGCCGGATCAGGCTTAGCCCCCTCTGCCGCCTCGCCCTCGGTCTCGAACACGGCCAGCACCGACCCGATCGCGATCTGGTCACCGACCTCGCCCGCGACCTCGATAATCTTGCCCGCGACCGGCGCGGTCATTTCGACCGTGGCCTTGTCGGTCATCATGTCACATAGCGGTGCGTCTTCCTCGACGGTGTCGCCGACCTGGACGTGCCATGCCACGATCTCAGCCTCGGCAATGCCTTCGCCAATGTCGGGCAGCTTGAACGAATAAAGAGACATCAGGCCTCCAGAACCTTCTCAAGCGCGCGGGTGAGCCGCACCGGGCCGGGGAAATAGGCCCATTCCAGGCTATGCGGATAAGGCGTGTCCCAGCCAGTGACGCGCTCGACCGGAGCCTCCAGCGAGTAAAAGCAACGCTCCTGCACCAGCGCGGACAATTCCGCGCCGAAGCCGGATGTCTTGGTCGCCTCGTGCACCACCACGCAACGCCCAGTCTTCTTCACCGAAGCCTCGATCGCGTCGATATCGAGCGGTACGAGCGTGCGCAGATCGATAATCTCCGCATCGATGCCTGTCTCCGCGACTACGCCGGTCGCCACGTGGACCATCGTGCCGTAGCAGAGGATCGTCACCGCTTCGCCCTCGCGCACCACCGCCGCCTTGCCGAGCGGGATGTTGTAATAGCCTTCCGGCACCTCGCTCGACGCGTGCTTGGACCAGGGCGTCACTGGCCGGTCGTAATGGCCGTCGAATGGGCCGTTATAGATGCGCTTGGGCTCGAAGAAGATGACCGGATCATTGTCCTCGATCGACGCAATGAGCAGGCCCTTGGCGTCATAGGGATTGGAGGGGATCACGGTCTTCAATCCCGCGACATGGGTGAAGATGCCCTCGGGCGACTGGCTGTGCGTCTGGCCGCCGAAGATGCCGCCACCGAAGGGCGAGCGGACCGTCATGGGCGCGGTATATTCGCCTGCGGAGCGGTAACGCAGGCGCGCGGCCTCCGACACGAGCTGGTCGAGGGCCGGATAGATGTAATCGGCGAACTGGATCTCGGGCACCGGGCGCAGACCATAGGTGCACATGCCCACCGCGACGCCGATGATGCCGAGTTCGGTGATCGGCGTGTCGAAGACGCGGGTCTTGCCATATTTATGCTGCAGCCCCTCGGTCGCCTTGAAGACCCCGCCGAAGAAGCCGACGTCCTCACCCATCACGACGATGTCCGCATCGCGGCCCATCATGATGTCCAGCGCGCTGTTGATCGCCTGGATCATGTTCATGGGTCTGGTGGTGGTAACGGTGTCGCTCACGCCACAATCTCCGTCACCCCAGCGCAAGCCGGGGTCTCTACCGAGATCCCGGCTTGCGCTAGGCGGAGGGTGTTCAGGACCGCGCTCATATGCCCGCCTTCTTGCGTTCGTCGAGCATCTGCCGGCTCTGTTCCTTGAGGTGCCAGGGCTGTTCCTCGAACACGTCCTCGAACATCGTTTCGAACGGATGCTGGAGCAGCCCGTCGGCGAGGATGCCGCGCGATTCGGCTTCCTTCTGCGCGGCGCGGACCTGTTCGGCGACTTCCTTGTCCATTGCCGCGTGGCGTTCCTCGTCCCACGCGCCGATCAGGATCAGATGCTGCTTCAATCGCGCGATCGGATCGCCGAGCGGCCATTTCACATTCTCTTCGGCCGAACGGTATTTGGTCGGATCGTCCGACGTCGAATGGCCTTCCGCGCGGTAGGTGAAGAATTCGATCAGCGTGGGCCCGGCGTTGGTGCGCGCGCGCTCTGCCGCCCAGTCGGTCGCGGCATAGACTGCAAGCGCATCATTGCCGTCGACGCGAAGGCCGGCGATGCCATAGCCGATCGCACGCGCGGCGAAGGTGGTGTTCTCCGCGCCGGCAAAGCCCGAGAAGCTGCTGATCGCCCACTGATTGTTGATCACGTTCAGGATGACGGGCGCACGATAGACGCTGGCGAAGGTGCAGGCGGAATGGAAGTCGCCCTCCGCGGTCGACCCCTCGCCGCACCACGCCGCCGCGATCCGCGTGTCGCCGCGCGCCGCGCTTGCCATCGCGAAACCCACCCCCTGCGGATATTGGGTCGCAAGATTACCGGAGATCGAGAAGAAGCTCGCGTCCCGCGCCGAATACATGATCGGCATCTGCCGGCCCTTCAGCCGGTCCGCGCTATTCGAGTAGACCTGGCACATCATGTCGACCAGGTTCCAGTTCCGCGCGATCAGCAGTCCCTGCTGGCGATAGGACGGGAAGCACATGTCGTCGCGATGGAGCGCGTAAGCCGCCGCGATCGAGGTCGCTTCCTCACCCGTGCATTTCATGTAGAAGCTGGTCTTGCCTTGCCGCTGTGCACGGTAGAGGCGGTCGTCATAGGCACGGGTCAGCGCCATGTGGCGCAGCATCGCCACCAGCCGTTCCGGCTCAAGCCGTGGATCCCAGGGGCCGACCGCGCGCCCTTCGTCGTCCAGCACGCGGATCAGGCCGTAACTATGCTCGCGCATCGCAGCGGGATCGGCATCGATCGGCGGCCGCGTCATCGCGCCGGCCTCGCCCCGATCGAAATCGGCATAATCGACCGCATCGCCCGGCCGGAATTTCGGCTCCGGCACATGCAGCGACAGCGGCGGCAAATTGCGGCGCGCGCCCTCGGCCATCTCGTCCATTCTCTCCCAACGCGCTTGCTTTGCGCTCGTTGCTCGTCGGACTCTCTTATAATTTTATTTCGCGATCGCGCAACATTCCATATGCATCAACCGAACCATTCCTGATCGCCACCTTTGCGCTTCTTCGGCGTGCGGCAAGGTCCTTCGATCGCAATCTGTTGCGGCGTTCGGGGAAAGTCGGAAAGACGCATCGCTCCGTGGTTCTGCACGTCAAGCCGCTCGAAAATGCCGGCGGCGCTGGTGGCGAATTCGTCGCGAGTGACGACTCGATCGACATCCTGATCGGCGGCGGCGACCGGCTCGGGCACATTGAGCCAGGCGTAGCGCCCCGCACCCATCGGCCCGCCATAATCGCGCGAGTCCGCCATCGCGCCACGATCCTGCTCGCCGCGCGATCGCTCGAAGAAGCCGTCGGGCCGGGCCGAATAGATGGAGGTTTCGGGCGCGATCACCGCTTCGTACCGGCCGACCTCGTCCGGAGTAAGCCGGCCGTCCTTGTTCGTGTCGAGCGTGTCGAAGAAGCGCAGCGCGTCCGCCACGAATTCGTCGCGCGTCAGCATGCCATCCTTATTCTTGTCCGCCCCAGCGAACCATGCCGCCGAAGGATAAGACTGGCCCGGCTCCGTCCGAAACGGCTCCCCCATCGGAGAGACGAAGATCGGTTTGGTCCCCGGCCGCGCGCAGATCGGCGCACCGGCCGGAACCTTCGGACCGGCGGCCGAGAGCATCGCCGGCAAGGCCAGCGCGAGAACCAGGCCGATGCCCTTGGCGATGTGCGTCAGAGCGACTGCTCCAGCCGCTGGAGCAAGGCGCGCGCTGGACTTGCCGCCGCGATCGGCGCCTCGATCCCTGCCGCGACGCGACCCACGCGTTCGTGCAGGTCGATCCCCGCAAGGATGAGGCGGCGCGCGGCAGTAGGCATCGCGCCCAGCACGTTGGCATCGCTCGGCGAGCTTTCGCCCAACCGCCGCTCAGGCGCGCGCGGATCGCCCTCCGCCAGTTCGCCCGCCGCAATGGCGCGACGCGTTGCCAGCCAGGCGATGACGTGCATCAGACGCGTTGTCGCCTTCAGCGCCTCGCACGCGAACTGGACGCGCTCTTTCGGTTCGAGCTTCTGGCGTTCGGCGCGGCCGGCCAGATCGTAATAAGCATGCGTCTCATCCGCGAGAAGCAGCGCCTCGGTGTAGAGCGTCTCGGCGACGCGGTCGGACAAAACGGGGCCACGAACGACGGCCATAGCAATCCTTTCACATGCTATCATGCCACAGCCCTGCCTTTTCCGGAACGGACAAAGGTGGTTAGCGGCCTTTGCCTTGCCGGCGCTTGAACGGCGCAAGACCGATCCTATCTCTTCTCCAGCCTCCGTCGCCGGTTTCGGGACGGTGGCAAAATGGCCCGGCGGGTTCGCGGGCCACGATTATGTTCGATCGCTTTATTTGGAGGATTGATTCATGCGTTCGTTTGATTTCGCGCCCCTGCTGCGCTCCTCGATCGGCTTCGAGAATTTGAATCGGCTGGTCGATTTCGCGACACGCGGCGAAGGCGATGCCTACCCGCCCTACAATATCGAAAAGGTCGGCGAGGATACGTACCGGATTTCGATGGCGACGGCAGGCTTCAGCCGCGAGGAACTGGACATCACCGCGCAGGACAATGTGCTGATCGTCACCGGCCGCGCGCTTGAAGGCGCTGAAAATGAAGGCCGTGAGTTTCTGCATCGCGGCATTGCCAAGCGCGCGTTCGAGCGCCGTTTCCAGCTTGCCGACACCATCAAGGTGACCGGCGCCAGCTACAATGACGGCCTGCTCGACATCCAGCTCGTCCGCGAGGTGCCCGAGCATAAGAAGCCTCGCACGATCCAGATCGACGCCACCCGGCCGCAGCAGGTCGAAGCCGTCAACGATCGTCAGGCGGCCTAAGCCTCCAGCCTGACGTAGCGTCCGGCGCATCCTTCCTGGAAGGAGAGCGCGGACGTTCAGAGCCCCCTTCCGCGCCCACGTGCGGAAGGGGGTTTTGTCTGTGCGTCAGAGAATGACGAGGAGCGTGACGCCGTAGGTGCGCGGCGCTCCCAGCTGGCCGGCATAGGCAAAGGGCGAGGAACCCACGATCGAGGTTGTGGAAAGGTTCAGATAATATTTCTTGTCGAACGCATTCTGGACCCAGGCCGACAGGTCGTATTTCCCGTCCTTGAAAGCCGAACCGATCCGGAATTCGGCGATGCCGTAGCCCGGAATATGGGTGTAGGGACCATCATCGGCGGTACCGAACATCCCCGACCGATAAGCGTAGCGCGCTATCGCATAGGGTTTCGCGCCGCTGGCCGTTTCGAAATGCACGTCGGCGATCGCGTTCGCGGTCCATTTGGGCGATTGATAGACGCGCGCGCCGGTAAGGTCGCAGGTGCCTGTCACGCCGACCGGGCAAGGCGCATTGTGATAAGACCTATATTTGGCGTCGTTATAGGCTCCGTTCGCGGTGAGCGTGAATTGCGGGCTGACCCGCCAGGTAGCGTCAGCCTCCACGCCTTTGGCAAGCACGTCGCCTACATTCGCGAGATAGGAACGGTTGCCGTTGCTGGGAACGATATTCGCCTGCAAGCCCGCAAGCGCCGTGCGATATATGTCGACGTTGAGCACCAGCCGGTTGCCGAACCATTGCTGCTTGAGGCCAGCCTCCCAGGAACGGGCCTTTTCCGGCTGCAGGATGAGTGGTGTGCCTGCCGAAACGGCGGCGTTCAGATTGAGGCCCGCGCCCTTGTAACCGGTCGAATAGGACACATAAGCCAGCACGCCGTCGACTGGCTTCCAGGACAAGCTGCCCAGGTAGGAAACATTGTTGTTCCTGACCTCCACATCATAGTGGAACGGCAAGGATGTCGCGGGATTGGGTGTGCCCGTGATCGACGTATTGGAGATGCCGTCACGCTTGTCGTGGGTGTAGCGGATGCCGCCCGTCGCGATCAGTCGAGGCGTGATCTCGAAATTGGCCTGGCCGAAGAAGGCGAGGCTGTTGGTGTGGGTGTTCACATCGTCGAGATATTGCGAGCCTGGCGCGATCGTCACCGCCGGCGCGTTCGGGTTCGCGAGCCTGGCATAGGTGGTGTAGAAAGCCGAGGCGTCATAGCCGAACTGGTTCAGGATATAATGATCCCCCAGCCGCTGGTGGAAATAATAAGCGCCGGCTTGCCAGTTGAAGCGTCCGGGCCCCGACGCCAGCCGTAATTCCTGCGAAAATTGGCGATAGCGCGTGGTGGCGACATTGACCTGGATCACGTCGAGCGGGGTGTTGTCGCTGTCCTGCAGCGGGTTGAAATACCATTGGCGATAGGCAGTGAGCGCGGTCGCGGTCGCGAAGCCTAGATCCCAGTCCGCCTGAAGCGAGGTTCCCCACTGGTGCGTGCGCATCTGCTGGGGCGCGTTGTTGCGGGTAAAGCGTCCGGGCTGGGGAACGTAGCCGAGCGCGGCCAAGGTCTGGAGCGTACGCCCTGTAGTCGCGCTGAGAGTGGCGGGGAGCACCAGCTTGGTCGAACTTACGCAGCAGGTATCATCCTCCTGCGAATAGTCCGCGATCCAGCGCAGCTTTAAGTTCGATGCGGGCGTCGCGAGCAACTGCACACGTCCCCCGGTGCGGCCGATGCTGTTCGCGGTGGTTCCCGTCTTGAGATTGGGGAGAATGCCGTTGCGATGCGTGCTGAACCCCGTCACGCGGAAGGCGAGCAGCCCATCGACGAGCGGCCCGGTGACCGCGACCCGCTCCTGATTATACCCATAATTGCCGACCGACGCCTCGGCATAGAGACCGAAATCGAAGCTGGGCGCGCGGGTGGAGACGTTGATGACGCCGGCGGAGCTGTTGCGGCCGAACAAGGTTCCTTGCGGGCCGCGCAGCACCTCCACCCGGTCGACGTCGACCAGGTCGGCGAGCGCCATGCCGGGACGGCCGAGATAGACGTTGTCGACATAGACGCCGACCGAGGTGTCGAGTCCGTCGGATGCGCTGGACACGCCAATTCCGCGGATCGCATTGGAGCTGTTGCGCGGGTTCGAATTATAGGCGGTCAGGCTGGGCGTCTGCTGCTGGAGATCCGCGATCGAATAGGCGCCGGTGCGTTCGAGATTGGCGCCCGACACAACCGAGAGCGCGACCGGCACATCCTGCGCGCGCTCGACCTGGTGACGGGCGGTAACAACCACCTCGGTCGACGCAGCGAGCAGCGCCGCCTCGCCACCATCGGCGCTATCGGCGCTATCGGCGGGGGCTGAAGGCACTGCGGCCTCCCCGGTCGCAGCCACCAGCCGCACCTGGGCCGAAACAGTCCCGGCCAGCAGCGCCGCACCGAGTGCCGCAGCCGACGCCGCATGTGCAAATCGATAATGATTCATCATGTTCGCCCTTTTTTCTTCCGCTCAGGGCGCAGCCTCTTAATTTCCTATTTCCCTACTAGGGAATTATAGAATCTACCGGTGCATGAAGTTTTTCTGCGTGGCCGGCGCCGGCCGTCGGGCGGCATCCCATGCGAGCGGCAGCCACGCCGCTTGGGAGAGTCGCATGGCGAAGATCGGACCATATGAAGTAGGCGCGCAGGGCTTTGGCGCGATGGGCTTGTCGAGCAGCTATGGGCAGGCCGACGACGCGGAATCCTTGCGTACGATCGACCGCGCGATCGACCTAGGCATCACCTTTTTCGACACCGCGAGCGGTTATGGTGACGGCCATAACGAGAGGCTGCTCGGCCGCGCGATCGCAGGACGACGCGACAAGCTGACGATCGCCAGCAAGTTCACGCATCGCCGCGGCGGTGCGGGCGAATTGATTAGCGCGCGCGAGGCAGTCGAGGCGAGCCTGCGGCGGCTGAAGGTCGATCATATCGATCTCTATTATCTGCACCGCGTCGATCCGCTGGTGCCGATCAACCAGTCGGTAGCCGAACTCGCTGAACTCCAGCAGGAAGGAAAGATCGGCGCGATCGGCGTGTCGGAAGCCGATGCAGATCAGATCCGGCGCGCGCATGCGGTGGCCCCGCTCGCCGCGCTACAGAGCGAATATTCGCTGTGGACACGCTATGTCGAGGCCGAGATCCTGCCGACAGTGCGCGAGCTAGGCATCGGTTTCGTCGCCTACAGCCCGCTCGGGCGCGGTTTCCTTGCCGGGAATTTGCCGACCGAAGCGGACGACCGCCGCAACCTTCATCCGCGCTTCCAGGCCGAAGCCGTGGCGCAGAATGCGCGACGCCGGCGGATCATCGAGGATGTCGCCGAGCGACTCTACGTCACGCCCGCGCAGGTGAGCCTGGCCTGGGTACTGGCCAAGGGGGTCGTTCCCATACCGGGCACCCGCCGCATCGCGCATCTCGAGGATAATGTCGCGGCGAACGACATCCGGCTCGACGCGGATACGATCGCCGAACTGGACGGCGCCTTCCCGCCCGGCAGCACTGCGGGTGACCGTTATCCGCCCGAGCAGTTGAAGCTGGTTCCACGTGAACCCGCCTTTGCCTGATCCTGCCCCCCTCCCCCCCCCAAGCCAGAAAGGCGCGCATCATGAGCAGTGCGGCACAGTTACAAGAGCCACGGTCCTATCAGCGTATCACAGTCGAGCCGGTCACGCCGGTCATAGGCGCCGAGATTTCGGGCATCGACCTGTCGCGCGGGGTCGACGACCAGACCGCGCGAGAAATCGAGCAGGCGCTCCACGAATGGCGCGTCATCTTCTTCCGCGACCAAGGCCTGAGCAACGATCAGCTCAAAGCCTTTGGCCGGGCGTTCGGACCGCTCACCCCCGCGCATCCGATCGCCGACGGGCTGGAGGATCATCCGGAGATCTGGGAGCGATCGGTCACGGAATATCGCGAGCGAAAGACCGCCAACGACACGCTGCCGCCCGGCCGGCAGCCGCCGCGCGACTTCAAGGGATGGCATATCGACATCACCTTTGTTGCCAACCCGAACCGCTATTCGATCCTCTACGGTGTCCAGATCCCGCCCTTCGGCGGCGACACCATCTTCGCCAACCTGGTCGAGGCCTATAGTGGCCTGTCCCAGCCGATCCGCGACCTGATCGACAATTTGCAGGCGGTGCACCGCACCAGCAGCTACGACAGTGTGAGCCGCGGACCGCGCCGAGATGGGCTTCCCAATGGGCCCTTCACATCGCTCCATCCGCTGGTGCGCATCCATCCGGAGACGGGCGAGAAACTGCTGTTCCTCAATCCGGGCACGGTGAGCCACATCATCGGGCTGAAGGAGCGTGAGAGCCAGGCGTTGATCGACCTGCTCTATGGGGAGCTGACACGACCCGAATATCAGACCCGCTTTCATTGGCGCCCCGGCAGCCTGATCGTGTGGGACAATCAGGCGGTCGCCCATGCCGGCCCGATCGATTACGCGCACTTCGCCGGTGCGCGCACCGTGAGGCGGATCACGGTGGCGGGCGAGCTGCCCAAGGGCCCTGACGGGTTCGTGTCGCGGCCGCTGGAAGGCGACCTGTTCGGCGTGCTTGGCTGATGCCTCGGGCCGCGCCTCGTTCGCGCAACGGGCCGATCGGCCTGGCGGCGTTCGTGTTCGTCTCGATCGCCTTGCTGGTGGGCTTCGCCCCGGCCATGCGGGGAGGCGCGGCCGAAAGCCGGCTGGATCTCAGCCGCCCGCTTCCCGACCATGTCCCGCCCGGCACCGTGCTGCGGGTGGGCGATCCCATCTCTCAATGGGTGTTCGAGTATAAGGGCTGGGAGAAGAGGCTGCCCTTCAAGATCGAATGGGCGCAAATCACCGGCGGACCGGACGTGACCGAAGCGCTTCATGCGGGCGCGCTCGACGTGGGCCTCGGCGCGAGCGTGCCGCCGATCCACGCGATCTGGACCGGCATTCCGGTCCGCATCGTCGCCTTCCGCGACTATGCTGACCCCGGCCAGCGCCAGGCGTTCGTGTTCGGTATCGCGCCCAAGGCGAACATCCGCACGATCGCCGATTTCAAGGGCAAGCGCATCGCCTTCAGCCCGAGCCAGGTTCAGGCGGTTGTCGTCTTGCAGACGCTGAAGGCTGCGGGGCTGAAACCAACCGACGTGACGCTGGTCGAGCTGCCGTCCAGCATCGGCGGCGACGTCTATACAAATGCGCTCGCAAGCAACGAGGTTGACGTCGCGCCGCTCGGCGGCGGCATCGTCGCCGAGCGCTATATCCGCAAGTTCGGGCGCGACGGCGCGCGCCTGATCAAGCACCCGCCCTTTCGCGACGACGCAGTGTTCGCCTACGTGCCGGAAACCGCGCTTGCCGACCCCGCCAAGGCCGCTGCGCTAAAGATATTCGTCCATTATTGGGGGCTGGCGCAGGCCTGGATCAACCAGCATCCCGAAGAATTCGCCCGAGGCTATTATGGACTGCATCAGGGCCTGCCGATCGGCGACGGCCGCCTGATCGTCGCCACCACCACGGGCAATCTGCGCGTGCCGGACGATTGGAGCCGTGCCCGCGAAGTGGAGCAAGCGGCGATCGATATGCTCGGCCCGCAAACCGGGCGCCCCCGCCTCGATGCCGCCAATCTTTTCGACCCCCGTTTCCGGACCATCGCCGCCGACGGCGCCAAAGGACATGCATCATGAACGCGATCAGCGGAGAGATACTCCCCGCACCGCCCTCGCTCGCGCCTCCGGCGGAGCGCGCGACGCTGGGGCCGGGCACCCCGCGCCGCCACGGCCATCTGCTCGGTCCCGGCCTGCTCCTGCTATACTGGATGGTGTTGTCCGCAACGGGTTGGCTCGATCCACGCACGCTGCCTGCACCCTGGACCGCGATCACGACTGGCGCGGACCTGGTGCGCGAGGGTCGGCTTCAGGAGAATCTCGCGGTCTCCGCCGCGCGTGCGGCGAGCGGGCTGCTGGTCGGCGGCCTCGCCGGCGTGCTGCTTGCCTTCCTTTCCGGCCTGTCGCTACTGGGGGGCTATGTGATCGACGGGATCGTGCAGCTGAAGCGCGGCATACCGATCCTCGCCATCATCCCTTTCATGATCCTGTGGTTCGGGATCGGCGAGCCGATGAAGGTTGCGGTGATCGCGGTGGGGGCCTTCTTCCCGATCTACATCCAGACGCACAGCGCGTTGCGCTCGATCGACCTGCGCTATGTCGAGCTGGCCGAAACGCTGGACCTCAGCCGCTGGCAATTCGTCCGCCGGATCGTGATCCCGGGGGCGCTGCCAGGTTTTTTGCTCGGCCTGCGCTTCGGCGCGACCGCCGCGTGGCTCGCGCTGGTCGTGGTCGAACAGCTCAACGCCAGCAGCGGCATCGGCTATATGGTCACGCTCGCGCGGAATTATGCGCAGACCGACGTGATGCTGGTCGGCCTGGTCGTCTACGCCTTGCTGGGCTTCGGCACCGATAGCGCCGTGCGTTGGGCGGAACGCCGCTTGCTTACCTGGCGCAGGACTCTCGGGCAATGAGCGCCGCCGCCGTCCGCATCCGCGATCTCAAGCGAACCTTCACGCTCAAGGGCGTACTCAAGGGGGTCGATCTCGACATCGCGCCGGGTGAGTTCGTCGCGCTGCTCGGGCGCAGCGGATCGGGCAAAAGCACCCTGCTGCGCGCACTTGCGGGCATCGACCATGAGGCGGAGGGCACAGGCGAGATCGCCCTCCCCCCACGCCTTTCGGTGATTTTCCAGGACGCACGGCTGCTGCCCTGGATGCGCGTGCTGGACAATGTCACGCTGGGCCTGCCGCGCGCGTCGCATCCGCGCGCGCTCCAAGCCCTGGACGAGGTCGGGCTCGGGAGCCGCGAGCGCGCCTGGCCGCACGAACTGTCCGGCGGCGAGCAGCAGCGTGTCGCGCTCGCCCGCGCGCTCGTGCGCGAACCCGCGCTACTGCTTGCCGACGAGCCCTTCGGTGCGCTCGATGCGCTCACCCGGATCCAGATGCATGATCTGCTTCGCCGGCTGTCAGAGCGCCATAAGCCGGCGGTACTGCTGGTGACGCACGATATCGACGAGGCGCTCGCGCTGGCCGACCGGATCGTGATGCTGGACGACGGCCGTATCTCCGCCGACCTTCAGGTCGCCGGCCGTGGGGACCGCACGCTCATCGCGCTTCAGCGGCGGCGGTTACTGGCGATGCTGGGCGTGATCTGAGCAATCCGCACCATTAGCAGAAGGGGCCTCAGGCGATGATGTCGGGGATCAACTGATCCTCGAGCGCGGCGATTTCGTCCTTGAGCTTCAGTTTGCGCTTCTTGAGACGGGCAATCTGGAGCTGATCGCTCGCAGGTGCGAACATGAGCGCGTCGATCGCATCGTCAAGGTCGCGATGCTCCTGCCGGAGTACGCCGATAAGCCGAATGATCTCCGCTTCATCCATCACTCAACCTGTCCCCCGCTGCGCAGGCCTGTTAGGCTTTTGCGCAATCCCGCTCAAGGGGCCGGGCATACCGGATATCGCCGGGACAGGCCCCTCATCAACAGGATGAATCACGCGCTCACCCTCCTTCGGAAAAGTCCGGTGAGGGCTTTGGGCGCTTAGCTGCATCACGATCACGAACGGTCTCGCCGAACTGGTGCGATTTTGCCGTGGATGGTGCGAATCAATGCGAGACTTTGGGCCCCGATAGTGATTTATTCGGGGGTCTGACCAGAGAAGAAGGAGCGAGTCGAATGACGAATTCCCATTCCGCTGTTTTGATGGCCAAGCATGCCCGTCTGGACGCGCAAATCCGCGACGAGGAGCATCGGGCCGCACCGGATACGATGCTGGTTGCCATGCTGAAAAAGCAAAAGCTCAAGATCAAGGAGACGCTCGCCCAATTCGGCTGAGCCTCCGCGGCCCCGGTCGCACATGCGGCCGGGGCGCGCTTTCCCCTAATTCTTCAATTTCCAGCCGCTGCGGATCAGCGCGTAGCAGATCACGCCGAGCACGATGTTGACCGCCAGCAGCACGATTACTCCAGTCAGGATGGGGCTGTCAGTGGTGCCGAGGAAGCCGTAGCGGAAGCCCGAAATCACATAGAAGAACGGGTTCACATGGCTGAATGCGCGGAAGGCACCGTGCAGCCCCTCGATCGAATAGAAAGTCCCCGACAACAGCGATAGCGGCTGGACGACGAAATTCGTGACCGTCGCGTTATGATCGAACTTCTCGGCCCAGATCGAGGTCAGCACCCCGAGGAAAGACAGCATCCCCGCGCCCATCAGGCCGAAATAAAGCGCTGCCCACGGCACCACCGGTATGATGTGGCCGGGCCAGAAATTGACGATGATCAGGAGCGAAATGCAGATGAGGACGGCGCGCGTCACCGCCGCCGCAACCAACGCCGTCAATAACTCGCCCGCCGACAAGGGCGGCATCAGGTAATCGACGATCGTACCCTGCATCTTGCCGACCAGCAGCGAGAAGCTGGAATTGGCGAAAGCGTTCTGCATCATCGACATGGCGATCAGGCCCGGTGCCGCGAAAACCGCGAAGGGCACGCCCATCACGGCCTTGCCGCTGCGGCCGAACGCGATCGAAAACACCAGGAGCAAAAGGAAGGCGGAGAAGGCCGGCCCCCAAACAGTTTGTAGTTGCACCTTGAAGAAACGGCGCACCTCCTTGATATAGAGGGCACGCAATCCTCCCCAGTTGATCATCGCGATCACCGGTTCGCCGGGGGCGGGACGTCTAGTTTCGATCGAGGCGTTGCTCATGCAGCCCGGTTAGTCACCGGGTGCGGCAGCGGCAAGCCTCGAAAGCCATAGGAAGTTTCCAATGTCGTGGACCGACGAACGGATCGAGCAGCTCAGGCAGATGTGGCAGAACGGCCATACCGCCAGCCAGATCGCCGAAACGCTGGGCGGGGTGAGCCGCAACGCCGTGATCGGCAAGGCCCACCGTCTTGGCCTGCAATCCCGCCCCTCGCCCGTGAAAGCGGGCGAAAGCGAGGCTGAGCCCGCCGCCAAGCCCGTTGTCGAACGGCCGGCACCCGCGCCGAAGGCCGCCGCGCCGGCTCCGGCGCCAGCCGCGGAGCCCAGGCCTGCGCCGGCCGCCGCGCCGGTTTCGGCCGAGCCCAAACCGGACATTCCGGCGCCGATCGTGCGTTCGATCGGCCCAGGCGGCTTCCAGCGCCAGAATCCCCACGAGCAGCAGTCGCCGATCCCGCCCGCGCCGCCGCGCCGTCTGGTACCGGCCAAGCCATCGGCCGAGATCGCGGACAAGACCAGCCTGCTCGACCTGAACGACCGCATCTGCAAATGGCCGCTGGGCCACCCGGGCGAGCCCGATTTCCATTTCTGTGGCAGCCCGGTGAACCCGGGCTTCCCTTATTGCCTGGAGCATTGCTCGGTCGCCTATCAGGCCCAGCTGCCGCGCCGCGACCGCCGTCCGCCGCCGCCGCTGCCTTATGGCGGTCCTCGGGTACGTTGATTGAGGAAGCCGGGAGCAACCCTCCCGGCTTCTTCTCTTCATTTCCCCGGCCTTTTCCGCGCTGGGCTTCGCAATACCCTCCCTGCCCCGCCCGATGCCGGGCAGATTCGTGTCACGAATCGGACGCGGATGGCGATCCGGATCGCGACCAACCGTTGCGCGTTCGGCCAGCGTGAAACTGCTTCGCGCCCTCATCCTCACGCTCGGCCTTGCCCTGGCTGCGCCGATCCATGCCACTCACGACGACCTTCGATCGATCAAGGGCTTGCGCGACCATTATCGGGTTCTGATCGTGTTCACGCCGTCGCTTCACGATGCGCGGCTCGCCGCCCAGCGGGCGATCATGGCGCGACTCGCGCTGGAAGCGGCCAAGCGTGACCTGCTGTTCGTTCAGGTCGATCCGATGACCGCGATTGGGGCTAGCGACAAGCCCGACAAGCTTCGCCGCAGCTTCGGCGTACCAGTACTTGCTTATCATGCCATCCTGATCGGCAAGGATGGCCGCACCTTGCGCGAGGCCGCTGGGCCGATGGACGGCGCGGCCATCCTGCATGCGATCGACATCACCCCTACCCGGCGGAACGAGGTCAAACGCGCGCGTATGGGCAAACCCATCGTGGACAAGGGCTGAGACGGGCCGCTAATGTTCGGCGACTTATGGCCGACGATCTCTTCGCTTCCTCCGGAACTGCCGCATCCCAGAATTACGACGCTTCGGCGATCGAGGTATTGGAAGGGCTTGAGCCCGTTCGCCGCCGCCCGGGAATGTATATCGGCGGCATCGACGAACGCGCGCTGCACCATCTTGCCGCCGAAGTGCTCGACAATGCGATGGATGAGGCCGTCGCGGGGCATGCGACCCGGATCGAGGTCACGCTGTCGGCAGGCAACCGGCTGACCATCGTCGACAATGGTCGCGGCATGCCGGTTGACCCGCATCCCAAATTTCCGGGCAAGTCCGCGCTCGAAGTGATCCTGACCATGCTCCATTCGGGCGGCAAGTTCAGCGACAAGGCCTACGCCACGTCGGGCGGCCTCCACGGCGTCGGCATCTCGGTCGTCAACGCGCTCTCCACCGACACGGTGATCGAGGTCGCGCGCGACCGCACGCTCTATCGCCAGACCTTCGCCCGGGGCTTGCCCACATCCAAGCTGGAGACGGTCGGTCCGACCCCCAACCGGCGCGGCACCAGCGTATCCTTCACACCCGACCCCGAGATTTTCGGCGAGAGCGCGCGCTTCAAGCCGACCCGGCTCTACCGCCTCGCGCGCTCCAAGGCGTATCTCTACGCCGGCGTGGAGATACGCTGGCGCTGCGATGCCGAGCTTATCGGCGACGATACGCCCGCCGAGGCGGTGTTCCAGTTTCCGGGCGGTCTGGCCGATCATCTGCGCGAGCAACTGGGCAATCGCGAATGCGCGACCGCCGAACCCTTTATCGGCCGCCAGGATTTCCCCAACGGCCAGGGTTCGGTCGAATGGGCGGTCGCCTTCCCAATCTATTCGGAAGGATCGTACAGCTATTATTGCAACACGATCCCGACGCCCGACGGCGGCACGCACGAGCAGGGCCTGCGCGCCGCCTTGATCAAGGGGATGCGCGGCTTTGCCGAGCTGGTCGGCAACAAGAAGGCGAAGGATCTGGCGCCCGAGGATGTCGTCACCGACGTCGAGCTAATGCTCTCGGTCTTCATTCGCGATCCCCAATTCCAGTCGCAGACCAAGGACCGCCTGACCTCGCCCGAGGCAGCGAAACTGGTCGAGAATGCGGTGCGCGACCATTTCGACCATTTCCTGTCGGACAATATGGAGCGTGGGCGCGCGTTGCTCGGCTTCGTGCTCGACCGGATGGACGAACGGCTGAAGCGACGTGCCGAGCGCGACGTGAAGCGGAAGACCGCGACCAGCGCGCGCAAGCTGCGCCTGCCGGGCAAGCTCACCGACTGCGCCAACGACGATCCCGAGGGCACAGAAATCTTCATCGTCGAGGGCGACAGCGCGGGCGGATCCGCCAAGCAGGCGCGCGACCGCAAGACCCAGGCGATCCTGCCGATCCGCGGCAAGATATTGAACGTGGCCAGCGCCACCGCGGACAAGATCCGCGCCAACCAGGAAATCGCGGACCTGACCCTCGCTTTGGGCTGCGGCGTGCGCGACAAATGCGACCCGGCCAATCTGCGCTACGAGCGGATCGTCATCATGACCGACGCCGATGTGGACGGCGCGCATATCGCGACCCTGCTGATGACCTTCTTTTTCCAGGAGATGGCGCCGATCGTGCGCGAGGGGCGCGTTTTCCTTGCCCAGCCGCCGCTCTATCGCCTGACCGCGGGCGGCAAGAGCCTTTATGCCCGCGACGACGAGGACCGCGCGCGGATCGAAGCCGAAGACTTCAAGGGCAAGAAGGTCGAGGTGTCGCGTTTCAAGGGCCTGGGCGAGATGAATCCCCAGCAGCTGCGGGAAACGACGATGGACAAGAAGACGCGCCAGTTGATCCGCATAACGCTGCCGCAGGAATATGAGGAACGCGCGGGCACGCGCGATCTGGTCGAGCGGCTGATGGGCAAGAACCCGGAGCACCGCTTTGCCTTCATCCAGGCGAATGCGGCTGCAATCGAGGAAGACGCGATCGACGCCTGATCCGGGCGCGGCGGCTCAATTCAGACTGATCCGATCGCGGCGTCGCTTTGCATGCCGCGTCGCTGTTCCATTGCCGGTGTTGCGCTATCAGGCGGGTCGAACACACCTGACCAATTCCTCGGATCATGCGTGGCTATCCCCGATCCCGGTGCGCATTAGGCCCCTTTTCAACGACTTGCCGACAGGTTGAATTGACGACCACGTGCTGACCATTTTGGCCTGACAGATTAACGTTGACTCGGTCAGGACGAATTGGTCTGATAGGTGAGACCGCTAACATGGCGGCATGAGGATGAACCGGAGGGGCAAACCCTTCGGACAGGGAAGGGAATCTTTGCCATGACGATGTCGTTCGGCGCGCGCGGACGCGCCCAGCGTTGGGCTCTGCTCGCCGCCACCATGATGTCAGGCCTGGGCGCCAGCGCGGTCTATGCCCAGGCTGCAGCCCCCGTCGCGGATGCGCCGGGAACGAGCGACGCCTCGACCGAGATCGTCGTCACCGGCTATCGCCGCAGCCTTGCCGAATCGACGCAAGCCAAGCGGGCCGCGCTCAGTTTCTCGGATTCGATCTTCGCTGAGGATATCGGCAAGTTCCCCGACACGAACATCGCCGAATCGTTCAATCGCATCCCTGGCATTACCATCAACCGCGACATCACGGGCGAAGGTGCCAACGTCGCCATTCGCGGCCTCGGCTCCAACTTCACGAGCGTGACGCTCAACGGCGCGCCGATCGCGGTCGCCTCGTCCGGCCCGACCGACGCCCAGGGCACTGACCGTTCGGTCGACCTGAGCTTCTTCCCGACCGACCTTTTCACGAAGCTCACGGTCAACAAGAGCTATACCGCCGACCAGTTGGAAGGCGGTGCCGCGGGCAATATCGACATGCGTTCGGCCCGACCGTTCGACCGGCCGGGCACGCACCTCACCTACAACCTGCAAGGCAGTAAGCAGGGCAAGGAACACAAGCTCGGCGCGCGCGGTTCGCTGATCGGCAGCTGGACATCCGATACGGTGGGCATCCTCGCCGGTGTTTCGGGCCAGCGACTCTACACCGACACGCGCGGTTTCGAGACGATCGGCTGGACCAACCCGGCTTTGTCGGCCGCGCAATGCGGCGCGGGCAACACCTGCAACACAGGAACGGGCGGCGGCAACTGGACGATTCCCGCGACCGTGCCAGCGGGCGCCGGCGCTGGCCTGACCGCTGGCCAGACCATCGATTCAGCCTTCCTGCTCGCACACAATCCGGGCGCGACGATCCAGCAGATCGACAATGGCATCCTGCCGCGCCTGGGGCGCCCCTCGGCCGAATATGGCCGCCGCGACCGCATCAACGCAGTCGTCAGCCTGGAATGGCGTCCGAGCGACGAGGTCCATTTCTACGTCGATGGCATGTACGGCTATAAGCACAACATCCTCACGCGCGAGGATATGGCGTGGATCGTGCGCAACGGCTCGCTCATCCCCACCAACGAGACGTTCGATCGGACCGATTGCAGCGCGGGCTGCGTCGTGACCGGTGGCACCTTCGCCAACACGCAATTTTTCGACGAATTCCGCCCCTATTTCGAACATACGCGCTTCTGGGGCGTGAACCCCGGCGCCGAATGGACGCTGGCCAGCAACCTCAAGCTTAACCTGCAGGCCAATTACACGCGTGGCACCTTCCATCGCGAAAGCCCGACCTTCGGCGCGGTGACCGCGCTGGGCAGCGGCGCGACGGTGACCTTCAAGAACAACCCGTCGGGCATTCCCACGATCACCAGCAGCGTCGATCTCAACAATCCGGCGAACTTCGTCTGGACCGGCGGACGCGTGAACCTGCAGGACGAACGACGTGTCACCAAGAATCGCGGCGTTCGGGGCGACCTGACCTGGGGCGACGAACACCTGGCGCTGCGGGTCGGCGGCAATTACGACGATATTTCGCGCTGGATCCGCGGCTACGACAATACCCAGGCGTGGCAGAACGCGGTGTGCGGTGACAATCCCAGCGTCTTCCTGCCCTCGCCCAACACCCAGCCCGCCTGCCAGGGCCTGAACGTCAAGGGCGCGGCGCCCGCTGGCTATCCGACTTATCCGGGGTACGGCACCGGCTATACGGCCGGCCAGACCGGGCCCATCACCTATGGCGGATCGCTCATCCCGACGACCTCGCTGGCGAATTATCTGATGCCCGGCCCGGCCGGTTTCGTGACGGTCAACTGGAACAAGGCGGCCGCCGATTCCAACTACAAATATTTCCACGACAACGAACCCGACACGGGCGGCGCGAACACCGGCGCAAGCGGTGGTTATATCGACGAGAAGTCGCCTGCCGGCTTTATCGAGCTGAACGGTGTACAGCCGGTCGCCGGCAACGACCTGCGTTTCAACCTGGGCGTCCGCTACGTGCACACCAAGCAGACGATCGGAGGCCGCGTATCGGTTTCCGATCCGCGGAACAGCATCCCCACGGCGCTGCCGGATGGGGCGCGTTACCCCAACCTCGTCAACTTCGTTTACACCACTAACACCTATAGCAAGTGGCTGCCGGCGGCCAACTTCGCCTATAATGTCGGCGAGCACGCGGTTGCGCGTCTCGCCTTGTCGGAAACGATGACGCGGCCCGACCCCTCGGCCCAGCTGCCGGGCGTGAATTTCGGCGCGCCGTCGGCAGACCAGGCCTCGATCGGCAACCCCGCGCTCAAGCCATATTTTTCGAAGAATATCGACCTGGGCTTCGAATATTATACCGGCCGCGAGGGGCTGATCAGCTTCAATGCCTTCCGCAAGTCGCTGACCGGCTTCACGACCAACAATGTCGTGACGCAGCCTTTCTCCTACCTTGCCCAATATGGCATCACCTATGACACGCTGGGCGCGACGCAGAAGGCGGCGATCGATCTGCGCGGCGGGCCAGGCGCTGCCCAGGTCCAGATCACCTCGCAGGTCAACGTGCCCAACAAGCTCGTGATCAACGGTCTGGAATTCCAATGGGTGCAACCGCTCGATTTCGTGACCGAACGCTTCGGCATCCGCGGTCTCGGTATCAACGCCAACGCCACGATTGTGGATCAATCGAGCGACGGCCCGGCAATTGCGTTCGGCGTCGCCAAATATACCTACAACCTAACCGGTTATTACGAGAATCATGGCATCACCCTGCGCGTGACGACGACCTTCCGGAAAGGATCGCAGTCAAGCTCGGCCAACCAGAACGGCATAACCGCCGCGGCATTGTTCGCGGACAGCTACCGCCAGTCGGACTTCTCCTCGATCTTCGACCTGGAGAAGATTTTCGGCATCCGCCACGCGCCGCAATTGACGTTCGACATCGTCAATTTCACTAACTCGACGCTTCGCTCGCACTTCCAGTTCAGCGACGCGACTTTCACCCAGTACAAACCCGGCCGCCAGTTCCTGTTCGGCATCCGCGGCTCATTCTGACCCCGTCTCCTCCTGAAATAGGCAGCGGCCCTTCGGGGTCGCTGTCCCTTTTCGCGGGACGGTCGGCGCGATCGCCGACAATATTGAGAGCTTCCGTAAAGAGCGTTCTTCGTCCTATGTCCGCGAGCCGTGTCTTTTGCGTCTTCCCGCGTAGGTGATAAGGAAGAGGAAGGCGCTGGTAGCGGTAACGGGATCCAAGTTCGGACTGAGATGAGAATGGCGAAGGCCCAGGCCAGCAGGCTTTACGCGCAGGTGGCGGCAGCAGTCGCCGGGAAGATCACTTCCGGTGAATATCCGGTCGGCCGGCGATTGCCCTCCGAACGCGAGCTGGCAGCCTCCTTCGGCGTCTCACGCCCCACGGTGCGCGAAGCCATCATCGCGCTCGAAGTCGACGGCCTTGTCGAGGTGCGCATGGGATCGGGCGTCCATGTGCTGTCCAAGACGCCGCATGGCGGCAAATCAGCGATGGTGGGCGTGGGGCCGTTCGAACTGCTGGAGGCGCGTCGCGCGGTTGAGGGCGAGGCGTGCGCCTTGGCGGCAACGCGCGCCACGCCCGAGGACCTGGCCGAGCTTCAGACCCTGCTCGACGAGATGATCGCGGCTGGGCCGGATTTCCCCCGTGCCGAGCTTGCGGATCGCCGCTTTCACATTCGCATCGCCGCGACCACCCGCAACAGCGCGCTTCACGCGGCCGTCGAATCCCTCTGGGACGCGCGCACGCGCTCCCCCCAATCGCGGCTGCTCGATACCAAAGCGCATGATGCGGGCGTCGGGCCCGGTACCGATGAACATGTCGCGATCCTCGACGCGCTCCGTACCGGCGATCCGGTGCTTGCCCGCGATGCGATGCGGTCCCACCTCAACCGCGTGCTCGATGCCCTCCTGGAGGCGACCGAGGTTTATGAGGCGGATCAGCTGCGCGCGCGGCTGGAAGAACGCAGAAGAAAGTTTCTCGCGGCCGAATAGTGCCGCGGGACGCTTATTGGGCGACCGTCAGGCCGTCAGCGCGGCCACCAGCGCCTTGACCTTCTTCTGCCGCCACTGCGGGATCGGGGCGATCAGCCAATAGCCTTTGGTGCCCGGCTGGCGGCCATATTCCTTGACCCGGCCAGAGGCGATGTCGGCCTCCGCCAGCAAGGCTGGCACGGTCGCACGGCCGAGGCCGGCCGCCGCCGCGTCGATCGCAAGTCCCGCATCGGCGACGTTGATCGCGGCATCGCCGTCCTGCTGCGGGCAGCCGGGCCAGCCGATGGCGCGCTTGGCGCCGCGCTCGGCGCCGACCGTCACATAATCCATACCGCCGATCTGCACACCCTCATGCTCGCCTTTGTCATCGGCAAGGCAGATTGCGAGATCGAGGTTGGCTTGAGTGAAATCGAGGCTGTCGTCCGAGGCGACCATGGCGAAACCCAGATCCTCGTCGGTCTTGCCATAATCGGCAAGGCGTGCGGCGAGCCATTTGGCGGTGAAGTCGCGCGGCGCGGCGATCGTCAGGCGCTTCGAGCTTTGCTGCGCCTGCATCGCGCGCACGGCTTCCTCGAATTCGAGGAAACCGCGCCTGAGAGCATCCAGCCCGGCAGCGCCTTCCGGCGTCAGTTCCAGACCCTTGGCGGTGCGGCGGAAGAGGACGACGCCCAGCACGTCCTCGAGCGTGCGGATCTGCTGGCCGACGGCGGCCGGCGTCACCGCCAGCTCGTCCGCCGCACGGGTGAAGGACAGATAGCGCGCAGCAGCGTCAAGCACGCGCAGACCGTTCAGGGGCAGGTGCGTCCGCTTCATAGATCCCCCTCCGGCCCGATCAGCTGGAACCGCGGAATACGCGCGTCGAAGACTTCGCCGTCGGCGCCGATCATCTGATAACTGCCCTCCATCGCCCCCATCGGCGTATCGAGCGGGCAGCCCGAAACATAATCATAGGACTGGCCCGGCGCGATCACCGGCTGCTCGCCGACCACCCCCTCGCCCTCGACACTGTGGCGCGTCCCGCGCCCATCGGTGATGACCCAACGCCGCGTGAGCAATTGCACGTCCTGGTCGCCGCCATTTTCGAGCCGGATATGATAAGCCCAGAACCAGCGCTGGTTCGCCGGCTCCGACTGTTCGGGCAGGAAGCTTACCGACACACGCACGACCAGGCCACGCGTCTCTGCGCTGTAGGGAAACAGCACGGAGAGCGTGGCGAGGCTCACAGCCCGACCGCTTTCAGCGCATGGTCCAGATCGTCGATCACATCCTGGGGGTCTTCCAGCCCGACGTTGAGCCGCAACATGCCCTCGCCCACGCCCATTGCGAGCCGAGTCTCTTCCGAGAGGCCGGCATGGGTGGTCGAGGATGGGTGCGTCATCAGCGACCGTGAATCTCCGATATTATTGCTGATGTCGATCAGTTCGAGCGCATCGAGCAGGCCGTGGGCCTGCTTACGATCCTCGACATTGATCGCCATGATCGTCCCGGCCGCCTCCATCTGACGCATCGCGAGCGCATGCTGCGGGTGGCTCGGCAGCCCCGGGTAAAGCGTCTCGACGCGCGCATTGAGGAAGGTCGCGACCTTCATCGCATTCTCGCTCTGGCGGCGGATGCGCAGATCGAGCGTCTCAAGGCTCTTCAGCACAACCCAGGCGTTGAACGGCGAAAGCGTCGGCCCGGTATTGCGCGTGAAGGCGAGAAGCGTGTTCTCGATAAACTCTTCCGAACCGGCGACCGAGCCCGCGAGCACACGCCCCTGCCCGTCCATCATCTTGGTCGCGGAATAGGCCACGACGTCCGCCCCCAGCTCGAGCGGGCGCTGGAGCAACGGCGTGGCGAAGGCATTGTCGACCACGCTCGTTATGCCCGCCTCGCGCGCGATGCCGCACACCGCGGCGATATCGACCACATCCAGCGTCGGGTTGGCGGGCGTCTCGAAGAAGAACAGCTTCGTATTGGGCCGGATCGCATCCTTCCAAGCGTCGGTATCCCGACCGTCAACGATGGTCGAGGTTACGCCGAACCTGGGCAGGAACGTATCGGTCAGCCAGCGACAGGACCCGAACGCGGCACGGCCCGCGACGATGTGGTCGCCCTGCTGCACCTGGCACAGCAACGCAGCGGTCATCGCGGCCATGCCCGTGGCCATCACCCGGCACGCCTCGGCCCCCTCCATCAGCGCCAGACGCTGCTCGAGCATCTGCACCGTCGGATTCTGCAGGCGCGAATAGGTCATGCCCTTCTGCTCGCCCGCGAAGCGCGCGGCGGCATCCGCAGCCTTGTCGTAAGTATAGCCCGAGGTAAGGAAGAGCGCCTCGCTCGTCTCGCCCCATTCCGAACGTGCGGTGCCCCCGCGCACCGCCTGGGTGGCGGGACGCCAGCGGCTCGTGATCGAGCGGTCCTGGCCGGTATGTCGTTTCATGATAGTCCGCCTTTGCCCCCCGCGCGGGCAAAAGGTCAATGTCGGCTATGTCTCAAAGCGATGAAAGCACCGCATCACCCATCGCGGAGGTGGTGGTCGTGCCGCCGATATCGGCGGTGCGCGCGCCGCTGGCCAGCGCACGTGCGACCGCAGCTTCGATACGATCGGCCTCTTCCGGCAGCCCGAGCGAATAACGCAGCATCATCGCCGCCGACAGGATCGTCGCGAGCGGATTGGCCTTGCCCTGACCGGCGATGTCGGGCGCCGAGCCGTGGATCGGCTCGTACAGCCCCTTCTGATCCTGATCGAGCGAGGCCGAGGGCAGCATCCCGATCGAGCCCGCGCACATGCTCGCCTGGTCCGAAAGAATATCTCCGAACAGATTGCCGGTAACGATCACGTCGAACTGCCCGGGATCGCGCACCAGCTGCATCGCGGCATTATCGACCAGCATGTGGCTGAGCTGAATGTCCGGATAATTCTTCGATACCTCGATCACGACATCACGCCACAATTGCGAGGTTTCGAGGACATTGGCCTTGTCGATCGAGCAGAGCCGGCCCTTGCGGGCCCGCGCGGTCTGGAAGCCGACATGTGCGATCCGCGACACCTGATCCTCGTCGTAGGACATGATGTCATAACCTTCGCGCCGCCCGGCGGCGGTGGTGCGCATCCCCTTTTCGCCGAAATAAACGTCGCCGTTTAGTTCGCGGATGATGACGAGATCGATCCTCTTCGCGACCTCGGGGCGCAGCGCGGAGGCATCCGCCAGCTCGGGATAGAGCTTGGCCGGGCGCAGATTGGCGAACAGGCCCAGTTCCTTGCGCAGGCCGAGGATCGCCTGCTCCGGCCGCAGCTTGCGCTCGAGGCTGTCGCAGGAAGGATCGCCGACCGCACCGAACAGGATCGCATCCGCGCGGCGGGCGAGATCGAGCGTGCGCTGCGGCAGCGGATGGCCTTCGGCCTTATAGGCAGCACCGCCAACGGGCGCCTCCTCGAAGCCGAGCTTGTCTCCGCAGACCTTTTCGAGCACGCGCCGCGCCTCGGCGATCACTTCCGGGCCAATCCCGTCACCAGGCAGCAGCGCAATCAACATCGTCCAGGGTCCCTCGCTTGGATTCGGAACGGGCTCTTAACGGCCAGCGGCTCCAAGGGCTAGGCGCGGCTCAGCGCGTCCGCCACCAATGACGCGCGGCCATGCAAAGCCCGCCGCAAGCGGTCAGGCCGAGTAACACGATCCCGATCACCCCGCTCCCCAGCCAAAGCGCCGATGTCAGCAGCATCAGCATGAAATCGCTGATCGCGAGGGTGGCATTTACCATGGCCTAATCCGGCCGGACGAATTCCGACACGATCCGCGCGCCGCCGGGCAGCAGGTCGCCGCCCGCATGATCGCGACAAGCCTGCTCGGCCTCCTCGACCGTCGGACAGATTTTGAGCGTGCGCCAGCCCAGGCCAAGCACCCCGCTCGCTTGCGCCACATACCAGTCGCGATAACCCCGCCCCGAGACAAGCGCCTCGAACATGTTCTTGCGCTGGTGGATCACGCGATATTTCTTCGCCATTCGCTCAGCCGCCTATCCTCATTCCTTCCTCAATATAGTCGCGGCCGCGCCCGGTCCCAAACACTTTGCCGCAGCGATCCACCTTCGACCGGCGGCGGGTTGGCAGCCGGGAATGGCGGTTTGCATAAGGGAAGGAAGTCCGCGTAGGGCTAAGAGAGAAAGCGGCGGCCCGAAGGCCGACCCTGAAAAGAGGACGGGATGGCTGAGGATTTCGTGGGTGGCGTCTCGCGCCGGGCGATGCTGGCGGGCGCGGCGGGGCTATGCGCAAGCTCTGCGGTAAGCGCGCCGAAACAGCCAGCAGGCGCCGACGAGCATCTGAGATTGTGGTATCAGCAGCCCGCGGCACGCTGGGAAGAGGCGTTGCCGATCGGTAACGGCAGGCTCGGCGCGATGATCTTCGGGCGGGTCGCGCAGGAGCGGCTGCAGCTCAACGAGGACACTTTTTGGTCCGGTTCGCCTTACGATCCCAATTCGCCCGAAGCCGCCGCCGCTTTGCCTGAGGTGCGGGCGTTGATTGCGCAGGGCCAGTATAAGGAAGCGTCCCGGCTGGCGAGCGCGAAGGTCATGGCGCGCCCGCTGACGCAAATGCCTTACAGCACCTTGGGCGACCTGTTGCTGGACTTCGACGCGCCCGAAACGCCGCGCGACTATCTGCGCCTGCTCGATCTGGAGCAGGCGATCATGCGCACATCCTACCGCACACGCCGCGGATCAATACAGCGCGAAGCCTTCGCCTCAGCACCCGACCAGGTAATCCTGTTCCGGTTGCAGGCGAGCGAAGGCGAGCGGCTTTCCTTCACGCTCGGCTATCGCGGACCACGCAAGGCCCGCTTCGTCAGCCCCGCTTATCAGGGCTCGGCCACGCCACTCGTCAAGGACGAGGCGGTCGACTGGCTGCGGCGCGAGGAGAAAGGTCCGGCCGGCGCAGAGACGATCGTCGCGGAAGGCACCAACGAGCTTCTGATAACGGGCCACAACGAGGGCGCCGAGAATGTTCCCGGCGGGCTCACTTACGCGCTCAAGCTCAAGCTGATCAGCGACGGACAAATTGAGGTCAGGGACGGCACATTGCGGGTTAAGGGCGCCCGCACCGCCACCCTGATGATCGCGGCGGCGACGTCCTACCGCAATTATGCCGATACGAGTGGCGATCCGGTGGGAATCGTGCGCGAACGGATCAATCGTGCCGCGTCCCGCTCCTATGCGGTGATGAAGCGCGATCATATCCGCGATTATGCGGCGCTGTTCGGCACGCTTTCGCTGGACCTGGGACGGACGGCGGCCGCCGATTTGCCCACAGATAGACGCATCGCGACGAGGGGCAGCCAGCCCGATCCCGCGCTGGCGACGCTTTACGTTCAATATGCGCGCTACCTGCTGATCGCCTCCTCGCGGCCGGGCACGCAGCCGGCCAATTTGCAGGGCATCTGGAACGAGGGCACCAACCCGCCCTGGGGCAGCAAATATACGATCAACATCAATACCGAGATGAATTACTGGCCCGCGGGCCCAGCCGGCCTGACCGCGCTCGGCGAACCGCTGCTGCGCATGGTCGAGGATCTATCGGTCACCGGCACCAGAACCGCGCGTGTGATGTATGGCGCGCGCGGCTGGGTGGCGCATCACAATACCGACCTGTGGAGGGCGACCGCGCCGATCGACGGACCGGAATGGGGCCTGTGGCCATGCGGCGGCGCGTGGCTCTGCAATACATTGTGGGATCAATATCAATATTCGCGGGACGCGGGCCTGCTGCGGCGGCTTTATCCCCTGATGAAGGGCGCCGCGCTGTTCTTCCTCGACACGCTGGTCGAAGACCCGAAGGGCCGCGGCCTGGTCACCTCGCCCTCCGTCTCACCCGAAAATCAGCATCCTTTCGGTTCGGCTGTCAGCGCCGGGCCCGCGATGGACCGGCAAATCATCCGCGACCTCCTGGCAAATGTGGTCGAAGCAGGAGGGTTGCTCGGCAAGGATGCGGCACTGCTGGCTCAAGTAAAGGCGACGCGCGCGCGGATAGCGCCGGACCGGATCGGCAAGAGCGGACAGTTGCAGGAATGGCTCGACGATTGGGACGATGCCGCGCCCGAGCAGCATCATCGCCATGTCTCGCACCTCTATGCAGTCTATCCGGGCAGTCAGATCAACGTGCGTGACACGCCCGATCTGGTCGAGGCCGCCAAAACCAGCCTGCGGCACCGCGGCGATCTCGCCACCGGATGGGGAACCGCGTGGCGGCTTTGCCTCTGGGCGCGCATGGGCGAGGCCGAGCATGCCTATTCGCTGATGCAATCATTGACGGGGCCGGAGCGCACCTATCCCAACATGTTCGATGCGCACCCGCCCTTCCAGATCGACGGCAATTTCGGCGGCGCGGCGGGCATTATGGAAATGCTCATTCAAAGCTGGGGCGGCGAGCTGATCCTGTTGCCGGCTTTGCCGTCGGCCTGGCCGGACGGCTCCGTGAAGGGCATTCGTGCGCGCGGCGGTTTGATGGTCGATATTGCGTGGCGTGGCGGAAAGCTGACGTCGCTGACGGTGAAGGGCCCGAAGGGCGCGGCCACGCATATCCGCTATGGTGGCGAGCTGCGTAAGGTGAAGCTCGACGCGAACGGCTTTTACCGGCAGAAAGCCTGAAACCTATTCCGCCGCCAGCAACGTCTCCGCCCCGCTCAGATCGACCGACACCAGCCGGCTGACACCGCGCTCGATCATGGTCACGCCGAACAGTCGATGCATGCGGCTCATCGTCACCGCATTGTGCGTGACGACCAGATAACGCGTCTCGGTTTCCTTGGTCATCTGGATGAGCAGGTCGCAGAAGCGCTCGATATTGGCGTCGTCCAGCGGCGCGTCGACTTCGTCGAGCACGCAGATCGGCGCCGGATTGGTGAGGAACAGGCCGAAGATCAGCGCGACCGCTGTCAGCGCCTGCTCGCCACCCGAAAGCAAGGTCAGGCTGCCGAGCTTCTTGCCCGGCGGCTGCGCCATGATCTCCAGCCCCGCCTCAAGCGGATCGTCGCTGTCGACAAGTTCCAGGTGCGCCTCGCCACCCGCGAAGAGGGTGGTGAACAGGCGCCGAAAATGGCCGTCGACTGCCTCGAACGCGGCCAGCAAGCGTTGGCGGCCCTCGCGGTTCAGGCTGCCGATCGATCCGCGCAGCCGGTTGACCGCCTGATAGAGCTCATCGCGCTCGGCGGCATTGGTTTCGCGCGACCCTTCCAGCTCGGCCAGCTCGCTCTCGGCCACCAGATTGACCGGCCCCAACCGTTCGCGATCCGCAACGAGCCGCTCATGGCGCGCACTCTCGTCGGCAGCGGGGGCCAGATCGCCGCTGTCGAATCCGATCCGCTCCGGCAGGGTCGCCGCAGGGCATTCGAACCGCTCGCCGGAAAGATGCGAATATTCGGCGCGGCGGCTTTCCTGATGCTCGGCGCGCGCCTGCGCACCAGCGCGCTGCTCGCGCGTCGCGGCGAGCGTCTCGCCGACCGCCGCGACGGCAGCCTCGATCCGACGCAGATCAGCCTCGTAGGCGCCTTCGGTCACGCGAGCCTCGCGCGCTTTGGCCTCGGCCTCTTCCGCGTCTCTGGCCAGTGTTTCGAGCGCTGCATCCAGCTCGGCGGGCTTGCCGGCAAGCCTGGCGCGCTCGGTCGCGATCGTCTCCTCGCGCTTGGCCATCTCGGCGATGCGTTGCGCGGCGTCGCCCGCGCGCGACTTCCACCCCTTAGCCTCGGCCCGCGCGGCCTGCAGACGGCGGCCGTCATGCTCGATCGATTGTGCTAGCGCTAACGCACGTCCCCTGGCCTCGGCGAGCTTGGCGCGCGCCGCTTCAGCGACCGCGCCCAGTCGTTCCACCTCTCCACGCGTCTCCGCGCCATCGGGCAGAGCCGCGCGCGCCGCTTCGGCGGCTTGCTCAGCAGCAATCGCCTCCTTCTGCTCCTGATCCGCGCTCACGCGGCGCTGGTCGAGCGCTGCCGCCGCGGCGCTGCGGCGTTCGATCGCGGCGGCCGCCAGATCCTCGTCGCGTCGCGCGCTTCGCAAGGCCTGCTCGGCAGACGCAATTTCGGACCGCGCCTTCTCGATCGCCGAGCGCGCGCTCTGCTGCGCCTGAGTGGCGGCATCGAATTCTTGCCGGGCGGCCTCGACCGCCGCCCGCGCGGCGGGGAGTTGCGCCGTCAGTTCGGCATGGCGGTTGGCACGGATTAGCCGCTCGGCCGCCGCCGCACCGACGTCGCGCGCATAATAACCATCCCAGCGGCGCATCTGACCATCCAGCGTGACGATGCGCTGGCCGGCCGCGAGAGGTTGGCCGTCATCCGCTTCGACCACGCCGACCTGCGCCAGCCGCCGCGCGAGAGCCTCGCCACCCTGGACCTGCGGCGCAAGCGACGGCACGCCCTTGGGCAAAGCCGGATCGGCTTTGTCGGCTGTGGCGCCAGCCCAGCCACGCGCCCCACCCGACCCGATCGGCGCGTCCAGATCATCGCCCAGCGCCGCCGCCAGCGCGCGTTCGAAGCCCGAAGTCACCGTAAGCGCCGCCAATGCGCGGTCGCCCCTGGCCTGTGCCAGCGCGCTCGCCAACGCGCGCTCCTCGCTCTCCAGCCCCGCCAGCGCCGCGCGGGCGGATGCCATCGCGCTTTCGGCAGTCTCCCGCGCCGAGGCTGCCGCATCGCGCTGCGCTTCGGCCGCACCTAAAGCTTCGGTCAGCGACGCAAGCCGCGCCTCGCTATCGGCATGCGCCTTGCGCGCCGCCTCCAGGGCCGCCGCCAATGGGGCCTCTTCGCCGATCGCGGCGAGTTCGCGGTCGAGGCGCAGCGTCTCGGCATCCGCGCGCGCCCGGCGCTGACGCGCGGCAACGAGGGCGGTTTCGGCGACACGGGCATCCGCTTGCTCGGCGGCGGCGCGTGCCAAAGCCTGCGCGGAGGCCACATCGGCATCGCGCGAGGCGCGTTCGGCCTCGACCACTGCGGCATCGAGCGACGCGCGCTGCGCCTCGCCGGCCGCGAGCGAGCGGGAAAGCTGCTGTTCCTCATCTGTCAGCCGCTCGAGCGCGGCGGCGGCATCGACAGCCAGCGTATCCTCGCGCGCCTTGTCACGCGTCAGTGCCTCGGCGTGCGTCGAAAGATCGGCGATGCGCCGCTCTATCGAGGCTTTCTCCGCCCGAACCCCATCCAGCCGGTGACGCACCGTGCCCGCGGCCTCCCGAGCGGCCTCGGCCGCCGCGCGAGCCTCGGCCAGCTTGTTGGTTGCCTGCGCGCTATGCGCGGCAGCCGCTCGCTGAGCCTCGGCGGCCTGCTGGACGGCATTTTCCGCCGCAACCGCCTCGGCCCGGGCGGCTTCGGCTGCCGCAGCCGCTTCGCGCCAACGCGCGAACAGGCTGCGCGCCTCGGCCAGGCGGATTTCGTCGGAGAGCGTGCGATAGCGCTCCGCCGCCTTGGCCTGGCGGCGAAGCGCGCTCATGCGCGTCTCCATCTCGCCCAGCAATTCGTCGATCCGCTGAAGATTGGCCTCGGTCGCGCGCAGCTTGATTTCCGCCTCGCGCCTGCGAACGTGCAGCCCCGAAATGCCGGCTGCCTCCTCCAGCATCTGACGCCGCTCGACCGGCTTGGCGGCGATCACCGCGGCAATCCGCCCCTGGCTGACCAGAGCCGGCGAGTGCGCGCCGGTCGCGGCATCCGCGAACAGCAAGGCGACATCGCGCTGGCGCACATCCTTGCCGTTGATGCGATAGGCCGATCCCGCGCCGCGCTCGATCCGGCGCACTACCTCATTTTCGCCGTCTGCGCCTTCGGTCAGCAGCGATACCTCGGCGAAATCGCGCGCGGGACGGCTGGCGGTCCCGGCGAAGATCACGTCCTCCATCCCGCCGCCGCGCAGCGATTTGGGGCTGCCCTCGCCCATCACCCAGCGGATGGCCTCCAGCAGATTGGATTTGCCGCAGCCATTGGGCCCGACCACGCCGGTCAGGCCGGGCTCGATCAGAAGCTCGGCGGGCTCGACGAAGCTTTTGAAGCCCGTCAGCCTGAGTTTCCTGATCCGCATCGCCCCCCGGCCTTCTCGGACCCTGCCTGCCGATCAGCCGCCGGTCGCGCGGGTCAGCGCCTGGTCGAGCTGGGGCCACACCTCGCTCGTCGCGACATAATCCCACAAGGTGCCATTGATCACGAAGCTCGGCGTCATGTTGATGCCGTCCTGCGCATATTTGGCATTCCAGGCGGCAATCTGATCGGTCTGCTTCTGATCGGACAGGCAGGCATCCGCCTGCGCTCGTGGCAGCCCGCGCGCGCCGAAGAAGCCATAAAGGCCACCCTGTTCCGCCTGGGCCTTGAAATTCTCGGTGGGCGGCAGGCTTGCCACACGCTGTTGTTCGGCAGCGGGTACCGCGATGTATTTCTTCATCATGTCATCCTGCTGCGCGTAGAGTTGCTCGGTCAGGGCGAAGAAAGGCTCCGGCCCGCGGCAACGCATCAGCAGGGTCAGGGGCGCGTCCATCGAGTGGATGAGGAAAGAGCGGAATTCCCAGCTTACCTTGCCCGTCGCGACATATTTGGACTTGAGCGCGGCCGCGCCCGTCATTTCGAAATGCTTGCAGTGCGGGCAGGAGAAAGACGCATATTCGACCAGCTTCACCGGCGCGTTGGGGTTGCCCATCACATAGCCGCCGTCAGCGGTTTCGGAGACGATGTCCGTCCATTGCTTGCCGGGCGGCGGCGGCACGGCGGCGATGGGGCCGCCTGGCGCAGCGACGCTCGTGTCGCCGGTGGCGGATTTCTTGGAGCAGGCGGTGAGCGCCAGGGCAACGAGCGCGGCAGCGGCAAAAGAGCGTTTCATTATCGTGCGGTCTTTCGTGGCGAAGTGGGAAGATGAAGCGCGCGGGCCAGGGCAACGTCAAGGCTACGCCAATCGAAGATGTCGGATCGCAGCTTTCCGTCGATCACGAACGCGGGCGTTCCGGTCATGCCGGGCATACGCCAAGCCTCATTCGCCTGGTCGGTGAGCAATGTTTGTTCGTCATGATTGGCGAGACAGGAATCCATCTTCGCCGGCGTCATGCCGAAGACCGCATCGAAGCCCGCGCCCCGGGCCATTTTGGGCAAGAGTTCCTGTGGGGACTGCCCGTCGGCCGACTCGATCTTGGACCAGGCCTGCGCCCGCACGAACCAGCCTTGCTGCTGAGCATAGACCCTGGGCAGCGTCGTGAAGAAAGCGCTCGGCCCATCGCAGCGCGCCAGCAGCGAACCGGCATAATCGAAGCCGTCACGCAACGCATGCCGCACTTCGTAGCTCACGAGACCGGGACGCACATATTTGGCGGCAAAGGGGGGGATCGCCTCTTTCTCGAAATGCGCGCAATGCGGACAGGTCAACGACAGATATTCGACCAGCCGCACCTTCGCGTCGGGGTTGCCCCACAGGAAAGCGCCGGACGGCAAACGCGTGGCGGCGGTCGTCCAATTCCGGGCCGGCAAGGCCGCGCCGGCAGGCGGCTTCTGACCCGCACGCCGCGCAGGTGCCGCGCCGAGCTGTACCGGCAGGGTCGCGATCAGCAGCGCGAACAGACAGCGGCGAGGCTGGATCAATCGTTGGTTCCCTTGTTGAGGCGTACGCCCACAGTGGGCGGCCCATCCGAAGCGGCGACCGCACCCGCAAGTGCGGACAGAACGGCGTGCAATTCCGGATCGGCGATGTTGCGCAGGGAATCGCCGAGATCGGCGGGAACCGGCCGTAGCGAAGCGGGCGCGGCACGCGACCGGGGCGCGGCGATCGAGCCCTGGCGGATCACAACTTTGGAGACGGCGGTATAGCCGAAGAATTGGTTGACCCTCTCCATGATCGCGGGCGCCACATGCTGCATCATCGGGGCATGCGCGCCGGTTACGGCGAGCGTGAGCGTGCCGTCCGATTTCTTGCCCTGCGGAAAGCGGATCGATTCGGGCGCGGACACTTCGGCATAGCGCTGGCCGACAATCTCCCCCCAACGGCTGACAATCGCCGACTGGACGAATCCGAAGCGCCGGAAGGCGGCGCCACCGATGTCGGGCAGAAGATCGCCAACCGCGCGTTGGCCACGACGGCGCGGTTCATCCTTCGGTGGTTTTGCCCGACTCTTCCGTTCCGTCATGGCTCAGCCCATGCCATAGCATCGCCATGCCCGTCGATAGCGGTTCGGAACCGTCCGCCGCACTCCTTGCCTGGTATGATCGTCACGCCCGCAGGCTGCCCTGGCGCGCGACCGCCGGCGCGAAGCCCGATCCCTATCGCGTATGGCTATCCGAGGTGATGCTGCAACAGACCACTGTCGCGGCGGTCAAATCCTATTTCGAGACCTTCACCGCGCGCTGGCCGACTGTCGCCGATCTGGCCGCCGCGCCGGAGGCCGATGTGATGAGCGCCTGGGCGGGACTCGGTTATTATGCCCGTGCGCGCAATCTGATCGGCTGCGCACGCGCGGTCGCGTCGAAGGGAGGACAATTCCCCGATCATGAAGACGGCCTGCGCGCTCTGCCGGGCATAGGCCGCTACACCGCTGCCGCCATCGCCGCGATCGCGTTCGGTCGGCGCGCGGTCGTTGTCGATGCCAATGTCGAGCGCGTGGTCGCCCGTCTGTTCGCGATCGAGACGGCCCTCCCCGCCGCGCGGCCCGAAATCGGCAGGCTCGCCGAGCGGATCACCTCGGAGCGCCGCGCCGGCGATTTCGCGCAGGCGATGATGGATCTGGGGGCGACCATCTGTACGCCGCGCAACCCCGCCTGCGCGCTCTGCCCCCTCACAGAGGAGTGCGCCGCGCGCAAGAGCGGGGCCCCGGAAACCTACCCCCGCAAGGTACCAAAGGCTGCCAAGCCCGTGCGCAAGGGCACTATATTCTGGGTTCAATCGGGCGACGCGGTGTTGCTCGTTCGCCGTCCCGCGCGTGGCCTGCTCGGCGGGATGCGGGCGCTGCCGACCGGGCCCTGGCTGGCACATGATCCTGGCCTGGCCGAAGCACCCGCCGAGGCCGAGTGGCACGATGTGGCCGCGGGACGACACGTCTTCACCCATTTCGCCCTGGAGTACCGGCTGGTGGCCGCCCGGCTCGCCGCGCGATCCAATATCGGTGAATGGTGGCCAATCGACCAGATCCAGGCCGCCGGACTGCCTACCCTTTTCGCGCGAGCGGCGGACCTTGCCCTGCCGGAGAAAGCATGATCCTTCCCCACGATTTTCATGTCGGCTTCACCGGCTCTCCGCTCGACCGCGCCGAACCAGCGCGTCATGATGCCGAGGCGCTGGCGACACTGGCGGCGAATCCGGCCGCCTTGCTGCTCGACATGCCCGATTACATGCCGCCTGCCGCCGACGGCGCTCTGGTCTGGCAGCCTTTCGCGCCACTCCCGGCCGAAGAGACACTGCTGCTCGGCCTGATCGACGGTATACCGCGCTTCGCAAGGATCGATCCGCAAGCGGCCGCGGCCAAGCGCTGGCCAGAGCTGATGACCCTGCTCGACAGCCTCTCACCCGGCGAGGCGGGGACTTACGCCGCTGCCCGCTCTGTGCTCGACTGGCATGCGCGGCATCGCTTCTGCGCTTTTTGCGGAACGAAGACCGCGCCGCATCATGCCGGCTGGGCGCGGCTATGCCCCCAATGCGGCACGGAACATTATCCACGCACCGATCCGGTGGTGATCATGCTCGCCGAACATCAAAGCGAAGGGACAAAGCGTGTGCTCGTCGGCCGTCAGCCGGGCTTCGCTCCGGGCCGTTATTCGGCACTGGCGGGCTACGTCGAAGTGGGCGAGTCGATCGAGGAAGCGGTCGCGCGCGAATTGCGTGAGGAAGCGGGCGTGGTCGCAACGGCGGTGCGCTATGTCGCGAGCCAGCCCTGGCCGTTCCCGTCGCAGCTGATGATCGCCTGCATCGCGCAGGTGGCGGACGATATGGTCACGCTCGACATGACCGAGCTTGAGGACGCGAAATGGGTCGACCGCGCCCAGGTCGAGGCATCTTTACGGGGCGATGCGGACGCCCCTTTCGGAGCGCCGCCGCGCTATGCCATCGCCAACAGCCTGTTCCGCGCCTGGCTGGCGGAGGGATAAGCTTAGCTTTCGGTCAGGCGGAGGCCTTGAGGCGCTCGTCGGCCGCCTTGCGCAGCACCTTCACGAAACGCGGCGCATCCTGCACCAGACGGGCCTTGTCGAAACAGGCGAAAGCGCCTGCCTTGATCGCGGCCTGGGCCTTCTCGGATTTGTCCTGGGTCGATGAGGAGACAACGAGCACGGGAGGGTGCGGCCCACCAGCCAGCTCCTGCAGGAATTCCATGCCGTCGACGCCAGGCAATGCCAGATCGAGCGTGATGACGTCCGGCTGACGTTCCTGGAGATGATGCTTCGCCTCTTCAATATCCGACGCGAGGCCGACGAGCTGGATGTCGCTATGGCGTTCCAGAATCGATTCCACGATTCCACGGATGATCAACGAATCGTCGATTACAAGTACGCGGACAATACGCATCAAAGCCTTCCACTCGGCCGTTAGCTCGTCTCGGGGCTGGCCGATCTCCCGAACCGTATATTTACGGGGATCGGGGTTAAGGTTTTGTGTGCAGGCTGTTATTTTCCTGCATGCGGCGCGCCCGGCCGCAAGCCGTGTCCGTAATGGCGATCCGGCGATCAGCCGACGAAGGCTCGTTCGATCACGTAGTCGCCCGGCTGTGCGTTCGATCCCTCGGTGAAACCTAGCGTTTCCAGCAACTCCGCGGTCTCCTTGATCATCGCCATGGAACCGCACAGCATCACCCGATCATGTTCGGGATCGAACTGTGCCGGTTCGGCCGCGCCGTCCTTGAACAGGCGGCCGTCCTCGATCAGAACGTTGATCCGATCGGTGGTGTGGAAATCCTCGCGCGTAACCGTTGGCACGTAGGAGAGCTGGTTCGCCGCTACCTCGTCCACCAGCGGATCGTCGGCTAGCTTGCTTTCCAGTATATCGCGATAGGCAAGGTCGCTCACCCGGCGCACCGAATGGACCACCACGATCTGGTTGAACAGGTCATAGACGTCGGGGTCGCGGATGATCGACATCCAGGGCGCCAGGCCGGTTCCCGTGCCCAGCAGGAACAGCCGCCGGCCCGGCTTCAATGCGTCGGTAACGAGCGTGCCGGTGGGCTTGCGGCCGAGATAGATCTCGTCGCCTTCCTTGATCTGTTGCAGCTTCGAGGTGAGCGGGCCGTCCGGCACCTTGATCGACAGGAATTCCAGTTCCTCGGCATAAGCCGGGGAGGCGACCGAATATGCGCGCAGCAACGGCTTGCCGTTGTCGCCCTGCAGCCCGATCATAACGAACTCGCCCGAACGGAAGCGGAAGCTCGCGGGGCGCGTGATCGTGAAGCTGAACAGATGCTCGTTCCAATGCTTCACGCTCAGAACTTTCTCGACCGACAGGCTGGCCGAAGGCTCAAGCGGGGCGGATACGGCAACGGTCACGAAAACGGCCTCTTCGAAATCGGAGATCGCGGGCGACTTAGGCACCGCGAGTGCGCCATGCAACCTTGCCGCCGCTCTGGCCAGCTAGTTTAGCTTGGTGCGGGACAACCCACACGTCATGCCAGCGGAAGCTGGCCTCCATCTCCTTGCCGCATCGCGGGCGAAGCGGTCGGGAGATGGGCCCCAGCTTTCGCTGGGGTGACGTCACCCCCAAAGCATCGCCCGATAGCGTTCGAAACAGCGCAGCCCGCAATTGAGGCGGATCAGCGCACCCTCCGCAATCGCGGTCGCGCGGCGCGGATCCTCGTCGACCAGGGGACGAAGCGCCTCGCGGTTCCAGTCGGCACTATGCTTGACGTCGAGCACGGCATGGAGATCGAAATAGCGCCGTTCGCGGTTGGACAGGCCAATCCGTTTGAGCCCCTTCGCCACCATCGCGGATCGGCCGGGCGCGGTAAGTTCGATCACGCCCAACGCGCCGACCGAATGCCAGGCATAGCGCCGGTTCGTCGCCATCGCGGTCATCGCATTGGCAAGCGCCAGGCTTTCCCAAACCGTATTCTCGATCACCGGATCGACGGCCAGCGTCTCGACCAGCGCGTCGAGCATCGGGCCGTGCATGCCATCGCGCTGCCCGCGGCCCATCTCGTCCCAATAGTTACGGGCAAGTTCGAGTTTGGCCTGCACGGGCAGCTTGACCTGCGTCATCGCGACGAGGTCGTCGAAACCCGCCTCGCCCGCCGCTTCCTGCTCGAAGAACCATTTGAGCTGCTCGGCGCTCGCTTCCTCGGCCAACCATGGGAAGAGCGGATCGCCCTGCCCCGGTCCATCCAGTTTTAGCTGTTCGAACCAGGCGACAAAGCCGTCCGCGTCGGTAGGCACGGCAGCAGCCTCCGCGGCGACCTCGGCCCGCAATTCCTCCACAAAGCCACCTTCGAGCCGGGCCATGCGCAGGTCGCGCTCCATCAGTTTTTGCCAATCGCCCTCGGGGAAGTGGGGCTGAAGCCTTTCGCGGTTCCAATGTGCCAATCCGCGCTGAAAGGAATCCGTCAAAAATTGCGATCGTGACTGTTGATCCAAGTTAGGCAGTGACGCCATATTAATTTCCTGCCTTCTCAACATTTTCGAACCCGAAGAAGCCCTGAAACGGGACGAAGTTCCATTGGAAGCTGAACCCGAAATGAAGGAACCGGGGAGGTTTTGTTCCGTTCACAAAGGCACAGTTCAGGACGGAAGGACATCGCCATGAAGCGTTATTCAATGATCGCGGGTGCGGTCGCCCTGTCGGTCGGCCTCACCTCTCCGGTTGCCGCACAGAGCGCCAACCAGATGCTGAAGGGCACCGCTATCGGTGCGGGTGCCGGTGCGCTCGCGGGCGCGGTGCTGCCAGGCGTTTCGACCGGCAACGGCGCGCTGATCGGCGCTGCTGGCGGCGCGCTCTATACTGCGGTTAAGAAGAAGCACCATTATTATCGCGATAGCCGCGGCCGCAGCTATTACATCGATAAGCACGGTTATCGTCATTACCGGTAAGCCACCGGCCAGGCGATCGAAAGGCCCCGGGAGCGATCCCGGGGCCTTTTTTTTGGCTGGACGGCAACAGCCAGACGGTGACCGCCGTTAGTCGTAATAATCGGGCAGCCCGGCGAGCCATTCCGCCAGGAGCCGGCGTCCCGCTTCCACCGCGGCAGGGCCGTGCCGGGCGTGATCCGCCTCCAGCGTCTCGGGATCGGTCCCCGCCGCGCGGATATACTCCTTTTGCTCCAGCCATTCCGCGAAGCGGGAATCCTCGCCCATTTCGGGATGGAACTGTAGCGCGAGGAGGAAGTCGCCGATGCGGAAGGCCTGATTGGCATAATTGCCCGTCTCGGCCAGCCGTTCGGCCCCCGGCGGAAGATCGAACGTATCGCCGTGCCAGTGCAAAACAGGCACGCCGGCCACATGACGCAGGGGCGATTGCGCACCTGCATCGGTGAGGCTTACCGGCGCAAAGCAGACTTCCTTGACCGGCCCGGGATAGACACGGGCGCCGAGCGCGGCCGCGATCATCTGGCTGCCGAGGCACACGCCCACGGTCGGGCGCCGCGCGGCGATGCGCATCGCGAGGCCGACCACCTCTCCGTCGATCCAGGGGTGCGCGTCCCGCTCATAGACGCCCATTGGTCCGCCCATCACCACCACCAGTTCGGGATCGAGCCAGTCGAACGAGGGGAATTCGGGGTCGCTGACGTTGATGCGGTGGAATTCGTAGCCCGCCTGCTCGATCGGCAGGCGAAAACCGGCAGCCCCTTCGAACGGGGTATGGCGGACGATCAGGGCGCGCTTCATGCACCCGTCTTAGCGCGCGTGACGGAGGCGGGCAGGTAAAATTCCTTGCCCGCCCTCAAGATCGGCCAATCAGTCGCCGGTCAGGATGCGATCGACCAGTTGCTTCACCGTCGGCACGAACCCGTTCGAATAGAAAGGGTCCTGCTTGAACTTGTAAGCGGCATGACCCGCAAACATCAGGTTCTGGTCGATATCGCCGCCATGCGCGATGTCCTGAAGCGTCTTCTGGATGCAGAAGCTGCGGGGATCGGCGAGCCGCCCGGTCGAATTGCCCTCTGTATCCGCCCAGGACGAGAAACCGCACTGGCTCAAGCAGCCCATGCAATCCGCCTGATCCTTTCGGATGATCTTCATCTCCTCGGGCGTGACGAAGACGAGCGTATTGTCGGGCGTCTTGAGCGCGACGGTATAGCCCAGGCCGTCCCATTCGCGCGCGCGGTGGAGGTCGCCGAGCGTGACCCAGAAGCTCTTGCCCTTCACGCCGACGTCGAGCTTGAACTGATGGTCGCCCGCCGCCTCCATGCTGAAGGCGATCTGGCGTTCCGAACGCGCCTCGAGGTTGCGCAGGAAGGGATTACGCACGGCGGAGGAATAGAAGCCGGTGGGCGAGAAGCGGTGGAGCAGGATGTCGCCCTCGTCGAGCTGCATCAGCCGCTCTTTCCACTCGGCCGAAATCGGGCTTTCCTGCGTGAGCAAGGGCCGCGTGCCGAATTGGAAGGCGATCGAGCCGAGTTCGGGATTGTCGATCCAGTCGTTCCAGTCGCGCAGATGCCAGACGCCGCCCGCCATGATGATCGGGACGTTCTCGCTCACGCCGCCGGCGCGCATCGTCTCGCGCAGCGCCTTGACGCGCGGATAGGGATCCTGCGGGGCGCGCGGATCTTCCGCATTGCTGAGACCATTATGCCCGCCGGCGAGCCAGGGATCCTCGTAGACTACCGCCGCCAGCCATTCGGCCGCCTTCGAATAAGCGCGCTTCCAGAGTGCGTTGAAGGCGCGGCCCGAACTTACGATCGGCAGATAATTGACGCCGTAGGAGGCCGCGATTTCGCTGAGCTTGTACGGCATGCCGGCACCGCAGGTGACGCCCGCCACCATGCCCTTGGTCTTTTCGAGCACGCCGTGGAGCACGCGCTGCGCGCCGCCCATTTCCCACAGCACGTTGATGTTGATCGCGCCCTTGCCGCCGGCAATCTCCCAGGCGCGCTTGACCTGTTCGACCGCACCGTCGATCGCATATTGGATCAGCTCTTCATGCCGGTCGCGCCGGGTGAGCGCACGGTAGATCTGGGGAATGATCCGCCCTTCTGGATCATAGGAATCGGCATTCACCGCCGAGACCGTGCCGATACCGCCGGCCGCCGCCCAGGCGCCAGCGCTCATATGGTTCGAAACCGCTACGCCCTTACCGCCTTCGATCAGCGGCCAAACCTCGCGGCCACCATAGTTGATCGGGCGCAAACCCTTGAACAAGCCTGCCTCCAGTGAAACTTTCGCGTCCTATAAGCGTGGCGCTGCCAAAATGCGCGCTTATTCGTCAACCAACCGCAACAGGCGATCAATCGCCGCGGCGGCTCCGGGTTCCTCCAATGTCGGCGCATGACCGATCCGCGGCAAAGTCACCAATTCCATCATGGGGATGCGCCGCACCATTTCCGACGCGGTATCCGCCTCCAGCACGTCCGAATTCCCGCCACGTACGAGCAAGCTGGGCAGACCGTGGAGGGTTTCGAACGCAGGCCACAGGTCGAACGCCGGCTCGGGCTGGGGCAGATTGAAGGGCTCGGCGATTCCCATGTCATAGTCGAAGCGGACCTCGCCGCCCTCCGCGCGGCACACGCGGTGCGCCCAGACCAGCCAGTCGGCCCGGGTGTAATCCGGGAAGGCCCCCGCATGATTGTCCGCGATCGCCCGCGCGGCGGCATCCCAGCTTTGGAAGCGCGCATCCTGGCCGACATAGGACCGGATCCGCGCCATCCCCGCCGCGCCGAGCACGGGCCCGACATCGTTGAGCAGCACTCCGGCGAGCGAGGGCCGGGCGGTAAGCCCGAGCAGCATCGCGATCAGCCCGCCGAGCGAGGTGCCGAACAGCACGACCGGCCGGACGCAATGCTCTGCGATCAGCGCGAGCAGATCCTGCAGATAGACGGGCGGGATATAGCTGAGAGGATCGCGCGCATAGTCGCTTTCGCCCCGCCCGCGCAGATCCACCGCGATCACGCGGCGCCGGCCCGCGAGCCTTTGCGCCACGCCCTCGAAATCGCGCGCGTTGCGGGTGAGGCCGGGTACGCACAGCACGGGCGCCTTGCTTTCATCGCCGGGATAGTCGCGGAAATGCAGCCGTAACCCATCGGCGCTATACCAATAGCCGTCTTCGTACCCCGGTCCCGTCACGTGCCTGCGCTCTCCTGCCGCGATCCACGCATATCGGCCGGATAAGGCACGGACCGCAACCGCCGACAGCGCAGGACCGGCCCGCGCAAAGGCGGAAACTCAAGAAACCAGAAACGAACTTGATGATGCCGGCTTGCGGACGCCCATCCCGTTACCCGCCCCTGGCGGCCTTTTCCCGATCGATATCGCCCTGCCAGCGCTGAGGCACGATCTCCTTGCCGGTGACCGGGTGCTTCATATGGAAGGGCACCACCTTGTGCACGGGCCACAGCCATGCGTCCGTGATCAGTTCGTCGGGGCCGGTCGGATCCTCCGGCCAGGTCTGCTTCGGGAAAGGCACATATTCGGGCCTGGTATTGGCCCAGCCGGTCTCGAAGTCGGCATGCCACTGGGGCAGGTAATTGAGGATATGGATGCGCCAGATACCGTCCACCTTCTTGTAGACATTCTCGTAAATGCCGCCCTCCCACCATTGGCGCGCCTGCAGCATCGGGTTGTTCGGATCGGCATAATCCTTGTGGCGCCCGGCCTGCATCATCGAGCGAGCGCGTCCAAAAGCGGTCACGCCGTCGGGTTCGATGTCGATAATGTCCTGAATCTGCGGATGATCGAGCAGGAAGCCGTCGATCGGCCCGTTATTGCCGTAGGTGAAGCGTTTCTGGAAGCGTTCGACATAGAGACGGCGCACCCCCTCCTTGCCCTTCCACACGCCGCCGAAAAAGCGGACCTGGCCATCGTCCGTGAACAGATCGACCGTCTCGTTGTAGAGGCATTTGTCGATGAGGTAGCCGTAGAGATATTGCAGCTTGCGGACATCGAGTTCGTCCTCCCGCTGCTGCAGTCGGCGCGCCAGATCTTCGACCCTGGCCTCGAGCTTCGACATGCGATCCACGTCAGCCATTTTCCCTCTCCAATATCGTATGTGTTGCGCACAATATCGGACAAGTCGAGAGCGGGGTAGACCTGGCTTGAATCGCGCCGGCTTGCGCCAACCGCCGTCCACCCCCCATATCATCGTGATGCCGCTCCAATCGCAACCGCCGATCGCCGGCATCGCCGCCTTCCTTGCCGATCCGGTTCAATCCGCCGATTTCCCGCAGACGATCCTGCGCTTTCGCCATGATCGCGCGGCGGCTTCTGTGGGACTGGATGGGCTGACCGACGAAGAATGGCTTGCGCATTTCGGTCGGTTTCGGCCGCTGCCCGGCAACCTGCCCGCGCCGCTGGCGTTGCGCTATCATGGGCATCAGTTCCGCGTGTACAATCCCGATATCGGCGACGGGCGGGGCTTCACCTTTGCGCAATTGCGGGACGACAGGGGCCGCTGGCTCGATCTCGGCACCAAGGGGTCGGGACAGACACCGTACAGTCGTTTCGGCGACGGGCGGCTCACGCTGAAAGGCGGGGTGCGCGAGATATTGGCAACCGAAATGCTGGAGGCATTGGGCGTCAATACGTCCAAGAGCTTCTCGCTGATCGAGACGGGTGAGGCGCTGCAGCGCAACGACGAACCCTCCCCCACCCGATCGGCGGTGCTGGTGCGGCTGAGCCACGGCCATATCCGGATAGGCAGCTTCCAGCGGCTGGCGATGCTCGGCCAGACGGACGAGCTCAGTCGGCTCGCCGCTTATGTGATCGAGCATCTCTATGGCGAGGCGCCAGGCGACGAACCCGCGCTACGTCTGCTCGAACAGGTCGTACGGCGCACCGCGCATCTGGCGGCGTCCTATATGGCCGCCGGCTTCGTCCACGGCGTGCTAAACAGCGACAATATCAACGTGACCGGGGAAAGCTTCGATTACGGCCCGTGGCGCTTCACGCCCTTCTGGGACCCCGAATTCACCGCCGCCTATTTCGACCATCAAGGCCTTTACGCGTTCGGCCGGCAGCCACAGGCGATCCACTGGGATGTGGTCCAGCTCGCGATCGCGCTTTCGAAGGTCGCGGAGATCGAGGCGCTCGCGCCGATCCTCGACACCTTTCCGGAAATGTATGAAGCGGCCCTGGCGCGCGCGATGCTGGGGCGGCTGGGCGTCCGGCCGCGCGGCGACGAGGACGATCTGGCCCTGGTTCAGGCGATCGAGGCGGGCCTTGCGACACGCACGGCGGGAATCGACCGCTTCTTCTTCGACTGGTCGGGCGGGCGCCGCCGACCGGGCCCGTACGACACGAACTATTCGACGCATTTTGGGGAGGTCGAACGGATATTGGCGCGCTATGAGTCAGCGCGCATGACCGATCATCCTTACTGGGCCGACGCAGAGCCTTGTTCGATGCATATCGACGAGGTCGAGGCGATCTGGGCCGCGATCGACGAAAAGGACGACTGGGCGCCCTTGCATGCCAAGGTCGCCGCGATCCGCCGCATGGGTGAGGCGCACCGATGGGCGAACTGATCAGCTACGAGCCCGCGACGGGCGCGCTGCTCTGGAAGGGGCAGACCGGCGATGTCGCGGCCGAGGTTGCCGCCGCGCGCGCCGGATGGATCGAGTGGGCAGCCAAGCCTTTCGAATATCGAGCGGAGACCTTGCGCCGCTTCGCCAACAATGTCCGCGCGCATGCGGCGGCCTTCGCCGACCTGATCGCGCGCGAGACCGGCAAGCCGCTGTGGGAGGCGCAAGGCGAAGTCGAAAGCGTGGTCGCGAAGGTCGATATCTCGATCACGGCCTATGCCGAACGCACGCCGCGTCGCCGGATGGAAGGGGCGATGGGCGCGCGTACCGCGATCCGGCACAAGCCGCATGGCGTGCTGGCGGTGCTGGGCCCGTACAACTTTCCCGCGCATCTGCCGAACGGGCATATCGTGCCGGCGCTGCTGGCAGGCAACGGGGTGATCTTCAAGCCATCCGAGAAGACGCCCGCAAGCGGTGCCTTCCTGGTCGAGCGCTTCCTGGACGCCGGCGTCCCCGAAGGCGCGCTGCGGCTGGTTCAGGGCGGCGCGGAAGAAGGCAAGGCGCTTGCCGCCGATCTGGATATCGACGGCCTGCTCTTCACCGGATCGGCCAAGGCGGGCGCAGCGCTCAGCCGCCAGTTCGCCGATACACCGCAACGCATCCTCGCGCTCGAACTGGGCGGCAACAATCCGATCGTGGTGTGGGAGCCATCCGACCTTCAGGCCGCGGCCACGATCGTCGTCCAGTCGGCCTTCCTGTCGGCGGGCCAGCGCTGCACCTGCGCGCGTCGGCTGATCGTCGAGAATGGCAAGGAAGGCGCTCTGATCGAAGAGATCACCAAGATCCTCGACCGCATCATCATCGGTGCGCCGCACGATAAGCCCGCCCCGTTCATGGGCCCGGTGATCGACAATGTATCGGCCGTCAATGTGCTCGACGCCTTCCTCGACCTGATCATGAAAGGCGGGCGCGCGATCCGGCACATGGCCAAGCCCGAGGCCGACCGCCCTTTCCTCACCCCCGGCCTGATCGACGTGACCGACGTGGCCAATCGGCCCGACGAGGAAGTGTTCGGCCCAATGCTGCAGCTGATCCGCGTGGCCGATTTCGACAGCGCGATCGCGGAAGCCAACACAACGCGTTACGGGCTGGCGGCGAGCGTGGTCACGGGCAAACCCCAGCTTTACGACCGCTTCTGGGCCAATACGCGCGCGGGCGTGATCAACTGGAACCGGCCGACCAACGGCGCGCCCTCCAACGCGCCGTTCGGCGGCGTCGGCATATCGGGCAACCACCGCCCGAGCGCTTTCTATGCGGCGGATTATTGCGCCTACCCGGTGACCTCGGTCGAATCCGAACAGGCCCGCGCGACAATCGGGCAGGGATTGCTGGAAAGCTGAGAGCCGCCGCGCCAACGGCCGTCACGGATCCGCAACATCCCTGTCACCTAGCGACGTTAACCACCTCTTGACCAAATCAGAGGTGAGTTTCCAATGCGCCGCATACCCGCTGCCCTTTTCCTATTCTCCGCCTTCGCTGCCCTCCCGGCCCACGCCTCGATCGTGCTGCTCGCAAAGGGCACGCTGAACGGCACGAGCGACAAATCGGGCCTTTCCGGCACGCTGGAAAACGGCATGCCCGCCAATATCCTAGGCGGCCTCGGTTCGGGACTTACCTATGCGGGTGGAAATACCTTCCTCGCCGTTCCGGATCGCGGCCCCAACGCTACGCCCTATAATTCGGCGGTCGACGACACCGTGTCCTACATCAGCCGCTTCCACACGCTGGATCTGGCCCTGACCGCGAGCAGCTCCGGATCGCTACCGTTCACGCTGACGCCGACGCTGAACAGCACGACTTTGCTCTCCAGCAGCACGCCGCTCAACTATGGCAGCGGCGCGGGGCTCGGCACGAAGCAGAACGGGCAGCCGCTTGGCTCGGGCGCGCCGGCCGAGAACAGCGCGGGCAAATATTATTTCACCGGCCGGTCCGACAATTTCGGCGCGGGCAATTCGGGCAATGCCCAGAATGGCCGCTTCGACCCGGAATCGATTCGCGTGTCGAACGACGGCAAGTCGGTCTTCATCTCGGATGAATATGGTCCCTATGTCCGCCAGTTCGATCGCGCCACCGGGTCGCTGATCAAGACCTTCACTTTGCCCGCGAACCTGAATGTCGCGATTCTGTCGCCGAAGGGGAAGACCGAAACCACAACCAATACGAGCGGCCGCACCGACAATAAGGGCATGGAAGGCCTGGCTATCACGCCCGACGGCAAGACGCTGGTCGGCATCATGCAGGCGGCATTGATCCAGGACGCGGCCAGTTCGAGCACGAAGAAGATGGTCCGCATCGTCACGATCGACATCGCGACGGGCACCACCAAGGAATATGGCTACATGCTCACCGCCGGGTCGGGCGTGAGCGAGATCACCGCGATAAACGACCATGAATTCCTGGTCGACGAACGTGACGGTGCCGGCCTGGGCGACGGCTCGTCGGCAGTCGCCAAGAGGCTGTTCAGGATCGATCTGTCGGGCGCGCAGGACATTACCGGCCTGACCGGATCAGCCGCCGCGGCCAAGGCGGTCGGCAAATCATCCTTCCTGGATATCGTCTCGGCGCTGAACGCGGCGGGGATCAGCAGCGACCAGATTCCGGCGAAGATCGAGGGCGTCACGTTCGGTCAGGACGTGAGCTATGGGGGCGACCTCTATCACACCCTCTATATCGCCAACGACAACGACTTCGTGCCCGATACGGCGGGACCCAACCAATTCTATGTGTTCGGCTTCACCGATGCGGACCTGCCAGGCCTGGTGCGGCAGCAGGTCGCGCCCATCCCCGAACCCGCAAGCTGGGCGATGATGATCGCAGGCTTCGGCCTGATCGGCGCGATGCAGCGCCGGCGGGCACGGGTTCGGCTGTTCTTTGCCTGAACGTGGGTCGTGAGTCCTCCCCGCGTTTTGGCGGGGAGGATGTTTTTAGGCTTCGGTCTTTCCGAGGCCCATGCGCGCGAGTTCGCGCTCCCTGTCGATCAGCTGATGCTTGAGCGCGCCGGCGAGGTGCAGAACCAGCAGGCCGACGAAAAGCCAGCCGATCGTCTCGTGCCGCTCCTCGAACAATTCGTGCGCTTCCTTGAGCTTCGCAGCGCCGTCCGGCTGATCCGCGATATGCACGATCGGGCTTAATTTGGGCAACTCGAACAGGCCCCAGATCATCGTCCTGCGCGGCTTGCGCGGCCCGTTGGGCGCCTGCGCGAGAGCAGGAGCGGCGGGGGCCTGGGCCACCGCCGCCTGTTCCGCCGGTGGCCGGGGACGGTTCGCCGAGATCATAGCCCAGCCGGTCAAGGGCGCCGCCAGCATGGCGCAATAGAGCAGGAAGTGGACGATATGCGCGAGCCATTTCTCCCATTTGGCCATCCGCAGGAAGGGCGGCGGCTTGTGAGTCAGGCGCCAGCCGATGCGGATCACGGTCAGGGCCAGTATCGTGATGCCAGACGAAATGTGGAACTGGAACCAACTGCGCGGCAGCACATCGTGCAGGAGCCCGGTGAAGAGATTGTAAAGGATCAGGACCGCGATCGCCCAATGGAGGATGATCGCCCCCTTGCTGTACCGCAGCCCAGCCGCCTGATCCGCCATTTCCTTATGTCCCCCGATTGCTTCGCCCGGTTGGTCTAGCCCAAGGTCATATTGGTTCAAGACGCTGATGTGACGAAAGTATCTCTAGCGTACCCCCAAGGATCGCTCGATTGCACCCTTAAGTCCCCGGCCCCATCTGCCGCACCATCATGGCAAGTCTTCTCGATCCTCAGGCGCGCGGGAAAGTGATCCTGGTAGGCGCCGGCCCTGGCGATCCCGGCCTGCTGACCTTGCGCGCGGTCGAAGCGCTCAAGTCGGCCGACGTGGTCGTGCATGACGGGCTGATCGACGCACGCGTGCTGGATTACGCGCCGGCCGGCGCGCAGCGCATATCGGTCGCGAAACAGCGCGCGCGCCACACCCTGCCGCAGGACGCGATCAACGCCCTGATCGTTGCGCATGTGAAGGCAGGCTCGATCGTCGTGCGCCTGAAGGGTGGCGACCCATTCGTGTTCGGCCGCGGCGGCGAAGAGGTCGAGGCGGTGCGAGCCGCCGGCCTTACGGTCGAGGTAGTTCCGGGCGTGTCCGCGGCATTGGGCTGCGCCGCCGAGGCGATGCTTCCCCTCACCCATCGCGACTGGTCGAGCGCGGTCAGCTTCGTGGCAGGCCAATGCAAGGGCCTGAGCGATCAGGATTGGTCGGGCCTGGCAGGACAAGGCCGCACGCTGGTCATCTATATGGGCGTCGCCAATGCACGCGCGATCGCGGACAAATTGATGGCCGACGGCGTCGCCCCGGATATGCCGGTCGCGATCCTCGAGCGCGGCACGCTTCCCGGCTCGCGCGCGCTGCGCACCTTGCTCGCCGATATCGGCGACATGGCGGAGCGCGAGCGCGTGAAGAGCCCGGCGATCATCGTCGTCGGCGAGGTCGTATTGCTATCCGATGCGGAGGATCGGCTCGCCGCCTTCGCACGCCAGGCGGAGTCCTTCGCGTGAAGCTTCTGACGGGCAATCATCTGGTCAACGGCTACGTCATCTGGTGGACTGGCGAGGGTTGGTCGCGCCATGTCGAACAGGCGACGGACGTCGGCGACAAGGGCGAGCAGATCGCGCAGGTCGAAGCTGCCGCCTGTCGCGTCAACAACCCCTACATCGTCGATGCCGAGCCGGGCCCGACCGGCCCGGTCCCCAACCATATCAAGGAACGCATCCGCGCGATCGGCCCGACCGTGCGCCCGGACCTTGCCCTCAAGCCCGCCGATGCCAGCGCGGGGAGCTATGTGATCTGATGTACCGCTACGACAAATTTGACCAGGCGATCGTCGATACGCGCGTGGAGGAGTTCCGCGACCAGGTCCGCCGCCGCATCGCGGGCGAGATGACCGACGATCAGTTCAAGCCGCTCAGGCTCAAGAACGGTCTCTATCTGCAGCTCCACGCTTACATGCTGCGCGTTGCCATTCCCTATGGCACGATCAACGCGAAGCAGCTGCGCGTGCTGGCGCACATCGCCCGCAAATATGATCGCGGCTACGGCCACTTCACCACGCGCCAGAACATGCAGTTCAATTGGATCCGGCTGGAGGACGCGCCCGACGCGCTGGCCGATCTCGCCAAGGTCGAGATGCATGCGATCCAGACCAGCGGCGAGAGCATCCGCAACATCTCCGCCGACCAGTTCGCCGGCGCCGCGGCGGATGAGGTGTGCGATCCCCGCCCCTGGGCGGAGCTGATCCGTCAGTTCACAACCTTCCACCCCGAATTCAGCTACCTGCCGCGCAAGTTCAAGATCGGTCTGACCGCGTCGGACAATGACCGCGCGGCGATCAAGCTGCACGATGTCGGCCTGCAGGTGCTGCGTGACGAGGCGGGCAATTTCGGCTTCCGCGTGTTTGTCGGCGGCGGCATGGGCCGCACGCCCTTCGTCGCACATCTGATCCGCGATTTCCTGCCCGCGACCTCGATCTGCTCCTATCTGGAAGCGATATTGCGCGTGTGGAACCGCCACGGTCGCCGTGACAATATCCACAAGCAGCGCATCAAGATCCTGGTCCACGATCTCGGCGCGGAGGAATTCGCGCGCCAGGTCGAGGAGGAATGGCAAGCGATCCAACGCCAGGACGACGATATGCCGCTCAAGGAATATGAGCGGATCGCGGCTTACTTCACGCCGCCGCCGTTCGAGGAAGGGCTGAGCGACGAGCTCGATCTGTCCGATCCGCGCTTCGCCGCCTGGGTCGCGCGCAACGTCGATGCGCACAAGCAGCCGGGCTATGCGATCGCCACGATCAGCCTGAAGCCGATCGGCGGCATCCCGGGCGACGTGACGGCCGAGCAGATCGACCTGCTCGCCGATCTAGCCGAGCAATATAGCTTCGACGACCTGCGCCCCACGCATGCGCAGAACGTGACGCTGCCGCACGTCCGCAAGGCGGACCTATACGCGCTTTGGCAAAAACTCGATGCGGCCGGTCTGGGCACCGCCAATCTGGACCTGATCAGCGACATCATCGCCTGCCCGGGTCTGGATTATTGCAGCCTGGCCAATACACGCTCGATCCCGCTCGCGCAGAAGCTGGCCGAGCGCTTCGCCGATCCGGCGCGGCAGCTCGATATCGGCGAATTGAAGCTCAAGATTTCGGGCTGCATCAATGCCTGCGGGCATCATCATGCCGGCCATATCGGCGTGCTCGGCGTCGATCGTAAGGGCACGGAGAATTTCCAGCTTCTGCTGGGCGGATCGGGCGCGGAGGATGCGAGCCTGGGCAAGATCGTCGGCCCCGGCTTCACCGAGGACGGGGTGGTCGATGCGGTCGAGCGCGCGGTCGAGAAATATCGCGCGATCCGCACCGACGGCGAACGCTTCCTCGACACCTATCGCCGCGTCGGTGTCGAGCCGTTCAAGGAGGCGATCTATGGTTGAGGTCGCCATTCCCTCCAATCTGCGGTTTCGCGACGACGAGCCGGCGGACGAGCCTGGCGTCTCGCTCGACGCCTTCCTCGACCAGCCCAACGCGGTGTCGGTGCGGATCGAGGGCGGCGACGACGTGCGCCGTCTCGCGCCCGCCTTCGACCGGCTGAAGCTGGTCGAGGTGGATTTCCCCCGCTTCCGTGACGGACGGGGTTATTCCTCCGCGCGAATCCTGCGCGAGATGGGCTACAAAGGCGAATTGAAGGCGGTCGGCGACGTGCTGGTCGACCAATTGCTGTTCATGCGTCGTTGCGGCTTCGACAGTTTTGGTCCGAACCAGGCGATCGACCTGGACGTCGCGGCGCGCGCGCTCAGCGAATATGATTATGTTTACCAGCCGGCCGCCGATGGGCGCGTTCCGGTATGGAAACTGCGCCATGGCTGAAGCGGCGCGCAAGCTCGACACGATCGACGTGCGGCCGGCCTTCACCCAGGCGGACGTCGATGCGCTCAACGCGCGTTTCGAGGGCGTCGAAACGCTGGACATGCTGCGCGCGTTGTTCGCGGACAAGATACTCGGCGAGACCGCTGTCGTCTCCTCCTTCGGTACGGAAAGCGCGGTCCTGCTCGACCTGATCTCGCGCGTCGCGCCGGAGACGCCGGTCGTGTTCGTCGACACGCTCAAGATGTTCCCCGAGACGCTCGCCTATCGCGACGCGCTGCTCGACCGGCTGGGAATGCATGCTCGCCGGACCATCACTCCGGATCCCGAGGTGCTGGCGGCGAAGGACGCGACCGGCCTGCGCTGGTCCTATGACCCGGATGGCTGCTGCGCAATCCGCAAGGTTGAGCCGATCGCCCGGGCCAAGCAGGGTCTGGACAGCTGGTTTTCGGGCCGCAAGGCTTTCCAGTCGCAGACGCGCGCCAACCTGCCCCGGTTCGAGCTGGAAGACGGCCGCCTGAAGGTCAACCCGCTGGGCAATTGGACCAAGGACGACCTGGAAGCCTATTTTGCCGAGCGCGATCTTCCGCGTCACCCGCTGGAAGCCGAGGGCTATCTGTCGATCGGCTGCTCCCCCTGCACGAGCAAGGTGATGCCGGGCGAGGACCCACGCGCCGGGCGCTGGCGCGGCTGGGACAAGGTCGAGTGCGGGATCCACACGCCGGTCGGCGGGCCGAGCGAGGACGATCCGATCTTCTGAAGTCCGCGCGCTTGCCGACGCAAGCCGGTTGACGGAACCAGCGCGGAGATGCTCACCTCACAGACCTTAGCCTGCGTCCGCATCGGGCCGGATCGGGCATCCGCGAAAGGTCTCGCATGGCCGTACCCAATTCCCGTGCCCATGAGGGCCTCCGCGAGGCGGAGCTCAAGATGCTCGAAGAGCTCCGGAAGCTGCGCCGCAAATTGCGGCAGCATGCGCCGGCCGTGGACGGCGACCTGACGTTGGGCCAGCGGGTCGCGGACAGCGTGGCCACCGGCATGGGATCGTGGCGCTTCATCATCATCCAGTCGGCGCTGCTCTCCATCTGGGTCGTGCTCAACGTCACCGCCTGGATCAGGGCGTGGGATCCCTATCCCTTCATCCTGCTGAATCTCGCTCTCTCCTTCCAGGCGGCCTACGCCGCGCCGATCATCATGATGGCGCAGAACCGCCAGCAGGATATCGATCGGCAGGCCGCCGAAAATGATTACAAGATCAACGTGAAGGCGGAGCTAGAGATCGAGCTTTTACACCAGAAGCTGGACCAGTTGCGCGAGCAGGAAGTGGTCCAGCTCAGCCTGGCGGTGAAGGAGCTGAGCGAGTTGTTGAATCGGTCGGGTCTTTGCCAGGACGGAACGTCCGGCGGCGCGCAACCGAAACGATAAGGGCCTAGCTCAATGAAGCGTTGGTTCGGGCTCGCCCTGCTATTGCCGGTCGCCGCTTGTGATCAGCTTTTCCCCAAGGATTTGGTGTATATTGATCAGACCGACCGTCCCATCCGGTCTGCCGCATTCCGGACATGCGGCCGCGATTTTACCCTGCGCGAGGTGGACGGCCTCTTCCAGGCCTGGGTTCCCATTCCCGGAGGATGCGAGGGCACGCTGGATATCGTCATGGCCGAAGGGGACGAATTAAGCTGCCATGTGGACGGCATTCAGGAACGGGGCTGGCGCCGGCACTTTGTGGTCAGGAACGACCGGTGCGTGGGCCTGATCGAAATTCCGATGGAGGTGGCGCCTGAGCCGGGGCGCCACCGCTAACGGTCAGAAGATCAGCTTGCGGATCGTGATCGAGACGGTCCGCCCCAGCGGATCGAGGTAGGCGGGCTGATAGCGTAGTGGTGTATCGCCATTCTGGTCCCGCACATGCTGGCGGCTGTCGAACAGATTGTTGACGCCGAAGCTGATGCGCAATCCGCGTGCCCAGGGCTTGCTGATGAAAGCGGGCATGCCCCCCACGTCCGCGAAGAAGCGCAGGTTGAACGTGGCGAGGCCCGAGAAATGGAGGTCGCCCGCAGTCCCTGTGCCGTCGCCGCGCACGAAGGTGCCGGTCTTGTAATTGCTGTCCAGCCGCGCTCCCAGCCCGTTGTTCGAATAGCCGAGCTGAAGCTGGAGCTGATGTTCCGACTGGCCGCCGCCCCCACCCACGGAATCGCCGTTGAGCAGGTCGAGCAGGGGTACGCCCTGCCGGATCAGCACGTCGTCGCGCAGCGTCCAGGTGTCGAATATCGCGACCTGGAGCCGACCGGACGCCTGGCGGAAGCCGCCGCCACCGCCGAAACCGCCGCGGCCACCACCGCCGCGCGGTCCGCCGCCCCCGCCAAAGCCGAAGCCGCCGCCCGGAGGCGGGCCGCCGAAAGGCGGGGCGCCCGGGGGCGGACCACCGGCATTGCCGGTCGGCGCCGGCGTAGGCGCATTCTGGGCGGTCTGGCCGGTGGCCTGCTGCTGGCCCTGGGGGGCCGGAGCCTGGCCGTTGGCGCCTTGCTGTTGCTGGCGCTGCTGGAACTGCGCGCGCAACTGCGCGAGGTCGGCCTTGTTGCCCGCCAGCGTCGGCTGGAAATTGTTGAAACGGATCGGCGGCGGCACATTCTGCCCGGCGCGCCGCGCGGCAATCCAGGCTTCGAACTTCTTCTGGATGATCGACTTGAGATTGATCGAGAAGGTCAGTCCGAGCCGCAAAGTATCCGACCGCTCGCGCTGGAAATTGACCGACCGCGTATCGACCTGGATCAACTGGCCGCCGGCATTGCGCAGGAAGCGATCGGGAAAGGCCGCCTCCAGATCCGCGGTCGGCTCGGGCAGCGAGGCGATCGCGTCATTGGTGACGGTGTGGAAATAATTGGCGGTGATCGTGATGTCGTTCTTGTCGCCGAACGGCTTGAGCGTCGTGCCCAGTTTCCAGACATGACGGCGGTCGGCGCGGAGATCGCGATTGCCCCCGCTGATCTGGGTCACGTTGACGGTCTGGCCCGTGGTATAATCGAACACGCGCACCTGCGGCGTGACAATGGCCGGATCGCCGATCTGGTTGATTGTCGGCGCGCCTTCATCGCGCGTGTAGGACCCGATCAGGTTTATCGCGGGGATCGGCGTCCAGACGAAGCCGCCGCCCAGCGTCGTGAGGGTCCCGAAATCGGACAGGTTGCTCACGGCCAGATTGGCGTTGAGCGAGAGATTGCCCATCCAGGGCAGGAAACCCGTGCGGCGGCTGGTCAACGGCAGATCGAAATTGACCTGGCCGTTTGCGTTGCGGCGATCGAGGCTGCTCGACTGGTCGATCGCCCCGCGCGTCGAGGTCGCGTCGAAGCCGGTATATTCGAACCCGGCCTTGAAGTTGGTGCTGAGATCGCCCGCGGGCAACGACAGCAGCGGGCCGCCGGTCAGCACCTGGAAATTGCCGGTGTTGGAGATGGATTCGGCGCGGTTGGTTTGCAGCGAGCCCGACGTATCGAAACCGGTCTGGGTACGCGTCAGGCTGTCGCCATGATCGTAATTGCCCGTCACCGACCAGCGCCATTTGCCCTTGTCGCCGTTGATTGTCAGCCCGGCATGGCCGGTCAGGTTTTCGGTGCGCTGGTGCAGGGGATCGGGATCGGACGTGGTCGCGCCGAACGGCAGGCCGCGCAAGCTGTCGCCGGTGGAGTAAGACAGGCTGCCGTTGAGCGTGAGGGTCGAGCGGTCGAAGATCGGCCGCGCGTAGACGATATTGTTGCTCCACTGCTGCGACGAGCCCTTGAGCGTCTTGTCCTGCGCGACGTCGGTGCCGTTCGGGCCGGTCGCATCGACGATGTCGCGCTGGCTTTCGCGCAGCTTCTCATTCGCCTGGTAGCGCAGATTGGCGGTAAAACGGCTGTCGCCCCGTATGCGCACATAATTTGCCTCGGGATTGGTGCTGGTGCCGCCACCTTCGGTCGAAGTGCTGCCCCCGACCTCGCCAACCAAAGCGAGGAAGCGTTCGCGCAGCACGATATTCACGACCTTCTGGTCGGCCGAATAGCCGTATTTGAGCGCAACCTCTTCCGGAAGGATCTCGACGCGAGAAATCGCCTCGGTCGGCAAATCGCGAATTTCGCCGAAGCCCGATATGCGCCGCCCGTTGAGCAGCATCACCGGCGGGCCGCCGCGTCCGCTGGTCGTCTGTGGCGATAGCTGGTCGAGCAGGTCGGAGATGTTGTTGACGCCATAGGCCCGCACGTCGGCCGCGTTCAGCACCTGCTCGGGCGGAATGTCGCCCTGCACCGACCCGCGCGGCTTCTGCCCGCGAACCACCACTTCCTCTTCGTCGTCGCCCGGCGCCGCAGTCGGGGCAGCGGCGGGCACGGGCGCCGCCGCGGCAGGCTGCGACGCTGTCTGGGCGAATGCCGTTTCGGGCGTCAGCAGGAGCGGAAGTCCAAGCAGAATCGACAGTCGGCGCACACGCCCCCCTTAAATCTTCGGTTCGGTTTTCGAACGCATCGCCGGTTCTCCCGAGCGGCGGCGCACTGGTAACGCTACCCCTAACGGGAGCGTTCCGGATTTCCGTCGCCCGCCAGGAAACCTTTTCTGCGTATTTTTCGCGTCAGATCAGGCCAGCAAGCGGACTCGACGGATCAGCATAGCGGCGTTTGCCCATCCGCCCCGCGCGATAGGACAGGCGCCCGGCCTCGACCGCGGACTTCATCGCGGCGGCCATCAGGACCGGATCCCTGGCCTCGGCGATGGCGGTGTTCATGAGCACGCCATCGCAGCCCAGTTCCATCGCCACTGCCGCGTCCGACGCGGCGCCGACTCCGGCATCGACGAGAACGGGCACCTTCGCGCCCTCGACAATCAGCCGGATCGTGACCTGGTTCTGGATGCCGAGGCCCGAACCGATCGGCGCACCCAAGGGCATGATCGCGACCGCACCCGCATCCTCCAGCCGCTTCGCCGCGATCGGATCGTCGACGCAATAGACCATCGGCAGAAAACCTTCCCGGGCGAGCGTCTCGGTCGCGCGAAGCGTCTCGACCATGTCGGGATAAAGCGTGCGCGCCTCGCCGAGCACCTCGAGCTTGACGAGGTCCCAGCCGCCCGCCTCGCGCGCCAGCCTGAGCGTGCGGATCGCTTCCTCGGCAGTGAAGCAGCCCGCGGTGTTGGGCAAATAGGTTACCTTCTTCGGATCGATATAATCCGTCAGCATTGGCGCCTTCGGGTCCGACACGTTGACGCGCCGCACCGCTACCGTGACGATTTCCGCGCCCGACGCCTCAAGCGCTGCGGCGTTCTGCGCGAAATCCTTGTACTTCCCCGTGCCGACAATCAGGCGCGAGCGGAAACTGCGGCCCGCCACCGTCCAGCGATCCTCATCGACCGCCGCGACATGGTCGCCGCCACCGACGAAATGCACTATCTCAAGCTCGTCACCATCCTCCAGGCACACGTCCGCGATGGTCGAGCGCGGTACGACTTCAAGGTTGCGCTCGACCGCGACCTTTTCCGGCACCAGACCGAGCTGGTTCGCCAGATCCGCAATCGAAAGTCCCGCGGCCACCCGGCGGTGCTCGCCGTTGACCATGATCGAGATAGTGCCGTCGGTGTGGATTGGAGTCGTCATGCAAGTGCATCTAAGAGGGGAAGACGCAGGATGAAACCCATTGCCGTGTCCGGAAGCTGGACGTAGGGGCCACGCTTTGCCAATAGCGCCGCTTCACTTTCAAAAGGGCATCGCTGGATGACCGATAACAATAAGAGTTCGATGCAGGTTGATGCCGGGCTGGTTCGTCAGCTCGCCGAGCTGCTGGATGATACCCACCTCACCGAGATCGAGGTTCAGGATGGTGACCGCCGCATCCGCGTGGTGCGCAATGTCGCGGTTGCCACCCATGCCGTGCCTGCCCCGGTCGCTGTCGCGCCTGCGGCAGCTGCTCCTCCCGCCGCGGCCCCGGCCGCGGCGCCTGCCGGCGATCACCCCGGCACGATCAAGTCGCCGATGGTCGGCACCGCCTATCTCGCCGGCTCGCCGGGGGCGAAGCAGTTCGTCAACGTCGGCGATAGCGTGGCGGCGGGCGATACCCTGCTCATCGTCGAGGCGATGAAGGTGATGAACCCGATCGTCTCGCCCCGCGCAGGCAAGGTTACGCAACTGATGGTCGACAATGGCCAGCCGGTCGAGTTCGACCAGCCGCTCGCCATCGTCGAGTAACAATCCTGATGTGCGCCGTGCCGGCCCGCACCCCCACCCCTCCTCCCATCGGGATTATGCTTTGGGAGGCCGGGCGGGGGTTGGGGCCGGTGCGGCTAGGAAACAAAAATGCCTGAGATCAAGAAGGTCCTGATCGCCAATCGCGGCGAGATCGCGCTCCGCATCCACCGCGCCTGCCATGAAATGGGCATCAAGACGGTCGCGGCGCATTCGACCGCCGACGCCGACGCAATGCACGTCCGCCTCGCGGACGAGGCGATCTGCATCGGTCCGCCCTCCGCGGCCGAATCCTACCTCAACATCGCCAATTTGATCTCGGCGGCCGAGATTTCGGGCGCCGACGCGATCCATCCTGGCTACGGCTTCCTGTCGGAGAATGCCAAGTTCGCTGAGATCGTAGAGGCGCATAACATCATCTGGATCGGCCCGAAGCCCGAACATATCCGGACGATGGGCGACAAGATCGAGGCCAAGCTGACCGCCGCCAAGCTCGGCCTGCCGTTGGTTCCGGGCTCTGACGGCCCGCTCTCCAGCATCGAGGAGGCGAAGAAGGTCGCCAAGGAGATCGGCTATCCCGTGCTGATCAAGGCGGCTTCGGGCGGCGGCGGACGCGGCATGAAGGTTGTGCCCGAGGAGAGCCAGCTTGAAACCCTGATAGAGCAAGCAGGCAGCGAGGCGGCAGCGGCGTTCGGCGATGCGACCGTCTACATGGAAAAATATCTCGGCGACCCGCGCCATATCGAATTCCAGGTGTTCGGCGATGGCAACGGCCATGCGATCCATCTCGGCGAGCGCGACTGCTCGCTCCAGCGCCGCCACCAGAAGGTGGTCGAGGAAGCCCCCTCGCCGATCATCTCGACCGAAGAACGCAACCGCATGGGCGGCATCGTCGCCAAGGCGATGGCCGACATGGGCTATCGCGGGGCTGGCACGATCGAGTTCCTGTGGGAAAACGGCGAATTCTACTTCATCGAGATGAACACCCGCCTGCAGGTGGAGCATCCGGTGACCGAGGCGATCACCGGCCTTGACCTCGTCCGCGAGCAGATCCGCATCGCCGAAGGCCATCCGCTGACGCTGCGTCAGGAGGACGTCGTCTTCCGCGGCCACGCGATTGAATGCCGCATCAATGCCGAGGATCCCCGTACCTTCGCGCCCTCGCCCGGCCTGGTGAAACAGTATCATGCGCCCGGCGGCATGAACGTGCGCGTCGATAGCGGGCTGTACGCCGGCTATCGCGTCCCGCCTTATTACGATTCGATGATCGCCAAGCTGATCGTCTACGGCACCACCCGCAACGGCGCGCTCCGGCGGCTGCGCCGCGCACTCGAGGAGTTCGTGATCGACGGGGTCAAGACGACGATCCCGCTTCACCAGGCACTGCTCGACGATCCCGATTTCCAGACGGGCAATTACACGATCAAGTGGCTGGAGCAGTGGCTGGCGAAGCAGGGCGAATGAAGGCGACCATCTACCACAATCCGCGCTGCTCGAAGTCGCGTGAGACGCTCGCCCTGCTTGAACAGGCCGGTGCCAAGATTACGGTGATCGACTATCTCAAGTCCCCACCCGGCCGCGCAGAACTGCAGCGTCTCTACGCCAAGGCAGGCATGACCGCACGTGAGGGACTGCGCACCGGCGAAGACGCCGCCAAACCGCTTAAGACAGCGTCGGACGACGATATCCTCGACGCGATGGCAGCGAACCCCATCCTGATCGAGCGCCCGTTGGTCGAAACCGAAAAGGGCGTGCGGCTCGGCCGGCCGCCTGAAAAGGTGCGCGAAATCCTGTAGGGCTTGGCGGTGTCCGCGCCCACCATCCAGCTTTTCGTCAACGCGCAGGCGGGTTCTGCCTCGCGGCGTCGGGTAGCCGCGCTCCGGCGCGAGCTTGAAAATGCCGGTGCGAGGGTGATTGTCACCGCCACCGAGCGAGACGACCTGACGGTCGATCCGGACGCGACGCATGTCTGCGCGGTCGGCGGCGACGGCACGCTCCGTCATGTTGCCGCCGGACTCTGGCGCAGCGGTAAACCGCGACCGATGAGCATCTTTCCGACGGGCACCGTGAACCTGCTCGCACGCGAATATGGCTATCGCTGCCAGCCGGTGGGCTTTGCCGGCCGCATCCTGCGCGACAGCCCGCCCCGCCTGCAGCGCGTCGCGCGGATCGGCGAGACGATGATGTTCACCTGCGCCAGTGTCGGGCCCGACGCCGATGCGGTTGCCGGCGTTTCGGTGAGCCTCAAGCGTGCGATCGGCCGCGCTGCCTATGGCGTCGCTTTTTTTCGAACATTGGTCCGGTGGCCGCGCCGCCGGTTTACGATCGAGGCGGATGGCCGCAGCCTCGACTGCGCGGCGGTCTATATCGCCAAGGGGCGCTATTATGCGGGCCCATGGAGCTTCGCGCCCGGCGCCGCGGCGGACGATCCCTTCCTGCACGTCGTCGCGCTCAAAGAGGCGCGGCGGCGCGATTTCCTGCGATTCCTGTGGAGTCTGCTCCGCCACGACGATCTCACGCGCGATCCCAACCTAGTGCGGTTCACCTGCACCGCGCTCCGCATCGCCGGCGCGGACGCGCCACTCCAGGCTGACGGAGATATCGTCGCGCACCTGCCGGCCGAGATCGCGATCGACCCGACCCCGCAGGCGTTCGTCTAAGCAGCGACCGATAAAGCCGGAGGGACTGATCAGGCGCGGCGCTGGGTTCGAACCCGGCGGATCACCGCGTCAAGGAACAGCTGGGTCGCGGTTTCGCGCGACGGCGTCCACCCCGGCGAGCCGTAATGACCGCTCTGCGCGCACGATCAGCCTTCGCTGAAACTGACCGGGTGATACAAAACCCTCGCGAGGCTTGACGCGTCAGCGCGCGCGCCGGTCCATTCGGCTCTGCTTAGCCTTGCCGTAACGCGTCTGACGCGTACCCGGCTTGCCCAATGTCGAATTGCCGCGCACCGGCGCGCGGCTCGGTTCGTGCGGCAGGCCGAGTTCGTCCGCTTCCAGCTTGCGGATCTCATCGCGCAGCCGGCCGGCTTCCTCGAACTCGAGATCGGCCGCGGCCGCGCGCATCTTCTTCTCGAGATCCTCGATATAAGCGCGAAGGTTGTGGCCAACCATGTGCGGTGCATCCTCGATGCCCGTATCGACGGTCACCTGGTCGCGCGAGGAAAGATGCGCGACGATATCGCTGATGTTGCGCCTGACGCTTTCGGGCGTGATGCCATGTTCGCGGTTGAACGCCTCCTGCTTCTCGCGGCGGCGCTGGGTTTCCGCCATCGCCCGTTCCATCGAACCCGTGATGCGGTCGGCGTAGAGAATGACCTTGCCGTCGGCGTTGCGCGCGGCGCGGCCGATCGTCTGGATCAACGAGGTTTCCGAACGGAGAAACCCTTCCTTGTCGGCATCGAGGATCGCGACCAGCCCGCATTCCGGAATGTCGAGACCCTCGCGCAGCAGGTTGATGCCGACCAGCACGTCGTAGACGCCCAGGCGCAGGTCGCGGATCAGCTCGATACGTTCGAGCGTCTCGACATCGGAGTGCATGTAGCGGACCTTCATCCCCGCCTCGTGCAGATATTCAGTCAGATCCTCGGCCATGCGCTTTGTCAGCGTGGTGACGAGCGTGCGGTAACCCTTAGCCGCGACCTGCTTGGCCTCGTGCACCAGATCGTCGACCTGACTCTCGATCGGCCGCACCTCGACCGGCGGATCGATCAGCCCCGTCGGACGGATCACCTGTTCGGAGAAGACGCCGCCAGTGCGTTCCATCTCCCACGATCCCGGCGTAGCCGAGACGTAGATCGATTGCGGACGCATTGCGTCCCATTCGTTGAAGCGAAGCGGCCGGTTATCGATGCACGACGGCAGGCGGAAGCCATATTCGGCAAGCGTGATCTTCCGCCGATGGTCGCCGCGCGCCATCCCGCCGACTTGCGGTATGGTCTGGTGGCTTTCGTCCACGAACAGCAAAGCGTTTTCCGGCAGATATTCGAACAAGGTAGGCGGCGGCTCGCCCGGCAAGCGGCCGGTGAGGAAACGCGAATAATTCTCGATGCCTGCGCAGCTTCCGGTCGCCGCGATCATCTCAAGGTCGAAATTGGTGCGCTGTTCCAGCCGCTGGGCCTCCAACAGCCGGCCCTCCATCTGCAATTCCTTGAGCCGTTCCGACAGCTCGAACCGGATCGCCTCGGTTGCCTGCTTGAGCGTCGGCCCGGGCGTCACATAATGGCTGTTGGCATAGACCCGGACCTCCTTGAGCGTGGCGCTGGTCTTGCCGGTCAGGGGATCGAATTCGGTGATCTGTTCGATCTCGTCGCCGAAGAAAGCGATCCGCCAAGCGCTGTCCTCATAGTGTGAGGGGAAGATTTCGAGCGTGTCGCCGCGCACGCGGAAATTGCCGCGCTGAAAGGCGGCATCGTTGCGCTTGTACTGGAGCGCGACCAATTTGCGGATGATCTCGCGCTGGTCGACCGTCTGGCCGGCCTTGAGGTCGAAGATCATCGCCGAATAGGTCTCGACCGATCCGATGCCGTAGAGGCACGAGACCGACGCCACGATCAGCACGTCGTCCCGTTCGAGCAAGGAGCGGGTGGCCGAATGGCGCATCCGGTCGATCGCCTCGTTCACCGAGCTTTCCTTCTCGATGTAGGTATCCGACCGGGGGACGTAGGCCTCGGGCTGATAATAATCGTAATAGCTGACGAAGAACTCGACCGCATTGTCGGGGAAGAAGCTTTTGAACTCGCCATAGAGCTGCGCGGCGAGGATCTTGTTAGGCGCGAGCACGAGCGCCGGGCGCTGCAACTGCTCAACCACCTTGGCCATGGTGAAGGTCTTGCCCGAACCGGTTACGCCCAGCAGCACCTGGTCGCGCTCGCCGGCTTGGGCCTGTTCGACCAGCTCGGCGATCGCGGTCGGCTGATCTCCCGCGGGCTCGTAATCCGACACGAGCCGGAACTGCTTGCCGCCTTGACTCTTTTCAGGCCGCGCCGGGCGGTGGGGAACGAATGTCTCGCCGGTTTCAGGTTCGTCGAGGCTGGTGCGGATCTGGATCGCCATACAGCTTATATGGAGGGTGTCGGCGCCCGGTTCCAGCCGGGTTGCTGTCAGCATCATGTCAGCAATGAACGCGGCTGGTTTTGCTGCGCTGCAATGCTATGGACGAGTAGAGTGATTCCAGTGTGGGAGTGTTTCGCGGAATGCCGATCCTCGATCTGAAAAACAGCGGGGGCTATCTCCATTTCGACCGCGACCAGTGCGTTGCCGAAGGCGAAAAGCGTGCCGCGGAATATCAGGGCGCGTCCCCATTCCCGCATATCATGATGGAAGATTTCATCGGCACCGATGTGCTGCGCAAGGTCGTAGAGCAATTCCCAAGCCGCGAAGGCCGCACCTATTTCGACCGCGCACAGGAGCGCTTCAAATATCAGTTCGATCCGAACACGGTGGACAGCCCGCTGGTCCGCAACCTGCTGGCGGAACTCAACGGCGAGCCCTTCCTCGCCTTTCTGAGCGCCATGACCGGGATCGAAGGGCTGATATCCGACCCCTATTATTCAGGCGGCGGCCTCCACGAGACGCTCTCCGGCGGGCACCTCAGCATCCACGCCGATTTCAACATGCATGCCGAGATGAAGGTCGAGCGGCGGCTGAACCTGCTCATCTACCTGAATGAGGATTGGCCCGAAGAGTATGGCGGGCAGCTCGAGCTGTGGGACAAGAAGATGCGCAGCGCGGCGAAATCGATCCTCCCGGTGATGGGCCGGGCGGTCGTGTTCAGCACGACGCTGCAGAGCTTCCATGGACAGCCCGATCCGGTTCGCTGCCCCCCCGATCGCTCGCGCCGATCGATCGCGACTTATTATTACACCGCGCTTCCGGTCGAGGCAGGCATCAAGCGCCGCACAACCACCTTCCAGACGCGCCCCGAGAGCGTCGATCGCACCGATTGGAAGGTCCGCTACAATCACTTTGTCCAGGATTGGGTGCCGCCGCGGCTTCAAGGGGCCGCACGCCGCCTGGTGAAATAGTAACTCAACGGCCGGCGATCATCATCCCGGCCAGATTTACGGCATAGCCGAGCGCGCCGCCCGCCAACAAAGCCGCCACGCCATAGGCTTCCTCATGCCAGACGACGAGATGCCGGCGCTGCAGGCTGTAGAGGAAGCAGATGAGATTGGGGACCTCGACCGTGCCGACGATCGCGACCAGCAGCAGGATATTGCCGGTCGCGAGACCGACGGCGCCGCCGACCGCGAGCCAGACGATACAGGCAATATTGCCGATCAATTGCTCGCTGGTGCGACCGATGGCGATCAGCACCTGCTTGGCCGCAAGGCTGGGCATGCGCAGCGCGCTCGATATCAGCAGCAGCTGCAGGTAGGGCGTCACCCCGCGATAGCGCGGGTCGTACAATATCTCGATGATCAAAGGCGCTGCGCCGATCATGCCGCCCACACCGGCGAGATAAAGGAGCACCACCTTGCGCCTCGTGGGGTAGATGATGTCCCTCAGACGCTCCCGATCCTCACGGACCTTCTTCGAATAGACCGCGAACAGGACGCGGATCGCATAAGGCGTCGCGAGACCGACCGGCGCCGCGGCAAGCGTGACGGCGATGGCGTAAAGACCATAAGCCGAAAGCGGCATGATCCTGGCCAGCACGACCTTGTCGGATTGAAGGATGAGCAGCGACAGGATGCTGGAAACCGCGATGTACCGCGAAAAGCTCCACAATTCGCGCGATCGCGCCGCATTGAAATGCCAGCGGCGGCGGCCTTCCCCAAACAGGACATAGGACAGGATCGTCTTCGCCGCCGCGCCGGTAAGCATGCCCCCGATCATCGACCAATAAGAGTGCGTCAGCGCGGCGATCGTGATCGATACGACCAGGGTCAGGACGTTGGCCGCCAGCTCCATCATGCTTAGTCGCCACAATTGCTGGCGACGGACGGCGGTCGCGAATGCCAGCGACGAAAGACCGTCGAACAGGAAGCTCAAGCTCCAGATTGCGACCACCGGCGCAAGCTCGGGCTTGTCGAGGAAGAGGGTGATCGGCTTTGCGATCAGGATCATGACAACCGTCAGCACGATCCCGCGGATCAGCCGCACCGTCCACATCTGGTCGAGGAAGTCGCGCTGATCGCCTTCCTCATGACGGACGAGGAAATCATAGATGCCGACGTCGCTCAGCATCGTGAGCATGTAGGCGACCGACGTGATCACGCCGACAACGCCATAAGCCGCCGAATCGAGCAGCCGGGTCAGCGTCATGCTGCTGAAAATGCGCAATACATTCGTCGCGCCGACGCTGAAGGCGATGCTCGCCACGCGCCCGGTCGCGATCTGGCGCAAGCGTCTCGGAAAGTGCGTGGCCCCTGTCATCGTCCGCCGCATGATGGGATGGCGGGCGCTTGGCAACCGCCTTTATGCTGCTCTGCGACATAAAAAGTGGCCGATATTGCTTGCGCCACGCTTGCCGAGGCGACATCGCGCTCCACGACATGACCTTCGACCTATCCGCCTATCTTGAGCGTCTCGGGCTCAAGGAACCGCCGCCTGCGACAGCGGACGGCCTGGCGAAGCTCCAGCGTGCGCACCGGCTGGCGATCCCGTTCGAGAATCTCGACGTGATCCTCGGCCGCGGCATTGCGATCGACAGTGCGTCGGTCTTCGCCAAGCTCGTGACCGCGCGGCGCGGCGGCTATTGTTTCGAGCAGAACCGTCTGTTCGAGGATGCGCTGATCGAGCTCGGCTTCGTCGTGCGGCCCCTTCTGGCGCGCGTCTGGCTCGGTAGCGAAGGACCGCCGCCACCAAGGACGCATACGCTCGGCCTCGTTACGATCGACGGGCAGGACTGGATCGCGGATGCGGGATTCGGTGGCAGCTACAATCCGCCGATGCCGCTTGCCGACGGCGAAACCGCGACCGGACCCGACGGAGCGATGTTCCGCCTGATGCGCGATCCGCTGCACGGCTGGATGCTCGAACGCGATGGCCATCCCGCTACGACCGACGGGCGCGGCCCAGGCGAGGGCTGGGTATCGCAATATAGTTTCTCGCTCGATCCGGTGTTCACCGCGGACCTCGCGCTATCCAACCACTGGACTTCAACCGCGCCCGAAAGCCGCTTCAAGCAGCTGCGCATCGTCAGCTCGGTGCTGCCGCACGGCTTCGCCAGCCTGACCGACCGCCAATATCGCCGCCGCAACGGCGAGCAGGAGGCGTCGGGCGAGATCGGCGATCCACGCGTCTACCGCATGCGGCTGAGCCTGTTGTTCGGGATCGATCTCAGCGCCGAAGAGATCGCCCAGCTCGGCCTGTTCCAGACCGAGGCGGCGTGACACGCGCCGCGCCGCTTCGCTCGATCCTGGGCGGCGCGGCCGGCAATCTGGTCGAGTGGTTCGACTGGTACGTCTATTCGGCCTTCTCGCTCTACTTCGCCAAGGCCTTCTTTCCCGGCCAGGATCAGACCGCGCAATTCCTGGCCACCAGCGGAATCTTTTGGATCGGCTTTCTGATGCGCCCGATTGGCGGCTGGCTGCTCGGCCGCATCGGCGACCGCCACGGCCGGCGCACCGCGCTCGCCTGGAGCGTCGTGCTGATGGGCGGCGGCTCGCTGCTGCTCGCCGCGACACCGGTTTATGCCAGCATCGGCATCGCGGCGCCTGTCATCCTCATGCTCGCGCGTATCATCCAGGGCCTCAGCCTGGGCGGCGAATATGGCGCGGCCGCAACCTATTTGTCCGAAATCGCACCCGAGGGCCGGCGCGGCTTCTGGTCGAGCTTCCAATATGTCACGCTCTATGGCGGGCAATTGCTCGCGCTGGCGTTGCTGCTCGGCCTCCAGGCCAGCGGCGCAAGCGAGGCGGCCTTGTCGAGCTGGGGCTGGCGGCTGGCTTTCGTGGTCGGCGCGATCCTCGCCCTCGGCATTTACTGGCTGCGGCGCGGGATCGACGAGACACCCGATTTCACCGCCGACCCCACACCCGCGCGGCGCGCGGGGCGCATTGCCGATCTGTGGCGCCACCACCGCCGGAACGTGTTGATCGCCTTCGGCCTCGCAGTCGGCAGCAACGTCGCCTTCTATACCTACACGACCTATATGCAGAAATATCTGGTGGTTACGTCGGGTTTCTCGAAGCCAACGGCGAGTCAGGTCTGCGCGGCCGCCACGATCTTGGCGATCCTGCTCCAGCCCCTGCTCGGTGGCCTGTCGGACCGGATCGGGCGAAAGCCCCTGCTCTACTGGTTCGCGATCGGGGGTATCGCCGCCACGGTCCCGCTGATGACCGCGATCGGAAACACGCACGATCCGCTCATCGCCTTCGCCCTGGTCCTAACCGCACTCCTCATTCTTTCGGGCGCGACCGCGACCAGCGCGATCGTCAAGGCCGAGCTCTTCCCCCCTTATATCCGCGTGCTCGGGGTCGGATTGCCTTATGCGATCAGCCAATCGCTCTTCGGTGGCTCAGCCGAGGCGGTCGCGCTCGGCCTGAAGCAGGCGGGGCATGAAAATTACTTCTTCTGGTACGTAACCGCGATGATCGGCGTGGCGCTGATCGCCACGATCGCGATGCGGCCACGCGCGATCGAGCCCGACGGCGCGTAAGCGTCCCCTGATCCTTCGCCCCGCGCTGCGCGATCGCCCCCCCCCGGGCGCGGCTATTTCGCTTCCTCTTCGATGATGGCCAAATCCCACGGTGCGAGCGTCACCTTGTCGCCCGGCACCGTCTTGCGCCCGGTCAGCAAGTCTGTTCCGCTGCGGCGGGGATAAGCGAAGCTGACATCCCTGCCCGAATAGTTGAAATAATAATGCAGCTGGCGATGGAAGGCGTTCACGCCGGTTCGCGTGTGGACGCCCGGCGGCAGCTGCTGATCGGCGCCGGTCAGGCCAAGTTCGGTAAGGTAGGATCGCAACAGCTCGGTCTGCAGCCGGTCGGAGAGATAGGTGCCCTCGTAAACCACCTTGCCGGCGCCATAGCTGTTGGTCGTGATCGCGGGCCAGCGGCCGAAGAAGGGATGGTCGTAAAAGGCAAGCGGCTTGGCGGTATCGAGCTCCAGGAACTCCGCCCAATATTGCGCCTTGTTGTCCGTGCCCACGCGATAGGGATCGCCCTTCAGCGCCAGCGGCTGCGCCAGGTTGGAGAATTCCTGATAATGGAAGCCAAGCGCGTCGCGCAGCGGACCCGGCGCCATCGCCCAGCGCACCGCCGCATTTTCGTTGGTGAACCCGCTCTTGAAGGTCATGAGCACATGCCCGCCCTTCTTCACATAATCGGAGATGCGCTGCAGCAGCGCGTCGTCGGCGGCATAGAGCGCGGGCACGATCAGGAGCTTGTAGGATGAGAAATCGCCGGTTTCCGGGAAGACGAAGTCCGCGCCTACATTCAGATCGTAAAGCGAGCGATGAATCTGCCGCACGAGCGAGCCATAGTCGGCCCGGCTGCCCCCATTTCCCCACTGTCCCCCTTCTTTGGCGAACGGCATGTCGTTGATGGCATTGAGCGAATCCCGGCTCCACAGGATGGCGACATCGTTGTGGATCTGGAAATTGACCAGCCGCGGGCCGATCTTCTGCAGTTCGTGTGCCGTGCGGCTGACTTCCGCATAAGCGCGATTGGGCTCGAGATCGTGCGACAGCACGCCCTTCCAATAGGTTTCCTGATTGGCGGGGATCGAGGCCCAGTGCCAATATTCCACCATGTTGGCGCCGTTCGAAAGGTGCGTATAGACGTCCTCGCGCAACTGGCCGTCATAAGGCGGATATTGGCCGGACGAGCTCCAGTCCGTGGTCTGCGCGTTGGTCTCGGTCACAAGGAAGTTGCTGCGCTTGAGCGAGCGGGCGAAATCCGCCTGCGCCGCCTGATCCGCGCCGTTGTAACCATCCTGCGGCCCCCAATGGTAGATGTTGATCGCAGGCACATCGAGCGAGCGGGCAATATCCTCCTCGTTGACGTCGCTATGCATCGCACCGGCGAAGTCGGTGGTCACGAACTGGTTCGGCGCCGCGCATTCGCGCACCAGGTCTGATTGCCAATGGAGGAAGTCGGTGACGCGCAACTGGCTCCAGCGCGACCATTCGAGCTTATAGCCCGTGCTCTGGGCGCCATCGCGGGTAGGCAGGTCTTCCCAGGTGTGGATGTTCTGGCCCCAATAATTGAGGAACCAGGCCTTGCTCAGGTTCTCGGGCGTGCCGAACTTCTTTTGCAGATAATGCTGGAAGCCGATGAAGACGTCGTCGTTCGCGGCGCCGTAGCTGGATGTCTCGTTATCGATCTGCCAGCCAATGACGTTGGGATTGTCTTTGTAGTGGGCGACGATGTGCCGGATCAGCCGCTCCGCGTAAAAGCGGTAGGCGGGCGCGTCGGTATCCATGTTCTGGCGCATGCCGTAATTGTTGGCCTGCCCGTTCAATCGCCGCGCCAGGATTTCGGGATGCTGGTGCGCCATCCAGGCCGGGATGGAATAAGTGGGCGTCCCCATGATGACCTTGATGCCGGCCTTGCCCATCGCATCGACCACCCGATCCATCCAGGCATAGTCGAAGCGGCCGTCCTCGGGCTCCCACAGGCTCCAGGTCGATTCGCCAAGCCGCACCACGTTGAGGCCAGCCGCCTTCATCATCGCCACGTCCCGGTCTAGCCGGTCATAGGGCATGTATTCATGATAATAAGCCGCGCCATAAAGGATGGTCGGGAAGGATTTTACGGCGGCCTCGGCACTATTTCCGGACGCTTTCGGTGGCGCTGCGAATGAGGCTGCAGAGCTCATCATGCTGACTGCGAGCAGAGATATTCCGATCGGTCCGAAACGACCCGCCCTGCTCCGCCTGCGATTAAGCCCTGTCACCAAATGCGCGATGGTCCCCACCCAAATCCTCCTGCTTACCCGTCAACTATTGGCTGCCGCGGGCATTGCAGGCGGCGTAGCAGCCCACCTGATTGCTGGCAATTGTCTGACAATAGAAGATCACGCACAAACAGGTTCGGGGCGGCGCTAGTGTGACGGCGGCGGCACGTCCCAATTCACGCCGACCTCCATCGCCCGGAACCGGTCCGCCGGGATGTTGCGTCCGCCCAGCGTCCTGCGCAGCAGAGCGGGCGGGTCGTTAATCGCCTCGGCCGACAGTTTGAACGTGCCCCAATGCACCGCCAGCGCGCGCGCCGCGTGCAGTTTCTGGAAGGCATCGACCGCCTCGACCGGGCCGATATGGTTGCCGCTCATGATGTCGCGCGGCTGGAACGCACCGATCGGTATCAATGCCAGACGGTAGGGGCCGTCCTTGGCGTCCTCGACAGGCCAGCTGCCGTCGCCCGGCCCGGTATCGCCCGCAAAGAACAGGTTCCCCCCTGGTAACGTCACGGCAAAGCCGGACCATAGAGCGCGGTTGCGGTCCTTCATCCAGCGCGAATCCCAATGATGGACGCGCTCCACGATCACGTCGATCCCGGGCCGCACGTGCACCCGCCCGCCCCAGTCGCGGGCCACCGCCTGCGCTCCCGCATTGCGGATCAAGGTGTCGTTTCCGAGGCTGGTGACGATCAGCGAATGGTCGCGGTCCCACAGCCGTTTGATCGTCGGCAAATCCATATGATCCCAATGATTGTGGCTCACCAGCACCAGATCGATATGCGGCAGCGCGTCGAACGCGATGCCAGGCGCGCGCACCCGGCGCGGACCAACCAGCCCCCATGGTCCCGCCTTATCCGCATAGATCGGGTCGGTCAGGATGTTGATCCCTCCGGCCTGAACCAGCACGGTCGAATGGCCGATCCAGGTGACCACCATCTTCGTGGGGTCCGTTGGACGCCCAGGCCGGCCCGCCGGCGTAGCGACATGCGCGGGCCAGGGCGCGCGCTCGTCCATCCGGCGCAGCCGTAGCCAGATGCTCGCAAGCGACCTTTTCTGCAGGCCGCCCGCCCCCTGCTCCCCGTCGGGATTGAAGAAGCGCTGTCCGTCGAAATGCGTGCTGACGGGCCCGCGATAATAAACCCGGTCCAGGAAGGGCGGCACCATCACCGGCAGCAGCAATACCAGGATGAAGGCGCCCAGCAGCAGGCGCCACGTCCAGCTCCAGATGCGCTTTGCGGCATGCCCCATCGAGAGGTGCCCTAGCCTAATAACACGCCCCGGAACAGGGGGCTGGTGCGGTCATCCGCGACATTTGAGTGGGCGTCCGCCGCTAACAGGCTCAGTCGCTATTGACATTCCATCGTTTCGTTGTGTAAAGACAATAAAGCATCACCCATATGGGATGACCATGTGACAAATTTATACAATCGCATCGCGCTCTTCCGGGCTGAACGCGGCGTCTCGCGCCGTGACCTGGCGGAGGCGGTGGGCGTCAACAACCAGACGATCGGCTATCTCGAGCGTGGGGATTACAAGCCCAGCCTCGAGCTTGCGATGAAGATCGCCGCTTATTTCGGCGTGCCGATCGAGCTCCTTTTTTCCTTCACGCCGTTCGAATCCGTTGCCCAAACCCTACGCCGCGCCGCCGCGGCGGGAGAATGACATGACCTTGCTCGAGAAAATGGACCGCGCCGTCGATGCCACCGGTATCAACCGCGTCGTCTTTAGGAAGATACAGCCGCGAACTTTCCGCTGGTGGCCGGTGATTATGCTGGCGGCCCTGGTGGTCGGCTATGCACTTATGGCCCGGGCGGGAAAGATCCCGGACGAGCTACTGATCGGCGCGGCCCTTTTCTACGGCGCCTGCCTGCTCGCGTTCATGCTTCGCATTTTCGGCCCCCGCATGACGCCGACGATCGATCAGCCGCTCGACGAACGCGAACTGACGGTGAAGGCCCGCGCCAATGCAAGCTCGGGCACGATATTCGCCACTGGGGCAATGCTATTCTGTTTCTACATGGCGGTGCCGGATGCCCTCCATCTCTGGCGGCCGACCAGCCTGAACGACTGGCTCGCGCTCGGCTTCGGCCTGCAGGCCTGCCACGCTTTGCTGCCCACCCTGATCGCAAGCTGGCTGGAGCCGCGCCCAATCGCCGATGACGAGGACTAGCTCGCCGCGCCTCAGGAGAGGGCGGAAAGCCTCCTTTCCGCTACCTAGGCCCGCTCCAGCAGCCCTTCGCGCGCGATCTTCTCGCGCCATACAAGAGGCCCGGTATGGTGGACGCTGGTGCCGGTCGCATCGACCGCGACGGTGACCGGCATGTCCTTCACGTCGAACTCGTAGATGGCCTCCATGCCCAGATCCTCGAACCCGACCACCTTCGCGCCCTTGATCGCGCGCGCGACCAGATAGGCCGCACCGCCGACCGCCATGAGGTAAGCGCTCTTCGCCTCGCGGATCGCCTCGATCGCAGCCGGCCCGCGTTCGGCCTTGCCGACCATCGCCAGCAGGCCCTGATCGAGCATCATCTTGGTGAATTTGTCCATCCGCGTCGCGGTGGTCGGGCCGGCGGGGCCGACCACTTCGTCGCGCACCGGATCGACCGGACCGACATAATAAATGACGCGGCCCTTGAATTCGACCGGAAGCTCTTCGCCCCTGGCCAGCATATCGGCGATGCGCTTGTGCGCGGCGTCGCGCCCCGTCAGCATCTTGCCGTTGAGGAGCAACCGGTCGCCAGGCTTCCAGCTCGCGACAACATCCGGCGTCAAGCTGTTGAGATCGACGCGGATCGACTCCTTGGACGGCGCCCATTCGACCTTAGGCCAGTCACTGAGATCCGGCGTCTCCAGCAAAGCCGGCCCCGACCCATCGAGATGGAAATGGGCGTGGCGCGTGGCCGCGCAATTCGGGATCATCGCGATCGGCTTGGATGCGGCGTGCGTCGGCCAGTCGAGGATCTTGACGTCGAGCACCGTGGACAAGCCCCCCAGGCCCTGCGCGCCGATCCCGAGCGCATTGACCTTCTCGAACAGTTCGATCCGGAGTTCCTCGATCTTGTTCTGCGGGCCGCGCGCGCGCAGCTGCGCCATGTCGATATCGCCCATCAGCGATTCCTTGGCGAGCAGCATCGCCTTCTCGGCGGTGCCGCCGATGCCGATGCCGAGCATGCCGGGCGGGCACCAGCCCGCACCCATCTGGGGCACCGTTTCAAGCACCCAGTCGACGATCGAATCGCTGGGATTCATCATCTTGAACTTGGACTTGTTCTCGCTGCCGCCGCCCTTGGCCGCGACCGTAACATCGACATGGTTGCCCGGCACCATCTCCACGTGCAGCACGCTCGGCGTATTGTCCTTGGTATTGACCCGTCCGAACGCGGGATCGGCCAGGATCGAAGCGCGCAGCTTGTTCTCCGGGTGGAGATAAGCCCGGCGCACGCCTTCATCGACGACCTCCTGCAGCGACCTCGCGCTCTCCAGCCGGCAATCCTGACCCCATTTGACGAATACGGTGACGATGCCGGTATCCTGGCAGATCGGACGATGCCCCTCCGCACACATGCGGCTGTTGGTCAGGATCTGCGCGATCGCGTCCTTGGCGGCGGGTGACTGCTCCGCTTCATAAGCCTGGCCCAGCGCGCGGATATAATCCATCGGATGGAAGTAGGAGATGTACTGGAGCGCGTCGGCGACACTCTCGATCACATCGGCTTCGCGGATGATAGTGGTCATGATGCCGGCGGCTATAGCGGGCAAGCGCGCTGCATCAAGGCCGTCCCCGGGGACGAAGCGGCTTTTCAGAACAAGCCCGGTGGATGACGTTGCCCCTAACGGTCCACGTGGGCGAGATCGCGATCCATCGCGGCGCCATCGAACGGGACGACGATGACTTTGCTGCCATGCCCGTTATTCCCCGTCTGCGTTTCCTTGGGCGTGTCGATCACGGCGAAGGTGAGGGCGATCACATGGCCGTGCTCGATCACCACCGCGGGGCGCTCCAGCTTGTTCCAAAGGTTCACCGTGCCGTCCGTGTAGCGGATGAAATCGGCTTCGGGTTCATAAGCCAGCCCCTGGAACCGCCAGCCGGTAATGCCGTCGCGCGAGATCAGATGGTAAGCGCGACGGTCTTCCCAATGATTGACCAGCATATGGTACCAGCCCCCGCTGAACCAGAGCGTGGGGTCCTCCAACCGGTCGAGATTCTTCTGCGGAAGCCCGGGCAGCCCGATGAATATGCTTTTGCCCATCACCTCATACGGGCCCAATATCCCGTTCCGGCTCAGCAGGATCTGCCCCGATCTTTGAACGATCTCATAGGCGCCATCGGGACGGGCGATGAGGCTGACATTGGATGCACGCCAGGGCTTGGCGGGCGCCCCTTCCCCCGGATCGTCGGTGGCCAGGAACACCGATCGATATTTGCTCTGATCGACGGCGATGCTGCCGAGAAAATTCCATGGCCCGTCGATCGATCGGGATACGAACACGTCGCCGTTGCGTGTTTCGCTGACCACGATCGCATAGCGCCCATCGGGCATCCGCAGCGGCGTGACGTTATGCCCCAGGCCGTCCCGGTTCGAAGGCCAGTTAAGCCCCATGTCCCGATAGGGGCCGAACAGGGATTTGCTGACCGCGGTCACCGCCTTGGATTGCCACCAGGCGTTGTGACCGCGCGCCTGATCCCAACGGCTGGCGAACATTCGGTGGCGCCCGTCCGGTCCCTTGAGGATCGGGCCGTCCCAATAATTCCACTGCTTCAGCTCAGGGTCTTCGAGACCGTTGCCGGCATCGCGCGGGCCGACCTCCGCCGCGCCCCAGACCGTCCGGCTCAACGGCTGCACGATAGGCGTCGGCTTGAAATAGGCGATGAACGGCTTGGGCCCGAGGACGGGCAATGGTTCGCGCCGCGCGGTGATCGAGCCGCCGGACTCGGGCGGGGCTGCCGACAGCGAGGGCATCGCGGCGAATGCCAGGATGAGCGCCATTGCCGGTTTGATCAGCCGTCTTTCCATCCGCACTCTGCGCATCGCCAACATTCCGGCTCCAGCCATGGTTCGAACCGCCTTAATAGGGAAAGGCGCAACGGCGGCAATCGGTTCGCGGGCGGCATGGCTGGCGAATCCGTCAAAGGACCCGAGCGCGACGATTTCGCATCCGCAGCGACGCGCGCAAAACTGACTCTTTTGGGCACGTCAAGCGCACAATCCGCCGTCATGAAAATTAAACATCTTGTGCGCGGGAATCGGTGGTGACACTATCCCTAGTGTCGGGTCAGGGGGCTCGGCGATTTGATTGAGAAACGCCGGAGCGATCCCCATATCGCTTCCGGGAGCACCCGCCCTGTGGATCACGGGGATGGAACGGCTCCGTGCGGCCTCGATCCCTTGCCCCCGGCGCCGACGTGCGTAGCATTTGGGGGCATGAGCCCCCGAGTCCAACGTGACAGGAACAGGATCAGGGGACGATCGATGGATCTTTCGAGCAGCAGCGATCGGGAAACGAACGAAATGGCCAACCTCCTCGATGCCGCCGACGTGACGGCCGAAGCGCCTGCCGAGGTGCAGGAGAGCAAGCGCCGCGATGCGCCTTATCCGCTCGACGTCGATCATTCGCGCGACGCGCTTCTGACCGATTTCGGCAAGGAGACGCTGAAGGACCGTTATCTGCTCCCGGGCGAGAGCTTCCAGGATCTGTTCGTGCGCGTCGCCTCGGCTTATGCCGACGATCAGGCGCACGCCCAGCGCATCTACGATTATATCTCCAGGCTGTGGTTCATGCCCGCCACGCCCGTTCTCTCGAACGGCGGCACCGGGCGCGGGCTTCCGATCAGCTGCTTCCTCAATTCGGTCGACGACAGCCTGCATGGCATCGTCGACACCTGGAACGAGAATGTGTGGCTCGCCTCGCGCGGCGGCGGTATCGGCACCTATTGGGGTTCGGTGCGCGGCATCGGCGAGCCGGTCGGCCTGAACGGCAAGACCAGCGGCATCATCCCGTTCGTGCGCGTTATGGACAGCCTGACGCTCGCGATCAGCCAGGGTTCGCTGCGGCGCGGCTCGGCGGCGGTCTATCTCGACGTCAGCCATCCGGAGATCGAGGAGTTCCTCGAAATCCGTAAGCCCAGCGGCGACTTCAACCGCAAGGCGCTCAACCTGCACCATGGCGTGCTGTTGACCGACGAGTTCATGGAAGCGGTCCGCAACGGCACCAGCTTCGACCTCAAGTCGCCCAAGGACGGCTCGAAGCGCGGCGAGGTCGACGCCCGCTCGCTCTTCCAGAAGCTGGTCGAGACGCGCCTCGCCACCGGCGAACCCTATATCGTGTTCGCGGATACGGTGAACCGCGCGATGCCCAAGCATCATCGCGACGCGGGCCTCAAGGTCTCGACCTCGAATCTCTGCTCGGAAATCACGTTGCCCACGGGGCGCGACCAATATGGCGAAGCCCGCACCGCGGTCTGCTGCCTGTCCTCCTTGAGCCTCGAAACCTGGGACGAATGGAAGGACGAAAAGGGCTTCATCGAGGATGTGATGCGCTTCCTCGACAATGTCCTGCAGGATTATATCGACCGCGCCGAGCCCGGCATGGAGCGCGCCAAGTACAGCGCGTCGCGCGAACGCTCGGTTGGCCTAGGCGTGATGGGCTTCCACTCCTTCCTCCAGGCGCGTGGGCTTCCCTTCGAAGGCGCGATGGCCAAATCGTGGAACCTGCGCATCTTCAAGCATATCCAGGCGCAGGTGAACGAGGCCTCGATGCACCTCGCCACCGAGCGCGGCCCCTGCCCCGACGCCGCCGACATGGGCGTGATGGAGCGCTTCAGCTGCAAGACCGCGATCGCCCCGACCGCGTCGATCAGCATCATCTGCGGCGGCACCAGCGCCTGCATCGAGCCGATCCCGGCCAACATCTATACGCACAAGACGCTGTCGGGCAGCTTCTCGATCAAGAATCCCTATCTCGAAAAGCTGCTGATCGAGAAGTCGAAGAACAGCGACGCGGTGTGGAACTCGATCCTCGAGCAGGGTGGCTCGGTCCAGCATCTCGACTTCCTGACCCAGGAAGAGAAGGACGTGTTCAAGACCAGCTTCGAGATCGACCAGCGCTGGCTGCTCGAGCTCGCCGCCGACCGCACGCCCTATATCGACCAGGCCCAGTCGCTGAACCTGTTCATCCCGGCCGACGTCGAGAAGTGGGACCTGCTGATGCTTCACTTCCGCGCATGGGAATTGGGCATCAAGTCGCTTTATTATCTGCGCTCCAAGTCGATCCAGCGCGCGGGCTTCGCCGGTGGCGTCGAGGCGGACAACACGCCCGAACTTCGTCAGATCGAGGTTGAGGCGAAGGATTATGACGAGTGTTTGGCCTGCCAGTGACGGCAAGCCGCTGAGCTTCCCTGAGCGGGGAAAGAAGAGGGGCGCCGGCGACGGCGCCCCTTTTTGTTTTCTTATAACCTCTCCCTTGGGAGAGGGTTGGGAAAGGGTGCGACTGAGAAGGCTCGACGCCTCCGAAGGCGCATTGCTGAGATTCTTTTGGCCCGCAGACGCCGGCCTGCCCCTCTCCCTAGCCCTCTCCCGCAAGGGGAGAGGGGAGAAGGGCTTAAGCCTCTTCCTCGAACAACACCGCGTTGGCGGCGTTGGCCGAGAGGCGAACCTGCTCGCCCTCGATATCCGCGACCAGGCCGACCGAGATATAATGATGGTGGCCCGCATGGCCGCCTTCACCCTCCTCGACCTCAGCGCCCGAATCCTTCTTGGTGAGCTTGATGCGGTCGCCATCGACATGATCGACGGTGCCGACATGCACGCCGTCGGCGCCGATCACTTCCATATGTTCCTTGATCTGGGACAGGTCCGCCATTTCCGATCTCCCTCGGTGGTTGCGCAGTCGCAACGCACAGTCACGTAGGAAGTCCCCAAAAAAGCGCCAGCCCGGCTTACTTATTTGCGGTTCTTCCAGGTGAAGATCGACGACATCGCATAGTTCCACACGGTCGTGACCGCGATTCCGGCCAAGGCCGAAATCCCCCAGCTCTGCTGATGGGTGAACAGATAATCGGCGATGCCGACATTGGCGAGCGCGCCGGTCAGGCAGACGAGGTTGAACGTGACCCAGCCCAGGAACAGCCAGCGCCCGCGCAGCCGCTGGTCGCGGTAGGTGAGCTTGTTGTTGAGGAAGAAGTTGCTGGACGTGGCGACGAAGGTCGCCACCGCCTGGGCGAAGGCGAAGCCGTCGCCGAAGCCCGCGAACAGCAGGCTCAGCACCGCGAAGTGGACGACAACGCCCGACCCGCCGACCAAAGCGAAGCTCAGGAAGCGCGCGGGCACCAGCCGCCCGAACATCTTGTCGAGCAGCAGCTGCACATATTCCCACAGCACGAGGCTATCGAGCTTGCTCGTTCCGTGCAGGCGGTTGCGGAAGGTGTAGGGCACTTCCGCGATCCGGACCGGCCGGGGCGTGCTCGCCGCCAGATCGAGCAGGATCTTGAACCCGACCGACGACAGATTGGGCAGAGCGGACTGGAAGGTCTCGCGCCGGACCATGAAGAAGCCGCTCATCGGATCGGCGATGTGGACCCGCGTCAGCCGCGACGCGAGCCTGGTCGCGAGCCTGCTCGCCCAAAGGCGCGTCTTGCTCCATTCGCCGGTGCTGCCGCCCTCGGCGTAGCGGCTGCCGACCACCAGATCGACGTCGCCCTGGCGGATGCGGCGATACATGTCCGCCAGGATGGTCTCGTCATGCTGCAGGTCCGAATCCATCACCGCGACATAAGGGGCGGAGCTGGCCAATATCCCCTCGACGCACGCGCTCGACAGTCCGCGCCGGCCGTAGCGGTGGACGATGCGCACGCGCGCGTCGCGCTGCGCCATTTGGCGCACCTTGTCGGAGGTGCCGTCGGGCGAATTGTCGTCGACGAAGATGATCTCCCAGCGGACGCCCGGCAGCGCCGCGGCGACGGCGTCGACGAGCAACGGGACGTTCGCCGCTTCGTTGAAGGTCGGGGTGACGATGCTGAGTTCGGCCGGCAGATAGTCTGTCAAAACTTGGTCCGTTCCTGGCGGGATGATCCGGTAAAACGCGCCCACATGCCGTGGCCGCATCTCCCTTAAGAGCGGGTTCCTTTGCGCGAAGCTGAACGCCACCGTTACGATCGGACGCGCGGGGGGCAGGCGGACCGATGCAGTCCCGCCCCAAAACGCGTGCAAACTAGACGCTTGCCGCCCTCAGGGCGAGCGATTACGGCCAAGGCATGCAAGCAGACGCGCACGCCACGCCCTACGCGATGATCCTGCTGAGCGTGGCGCTTTCCGCCGCCGCGCAGGTCGCCCTGAAAGCCGGGATGACATCCCCTGCCGTACGCCAGGCGCTCGCCAGCGGGATCAGCCCGGTTTCGCTGCTGCAGGTCGCGTTCAACCCGCTCGTACTGCTCGGCCTCGCCTGCTACGGCCTTAGCATGGTCGTCTGGCTGGGCGTGCTGTCCAGAATGCCGGTCAGCAGCGCCTATCCATTCGTGGCACTTGCCATCGTTCTAACATCGGTCCTCGGCAGGATCCTGTTCCATGACGCCTTCACGCTTCCCAAGATTGTCGGCACATTGCTGATCGTGTCGGGTGTCGTCGTGCTGGCCAAGGGCTGAGGTCCGCCTTGGGGGACATGGAGGATAAGGCCCGTGCCGATGCGGTGCCGCTGTGCGTCGATCTGGACGGCACGCTGATCCGCACCGACATGCTGCACGAGAATGTGCTGGGCCTGGCCAAGGTCTCGCCTGTCTCGCTCCTGTCGCTGGTCGGCTGGCTCGCGCGCGGCAAGGCACATCTGAAGCATCAGGTCGCGGAGCGGGTGACGGTCGATCCCGCCGGCCTGCCCTATAATGAGCAGGTGCTCGACCTGATCCGCGAGGCGCGTGCGGCGGGCCGGCCGGTCGTGCTCGCCACCGCAAGCCCGCTGAGCGTCGCCCAGGCGATCGCGGACCATCTGGGCCTGTTCGACGACGTCATCGCGACCGACCCGACCACCAACCTGGCCGCGGGCAACAAGGCGGAGGCGCTGGTCGCGCGCTACGGACGGCAGGGGTTCGACTATGCGGGCAACCACCGCCACGATTTGCCGATCTTCGCGGTGTCGCGGAACGCGCATCTGGTCTCGTCGAGCGGCGGCCTGCGCCGGTCGGCCCAGCGCCACAACGACAATGTCGCGCATATCGACGTGGCCGGCGGCGGGCTCAAATCCTGGATCAAGGCGCTGCGCCTGCATCAGTGGCTCAAGAATGCGCTGATCTTCGTGCCCCTGCTCGCCGCCAAGGCGGAAGGCGACCACGGCCTGCTGCTCGCCGCCTGCCTGGCCTTCCTGGCTTTCGGGCTGTTCGCATCGTCGGTCTATGTGCTGAACGACCTGCTCGACCTGCAGGCCGACCGCCAGCACCGCACCAAGCGCCGCCGCCCCTTCGCCAGCGGTGCGATTCCCGTGGCGCACGGCGTGGTCGCGGCACCGTTGCTGATGGCCGCCTCGGTGGGGCTGGCGATCGGCTTCCTGCCCGGCATCTTCCTGGAGGTGCTGCTGGTCTATGGCGCGATCACGACCGCCTACAGCTTCTACCTGAAGCGCCAGGTGGTGGTGGACGTGCTGCTGCTCGCCACGCTCTACACGATCCGCATCCTGGCGGGCGCCGCGGCGACGCACATCAAGCCGAGCTTCTGGCTGCTCGCCTTCTCCATGTTCATCTTCCTCTGCCTCGCCATGGCCAAGCGCTATTCGGAGCTGCGGCAGGCGATGGACAAGCAGGGCACGCTCGCCGGGCGCGGCTATATGCCGAGCGACCTGCCGGTGGTGCTGGCGATGGGATCGGGCAGCGGGCTGGTCGCGGTGCTGATCCTTGCGCTCTACACCCAGTCGGAGATCGTGCCCGCCCACTACCCTGCGCCCGAATGGCTGTGGATGGTGCCGCCGGTGATGCTCTATTGGGTCGTGCGGCTGTGGATGAAGGCCAATCGCGGCGAGGTGGATGACGATCCGGTCGTGTTCGCCGCGCGCGACTGGCAGAGCCTGGTGGTGGCCGCGATGATGGGGTGCCTGTTCGCCTTCGCCAGCATCGGCTGGCAGCCATGGTAGCGCTGCGCGAGCGGTTCGCCCGGCCGTTGCCGGTCGTGCTGATCGTCGCGCTCGCGCTGCGGCTGGTGTGGGCATTGTGCGTGCCGGTCGTGCCCCAGTCCGACGCGTCGATGTATGACAGCTTCGCGCGCGAGATACTGGCCGGGCACGGCTATGTGTTCCCCGGCGGGGAGCCGACCGCCTACTGGCCGGTCGGCGCCTCCGCGCTCTACGCGGTCGCCTATCGGCTGTTCGGGACGGGCGGCACAGGCGTCGCGGTGTTCAACGTGGCGATGGGCGTCGCGATGGCAGCCGCCGCCTACGGCCTCGCGCGGCGGGCCTATGGCGCGCGCGCCGGGCTGATCGCGGGGCTGATCGTCGCCTTCTGGCCGGCCTGGATCGCCTTTTCGACCGTGCCCAATAGCGAGCTGCCCTGCGCGCTGCTGCTGATGCTGGCCCTGCTGGTGCGGCGGATGGAGCGGCCGGGGCCGCTCCTGCGATCGATCCTGGCCGCGGCGTTGCTGGCGGGATCGGCCTATATGCGGCCGATCGTGATGCCGCTGTTCGTGGCGCTGCCGATCTTCGACTGGATCCGCCATCGCGACTGGAAGCGCGCGCTGGCCGACCTGATCGCGACCCTGGTGGTGGCAGTGGTGCTGATCGGGCCCTGGGCGATGCGCAACAAGGCTTTGCTGGGCCACCCCGTCCCCATCTCCGCCAATTTCGGCGCCAATCTGTGGATGGGCAACAATCCGGCGAGCAATGGCGGCTATATGGCGCTGCCCGACAGCGGCATCGCCAACGAGGTCGACCGTGACCGCCATTTCAAGGAGGAGGCGGTCGCCTTCATCAAGGCGCATCCCGGCCGCTATGTCGCGCTGACGGCGGCGCGGGTGCGGCTGTCGCTCGACCGGGAATCGGTCGGCATCGCGTGGAACAGCGGCGGCCTGCCGGAGGGGGCGCTGATGCCGCTCAAGCTGGTGTCGACGCTCTACTGGCTGGCGGCACTGGCGGTCGGGCTGATGGGCTTCATCCTGCTGATGCGGGCGAACTGGCTGAACCTGTTCGACCCCGTGGTGGTCGCGATCGGGCTGGTGCTGGCGATCGCGATCCTGGTGGTGGGGGGCGACCGCTATCACCTGCCCGCAGACCCCTTCATCGCGGTGGTGGCGGCCTATGCGCTGACGCGGTTCCTGCCGGGCAAGACGGCGGCGGATTGAGCCCAGCGGAGGGCGGACTTTAGGTCCGCCAGGGGTGGCGAAACCCGGGAGACTCAGAAACGAACTTGATGACTGGCATTTTGTTGCGTCGTTATGTACGTGAATTACGTTTCACGTGAAACATTTTTCCCGTATTTGTCGTGAAGGCGATTTTCGGTCGAACGCTATTTGCATACAATAATTGGATAGATTTGTCAAGGCAAAGTCCGTCACTGAACTCGTTTCTGGGCGCATCTCGCGGCTGGGGCGGAGGCCTCCTGGTGGATGCTGAAACAAGTTCAGCATGACGAAGCGGCGGGGAAGCCGGGTTGGATCCCCGCGTTGGGGAATGGCCCCTGCACGGCCTCTGCCGGCCCCCCTTCCCCGGCAAAAGCCGGGGAGAATCTGGGCCACGGCAGAGGCGATTCAGGGCGCTTTTTCAGAGACTCCCACAGGCCTCGCCGAAACGGTGGATAAATCGATAGTCAAGTCTAGACATTGTGCCGAATGAGCGTAGCCTCACCCTATATGTCGGGTTGTTCCGGTGATGTTCTCACCCGGCGCGGCGTGATATAAGGGGGCGGACAGGCAGCGTGGACATCAACCAATCCTTGCTCGTGATGGTGGTGCTGGCGATCGTCCTGGTCGTGGGCACGCTCGCCTCGCAGCGAACGCGGCTGGGGGAGCCTTTCTACCGGCGGCCGGCCGCGATCGTGCTGTTGGTGGTGGTGGCGCTGATCGGCGGGATGCTGTTTTACCTGAGCACGCGCCATGGCTGGTAAACGCCGCCGCGGACTCACCATCGGAGCCCAAAAGACCTATATGAAGGGGGCGATCGCGATCGCCCTCCCGCTGATCCTGGCAGGATGCGCGACGCAGATGGCGGGCGTGGTGAAGCCGCAGGCGCCGGGCTTCTGGCTTGGGCTGGTCCAGGGTTTCATCGCGCCGGTGACCTTCATCGTCTCGCTCTTCAGCCATGACGTGGCGGTCTATGCGGTGCCGAACAACGGCGCGTGGTACAATTTCGGCTTCGTGCTGGGCATTGGCGGCTTTGCCGGCGGCGCCAGCCAGACGCGGAGGTAGAGTGAGCAGCTTGCGCGAGACATGGCGGCAGATGCACACCATCCAATTCTGGGTGGTGGTGCTGGCTGTGTGCGCCTGGATCGCGCTGGGCGCGTGGCTGCACATGCTGATCCATTGGCCGGAAAGCTACGGCTTCCACTGTCATGGACGTGGCTGCCTCATGGTCGAGCTTTGGCATAGCCCGGCGTTGCTGCGGACCCACAGCCTTGCCGAATGCGGGATGTTCCTGTGGCTGTGGTCAATGCCTGCCTTTGTCGTGACGGTCCTCATCCTGGCGAAGCTACGCAAGCGCGGCGGTGGCGGCCGGGTGGGAGATAGCGAATGACCAGCGGCTGGATCATGCTGGGCCTCGGCACGTTGATCTGCCTTGGCCTGTTCGCCAACGGGATGCGCTTCGCGCGGCTGGGCCAGCCCTTGCCCGCGGACAATCCAAACGAGATCAAGCGCCGCATGATCGGCATGATCTTCATGATCAGCGCCCCGCTCTTCTGGCTGCTCTTTGCCGCAACCTGTTTCGGGCTGTTCGGGCCCGTCCGCAATATCCAGACAATCCAGCTTCACTAAGGAAGACGCGTCATGTCCCTTCTCCAGGCCTCCCGCTCCTACAAGCCCTTCGAATATCCGTGGGCGTTCGAATATTGGAAGCGCCAGCAGCAGCTCCACTGGCTGCCCGAGGAAGTGCCGCTGGGCGAGGATTGCCGCGACTGGGCGCAGAAGCTGTCGGATCACGAGCGCAACCTGCTGACGCAAATCTTCCGCTTCTTCACCCAGGCCGACGTCGAGGTGCAGGATTGCTACCACGAGAAATATGGCCGCGTGTTCAAGCCGACCGAGGTCAAGATGATGCTGACCGCGTTCAGCAACATGGAGACGGTCCACATCGCCGCCTACAGTCATCTGCTCGACACGATCGGCATGCCCGAGACCGAATATTCGGCCTTCCTCCAGTATAAGGAGATGAAGGACAAGCACGATTACCTGAGCACCTTCGGCGTCGATACCGACGAGGATATCGCCAAGACGCTCGCCATGTTCGGCGGCTTCACCGAGGGGCTTCAGCTCTTCGCCAGCTTCGCGATGCTGATGAACTTCCCGCGCTTCAACAAGATGAAGGGCATGGGCCAGATCGTGTCCTGGTCCGTCCGCGACGAGACGCTGCATTGCGAAGGCATCATCAAGCTGTTCCATGCCTTCTGCAAGGAACGCAACGTGATGACCGCCACCGTGCGCGACGACATCCTCGACATGTGCCAGAAGACGGTGCGGATCGAGGACGCGTTCATCGATCTGGTGTTCGAGATGGGGCCGGTCAACGGCATGACGCCCAAGGACATCAAGCGCTACGTCCGCTTCATCGCCGACTGGCGCCTGGGCCAGCTCGGCCTCAAGCCGATCTACATGATCGAGGAACACCCCCTACCCTGGCTCGCGCCGCTGCTGAACGGCGTCGAGCACGCCAACTTCTTCGAAACCCGCGCGACCGAATATTCGAAGGCGGCGACGCGCGGGGATTGGAGCGACGTGTGGGACAGCTTCGATCGCCGCAAGGCGGCCAAGGCGGCGGCCGATGTGGCGAACGAGGATGCCGGTTCCGGTGAGGACGGGCTGTTCGGGCATGCCGGGGTGGCGGCGGAGTAAAGTCGTCAGCCATCAAGAAGACGGCCGTGTTCGAGACGATGTGGCTTTGGGACCCGGACAAGGCCCGCGCCAATCTCTCCAAACATGGCTTATCCTTCGAACTTGCTCAGCTCGTTTTTCGCGATCCGCTTCAGCTCTCACTTGAGGATCCTTGTGATTACGAAGATCGATGGAGAACGGTAGGAAAGGTGGGCTCAGTGGTCCTGTTTGTGGTTCACACGATGCCGGAGTATGATGAGGCGCGAGGATGCGAGTTAGGAAGAATAATCAGCGCTCGAAAAGCCACCCGCTCTGAGCGGCAGGCATATGAAAATGGTTGAATCAAACCTTACAGAGGCGATGAGATCGGAACTCGCTCGGCTGGCACTCCTTCCAGATGAGGAAATTGACACCAGCGACGCGCCAGAGGTTGAGGATTGGTCTGACGCGCGGCGCGCGGCATTCTATGATGGAGAAATCTCTAAGCGCGACTATGATATACGCGCGATTGCCAATTGGGTCTTGAATAGACTCGGCAAGATCGGACACTCGGCCTCAAACCTTTCTCTCAACAAGATCCTTTATTTCGCAGTAGAGAGAGCTCTAGTAGAGCGCGCAGTTTTACTCACTCCTGCTCGTATTGAAGCTTGGGATCATGGTCCAGTTTTTAGAGAAGTTTACCAAGAATTTAGTCGAAACGACAACAAGACAATAACCCAGCGCATAGAGAAGTTTTCTATACGCGAGAGAAAGATGATTGAAGCATCGGAAGAATTTTTGCCAGAAGATATCGAACTTTTAGAATATGTTGTAAATCAGTACGGCCATCTTTCCGGCAGCAAGCTAAGAGAGATATCTCATACACCCAATGGTCCTTGGCATACTGTTTGGAACTACCGGGGAAAAACTAATCCCGGTATGGAAATATCAGCAACCACCATTTTGCGCCGGGCACCGCAGCGGCGGGACTTAGATGGATGATTTAGAACGCAGACTTGAAAGGCTGTTCAAGCCTCCCTCGGTTGTAAACTGGGTGAGGCATAATATGCGACGCCTTGACGACACCCAAAAGCGCTTGAGAACATTCGCGCTCAGGCCTCCCAGACACAGTTTGGGGGAGGTGTATAACATCTGCTCTAAGATGGCAGTAGGCGACGCCACCATGGACCAAGCACTCGATCTTGTAGAAGATATCAGTGCGCCTATCGTTCGAATGGCAGGCCGGGAAATCATTCCCACCTTTAAAGATTACATCAGTAGAAATAACCTAGACGTTGTGCGCGACATCAAGCGCTTTGAGCTACCTTACCCAATAGGACGAAGCCCAGACGGCAAAACGCTCACCATTCCGGTCCGCCCAACGTTTATCTGCATAGAGAACGAAAGACTTAAGCCGTACTTTTTAATTGGATGGTCTACACTCGCCTATACGGGATACCAAAAAGAACTTCTTTCGACCATAATTTGCCGCTCACTCCTAACTCACCAAAATTTCATTGGATCTGACGCGCAAATTGTTTGCTTCCCAAGGATTAAGCACACCAAAACAAGAGACATACGCGAATGGCGGGCCACATTATATGGCACACTGTCTGAAGACGACCTTTTAACTCAGTTTGAGCGCTACGGAGCCGCGCTAAATTTGGTAGCGCGCGAACTGCGCGGGCAATGAGGTTCCCGGCGAGAAATGACAGGGATAGCTCTGAATTATCAGGGATTAGTGTCCCGTGTCTCCACCTCCATAAAAATGATCTTCGACTAATTTGACCCAATGTGGGGCGATTCCCTTGCCTCATCCTAGGAACCGATAAAACCTTCCCGCCTGCTTTGGGGGAGGTATTCATGATTCGCAGGCGCAGCACCCTGTTACTTGCTTGTTCGTTGGCGATGACATCTATGGCCGCAAAGGCCGACGATGCCAGTTCAGGCACGTCTTCAGGCGGATCTACTCCGACGCTCGCGGACAAAGCCAAGACCATGCAGGCGCTTATGCCCGCATCAGGCCTCACCAATTCGGCGACGCCCGGCACCGACGCGGGAAAGGCCGAAGCCGCCTACCTTTCGGCAAAGCTGATCAAAAATCTGGCGGCGAAAATTGCCCAGGACACGCAGGGCAAGATCAAATGCGATCCGGTCAGTGCCGCCTCAGACTCCGATCCCGACTCTCCTAAATCACTCGCGGACGCTCTCGGCCAATTGGCGGTCAGTGCCGACGGGACGCAAGTCCAACAGCCGGAGGGAAGGTCTATCACACCCACGGTCGTTGTAATCGCGGGGACGACAGCGCCCGACCTTAGCGATTGGACAGCCTTCGATCAGAGGCTGGAACTGGTCAGCCGAAATCTGGCGGCGGCGGATTATCAGTTTCAGCATCCGAAGGCCCAGGGCGATGGCACGATCAAGTTCGCCGCCTTTCCGCTGATCATGTCCGTTCTTCCATCAATCCTTTCTTATCTGAACTCCGCGGATGCCGCCCAGGGTATCAGCATCACCTATGAAGACGGGATGCTGAGCTCTGCCGTGGCGGGCAGGATCGCCTCGACCAATACATGCGAGGTCGTGGTAGCGGGTCAGACTTTCAATCGGCTCTCCGCCAGACATCTGAACAATGCGCTTTCCGCCCTGACCAAGGAGTATCAGCAGGTCGTTACAGACATAGGCAGCCTGAAGAAGAACAAGCCGCGCCTGGCCTCCGATGAAGGAAAGAGCACGCTAGCCGCGCTCAACCTGTCGAAGGCGCAATATGAGAGCCTCTATGCGGACACGTTCGGCAGCGTGGCCAAGGACGGCAAGTTCGTCCCGGCGACGATCCCGATGGGCAATGTGCTCAAGGAGTATACCGTCGCTGAAGCGCTGCGGCACGGCTATGCGCTGTTCGTCCACATCGACAGCGAAAACGGCGGCCTGTTCACGCGGAAGAATATCGGCACATTCTTTATGGCCAACCCGTTCTGGGTGTCGGCCAGCGCGATCGCATCCTTCTCCCTTGTCGATGGCCAGACTGAGCGCGTCCTCGCCGGCGATACGCTGAATGCGATCACGCCATATAAGCCGATCCCGGCGGTTCGTGCGGACGAACATGCGGATTCCACCGGGTGAGGAGGTCATTAAGGCCCCGAATGGACCGTCCACCCTACACGATGGCTGTATGCCATCTTGGTTTTTGGGGGGGGCCGCCCGTCGCTAGATTGCGCTCCCACGTTATATGGTCACCCCGAGCTAATTCGGGGACTATACTCACTTTCTGCATGGCCCGCGCCGGCGTAACGGCGAAGCCAAAGGCCCGCCCCCAAATTAGTATAGTGTCCCCGAATTAAGGTCCGCGAATTGCGCCAGCGCCGTCGAGGGCGCGCGGTTGCTAGTTTGACCTGGACTGCGACGGCTGGGCAGTCGCCTGCGCCACCAGCTGCCTGAAGTTCTGAGCGGTGATGCTCAGCATCAGGCCATCGTCATCCTTGCCGAACGCGCTCAGCGGCACGCCGACCTTGTTCTGGCCGGTGTCGACCACGATCGAGTCCGGATCGGCGACCTGGTTGGCGGCAAGCGTCCCGACCACGCCGATCGAAGCGCCCTTGACGTCGCGAACCGGTGCGCCGGCCTTGATATCGGCCGCGGTCGCCGGAACAGCGGCACTGCGCATCAACGACGCCTTCCGGTCCGCCCGGTCCATGTTGGTCACCTGGACGCCCCGACCGGCAAGGATGTTGTAATCATTGTCGAATTGGCGGCGGCTGGCAGCCAAGTCCTGGACTCTGGGCGATCCGGCCCCCGCCGGCATCAATGCCACCGGCTCAGCCTGCGCATTTGCCGCGCTTGCACCCGCGAAAGCCGCGCTTACGGCGATCGGAAACAGGATCATCAGTCGCATAATCCGAACTCCCGCATAGTGAAAACCGATAAAGATCAACTCATGCGCGAAAGGAAGTATATGCTATATCAATCACATAATTCTGATTTTTAAACTCGTCTTAACTCTCATTATTGCGTAGACGGTTTTACCCCTCTGGTTGGCTGAAAGAATGCTCCGTGCCATGACCTGATGGTATCCGCATTCTACTCGAAATGAACATTCGCGACCAGTGGAAAATCAAAGAGGATCTTCTAACGGGAAGCACTGGCAATTTCCGGCGCTCTGCACGAATTCCCCGCCCATCCTTACCCTGCGCGCGCATGGCCCGCCGTGGAGAAGTTCCGATGCCGGAAAATAGTATAGCGTCCCCGAATTACGTAGTGTCCCCGAATTACGCCCTGGGCATTAAGCCCGCCGGCGGGCAGCAGGGCCCCTTTCCGCCCACGCATTGCGGAACCTCGCCCGACACCGTAACCACATGATGGGAGCCGGTGTCGGCAGGGGGAACCTCAGCGTGACTGAGCAGCGTGACGAGAAGCGGCGTCCGGATGCCGCCGCCGAAGCTGCGGGTCCGGAGGCTGCCATTGTTCCGGATGCGCAGGACGAAGCGGGGGCGGACATGGAAATTCACAAGCCCAAGGCGGCGCATAGCTGGCGCGAGTTCCTGATCGAGATCGGAACGATCGTGACCGGCATCCTGATCGCGCTCGGCCTGGAGCAATCGATCGAGGCTTTCCATGAGCGCCACCTCGCGCACGAGGCCAAGGACGCGATCGATGCCGAAATGCGCGGCGACCTCGACCTCATCGCCTCCCGCCTGTCCCGCCAGGTCTGTATCGAACGACGCCTGGATCAGGTCACCGGCATGCTGGCCGACTGGAAGAGCGGCAAAACACCGCCGGAGGGGCTGGCGCTCGGCGATCCCGGCGATGCGCCGCTGATCGATCAACGCTGGCAAGCCAATCTCAACAGTGGCCGGTTCAGCCGCCAGGCCGCACAAGATCAGGCGCGGCAGGCGGATTTCTACACGAGGCTGCGGATCCTCAACGACGTGCTGCAACGCGAACATTACGCCTGGTCGCAATTGCGGACCCTGGAATTGGGGCCCCGCCTGCTCTCCGACGACATGCGCCCCCGGCTCACGGAGGCGCTGCAAAGCGCCCGAACCGACGCGCACGATTTCGCGCAGATAGCCAGGCTGCAGGCCCGGATCTCCAACCGGCCGATCAGCACATCGAGCATAAAAAGCGATGCCGCCGGTCTAGGCGACATATGCGGTCCGATGGTGAAGGGGTAATTCGGGGGCACAAGGCTAGCTGCTCCGGCGCGCAGGGGCGCTGCCTTCCGTTCATGGCGGTCGCGTTCCGCTGGCGCCTCCCCTATGGCGGCGCAAAGGAGCCGACATGGCCGAGCCATCGATCAAGGAATTGCAGGGCGAGCGTAACCGGCTGTGGGCGGAGGTGCGGCTGAAGGGGCTGGCGGCGGGCACGCCGCAGCGCGACCGGATCGCGGAGCTGGATGCGCTGATCCGCGAGCGCAAGGCGGCCACCGCGATCCCGAGCAAGCGCAAGAAGAAGCCGCAGGCGGACGGCGCCGCATAAGGCCGCGCCTTCGAACGGCGCCTAGCTCATCCACCAGTCCCGCGTCGCGTGGCACGTGTCCAGCGCGCGCCGATAGCCGTCGCGAGCACGCAGCCGGGCGAGATAGGCCTGTTCCACCTCCCCGAGCGGATAGCCGATATTCTTGCGCGCCATTTCCAGCGCATAGCCGACCGAAATATCCGCCGCGGTGAAGGCTTCGCCCGCCAGCCAGGGGGCCCGTTCCAATTGCCGCGTCACCAGGGTCAGGCGCGTTTTGAAAACATCGAGCGCCTGGCGCGCGCTCCAATTGTCGCGTTCGGCTTCCGGCGCGATGTTACGGGCGCCGGAGACGAAATAGACCGAGGCGGCGAGCCCCGCTTCGCCCAGGTGGAGGAATTGCTGGTAGAGCGGAAAGGCGGGATCCTGCGGTGCGGGCGCGAGCAGGCCCGGGCCGTAGCGCGCCAACAGATATTCGAGGATCGCGATACTCTCGACCATCGTCACGTCGCCATCCACGAGCGCCGGGATGAAGCCGGCCGGATTGATGCTCAGGAACTCCGGATCGTCCTTCAGATCCTTCAACAGATCCACGTCGCGCAGGGCGTAGGGCAGGCCCATTTCCTCGAGCAGCCAGACGACACGGAAGCCCCTGCCCTCTCCATAGACTGTGATCATCGCGGGCTCCGTGGGTGGCTCACCGTAAGATTGGCATCAAGCAGCATCATGGCCTGGGGAACAAGCCCGCCCTGGGCCGGCCGGCGGCCGGGCGTGACGGATTGCTTGTCCGGCCGCATTTGTGTATTATGTATATAATACAGTGGAGAGGTCCATGTTCGCACTCGCGCTCGCCGCCGCCGTCCAGGTTCCGCAAACCGGCCCTGCCCTCACCCGGGCGATCGCGGCGCGCGACGCGGCGCTGTTCGAGACGTTCTTCGGCGAATGCGATCCGGCGAAGATGGCGGGGTTCCTGACGCCCGACCTGGAATTCTACCATGACAAGAGCGGGGTGACGGCGCGGTCGGCGAAGGACTTTGTCGATCTGTACCGCAAGCAGTGCGCCGCCAGGCAGGCGCCGGGCGCCTGGCACAGCCGGCGCGAGCTGGTGGCGGCGAGCCTGAATGTCGAGGCGATCCCGGGCTATGGCGCGGTCGAGGAAGGCGATCACCTGTTCTACGAGCGGCAGGGCGACGGGGCGGAGCATCTAGCCGGCAAGGCTCATTTCGTGCAGCTGTGGCAGTTGGGCGAGGATAATGTGTGGCGGCTCGCGCGGGTGCTGAGCTTCAGCCACGCGCCGGCGGCGAAGCCGTGACGAGCCTCCATGGCGGCTAGCCCGAGGTTAGGCGCCTCCCCCTCCCCACGAAATCGTGCGGAGAGTTTCGGACGGCTGGCGCCGGTTCGGCGCGGGTGGCAGAAGGCCGCCGTTCAATCCGGGAGGGCATCAGGTGGCGGTCAATCTCTACACGTTCGTCGGGCTTTACGATCGCGCGCTGGCGGTGGCCCGGCACCTGCTCGACAAGGGGCTGGAGCATGCGGCCGCGCAGGGCGTGAGCGAGCGCGAGATGCTGAACTGGCGGCTGATCGACGATATGCTGCCGGTCGGCTTTCAGCTGATGGTGGTGGTGAGCTTTTCCTGCCAGTGGACGGCGCGCGTGGCGGGCCTGCCGGTGCCGGAGCGGATCAGCGCGGAGCTGGATGCGGAGGGGTTCCGAAAAGCGATCGCCGAGGCGCGGGCCTATCTGGCGGCTCTGACGCCGGAGCAGTTCGACGGGCGCGACGACGTGCCGCTGACCGTTCAGATCACCGAGGGGCTGGAGCCGACCATGCCCGCCGGCCAGTGGCTGTCGGGCTTCGCGACGACCAACATCCAGTTCCACCTTTCGACGCTCTACGGCATCCTGCGCGCGCATGGCGTGCCGATCGGCAAGGCAGACCTGTTCGCAGGCGGGTTGTAGGGAGGCGTCCCCCTCGCCGTCATTCCCTTGTCGAGGACGCCGCCTCCAGCGCGGCCTTCATGATACCGAGCGCTTCGGCCATGAGCGGCGAGAAGCGGGTCGCGAGTTCGGCGGGCAGCACGTCCGCCGTCCAGATGACGCGGGTGCCGTCGCCCGCCGCGACGATATCGAGCGCGCCATTATGGTGCTCGACGCCCTGGATGCTCCACACCAGCCGGCGCAGATCGTCGTCCACCGCGATGATCTTCTCATCCAGCACCGCGCCGCTGGCGAAGGTCACGCGGCGGGTCGGGACGGCGGCGTCAGGCAGCATCTGGGTCGCGGTGACGAAGCCGGGCACGAGGCGGGTGTGGAGCGCCGATACGTCACGCGCCGCATCCCACACGTCCGCGACGGGCACGGCGATATGGATTTCATGACGGATCGTGGCCACGGCCTTCCTCCTCGGGCGGAAACGCCCGGCTAGCCCGACAGCTTTCCGGCTTCTCGAAAAAATGTGACCCGCGGTGATGCCATCCCCCTGTGCGGGAATGGCGGAGGGATCGCCTCCCTATTTCCGCTCGAACACCAGATGTTTGGCGAAGAAGGGGAAGGTGACCTTTTCCAGCCGTTCGGGGAAGCGGTTGCCGTGGTCGCCCTCGAACAGCTCGAAATCGTGCGCGATGTGGAAGCGCTGGAGTTCGGCGTGCATCGCCTCGTCGTCGTCGCGCACGAAATCCTTATCGCCGGTGTCGAGCCCGATCGCGGTCATGGATTTGAGCGCGAGCACATATTGCGGCAGCATCGCGATCGGCGCGTTGGCGGCCCATTTGGCGACGACCAGATCATCGACCTTGCCGTCCTTGGTGGCGAGATCGACGAAGAAAGGCGGCTTGTTGGGATCGGGCGACCAGGCGGCGGCGACCGCATAATTTGTGCGGATGCCGAAATCGCCTTTCTCCACCTGCTCGGGCGTGGCGCCTTCATATTTGCGCCCTTCCTCGCCGGTGATGCCGCGCGGGCGCAGGCAGCAGGGGTCCATCGCGTAGAGCGCGGAATAGATTTCGGGATGCTTCATGCCGAGGCGGAGCGTGCCGTAGCCGCCCATCGAATGGCCGGCGAGGCCGCGGCTCTCGCGCTTCGCGATCGTGCGGTAATGGCTGTCGACATAAGCGACGAGGTCGTGGACGGTGAAGGTCTCGAAATTGCCGACCGTGACCGAATCCGAATACATGCTGCCGCTCTGCTTGGTGAAGCTGTCGGGCACGACGACGATCCATTCGCGCCCCGTCGCCTTCATCGCGGCCTCGTAGCGCTGCTCCATCGGGCCCCAGCCCATGATCCCTTCCGCCTTGGTCTGGTAGCCGTGGAGGAAATAGACGACCGGGTAGCGGCGCGCTTTGGCCTTGTCGTAGCTGGGCGGGAGCAGGACGAAGACGGTGCGGTCCGCGCTGTTGCCTTCCAGATTGCCTTCGAGCGAGGCGCCGTGGACAGAAAGCTTCTCGACCCGCGCCAGCGCGGGTGCCGCGCCGAGCAGCGCAATCGCGGCGCACAGGGCCGCCATCCGTCCGAAAAGCCTCACTGCCTATCCTCCCTCATGGCCCGCTCGCCTCGGCGGGTCCGGCAGCATGGAGGCGGATCGGCGGCGCGGCAATATCGATTTGAACGCGGCGGGCGGCGAGAGATTCGCGGCGGACCGCAAATAAGGCAGCAACTTCAAATCCATGTTAGGTATTTTGCGGGGAACGCGGGGGGCGGCTGATCCGTTTGCGCCATCATGGCAGCTTCGCGTTCGCTGGACGATCTTCACTATTATCGGGAACGTGCGGCGCATTGCCGCGCGGCGGCCGAGGAGGCGACCGACCCCAGCGCGCGGGTCGCGCACCTTCAGCTCGCCAAATTCTACGAGACGCGGATGGCGCGCGCGCTGGAAAGCGCCGCGAGCGACACGGACACCCGGCCCGTCGGCCTGCGCTGAGCGGGGGCGAACGGCCCCCGGCCGGGAAGGCCGCATCACGCAAGTTCGATTAGGCGCGTCGCCAAAACAGGCGTATATTTATCCACAGCGGGGCCGACTCGTGCGTGCAGATCGCGATCGACCGTGCGTGTAAAGCTGCCACTTGTAGAGCGAATGGAGGCGTGACGATGCGCGCCGATAACGACGACGAAATCTATTATCGCGAACGCGAGCGGCACTGCCGCGAAATGGCCCTGAAAGCGGGCGATCCGGCCGTGCAGCAAATCCATCACCAGTTTGCCGAAGCTTATGCCCGCCGTCTCCGATCGGAGGCCGGTGGACCTTTGTCCCGCCAGGCCTGAAGCCCGCTGAGGACGCGCGGCGCGGACGGCCGCGTCAGCGCTGATATTTCCAGTTACGCTGTTTGCCCTCGGCGATCCATTCGATGCCCTGCGCCACACGCGACGCGCGCGTTTCGGCCCGCTTGGCCTCGGCGATCCATTCCGAATATTCGCGCCGGTGGCTGGGCGCGAAGGCGCCCCACGCCGCCTGCGCGGCGGGCGAGGCGGCGAGCGCGGCGGCCAACTCTTCGGGCACCGGCGGCTCGGGGCGCGGGGCCGGGCGCGGTTTGGGTGGCGCGGCGTCGCGCGCATTAGCGGTTTCCTGGATAATACGGATCAATTCCGCATCGTCGGGCAGGTCGGCGAGGCTGGTCAGCCGGCCGAACTGGCCCATGCCCTCTTCCTCGCGCCCGGTCGCCCCCCCCATCTTCCACAAGGTGAGCGAGGCATGCGCCTTGAACGCGCCGAACACGGCGAGGATTCGGCCCTCGTGCAGGAAGGACGGGCGGCCCCATTTGATCGCCTCTTCCACCTGCGGAAGCGCGCGATGGATCACCGCGCGCAGGTGCGACAATATCGGCTGTGCAAAGGGCTGGGCCTTGGCGATGAAGGCGTCGATCCGGGGATCGGCCGCGCTCATAACGTTATATCGGGGCCCTTGAAATTGTCGGCATAGGCCTGGAGCTTCAGGTTGCGCTCCACTTCCCCGACGCTGACATGGTAGGTCAGGCCGTTGGCCTCGGCATAGGCCTTGGCCGCGTCCAGCGTGGGGAAAGCCAGCCGCACCTGCTCTCGCGTGTCGCCCGAGCCCGCCCAGCCGGTCAGCGGATCGGGCCGCTTGGCCTCCGCCGGCTCATATTCGAGGATCCACTTGCCCTCGAGCGCGCGGCCCGATTGCATGCTGCTCTTGATACGCTGACGGATGCGGGCGTGGGACATGCTCGTTCCGATACAACGGCGCGATTTTGAATCAAGAGGAGTCCGTCGTGCCGACCCAAGCCGACATCCGGGCCTCGCGGTTATATCAGGCAGAGCAGCCGGGAGTTTCACCGCAACTTTCGCCGGGGGTGACGGACCTCACCCGATGATATGCGGCACGAAGCGGGCGGTGTTGCCGGTAATCAACCCATCCTCCCGGATACCCATTCCGGCGGGCGCGCCGTCGACCACCCAGCTGCCCAGCACCGGATAGCAGCCAGGCGCGGTCTCGGGCAGATCGTACAGCGCCTGGTAGATCGTCCGGCTATCCTCATAGGCACCGGAGCTGGCCGCGATCATCTTCGCGTCGCGCTGGATCACCACGTTCGCCCCCTCGCGCGCCAAGGCCGGCTTGGCGACCACGTCGCCTCCCATCGGGCTGTAGCTTGCGGGAAGCAGGTTGGGATGGTCGGGGAACATCGACCAGAGCACGGGCAGGATCGCCTTGTTGCTCCAGATCATCTTCCAGATCGGCTCCATCCAGATCGTGCTGTCGAGGCTCTCGATCAGGTTGCGGCCGAACTGCTCGTTGGCGAGCCATTCCCAGGGGTAGAGCTTGAAGATCGCCGTCATGGCGCGCTCGTCCAGATCGACGAACCGGCCCTGTCCGCGGTCCCAGCCGATATCGTCGATCGCTATCGCCTTGGTGGCGAGGCCCGCTTCCTCGGCCGTGTCGCGCAGATAGGCGACGGTCACCATGTCCTCACCGACCGCATCGGCGACATGCGTGAAATGGACCAGCCGGTCGGGGATGAGCGTGCGCAGGTCCGCCCATTTGCCGACCAGCCTTTCGTGCAAACTGTTGAACTGGTCGCTGTGGCGGAACAGCTCCTGCTTCCAGTCCCACTGGATCACCGCGGCTTCGAGCAGGCTGGTCGGCGTGTCGCAATTGAACTCGAACAACTTGGGCGCGCCCGTGCCGTCATAGCCGAGATCGAACCGCCCGAAATTGAGCGCGGGGGGCTCGTCGCTCCACGCCTGGCGGATCGCGTCGTGGCAATAGTCCGGGATGCCGAACACGCCGAGCGCCTTCCTGTCGTCGACCACCGCCTGGCCGGCTTCCAGAAACAGGCGGTAAAGTTCGGCAGTGGCGCCTTCGATCAGGTCGATCTCGACCCGGTCGAAACGGTAAAAAGTGCTCTCCGCCCAATAGGGCTTGTCGCCGCCCGCATCATTGCCGGTATGCCAGATGAGCCCGCGCGCCTCGACCTTGGCCTGCCAGTCGGGCCGGGGATCGCACGTCTCGCGAATCATTCCCCGAAGCCGCCGAACGAACGGGCCGAAGACCCGAACCCGCCGCGCGCGACCGCGGCGCTGCGCGTCATCGCGGTGCTGACCGGCGCGTGGAAATAGGTCGCGCCCGCGGTTCGCGTGAACGAGCCGCCCGAGACGCGCTCACCATAATAAGGCACGGCGCTGTTGCGGCCGAGATAATACCAGAGGAAGGCGTGTCCGACCCCGCTGCCCACGGGATGGTAATTCTGGCAGTCCGCATCGGGCACGCGATTGCCGCTTTGATCGACGCAGATTTGCGTATCCTGCTGAGCGATCCATTGGTTCGGATGATCGTCACACGCCGCCAGCGTCACCGCCGATGCCGCGACCAGCGTCAAATTGAGATGGATCGTCTTCATAATGCCCCCAGGGAATCGGGGCACAGCATAAGGCCTTGAACTTGCTCCGTCATGCCGGACCTGGCGTACCGCCGCGTCGATGCGGCTCAGCCGCCGGGCTGGAGCGCCGGTTCGGCCGCGGGCCGGGCCGTCAGGGGGCGCCGCCACGCCAGCCATAGCGGCACCAGGCCGATCAGCACGCCCGTGAGGGTTAGCAGCAAGGGCGGCACGCCGATCAGGCGGAAGCAGATGGATTGCCAGCCGGCCGTCGTCCCCAGGGCCTCGACCGCCGCGCTCTGCACGACGATCGTCAGCGCGACGAAGCCGAACGGGACGCGGCTGCGCCGATAAAGCAGCGCCAGGATCAAAGCGAGCAGCAGCGAGGTCCCTTCGGCCGACAGGAAGACCATGTTGAACGAAAAGCTGTCCGGGAAGACCGGGAGCCGCGTGACGATCGGCGGGAGCACGAGCAGAACCGTGCCGATCATCGCCGCGCCATGGACCCACACGCGCCGGCGCTGCGCGGTCGCCAGCGTCACGAGGGTAAGGAAGGCCACAATCGCGAGCGCGTCGTCGAGCGCGAGACGGACGCCATAATGAGCATGGAACGGATCGGACCGCGCCGCCGCCAGCGCCGCCATCCCCTGCATCGCGAGCAAGCCACCCGCGACGAACGCCGGCACCAGCCCGAACATGGCAAGGCCGGTCGTCCGGTGCAGCTTCAGACGACGCGTCGCCGCCGACCAGGCCTGCAATTCCACCAGCAGCAGCCAGCCGATCGCGGACAGGCCGTGCGCGTGCAGCGCGAACGGCACCGTGCCCGCGTGGCCGAAATAGCCCGGCCAGAACGCCACGCCGATCATCGGGACCAGCAGCAGCAACCAGAGATAGGCGGCACGAAACGGCATTGGCGAGCTCCCCTTCGCCTTTTCAGGCGAGGCTATGCAGGCCGGCGGGCAAGGTCCAGCAGGATTTCATCGTCTGGTGCGCGCGCTCCCGGCCAGTCAGGAGCGCGCCGTGGCTTTCTTGGTGCGCAGCGTCGGATCGGCCTGCGTCGGATCGTCGGGCCAGGGGTGGCGGGGGTAGCGCCCGCGCATCTCCTTCGCGACCGCGGCCCAGCTTCCCTTCCAGAAGCCGGGCAGGTCGCGCGTGGTCTGGATCGGGCGTCCGGCAGGCGAGGTCAGACGCAATATCAGGGGCGTGTGGCCGATCATCGGATGCTCGGCGAGGCCGAACAGCGCCTGCACGCGCAGCTCGACCGCGGGGCCGCCCTCGGCGCCATAATCGATCGGGTGGGAGGTGCCGAGCGGCGAGGTAAAATGCGACGGCGCCTGACGGTCGATCGCCGATTTCCCCTCCCAGCCAATCAGATTCTCCAGCGCCTGGAACAAGGATCCGCCCGAAATGTCCGAGAGCCGACGTTTGCCCTCGACCAAAGCGGGCAACCATTCGTCGAGCCGCGCGATCAGGGCCTCGTCCGAGAGGTCCGCGCCGCCGACGAAATGCGCGCGCTGACGCAACGCCACGGCCGCATCCGACCAGGGCAGCAGCGCCAATCCGTGCGTCCGCACGCCCTCGACCAGGGCCGCCGCGACCTCGGCCGGATCGGCATTGCTGTCCGGGCCCGAGCTCAGCCGGATCGCGCCCAGCCGCCGCTCGCGCACGGCCTGCACGCCGCCCGTGGCGGGATCGAAGGTCGCGGTACGTTTTACCGCGATCCGGTCACCGAACAGCGCCTCGACCTGGGCCAGCGAAAGCGCCGCCGCGGAGAGGATGCGCGCACCCGCCGCCGAACCCTGCGTCTCTGCCACGGCAAGCCATTCCTCGCGCGCCAGCGACGAGGCCGGATCGAGCCGGAAGCCGCGCCCGCCGGCGGCGATCCAGTCCGCGCCATCGGCGCCGCGCCGCTTCGACACGCGATCCGGAAAGGCGAGCGCGACGCAGGCGCCGACCGTCCCTTCCCCATTCCCGCCACCCGCGAGCTTCGCCCAGCGTTGGGCCAGGCCCCTGCCCGCCTCGGCGCGGCGCCCGCTTTCGCCGCGCCAGCGCCTGCGCCGCGTCTCCAGATCGGGGTCGTTGCCCCCCAGCCCCTGTTCGGACAGCAGGACCGCGACCTCGGCCGCCGTCCGGCCCCAGCCATGGTCCCCGGCCGCGACCAGCATATGGCCGAGGCGCGGGCTGACGGGCAGGCGCGCTACTTTCTGGCCGTGCGGCGTCGGGCGCCCGTCGGCATCGATCAGCCCGAAACTTTGCAGCCGCCGCCGGGCCTCCGATACCGCCGGTCCGCTCGGCGGATCGATCCAGCGCAGGGTCGCGGGGTCGCTCACCCCCCAGATGGCGCAAGCCAACACCAGTCCCGACAGATCGGCTTCGGCGATCTCGGGCGGATCATAGGGCGCCAAGCCCGCGGTCGCGGCTTCCTCCCACAGACGATAGACCACGCCCGGCCCCTGGCGTCCCGAGCGGCCCGCGCGCTGCGTTGCCGCCGCCTGGCTGACGCGCTCGGTCGACAGACGCGTCACACCCGCGGCGCGATCGTAACGCGGTCGCCGCGCGAGGCCGGAATCGACCACGGTCGACACGCCGTCGAGCGTAAGGCTGGTCTCGGCGATCGCGGTCGCCAGCACCAATTTGCGCTTGCCCGGCAGCTCGGCGCGGATCGCGATGCGCTGCGCGCCCGGATCGATCTGGCGGTGGAGGCGATGCAGGTTGATCTCGGGCGCAAGTCCGGTGAGGCGTTCGGCGGTACGCTCGATCTCGGCGACGCCGGGCAGGAAGGCGAGCACGCCGCCGTCGGTCTCTGCGAGAGCGCGGCGGATTGCGGGCGCCATATCATCCTCGATCCGCTGCTCGCGCCGGCCGAGATAGATATGGTCGATCGGGAAGCTGCGGCCTTCGCTCTCGATCACGGGCGCACCGCCCAAGAGCCGCGAGAAGCGCTCGCCCTCCAGCGTCGCCGACATGGCGACCAGCCTGAGCTCGGGCCGCAAACCGGCCTGCACGTCGAGCGCGAGCGCGAGGCCGAAATCGCCGTCCAGGCTGCGCTCATGCACCTCGTCGAACAGGACCGCGCTGATGCCCGCCAGTTCGGGATCGGCCTGGGCCATCGCGACGAAAATGCCCTGCGTCACCACGAGCAGCCGCGTCGCCGCCGACTGCCGGCTGTCGAGCCGGGTGGCGTAGCCGACGCGTTGCCCGACCGGCTCGCCCGCGAGTTCGGCGATCCGCTCCGCCGCCGCGCGCGCGGCGACCCGGCGCGGCGACAGCAAAAGCACGCGGCCGGTGCACCAACCCCGGTCGAGCAAAGCGGGCGCGACTGCTGTCGTCTTGCCCGCGCCGGGGGGCGCGACCAGCACCGCGCTCGAACTTGCATCGAGCGCGGCCAGCAATTGGGGCAATACGGCATGGATCGGCAGGTCGGTCACACAGATGCGCTTAGCCCAGCCCGTCGTTCCAGCGAAAGCTGGCATCGACCTCTTTCCCGCGGCATCGCGCCGGTCAGTCAGGGGATGGAGCGCAGCTTTCGCTGGGGTGACGAAACCCTGAGGCGGGTCTCTTCAATCCATCGAAATGATCCGCCATAGGTCGGCCATGGCCAAGCTCTATTTCTATTATTCCTCGATGAACGCGGGCAAATCGACCACGTTGCTCCAGGCCGACTTCAACTATCGCGAGCGCGGCATGGCGACGATGCTGTGGACCGCCGCGATCGACGACCGCTTCCGCGCTGGCACGATCACCTCGCGCATCGGGCTCGAACGCGAGGCCAATCTGTTCGACCGCGAAACCGACCTCGAAGCCGCCATCCTGGAAGACCATCGCCGTACACCGCTCAGTTGCGTGCTGGTCGACGAGGCCCAATTCCTCACCCGCGCGCAGGTGTTCGCGCTCGCCAGGGTCTGCGACACGCACAACATCCCAGTCATCGCCTATGGATTGCGGACCGATTTCCAGGCGGAGTTGTTCGAGGGTAGCCAATATCTGCTCGCGCTCGCGGACAGCCTCAACGAGATCAAGGCGGTGTGCGGCTGCGGGCGCAAATCGACCATGAACCTGCGGGTAGACGCCAGCGGCCGCGTCGCGCGCGAAGGCGAGCAGACCGAGATCGGCGGCAACGACCGCTATGTCGCGATGTGCCGTCGCCACTTCATGGTGGCGCTTCGTGACGGGATGCTTCCCGACTATCGCTGATCGCTCTAACGTCTCCGAAACTCTCGGAGTCTGCATCCCCCATGCTCACCACCCGCCGCGAACTTCTTGCCGGTGCCGGCGCGCTCGGCGTCGCCGCCGCGATGCCCGCTTTGGCCGAGCCCACCCCGGGCGACCGCCAGGCGACTTTGCTCCTCGATACGCTCACCAACGAGTTGCTCAATGAATGGCCTGAAACCGCGGCGGGGCTGGGCATCGACAAGGGGCCGCGCGCAGCGCTGCGTGGCCGCTTCGGCGACCGCAGCCACGAGGCGGACAGGAGGCGCGCGGCCAATTGCGCCGCGCGCCTGGCCGAGCTGCGCAAGTTCGACCGGCGCGGCCTTTCGCCCGCGACCGCGCTCGACCTCGATGTCTGCCAGAGCGCCTATGAACTGGCGGACGCCGGCTGGAAAACGATGCCGGTCGGCGACAACGCGATCTTCAACAGCAACAATAGCTATCGCAGCACGCCTTATGTGGTGTCGCAGAATACCGGTGCCTATGTCGAACTGCCCGACACGCTGGAAAACCATCATGACGTCGCGACCGAGGAGGATGCCGACGCCTACCTGTCCCGGATCGAAGGCTATGCGCTCGCGCTCAACGGCGAGACCGGGCGTCTGATCGTCGATCAGGCGCAGGGCGCGATCCTGCCCGGCTTCCTGATCGACATTGCGACCAAGCAGCTTGCGGGGATGCGCGACCAGCCGGTCAGGCAATGGAGTATCGTCGAGAGCTTCGCAGCCAAATGCGCCAAGGCCGGGCTGCCGGCATCCTGGGCGGAGAAAGCCGAAAGGGCCTGCGAAGGCCTGGTCGTCCCCGCGCTCAACCGGCAGATCGACGCGTTCGGGCTCGGCCGCCCCAAGGCGAGCGACGTGCCCGGCGTGTGGGCACGGCCCGACGGCGATGCTTATTATGCCTGGCTGATCAAGGCGGGCACCACGACCAACATCACGCCCGACGAGCTGCACAAGCTGGGCATCGAACAAAATCGCGCGCTCAATGCGGAGATCGACGCGCTGCTAAGGAAGCAGGGCATCACGCAGGGCAGCGTCGGCGAGCGGCTGACCGCGCTCTCCAAGCGCCCGGACCTGCTCTTCTCCGACGACGATGCCGGCCGCGCCAAATTGCTGGCCTATCTGAACGGCCGGATCGCGGACATCCGCACCCGCGTGCCGCGCGCCTTCGCCACGCTTGTGAAGGGCAATCTGGTGATCAAGCGCGTGCCGCCCGCGATCCAGGACGGCATGCCCGACGGCTATGCCGGCCCCGGATCGATCGACGGCAGCACGCCCGGCGTCTATTTCATCAATCTCAAGGACACGTCGAACTGGCCGCGCTACGCGCTGCCCACGCTCTGCTATCACGAGGGCATTCCGGGCCATGTCTGGCAGGGCGAATATAGCTACAAGCTGCCGATGATCCGGTCGCTGCTGGCGTTCAATGCCTATTCGGAAGGCTGGGCGCTCTATGCGGAACAATTGGGCGACGAGCTTGGCGCCTATGCCGACGATCCGCTCGGCCGGATCGGCTATCTCCAGTCGATCAACTTCCGCGCCTGCCGCCTGGTAGTCGACAGCGGCATTCACGCCAAGCATTGGAGCTTCGACCAGGCGCTCGACTGGTTCTCGCAGGGCACAGGCCAGCCGCGCGAGCAATTACGCGCCGAATTGAACCGTTATTGTTCCTGGCCGGGGCAGGCTTGCGGCTACAAAATGGGCCATAACGAAATCAACCGCCAGCGCAGCCGCGCGCAGAAGGCGCTGGGCGGGCGCTTCGATCTGCGCACGTTCGACGATGCGATCGTGCTTGGCGGCAATATGCCGCTCACCACGCTCGCGCGCGTTGTCGACCGCTATATAGGCAGCCGCCAAGGCTGATTGGCCGCCGCGGAGCCCGCCGGAAAAAGGATCGAACCGTAACGCTGCCCGCGCGTTTGCGAGGGATGGCGCGCTATCATTTTCACATAATCAATGGCGGCGGCACCTCGGAAGACGCGGAAGGTCAGGAGCTGCCCGACCTCGAGGCGGCGAGGGCGGCCGCGATCGAGGGGGTGCGCTCGCTGGTCAGCGAGGAGGCCCGTCTGGGGCAGATCGATCTGTCCGGAAGGATCGACATCGCGGATGCCGACGGGAACATCCTGCTGAGCGTGCCTTTCAACGACGCGGTCGAATTGCGCCGGAACGAGCAAAGCTGGTGATAGAACGTCATCTCCTGAAGCTCAGGGCCCGCGACACGGTCAGCCCTGAGGAGGAGCAGGCTATCCGGGACTCGGTCGCCGAGGTCCGTTCCTTTCGCGCGGACGAGATCGTCGTCCACGCCGGACGTGTCGCGACCTACAGCGTGCTGCTGATCGACGGCATCCTCTGTCGCTACAAGGATCTGAGCGACGGAGAGCGCCAGATCACCGAGCTCCATGTCCCGGGCGATTTCGCCGACCTCCATAGCTTCACGCTCAAGCGGCTCGATCACAGCGTGATGACGCTCACCCCGGCACGGGCCGCGTTGGTTCCCCACGAAAAGCTCGAACAGATCACGGAGCGCTTCCCGCATCTGACCCGGCTCTATTGGTTCACCACCAATATCGACGCGGCGATCCATCGCGAGTGGGAGGTGTCGCTGGGTCGGCGCAGCGCGCTGTCCCGCGTTGCCGCGCTGTTCTGCGAGATCAAGGTCAGGCTGGATATCGTCGGGCTTACCGACGGGATGAGCTATGACTTCAATCTGACCCAGACCGATGTCGCCGAATGCGTCGGCCTGACCTCGATCCACGTCAATCGCACGCTCAAGCAATTGCGCGAACAGGGGCTGGTTCAATTCAAAGGCGGGCGGGTCACGATTCACGACTGGAACGGCCTGGCGCGCGTCGCCGAATTCGATCCGGCCTATCTCTATCTCGAGCCGCTGCATTTATGAGGGATCGGCAGCGCCAGTGTCCACTGCGGGCAGAGCCGCCCATCACAGGCGTCAGGCGAGGATATCGACCGTCCGCCCCGCGCCCGGTGCGACCGTCAGCGCCACCAGCGCTTCGAACGTCCGGCTAGCGGATCAATCCCCGGGCGCGCGCCGCCGGCCCTGTCACATCGATCCGGCTGGTGAATATCTGGCCCGCATAGTCGCGCGGCAGCACCGCAAGCTGCGCGGACGTATCGATCGCATTCATCCCCGGTCTGTCCGAATGGCGCTCAAAATTGCCGATCAGGATGACCGACGTATTGGCCCGCGCCATCCTTTCCACGAACAGGTTGGGCCATCCCCACACCGCCCGGCGATAGTTGAGGGGCACCATCATGACCGTGTTGCGGCAGGCCTGCGGGATTGCCCCGATCCAACCGATCGCAAGATAGCGTGTGAGACAGGCCTTCATCGTCCGCCGGCTGCCGACCCGAAGCATCGGCGCCAATTGCCGCAGGCGCGCGGCCGGCCGATCGCCGCCCATCACCTGGATCCGGCGCAGGTCGACATGATGGCGACGGAGCCAGGCGAGAAGCAGGTCACCCTCCACGGGATCGTTGCTCTTCATGACCAGCATGAAGCGGCGGTTCGGATACGCGTCGAGCATCTGCCCCAAAGTCGGCATCGCGCCGACGAACTTGCCGCGGAAAGGGTAAGTGCGCCCCCCGTCGGCGGTATAGCCATAGCCGATGTCGAGTGCCTTGAGCTCGGCCACGGTCTTGTCCCAAACCGATCCCCGGCCATTGGTCCGGCATTCCAGGCGGGCGTCGTGGAACACGACATAATCGCCATCCCTGGTCGGCTGGACGTCGATGTCGCCGATGTCCGCACCAAGCTGGAAAGCCTCACCGATCCCGGCGATGGTGTTTTCCAGATAAGGATGGGTCGACGGCAGCATCCGATCCGCCTTGCAGGCGTAGAGCGAGAGGCCGCGCTCGTCGAAATGCTGGTGCATGCCGAGATGGGTGATGAGCATGGTCCGGCCCGGGCTGCCCCATATCCAGGACGCATTGGCCAGATAGACGAGCAGCAATGCGCCCCCGACGCCGATCGCCGCTTTGACGCTGTTGCGCACCGCCCTCCCCTTTCAGGGGTGGGGTATCATGCTCAATAAGCGCGGGCGACCGCGAATTCGACCGCTTCGACCAGAGCCGCCTTGGCCGGCCCGCTGCCGACGGCCGCCAGCGCGTCGATCGCGCGCTGGCCGTAATGGCGCGCGCGTTCGAGCGTATCGGAAATCGCATCGCTCTTCGTGAGCAAGGCGGTCGCGTGCGCCAGATCCGCGTCGGAGGCGCGGTGCCCCTCCATCGCCTCGCGCCAGAAACGCCGTTCGGCATCGTCGCCGCGCGCATGCGCCAGGATCACCGGCAGCGTGACCTTGCCGTCGCGGAAATCGTCACCGGCATCCTTGCCCATCGTAGCCCCGTCCGACGCATAATCGATCGCGTCGTCGACCAGCTGGAAAGCGATGCCGAGATAGCGGCCATAAGCGTCGAGCGCCTCCTCGACCGCCTGATCCCGCTCGGCGACCACGGCCGCGATGCGACAGGCGGCAGCGAACAAGGCGGCGGTCTTGGCGCCGATGATGTCGAGATAGCGTTCTTCGCTCGTTTCGATCCGGCGTTGCGCGGTCAGCTGATTGACCTCGCCCTCCGCGATCACCGCGCTCGCATTCGACAGGATCTTGAGCACACGCAAGGACCCGTCCTCGACCATCAGCTCGAACGAGCGGCTGAACAGGAAGTCGCCGACCAGCACGCTTGCCGGATTGCCCCAGATGATATTGGCGGTGCGGCGTCCGCGGCGCAGGCCCGATCCATCGACCACATCGTCGTGGAGCAAGGTGGCGGTATGGATGAACTCGACCGCGGCGGCGAGCTTGTGATGGCGCACGCCGGGATAATCGAGCAGCCGCGCGCAGGCGAGCGTGAGCATCGGCCGCATCCGCTTGCCGCCGCCCGCGATCAGATGACCGGCAAGCTCCGGGATCAGCGGCACGTCCGACTGCATCCGCGCCAGGATCACACTGTTGACCTGATTCATGTCGGCGGCGACCAGTTGGATCATCGGATCCAGCGAGGGCGCATTCGTGCGGTGGAGCGGCGTAACCGTGGCGGCCATGACGCGCGCCCTTTGGGCCTTGGCGGGAACAAAGGCAAGCGGGCGCAAGCCGGGCGCTTGCACGAGAAAGCGCGCGACCGCATGAGAGCGGCCAACCGAAGGAGATTCACGCCGTGGCCGACGCCCAGCTCGCCGAATATCGCCAGAGCATCGACAATATCGACGCGGCCCTGATCTTCCTGCTCGCGGAGCGGTTCAAGGTGACCAAGGCGGTGGGCGCCTACAAGGCCAAAACCGGTTTGCCGCCGGCCGACCCCGGCCGCGAGACCGAACAGATCGCCCGGCTGCGCGCGCTGGCGCAGAGCGCGCACCTCGACCCCGATTTTTCGGAGAAATTCCTGCGCTTCGTCATCGACGAGGTGATCCGCCATCATGAGAGGGAGCGAGACGGAAAGGCCTGACCGTCGTCATGCTGACCTTGTTTCAGCATCCACCAAGAAAATTGCGCGCAGCCGCCGAGTGGCCCCGCAAACGCGTTCAGGGTGACGCATAGCCGGTTGGCTCCGCCTCCCCGCGCGGCTAAGCCGCATACATGCATTACGAGCAGCAATATCTCGACCTGCTCCGCCAGGTCTGGGAGCATGGCGACGAGCGGCGCGACCGGACGGGGGTCGGCACGCGCAGCCTGTTCGGCGCACAGATGCGATTCGATCTTTCGGACAATCGCGTGCCCTTGCTCACCACCAAGCGGGTCGCGTGGAAGACCGCCGCGCGCGAATTGTTCTGGTTCCTGAGCGGGTCGACCAATATCCGGCCATTGGTCGCGGACAAGGTCCATATCTGGACGGACTGGCCGCTCGACAAATATCGCCGCGCCACGGGCGAGCAGATCGACCGCGATACGTTCGAGGCGCGCATCCTGGCGGACGACGCCTTCGCCGCCGAATGGGGCGAACTGGGCCCGGTCTATGGCAAGCAATGGGTCGACTGGCAGAATTACGAGGCGGCCGACCAGCCCGGCCTTTACAAGCTCGGCCCGGGCATCAACCAGATCCAGGCGCTGGTCGATTCGCTCCGCACCAACCCCGCCTCGCGCCGCCATATCTTCACCGGCTGGAACGTCGCCGAGCTTGAGGGGATGGCGCTGCCGCCCTGCCACATGACCTACCAATATCATGTCTCGGGCAACCGCCTGTCGGGCATGTTGTGGCAACGTTCGTGCGACCTGGGCCTGGGTTTCGCCTTCAACGTCTTCTCGGCATCGCTGCTGATCGCGATGCTGGCGCAGCAATGCGACCTGGAGCCGGGCGAGCTCGTCTGGAGCGGCGGCGACGTCCATGTCTATCTGAACCACCAGCATCTGGTGGAAGAGCAGCTGGCGCGCGCACCCGAAGGCGCCCCCAGGCTCCGGCTGCTGCGCAGGCCGCCGAGCATCTTCGACTATGCGATCGAGGATATCGAGGTCAGCGACTATGCGCCGCAGGCGCATATCGCGGCGCCCGTCGCGGTATGAAGCGGCTTATCCTCGCGCTGCCGCTGCTGGCCGCTGCCTGCACCGCCCCCGCCCCTACCCCGCCGCCCAGAATCGCAGCGCCCGCGCCCACGCCGGTGATCGTGCCGCCCAAGCCGGCCGCCCCGACCGACTGGCGCGACCGCCCCTACACGCCGGGGGGTTGGCATTATGCGAACCGCGTCGCGACCTTCGGCACCGAGGGGGCGCCGGTGCTGTTCGCGATGCAATGCGATCCCGGCCGCCGACTGATCATTCTGTCGGTCGCGGGCAGCGTCACCTCGCTCGCCATCCGTACATCTTATGCCGAGCGCGCCTGGCCGGCACAGCCGGGGCCGGACGGCCGCAGCCAGGTGAGCTTCGTGGCGAACGATCCGCAGCTCGATCAGATCGCGTTCAGTCGCGGGCGCTTCTCGGTAAGCGGGGCCGGTCTTCCCGAAATCGACATGCCGGCCTGGGCCGAACCCAGCCGCGTGATCGAAGATTGCAGAAACTAGACCCGAAACAGGAACCCCGCCGCCCGGACTCCGTTTAGCGCGCGTTCATGTAGCGTAGGAGGCGGCGATGATTCGCAAGCTTAAATCCGGGGAATACAGGCTCTATTCGCGCAAGACGGATGCCGACGGGAAGCGCAAGAACCTGGGCACATTCGACACCCGCGCCGCCGCCGAGAAGCACGAGCGGGAAGTCCAATATTTCAAGAAGCATTAGGCGGTGGCGGTGCGGCATTGGTCACAGAAGGTGACCGCGCATTCAACCGCGCTCGACCTGGAACCCGAAGTGTTCAAGAAGGACGACCCGCACGAAATCGCCCTGTCGCTCAAGCATTCGGCGGAGCATAGCAAGCGCCGCAAGGGCACGGCCTTTCAATCGGCCATGTCGATGCTGACCTTCTACATCAACCGCGCCGGACGCGATCTGGACGACAAGCAGCGTAAGGTGCTGGAACGCGCCAAGGACGAGCTGCGCGCCCTATTCGGCAAGGAGCCGACGCGAAGCAAAGCATCCTGACGCGAAAATAATTGTTTTCAAGTCTTGTTAGACGGCTTCGAATGACTCACATTCGATCTTGCTCTTCAACTTAGCGAAAGGAGGTGACCGATGTCTCATGGTTCAGCTTGGGGGTCGGTTGTGTCCGTTCGGGGGACGCTTTTCTAACCATCGTTAGAAAAGCAGGGGGTCTCCCGGGCCGAACATCCGGCCGCTGACCCATGTTGGAAGGGTCGCCCGACGATGGCCGGGCGGCCCTTCTTTCGTTTATCGACCACGGCCGGCATTGGCGGGCTGCGTCGTTCCTGCTAGCCGCCCGGAACCCGCGATCCCGGGCTCAAGATAATGGAGAGGTCCTTGACGGGCGACGCTTGCTGCACCGATCAGTCCCGGCGGAATTTCCTCACCTCGACCGGCGCGGCGGCGCTGACCGCGGGCGCCACGCCGATGGTTCTGGCCCCGGCGATGGCGGAAGCCCCACGCGAGCCTATGCCGGCCGCCCCGACCCGGCTGCGCCCGTTCGATTTGGGTGACGTCGATCTGGGCGAAAGCGCCTTCCTGCATGCGCAGCGGATGACCGAAGCCTATTTGCTGCGGCTGCAACCCGACCGCATGCTCCACAATTTCCGGGTGAATGCCGGGCTTCAGCCGAAGGCGCCCGTCTATGGCGGCTGGGAATCCGAGGCAACCTGGGCGGATATCAACTGCCATGGTCATACGCTCGGTCATTATCTGTCGGCCTGCGCGCTTGCGTGGCGATCGACCCGCGACCGCCGCTTCAAGCAGCGCGTGGACTATATCGCGGCCGAGCTGGCCGAATGCCAGAAGGCGTCCGGCACGGGCCTGATCTGCGCCTTCCCCAAGGGGCCGGCGCTGGTGGCGGCACATCTGCGCGGCGAGCCGATATCGGGCGTTCCCTGGTACACGCTGCACAAGGTTTTCGCAGGCCTGCGCGACGGCGCGCAACTCGCCGACAGTGATGTGTCGCGCCAGGTGTTGATCCGGCTGGCCGATTGGGCCGTGGTCGCGACGCGCCCGCTGTCCGACGCGCAGTTCGAAGCGATGCTGGAAACCGAGCATGGCGGCATGAACGAGGTGCTGGCCGACCTCTATTTCATGACCGGCAATGCGGACTATCGCAGCCTTGCCCAGCGTTTCTCGCACAAGGCGATCCTGCAGCCGCTGGCGCAGGGGCGCGACCGGCTCGACGGGCTGCACGCCAACACGCAAATCCCCAAGATCGTCGGCTTCGAGCGTGTGTATGAGGCGACCGGCGATACCGCCTATCGCAATGCCGCTTCCTTCTTCTGGAAAACCGTGGCGCTGACCCGATCCTTCGCGACCGGCGGCCATGGCGACAACGAACATTTCTTCCCGATGGCGGAATTCGACAAGCATGTCTTTTCGGCCAAGGGATCGGAAACCTGCTGCCAGCACAATATGCTGAAGCTGACGCGCGCCTTGTTCCTGCAGGACCCGCAGGCCGCCTATGCGGATTATTACGAGCGCACACTCTACAACGGCATCCTCGCGTCGCAGGACCCGGACAGCGGGATGGTGACCTATTTCCAGGGCGCCCGGCCGGGCTACATGAAGCTGTACCACACGCCCGAGGATTCCTTCTGGTGCTGCACCGGGACGGGCATGGAAAATCACGTCAAATATCGTGATTCCATATATTTCCATGACGATCAGGCGCTGTACGTGAACCTGTTCATCCCCTCGGCCGTGCGCTGGGCGGACAAGGGGGCGGTGCTGACCCAGACGACCGCATTCCCGGAAACCCCGTCGACCAGCCTGCGCTGGGCGCTGAAGCGACCGGCGGATCTCACGCTGAAGCTGCGCCACCCGCACTGGAGCAGGACCGCCATCGTGCTGGTCAACGGGACGCAGGCCGCCCGCTCGACCAATCCGGGAAGCTATGTCGAGCTGCCGCGCGTCTGGCGCGATGGCGATACGGTCGAGTTGAAGCTGGACATACATGTCGCGGCCGACCATGCGCCTGCCGCGCCGGATATCGTCGCCTTCACCTATGGCCCGCTGGTCCTGGCGGGCGCGCTGGGGCGCGAGGGGCTTGCGCCAGGTTCGGATATTATCGTCAACGAGCGCAAATATGGCAGCTACAACGACATGCCTTTCACGCCACCGACGCTCATCGGCGACCCTGCGACGCTCGCGGACTCGATCAAGGCAAATGGCAAGCCGCTGGAATTCACGATCCCCGCGGGCGAGCAGCAATCGGTGCGCCTGATCCCTTATTACCGCATCGCCCACGACCGCTATGCGACCTACTGGCACGTGACGCCGCCCGCAGCCTGACCCGGACCACAGGCCAAAGGGCAGCCGAACAGCTTATTGCGGCCGCTGACGCATGTTGGAGGGCGGCTCGCGGCGCCTTACCGGTCGCAATATTCCCAATAGCCGGCATTGCAGGCAGCTACCGCGCGACGCCAGGCCGCCATCTGCCGCTGGTAGTCGGCGCGGGCATCGGCATAGGCATTGTCCGCCTCGTCCCGCGCCGCGCGGGACCGCAGGTTGCCGGCGTCGCGGTGACGCACATAAGCGAGCTGATCCTGGTTCATCCGCCGCGTGATCGCGCGATCCTGCGCGCGTACCGCGGGATTGCGCATCGTCAGGTCGGCGGGATCGTCGGCCAGCACTGCCGCTGGCAGAAGCGCCGCACCGATCGCGAACGCGCGCGCGAACCTGCCAAATGTTCCGACCATTTGCCCCTCCGTCCCCTGACCGCGGCAAATTTGCCTGCGGGCGAGCCCGACGCAATGGATTTGCGATGAGCAGGGACGGCTGGCCCCGCCCGCAGGGCGGCTCGGCGCTGTCGCCATCCGGAAGGTGGTCGCAGCCCCCGGGGCGAGGCTTAGCTCAGTTCCAGCAGCTCGTCCCGGATCTGGATCGCGCGGACTGCGACGCGGACCTCGACCAGGAACAGGACAAGGCTGGCGATCAACAGCCCCAACGACAGGGCGAACATCAGCGCGAGCGTGCGCGCGAAGCCGAAACCGGCGACCGCCGCCAGGAACATCGCGGCGACCACGGTACAGAGCAAGACCGCGCTCGCGGTCGCGAGGAAGATCGCGTTGTTGACGATCTTCATACGGCGGTCGAGCAGGCGCAACTCCCGCACCTGATGATCGTGATCGGGGTGATCGCGCGGTGTGAATTCTTTCTCAATCACACGCGCGCGATCGACGATGCGGGTAAGCCGCCCGGTGAGCATGTTGAGGATGATCCCCATCGCGCTCAGCAGGAAGGCCGGCGCCAGCGCCAGCTGGATCGTGTGCGACAGCCCCGAAAGGCTCGAGACCTGGAAGATGTCGTCGAGCGTCGCTTTCATCAGCCCGCCTGCGCCGCTTTCGCCGCGTTGACGCCCATCGAGGCGAGGTAGCGCTTCACATTGCGTGCCGCCTGACGGATGCGATGCTCATTCTCGACCAGCGCAAGGCGGACATAGCCCTCGCCTTCCTCGCCGAAGCCGACGCCGGGCGCGACCGCGACCTGCGCGTGCGTCAGCAATTGCTTGGAGAATTCGAGCGCGCCGAGATGCTTCAGGGCCGGCGGGATCGGCGCCCAGGCGAACATCGAGGCCTCCGGCGAAGGGATGTCCCAGCCCGCGCGGCCGAAGCTTTCGACCATCACGTCGCGGCGGCTCTTGTAGAGCTGGCGATTGGCCTCGACGATATCCTGCGGCCCGTTAAGTGCCGCGACCGCCGCGGCCTGGATCGGCGTGAAGGCGCCATAATCGAGGTAAGACTTCACCCGCGTCAGCGCCGAGATGAGCTGCTGGTTGCCGACCGCGAAGCCGATCCGCCAGCCCGCCATCGAATAGGTCTTGGACATGGAGGTGAATTCGATCGCAACGTCCTTCGCGCCCGGCACCTGCAGTATGGACGGCGTCGGCGTATCGCCGAAATAGATCTCCGCATAGGCAAGGTCGCTCAGCACCCAGAGCTTATGCTCCTTCGCGAACTCCACCACCTTCTCGTAGAAAGCGAGGTCCGCGACATAGGCGGTGGGATTGGACGGATAGCCGATCACCAGCACCGACGGCTTGGGCACGGTATAGGCCATCGCGTACTTCAGCCGCTCGAAGAAATCCGGCCCCGGCGCGGCCGGGATCGAGCGGATCGCCGCGCCCGCGATGATGAAGCCGAACGTATGGATCGGATAGGAGGGGTTGGGCGCGAGCACGACGTCGCCCGGCGCGGTAATCGCCTGCGCCAAATTGGCGAGGCCTTCCTTCGAGCCCAACGTCACCACCACTTCCTTGGCCGGATCGAGCGTCACGCCGAAGCGGCGCTCATAATAAGCAGCCTGCGCCTTCTTGAGGCCGGGGATGCCCGACGAAGCGGAATAGCCATGCGCGCTGGGGTTGCGTGCGACCTCGCACAATTTCTCGATCACGTGCGGCGCGGGTGCGCCGTCGGGATTGCCCATTCCGAGATCGATGATGTCCTCGCCCGCCGCGCGCGCCGCCGCCTTCATCGCGTTCACTTCGGCGAACACGTAAGGGGGCAAACGGCGAATGCGGTAGAAATCCTCGGTCATCATATCCTCGGGTTGAACTAAAGCCTTTGCCAGCGCGCGCGGATCGCCCATCTAGCAAGACCGAGCTTCCTATACCGGCTTTGCCGGGCAATGGCACCAAAAGGACGCGCATGGCGGACAATCAAAATTTGCTCGACGAAATGGCGCACTGGACCGGCGTGGTCGGGCGGATGCAGCAGATGCTGATGGAGCATGGCGCGTCCGCCGCGCTGAAGATCGCGGACGATACCGCCGAACTGATGGCGCAGGGTTCGTTCGACCCCGCCAAGCTGGCCGAGCAGCAGACCGCCTGGTGGAAGGACGCGATGGCGCAATGGCAGGCGATGCTGCCCGACACCGCCCAGGCCACCACGCGCGACCGTCGCTTCAAGGGCGCCCGCTGGGAAGAGCCGATCTTCGACATGATTCGCCAATCCTATGCCGCCGTCTCCGATCAACTGCTGCGGGGCGTTGAGGCGATCGAGGGGATCGATCCCAAGCAGAAGGAGCAGCTTCGCTTCGCGACGCAGAGTTTCGTCGAGGCGATGAGCCCCGCCAATTTCGCCCTGACCAACCCCGACGTGCTCGACCGCATCTTCGAGACACGCGGGCAGAACCTGCTCACCGGGCTGGAACGGATGCTGGCGGATATTGGCGCGGGCCAGATCCGCCATGTCGGCGAGAATGCGTTCGAGGTGGGGAAGAATCTCGCGACCACGCCGGGCAAGGTGATCCACGAAACCCCGCTCTATCAGCTGATCCACTACGCGCCGACCACGCCGAAGGTGCAGGCGACGCCGCTCGTCATCTTCCCGCCCTGGATCAACCGTTTTTACATCCTCGATCTCGGGCCCGAGAAAAGCTTCGTGAAATGGGCGACCGACCAGGGCCTGTCGGTGTTCATGGTCTCGTGGAAATCGGCGGACGCGAGCCTGGCCGGCATCACGATGGACGATTATGTCCTGCGGGGCGAACTCGACGCGATCGACGCGGTGCGCGACCTGCTCGACGTGCCCAGCGTGCACGTGGTCGGCTATTGCGTCGCGGGCACCGCGTTATCGATGCTGCTCGCCTGGCTCGCCGCCAAGGGCGAGGCGGACAAGGTGGCGAGCGCGACCTTCTTCACCGCGCAGGTCGATTTCAGCCAGGCGGGCGACCTTACCCTGTTCGTGGACGACGCCCAGCTTGCGCTGATCGAAAGTCTCGCCACCGACGGCTATCTCGACGGGCGCTATATGGGCGCGACCTTCAACCTGCTGCGCGGGCGCGACCTGATCTGGAATTATGTGGTCAACAACTATCTGCTGGCCGATCCCTATAAGGCGTTCGACCTGCTCCACTGGAACAGCGACGTCACCAATCTACCCGCCAACTGGCATCGCGCCTATCTCGCCGACTTCTACCGCGACAATAAATTGGTGAAGGGCGAGATGACGGTCGACGGCACGACGCTCGATCTGCGCGCGATCCGGACGCCGGCCTATGTCCAGGCGGGCCGCGAGGATCATATCGCGCCACCGGAAAGCGTGTGGAAGCTGACCCACCATTTCTCCGGCCCGCTTCGCTTCGTGCTGGCGGGATCGGGCCATATCGCGGGCGTGGTCAACCCGCCCGCGGCGGGCAAATATCAATATTGGACGAACGAGCAGCGCGCCGAGACGCTCGACGATTTCGTCGCGGGGGCGACCGAGCATAAGGGAAGCTGGTGGCCCGATTGGCTCGCCTGGATCAGCGAGCGATCGGGCGGCGACGTGCCCGCCAAGGGCGCGCGCATACCGGGCAAGGGCAAGCTCAAGCCGATCGAGGACGCACCCGGGCGCTACGTGCTGACGCGCTAGTCACACGCCCTCCTGGCGGAGAGGGAGATTCCCGCGCGCCCGGGCGTTCGTCCTCGCATGCCTTCGTCCGTGATCCGCACGTTCGACTATGACCCGGCGGGCCATCGCCTCGCGGTGACGTTCGTCTCCGGCAAGCGCTACGCTTATATCGGCGTGCCGGAGGATGTCGCCGACGCCTTTCGCAAGGCCTTTTCCAAGGGCGAGTTTTTCAACGATGCGATCCGCGACCATTACCCTTTCGAGCGGCTGCGCTAAGAGGGCGGACCCGAGCGGGAGCAGATTTTGACGATCGATCACGTCGCGATCATCGGCGGCGGCTTCTCAGGCGCGTTGCAGGCCATCAACCTGCTCCGGCACCAGGGTCCGCATGCGACGCTGATCGAGCGGCGCGACGCGGCGGCACGGGGCGTGGCCTACTCGGCCGCGCATCCCGATCACTTGCTCAACGTGCGCGCCAACAATATGAGCGCGCTTCCGCAGGACCCGGATCATTTCGCGCGTTGGCTGGAGACGCGCCATCCCGACCTCGCGGGCGGATTCGCCCCGCGCCTCGTCTACGGCGACTATCTTGCCGAACTGCTCGACAATGCCCGGCGCGCGGCGCCCGAGCGGCTGGCGCTCGTCCAAAGCGAGGCGATCGACCTGACGCGCGACGGCGCAGGGTGGCGCATTCTCCTTCGCGACGGCCGCGCCATTGCCGCCGACGCAGTGATCCTCGCGCCGGGCAACCTCCCGCCGCATATCCCGGCCGGGATCGATCTGGATCGGCTGCCGCCGGGCAGTTTCGCCGCCGAACCATGGAGCGGCGATATCGCCGATGGGCTTGGCGATAGCGACCAAGTGATGGTGATCGGCACCGGCCTCACGATGATCGATATCGCGCTGCTGCTCGAGGCGCGCGGCTTCAGGGGCCGTATCCTCGCTCTGTCGCGCCGGGGCCTGAGCCCGCGCGCGCATGCGCCGGTCGCGCCGTCCACCCTCGAAGAACGCCCGCCGCCCAAAGCGATCGCGCTGCTGCGCCATACGCGTGCGCGCGCACTGCAAGTCGGCTGGCGTGCCGCGGTCGACGAGTTGCGGCCTTATACGGAGGGCCTCTGGGCCGCCGCCGATCTCGATCAGCGCCATCGATTCCTGCGTCACCTGCGCGCCTGGTGGGACGTGCATCGCCATCGGATCGCACCGCAGGTGGCCGCGAAAATCGATGCGATGCGTTCGGAAGGGCGACTGGAGATTGCGGCGGGCAAGCTCGTCGAGGCCCTGCCTGACGAAGGTTCAGTGCGGGTTCGCTATCGTCCGCGTGGCCGGGATGACGTGGCCGCCGTCACCGTGCGCCGGATCATCAATGCCAGCGGCCCCCAGGGCGATCTGTTGCGCACGGGCGAGCCCTTGTTGCGGCGGCTGCTCGCGCGTGGCCTGATCCGCCCCGATCCCCTGCGCATCGGTATCGACGTGACCCATCAGTCGGAGGTTATCGGTGCCGACGACGAACCTTTTCCCACCTTGCTCGCCCTCGGCCCGGTGACGCGCGGCACGTTTTGGGAAATCGTGGCCGTGCCCGACATCCGCCGCCAGACCTGGGCGGTCGCGCGCAAGCTCTCCAATGCGCACTGGGTCGGTGGCGAGGGCCTGTAAGGCCGTCCGCCCGACCCGGCCAAAAGAAAGGCCCGGCCGCTTTCGCGGTCGGGCCCAGGGGAAACGCCAGGGAGTCTGACTTGGCGCTTCCCTATCTTTATTCCCTATCGATTAAATAGGAAATAGAAAGCTGCTTGGGGACCGGATAGTCCGGCTTTCCCCTCGCCCTGCCTTAGCCGTTGGTCAGCGCTTCCGAAGCGTTCGACCCGTTGTCGAGCGATTCGAGCGAGGCATTGTCGGTCGCGTTGGTGTCGACCGCGTTCACGCTGGTGTCGTTGACGGTGACGTTTTCGGTAGTCTCCGTCTTCGTGCAAGCGGACAGGCCGATCAGGGTGGCGGCGATCAGCGGCAGAGCGATAAGCTTCTTCATGGGATATTTCTCCTGTTGAACCCGAAATGACGATAGAGGCGCGCCCGTCGTCCGGCAATCCCTATACCGATAATAGGAAACACAGAGTCCTTGCCAGCGCGCGCGGCACGGCCGAAACGAGTTTCCACGGAGTCGGAGGCTCGCATGGCGAAGAAGGACAAGACCCCCAAACTGCCCAAGAAAGTGGGCGGGATGAAGGTGCCCAAGCAGTTGCGCAAGACCGCGAAGGACGCTCTCGAAATCGCTCAGAACCCGATCGCACGAGAGCTCGTTTCCGCGGCGCTGGTGGCGGGCGCGGCCGCGCTTACCAAGCGCAAGGTCGACAAGCCCGCATCGGCAGGCGCTGACGCGCCTACGGAGCAGACGGACATCGGATCGCTTATCGCGCAGAGCGTCGCCGCGTTCGTCAGCGGCTTCGACAAAGGCGCCGAGATGATGACGGAGAATATCGCGCCTAAATCCGACACGGCGAAAGCTCGGTCCAAACCCAAGCCGTGAGCGCCTAATCGGGGTTCGTCCGCTCGCCGGCCTGGAGCCAGGGTGCGGATGGCGCCCAGAAGATGATGTCGGCGCCAAGATAGTCGCCGGCGAAATCCTGCTGATCCTGACGTGTCGCGGTCTTGCCCGTCTGCGGATTCACATAATCCAGGTCCGGCTCCTGGACCGCCACCGCAACCAGGTCGAGCTTGCCTTTGTAGCGGTGCAGGAACCCGTAGCTATTGTTCATCTGCGCCTTCTGGAACGGCAAGACATCGGGCCCGCCAAGCCCGATATGGTGCGCCACCGCGAAATCGAACGTCCGTTCCATATAGCCGCGTTTGTTGGCCCAATCGCACGGCCAGAAATTTGCGTAGAGCACGACCGAAGACTTCCGGAATACCGATCTGGCGTAAGCCGCATTGTCGAGTTCGGCCGCGAAATAGGTATCGCAGTCGAAGCCGTGACTGGTGGTACCGGCTTTCAGGTCAGCCGCCGTCTCGGGGAAATTAATCCCCCGGATCCGCCCGTCGAAACGTATGGCGAGCGCCTTCACCAGGCGGCGGTAGCGGTCGCGCACCGCCGGAACCCACTGGAGCGCGATCCAGCCGGGATTCTCCTCCTTGTGCGCCGCACCGCCATCATAAGCGGGCTCCTGCCGGAGATAGCGCGGCAAAGGTGGCCATTCGTCGGTGAAGCTACGGTCCTGAAGCTGGATGAACAGCTGCTTGTGCAGCTTTTTGGCGAAGGCGAGATCGCGCTCCACTTCGGAAAAATCGTAGCGGTCCTTCTCCGGCTCGAGCGCCGCCCAACTGAACAATACCTGGATACCCGATATGTCGTCACGCCGCAGCAAAGGTTTCGCCGCCTCGAAATCGTCAGCGCTAACGTAGAGGTAATTTTGAGGTGCGGCCGATGCAGCGCTGGCCAGAAGCAACGCTGCTGAAAGCACGAATAGCCGCATGTGCAATCTCCGATCGCACGGAGACTAGTCGGCAATCGGATTTTTGGCGAAGGGATTCAAACGACCCGCAGGACTGCACGTACCAAGGATCCTGAAAGCCTCGCCCAGCGGTGGAGGATTATCCTCGACACCGGCTGGATACTGGAGCGGGCGAAGGGATTCGAACCCTCGACCCCGACCTTGGCAAGGTCGTGCTCTACCCCTGAGCTACGCCCGCTCGCGTATGTCCGGGGTCAGACCCCGGCGGGTGAGGCGCGGCTGTTAGCAACGGTTTTGCAGTGCCGCAACCCCCAATCCCGAAAGAGTTTGGCCTTGTGTCGAATGGCACAAGACCCACATAGGGCGCATTCAATTCGGAGAGACGGACTTTGGCGACCTTGGGAATGAGCGCGGCCGACCAAGAGGCGATCGAAACGTTCAAGCGCGACGTGATCGAACCGTCGATGGATGCGCTCGTCATCCTCGATTTCTGGGCGGAATGGTGTGGCCCCTGCAAGCAACTCACGCCCGTCCTGGAAAAGGTCGCTGCCGCTTATGCCGGCAAGGGCGTGAAGCTGGTCAAGATCAACGTCGACGAGCAGAAGCTGATCGCCGCCCAGTTCCGCGTCCAGTCGATCCCAACCGTCTACGCGGTGTTTCAGGGCCAGCTGGTCGCGGACCTCACGCCTGCACGTACCGAAAGCCAGATCGGGCAGATGCTCGACCAGATCCTGCGCCAGCTTCCGATTCAAAGCAGCGAGGCGGCGCTGCACGACGATATCGCGCCCCTGATCGCCATGGGCGAAGAGGTGCTGGACGGCGGCGACGCCGAGCGCGCGGTCTCGATCTTCGCGCAGCTCGCCGAAATGGCGCCGGAGGATCCGCACGTCATCGCCGGCCATGCCCGCGCCCTGATCGCAGCAGGCCGCACGGACGAGGCGCAGGCAATTCTCGATGCCGTGCCCGAGGACAAGGCCAAGGATGCGGGAATCGCGCGCGCCAGGGCCGCGCTCGCGCTGGCGGGTGAAGCCGGTCCGGTCGACGATCTGGCCGGGCTCAAGGCGCGCGTGGCCGCCAATCCCGACGATCAGGATGCGCGCTATGAACTGGCGGGCGGGCTGATGGCGACCGGCGACCGCGATGGCGCCGCCGACCTGCTGCTCGGCTCGATCCAACGCGACCGCGAATGGAACGAGGGTGCAGCCCGCAAGCGGCTGCTGACCCTGTTCGAAGCGACCGGCCTGGAAGACCCCTGGGTAGCGGCGCAGCGCCGCCGCCTGTCGGCAGTCCTGTTCGGCTGATGATCAAGACCGGAGCGCGCCTCTCGATCTTCCCGCTCGGGCAGGCCCTGCTCCTGCCCCGCTCTTTCCTGCCGCTCCATGTCTTCGAACCGCGCTATAAGGCGCTGGTGAGCGACGCGCTCGCGCGCGATCGCCGGATCGCGATGATTCAGCCCCTGCCCGGCGAGGGCGACGAGCGCCCCGCTCTGTTCGATATCGGCTGTGTCGGCCGAATCGATCATGTGGACGCGCTGGAGGACGGACGCTTCAATATATTGCTGGAAGGCCTGACCCGTTTCCGCCTGATCCGCGAGCTGGATGTCACCACCCCTTTCCGCCAGATCGAGGCCGAGATCTCCAGTTTCGAGGAGGATCTGGAGGAGGAACTGGTCCTTCCCTCCGCTGCGCGCGCCGCGATCGAGCAGGAGGCCCGCCGCTTCGCCGACGCGCAGGGCTATGCGATCGACTGGAAGGAGGTCGGCCGGTTGGATGACCAGGCGCTGGTCAACGGCCTCGCCCAGGCGATCCCGTTCGACATAGCGGCCAAACAGGCGCTGCTGGAGGCCGAGACGCTGGAGGAACGCGCCGACCTGCTCGCCGAACTGCTGCGCTTCTCCGCCGCGGGCGACGACGGAGACGCGACGCTGCAATAACCTTCTCCCCTCCCGCTCGCAGGAGGGGCCTTAAACTTCCAGCCCCTGCAGCAGCTTGGGCGTCTTCCCGGTCTCCCCCCTCGCCTCGGCCATGAAACGGCGCTGCAGCGGCGGAATCCGCGACACCATGTCCAGCCCGAACCGGCGGATGGCGCGCGGTGCCTTGCCCGGCAGGCCGAACATCCTGGTCAATGCGTCGGTGGTCGCGGCAACGACGAAGCTGTCGAGCGCACGCCAGCGTTGGTAGCGGCCAAGCAGTTGCGCATCGCCCAGGTCCATCCCCAGCCTTGCGCCGTCCACCAGCACCTCGGCCAGAGCCGCGACATCGCGGAAGCCGAGATTGAGGCCCTGCCCCGCGATCGGATGGATGCCGTGCGCCGCGTCACCGACCAGCGCCAGCCGCGTATCGGTAATGCGCGCCGCATGGTGAAAACCGAGCGGATAGGCGGACCGGGGCGACACCGAACGGAGCCTGCCGAGCATCCCGCCCATCCGCTTTTCGGCTTCCGCCAGGAACGCGCGGTCGGATAGCCCCAGCATCGCCGGCCCATGCGCCTCCGCAACCGTCCACACGATCGCCGACCGATGGCCTTCCACATCATCCAGCATCGGCAACAGGGCGAAGGGGCCGCTGGGATAGAATATCTCGTGCGCTACGCCCTCATGCGGGCGTTCGTGCCCAAGCGTCGCGATGATCGCATGGTGGTGATAGCTCCACCGCGCGACATTGATCCCCGCCGCGGTGCGGGTCGGTGAATTGCGCCCCTCGGCACCCACCAGCAAGGCCGCGGAAAAATGCCGGCCATCATCGAGCGCGACCCGAACCGATACGCCGTCGCGCTCGACCGTCGCCGCGCGCGCGGGCATCAGCAAAGTGATGTTCGCCGCCTCGGCGGCCGTCTGGTGCAAGGCGCGCCGCAACAGGCGATTTTCGTACATATAGCCCAGGGGGCCGGAAGCCGGATCGGGATCGAACATCAGGCTGCGCGGTGCGAGACCGTCGCTGACCCGGATCGAGCCGATCGGGCACCCCTGCCCGGCCAGCCGCGTGCCGACGCCGATCGCGTCGAGCATCGCCTGGCTCGCGCTCGCGACTGCGGAGGTCCGGCCATCGAATTCCTTGGCAAGGACGTCGGAAGGCAGAGCCGGATCGATCACGATGCTCGACACGCCATGCGCGTCGAGCGCGACCGCGAGCGTCAGCCCGACCAGCCCGCCGCCAAGGATGATGATATCTGCGTCCTGCACTGAAACCCTCTATCGATCCGCCAGACCGCTATGCGGTTGCCGCCGCCTCATGCTTGCGAAACAAGGCGCGGTCGTCCTGGTTGAAGCCCTTATACCAGATGATCGCGCCGAACGTGCCGAGGATCGAGGGCACGCCTACCACCAGTTCGAACCATTCGAAGCTGTGCGGCAGCCGCGTCACCGTCCAGCCGAGCGCGCCCGCGATCAGCGCCGCCCAGATCACCGACCAGCGCCAGCCATTCACCCGCGCCTTGAGCAAGCCGCGCAGCAGCCATGCCTTGGCGATCGCCGCCAGGCCCAGCGCGATCATCAGCGCGATCGCCGGTCCAGCCGCCGCGATAGGATCCCGCTTGGCTTCCGGACGTGGATCGATCCAGCCCGCATCGACCAGGGAGGGCAGCGCCGCGCGGATCGCATATACCAGCACGACCGACAAAGCGGCCTGGACCGCGATCATCGCGACCGAGATGAACAGGTTGCGCCACGGCGCGATGTAGATCAGCGCCGCTTCGCTTACGACGGCGGTCGCGGCGATCGCCTCGGCCGCGAGCAGCACGCTGAGCGCGCCCGTGCCGCCGACGAAGGTGGGGCCGACCAGCCCCATCACTGCCTTGCCCGGGATCGACAAGGCTAGCGCGATGCCGACCTGGGCGGCGATGATCCAGAAGCCGACCTGGCGCACCTGCTTGGCGACCGCCTGCCGATTATCCTCGGCAAGGTTCTGCGTGATGACCGGGCCCAATATCGGATCGAAACTGGTCTTCAATTTCTGCGGCAGCGAGGCGACCTGCTGCGCGACATAATAGATGCCGACGATCGCGGGGGAAAAGAACAGGCCGAGCATCGCGATGTCGAGCCGGCGCGAACCCCATTCGATCGCATCCGCGCCCGCCAGCGGCAGGTTGCGCAGCGCGGTGCGCGACAATTGGATCGGCTCGGGGCGCCAGCCGCGCGGCCTGCCATAGGCGCGAAGCAGAGGATAGAGCGACGCCGCCAAGGCCGCGATAGCGGAGATAGCGTAGGAGAGGATCAGGCCATCGCGGAGCGAATACCAGGAGAGCGCGAAGGCGGCGATGCTGATCGCCCAGGGCTCGATCAGCGAGCGCGCCTTGACCGTCGCACCGATATCGCCGCGATAGGCCAATGCCGCGAGCGCGATGTCCGACCCGGCCCAGCCGAAGATGGTGAGCGGCAAAAGATAGTCGCGCTTGTTGATCTCGCTGTTGGGAAACATGAGCTCGGGCACGAGCATCAGGACCGTCGCCGCGACCAGCGAACCAAGCATGCCGACGAGCAGCCCGTCCCAAACGACATGGCTATGGTCGCGCCTCGTGTTGGCGAGTTGCTGCGCCAGGCCGCGCTTCAGCCCCATCGTCGCAAGCTGCCCGGCAAATTCGACGATGATCGTCGCATAGGCGAAGCGGCCGAGCGCGTCCGCGCCATACCAGCGGCCCGCGATGAACAGGAACGGCAGCCGCGCCGCGAGCCGCAACAGGAAGCCGAAGAAATTGGTGCGTCCGCCCTTCGCGAGCGCCTCGATATCGCCCGGGCCGGTCGCGTCGAGCGGCTTCGCTTCAGTTGATGCCACGGTAGGCCTTCGGGATGATGTGGAGCAAGCCGGGCATGCCGGCTTCAACGAACCTCTGTCCACGATCCGCCGCCGGACTCAAAACGGGCGACGTCGTCAATGCGCATCGCCCCACGAATGGCCGGTGCCGATCTCGATCCCCAACGGAACCGAAAGGGTGACGTGCGGCTCGGCGGCTTCGGCCATCACCTTCTCGATCACGGGTTTGGCGGCGGCGACATCGCCTTCGGGCAATTCGAACACGAGCTCGTCATGGACCTGGAGCAGCATGCGCACCCGGTCCAGGCCTGCCGCGTCGAGCGCCGGACCCATCCGCACCATCGCGCGCTTGATGATGTCGGCGCTGGTGCCCTGGATCGGCGCGTTGATCGCCTGGCGCTCCGCGCTCTGGCGCTCGCCGACGGTCTTGCCCTTGATCCCGGGCAGATGCGTCTTGCGGCCGAAGAGCGTGGTGACGAAGCCCTTTTCGCGCAGCTGGTTGATGGTCTCCGCCATATAATTCTTCACGCCCGGGAAACGTTCGAAATAGCGGTCGATGATCGCCTGCGCCTCGCTGCGGTCCACGCCGAGCCGTCCGGCCAGCCCCCAGGAGGAGATGCCGTAAAGGATTGCGAAGTTGATCGTCTTGGCCTTGGCGCGCGTGTCGCGATCGACCGTGCCGAACAATTCCTCGGCGGTCAGATTATGGATGTCGTCCCCTCGCGCGAAGGCTTCGCGCAATTGCGGCACGTCGGCCATGTGCGCCGCGAGCCTGAGCTCGATCTGCGAATAGTCCGCCGCCAGCAGCACATGGCCCGGCGGCGCGACGAAGGCATGGCGGATGCGCCGGCCATGTTCGCTGCGGATCGGGATATTCTGGAGGTTGGGATCGGTCGAGGAGAGCCGGCCGGTCTGCGCGACGGCAAGGCTGAAGCAGGTATGGACGCGGCTCGTGGCCGGGTTGATCTGCTCCTGCAGCGCGTCGGTATAGGTCGACTTGAGCTTGGTCAGCTGGCGCCAGTCGAGCACCAGCTTGGCGACCTCGACGCCTTCTGCCGCCAGCCGCTCCATCTCGTTGACGTCGGTCGAATAGACGCCGGACTTGCCCTTGCGCCCGCCGGCCAGGCCCATCCGATCGAACAGCACCTCACCCAATTGTTTGGGGCTGCCGATCGTGAACGGGCCGCCCGCAGCCTCGTGGACGCGCGCCTCGAGCTTCAAAATTTCCTCGCCGAACTCGGTCGAAAGCTTGTGCAGCTCCTGCCGGTCGACGAGGATGCCTGCGCGCTCCATCTCGGCCACGACCGGCACGAGCGGGCGATCGACCAGCTCATAGACGCGGTTGGCCGCCTCCGGCACCAACCGCGGCTTCAGGCGCTTCCACAGCCGCAGCGTGACGTCGGCATCCTCGGCCGCATATTCGGTCGCGCGATCGATCGGGACGGCATCGAACTTGATCTGGTTCTTGCCGGTTCCGCACACATCCTTGAACTCGATGCAGGCATGATCGAGGTGACGCTTGGCAAGGTCGTCCATGCCATGCCCGCCCAGCCCCGCGTCGAGGTCGTAGGACAAGAGCATCGTGTCGTCATAGGGTGTCACGTCGATGCCCGCGCGGCGGAACATGATCAGGTCATATTTGAGGTTCTGGCCGATCTTGAGGACCGCCGGATCCTCCAGCAGCGGCTTCAGTTTCGCGAGCACGAGCGGGTGCGGCAATTGCTCGGGCCGCTCGGTCAGCAGATCCTCGCCGCCGCGGCCGTGGCCGACCGGAATATAGCAGGCCTTGCCCGGCGCGGTCGCCAGACTGATCCCTACCAGATTGGCGCGGATGCAATCGACATCGTCGGTCTCGGTATCGACCGCGACCACGCGGGCCGCCTGAGCTTCGGCGATCCAGCGATCGAGATCGGCCTCCTGGATGACCGTCTCATAATCCTTGTGGTTGAACGGAACCGCATCCTCGATCCGCGCCGGAAGCTGCGCGCTCACCTCCTCGCCCCCGAGCTTGGTCAAGAGCGAGCGGAAACCCTGATGCATCAGGAATTCCTGCAGCGGCTCGCGCACCAGCCCCTTGAGCGTCAGATCCTCCAGCGGCTGCGGCAACGGCCGGTCGCAGACCAGCCGCACCAGCTCGCGGCTGAGGCGGGCATTGTCGGCATGCTCGATCAGGTTCTGGCTGAGCTTGGGCTTCTTGATCGTCGGCGCTGCCGCAAGCACGCTTTCCAGATCGCCATAGGTCTGGATCAGTTCGCTTGCCGTCTTGGGTCCGACCCCGGGAACGCCCGGCACATTGTCGACGCTGTCGCCCATCAGGGCGAGCACGTCGCCCAGTTGCTCGGGCAGCACGCCGAATTTTTCCTGGACATGCTCGACGCTCAACCGGCGATTGTTCATCGTGTCGAGCAGGTCGAGCCGGCCGGGCTCGATCAACTGCATCAGATCCTTGTCGGAGCTGACGATCGTCACCTTCCAGCCCTCAGCCAAAGCGGCCTTGGCATAGCAGGCGATGATATCGTCCGCCTCGAGCCCCTCCTCCTCGATGCAGGGCAGCGAGAAAGCGCGCGTTGCGTCACGGATCATCGGGAATTGCGGGACCAGGTCCTCAGGCGGCGGCGGACGGTGCGCCTTATACTGGTCGTACATGTCGTTGCGGAACGTCTTGGACGAAGCGTCGAAGATCACCGCCATATGCGTCGGCCCGTCCGCCGCGTGCAGCTCCTCGACCAGCTTCCACATCATCGTGGTGAAGCCGTAGACGGCGCCCGCAGGCTGGCCATGCTTGTTGGTGAGCGGCGGAAGCCGATGATAAGCCCGGAAAATATAGCCCGAGCCGTCGACAAGATAGAGGTGGTTGGAAGCCATCGCGCAGGGTCTTAGCAGCCCCCGTTGCCGACTCCTATGCCTTTGCGGAAGTGGCTTACGATCCAATGAGAAAGGGCGCCGTCCCCCGACAACGCCCTTCCCCCCATCATTCCCGCGCCGGTCAGCGCGCGAATATGACCCGCCGACGGCGCATCGATTCCCCCGCCAACGCGAAGCCGGCCACGATCAGCGTCCAGCTCGCCGGTTCGGGCACCGAATGCGCGCTCTGATAGTCCTGATAGATCGAGGCTGTGGTCTTCTTGTAATTGGGGTGGCTCATGACATCCAAATCCAGGTTCCACCCGATCGCATCGAACGCCGCCAGGTCCAGCGCGGTCACATAATCTTCCTGACCGTAACATTCGGTCGGATCCATGATGCCGAGCTGCACGCTGCATTTCGTCACCGGATCGTTGTTATCCTTCCAGTGCGAGGCCTGGTTGCCATCCCCATTATAGGCGCCGGTCGAGAACAGGGCGCTGCCGAACATCTGGTGCGCGCCGCCATCGATCGAGAAATAAGCGGGCGAGCCGACAGCCATGTCGAGCACCGGGGCCGTGCCCGGCACCAGGTTGGTGGGATCGTTACTGTAGCGGAACAGATCGAGCGCGCTGAACCAACTGGTCGTGTTCATGTTGAAGCCCGCAACCTGCGATCGGCCGGGGCCGTGCGGATTGCCGAAATAGTCGTAATAATCGACGCCCGACACGAAGCCCAGCGCATGGCCCATTTCGTGGATAGCGGTGCCGATGAAATCGAACGTGCCCGCGGACGTGCCGTTGGACGGATTGAAATCGAACGCGAAGGTCGAGCTGAAGGTGATATTCGCGTCGAGATGCTGGGCGTTGCTGGGATCATAGCTGGCGGTGCCGCCGATCGCCTCCACCACCGACGTGTTGAGATAGAGCGTCTTGTTGTTCGTCGCCTTGGCGCCGGTCGTATCCTGATCGTAGACGCGCTTGTTGCTGGCGGTGTTGTCCCCGTTGCTGCCGACGTTCGGGCCGCTGGTGATCATCTTCATCGCGCCGTTGGTCAGCGTCGGCAGTACCGCACTCTGGTCGAGCGTCGAATTGCTGCGCGTGCTGGTCCAGCCCGTCTCGAAATTGCTGACGCTGTAATCCATGCCCGCGCTGCCGGTCGAACCGATCACGCCCGTCGGCAGCGCCGAATAGCCCACGCCGAAATTCAGCGTGACGTTGTTGGTGATAACCGATTCCCAGTAAGAAGCGGCGACCTTGAACCCTTGTTCGGCCTGCGATCCGGTGACACCGCCCTGATCGACTAGGTTGATCTTGAGCGCGCTCGCCGACGTCGCGGCGATCAACCCAAGCGCGGTCGTGGCGACTACGCGCGAAATACACCTGGACGACATGCAACTCCCCCCGGGATTACAGCCATTCCGATCCCCCCGGACCGTTAACCACGACTTTAATCCGCGATTGTTGCGCCGCGTCAAGCAGAATTGAGCAAACAATATCCCAAATATATCCGGGATGGATCACGGTACCAGGATAGTGTCGACCGGGCGCGCCCTGGTCTCCGGGAAATCGAGCGTGTAGTGTAGCCCCCGGCTTTCCTTGCGGTGCAGCGCGGATTTCACGATCAAGGTCGCGATAACAATCAGGTTTCTGAGTTCGATCAGATCTGTCGTAATGCGATAGTTCCCGTAATAATCCTCGACCTCCTGCGCGAGGAGGCTGGCGCGATGGAGTGCGCGCTCCAGCCGTTTCGTGGTGCGCACGATGCCGACATAATCCCACATGAAACGGCGGATCTCGCGCCAATTATGCTGGACGACGATATCCTCGTCCGAATCGCGCACGCGGCTTTCGTCCCACGGCCGGATCGCATCGGGCTCGGGCATGTCCGCCCAATTGGCGAGAATATGCCTGGCCGCCGCCTCGCCGAACACGAAGCATTCGAGCAGCGAATTGGAGGCGAGGCGATTGGCGCCATGCAGGCCCGATTGCGTCACCTCGCCGGCCGCGTACAGGCCGGGGAGGTCGGTGCGGCCGTCGCGGTCGATCATCACCCCGCCGCAGGTATAATGCATCGCCGGCACGACCGGGATCGGCTCCTTGGTGATGTCGATCCCCAGCCCCAACAATTTGGCGCGGATGGTGGGGAAATGCTGCTCGATGAATTCGGGCGATTTGTGGCTGATGTCGAGGTGGACATAGTCGAGGCCAAGCCGCTTGATCTCATGGTCGATCGCGCGCGCGACGACGTCGCGCGGCGCAAGCTCGGCGCGCGGATCGAAATCGGGCATGAAGCGGTGGCCGTTGGTGGGCAATTTCAGGATGCCCCCCTCGCCCCGCATCGCTTCCGTGATCAGGAAATTCTTGACCTCCAGATTGTAGAGGCAGGTCGGGTGGAACTGGTTGAATTCCATGTTCGACACGCGACAGCCCGCGCGCCACGCCATCGCGATCCCGTCGCCCGAAGCGCCCCGCGGCGCGGTCGAATATTGGTAGACGCGCCCCGCCCCGCCCGTCGCCAGGATCGTCGCCCTGGCGGTAAATAAAGCGACATGGCCCGTCGCGCGATGCAGCGCATAGACACCGCGTACGCGCCCATCGCCCGAATAGCGGACGGCGTGGCGCCCGGTGACAAGGTCGATCGCGGCCATGTCGGTGATCAGGCTGATATTGGGATGCGCGTGCGCCGCCTTCTCCAGCGCAAGCTGAACCGCGCGACCGGTGGCGTCGTCGACATGGACGATGCGCCGGTGGCTGTGCCCGCCCTCGCGCGTCAGGTGCCAGCGGTCATGCCCCTCCCCCTCGGTCGGGTTGAAGGGCACCCCCAGTTCGGCCAGCCGCTCGATCGCCGCAGGCGCATTCTCGACCACGAACTCGACGGTCTTGCGGTCGTTGAGCCCGGCGCCCGCCACCATCGTATCCTCGATGTGGCTCTCGAACGTATCGCCCGGCTCCAGCACCGCCGCAATCCCGCCCTGCGCATGAGCGGTCGAGCCTTCGGACAGGCCAGCCTTGGCGAGCACCGCAACCTTGAGATGGTCGGCAAGGTTAAGCGCGGCGGTGAGGCCCGCCGCGCCGGAGCCGATGATCAGAACGTCGTAATTGTGCGCGGTGCTCATCGGATCACCCGGCCGCCGGCGCCCGCGTCAGGTTGAGGAACACGTCCTCCAGATCGGCCTCATGGGTGGAGACGTCGACAATGCCGAGACCCGCGCCCTGCAGCGCGGCCAGCACCTCGCCCGCATTCACCTTGTCCTTGGAATAGGTGATCACGACCGAGCGTTCGTTCTTGAGCTCTATCTTCTCGAAACAGGCAGCCTGCGGTGGGGCGGCGAGGTCGCGGTCGACCGTGACCGTCACCGCTTTCTCCTGCGCCATCGCCAGCAATTCGCGCGTCGGGCGGTTGGCGATGACCTTGCCGTGATTGATGATCGCGATGCGATCGCACAGCTCTTCGGCTTCCTGCAGGTAATGCGTGGTCAGTACCACCGTCACGCCGTCCGCATTGAGCTTGCGCACATAGTCCCAAAGCTGTTGGCGCAATTCGACGTCCACGCCCGCGGTCGGCTCGTCGAGCACGAGCACCGGCGGATTATGGACCAAGGCCTTCGCTACGAGCAGCCGGCGCTTCATGCCGCCCGACAGCGAGCGGGCATAGGCGTTGGCCTTGTCGTCGAGATAGACCGCGCGCAGCAGTTCCATGGACCGCCGTTCGCTCTTGGGCACGCCATAGAGGCCGGCATAGAGCTCGAGCATCTCGAACGGAGTGAAGAAGGGATCGAACACGATCTCCTGCGGCACGATCCCGATCGACGCCTTGGCGTTGCGCGGATGCTCGTCGATGTCGAAGCCCCAGATCGAGGCCTTTCCCGACGTCTTCATCACCAGCCCGGCAAGGATGTTGATCGTGGTCGATTTGCCCGCGCCATTGGGCCCGAGCAGTCCAAATATCTGGCCCGCTGGAACATCGAGCGTGACGTCGGTCAGCGCCTGTTTCCCGCCCTTGTACGTCTTGCTGAGGCCCCGAAGACTGATCGCCGCATCGCTCATGCAACGAGCGCATAGAACCTGATCGCGCCGGGTGGAAGCGTTCAACGCAAGACCGAAGCGACCGGCTCCGATCGACCGCGCAGAACAGCCGGCCATAACGAAATCCCGGCCGACGACGCGATGAAGGACGAAGCAATATTCTTTGCCGGCCTATTTGTTTGTTCGGCCGCCAATGGTAATCGTTCCACCGGGCGGAATCGATCGGGGGGTTATATGGCGACTCTGGCAGACTCGAATTTTGGCGAAAACTTGTCGCCGCTTTCCGGAAACCCGATCAGCCGGGCGATAGATCGCTGGATCTACGTGTACATGGCGGCGAGTTTCATCGTCATTACCTTGACCGGCTTTATTCCGGATTCGATCGGATTGGTCGCCGCGGCCAAGGCCGGGAAAATTCCACCCTTGCCCGTGATCCTGCATGTGCATGCCGTGCTGATGGGTTCCTTCCTGCTGCTGCTGCTGGCCCAAACCACGCTGGCGGCGACCGGCAGGACGGACCTTCATCGCCGCCTGGGACGGCTCGCGATGATCCTGGTCCCGTCGCTGGTTCTGGTCGGGTTCGTGCTGGTCCCCACAATCTATCATTCGGTCTGGTACCCGGCGCAGTCCGCGCCGCCGCCCGCCCGGGCCGAGCTTCAGCAGCTGGTCCGCCGCCTCGACAACATCATGCTGTTCCAGTTACGGATCGGCCTGCTGTTCGCGCTGCTCATCGCCCTGGGGCTCCGGGCACGGACCAGGGATGCAGGCTTTCACAAGCGCATGATGATCCTCGCCACCTCGGTCGCGTTGCCCGCCGCGATCGACCGGATCGAGTGGCTCCCGACCACGCTGCCCGTCAGCCCGATATCGACAGACCTTTACGTGCTGGCGATCATCTCGCCGATGTTCGTCTGGGATCTGGTCCGCATGCGCCGGATCCATCGCGCCTATCTGGTCTGGTTCGGCGCCTATATCACGGTTTCGATCGCGCTTTATGCGGCGTGGAATGCGCCCTGGTGGCATGCCACCGCGCCGCGCCTGATGGGCGTCTAGCCCGCGCGCGACGCCGCTGCGGATCGCCGCCGCAGGGTAGCCATCTTGCTGGCGACGCCGCAGGTCTCCATCGCGCACCAGCGCCGCCGCCCGTTCTTGCTCGTGTCGGCGAACAGCCAGCCGCAGGAACTCTGGTTGGCGCAGCGCTTGAGCAGGAACGCGCCGTCACCCACGCCCGCCAGCGTGTCGACCAGATCGAGCGCGATCCGTTTCAACGGCAGGCGCGCATCGCCCGGTTCGGCATGGATATGAAGCTGGCCATCGCCACCTAGCCGCTGATCCTTCCGCGCTTTCAACAGCCAGGCATTCGGGGTGCGCAGCGCGTCGGCGGGGAGTGCGTGCCCCTGGGCCTGCGCCTCCAGCAGGCGGAACATCGCCTCGCGCAGCGTGTGCACGTCGCCCATCAGACGCGCGCGGTCCCGATCGGAATCGGGCAGCCACATGTCCTCGCCCGCGCCGACAGCGCCGCTCCGCTGCGACCATTCGGCATAGCGCTCCGGGGTGGCCAGATAATCCTCGGCCGGGTCCGCGAACCGATCGTGGATCGTGTTGACGAAATCGATGCAGAGCCGCCCCCCGTCCAGGCGGATCGCGGCGATAGAGCGTGGAAACAGGGAATCCATGTCGTGCCCCTACCACGTTGACTCTACCATTAAAACACGTTTAGCCGGTAACATGCGAGTCGGAGGCAACCTATCGACTGCGGCATCGCCGCTGCCGGCTCCCCGATTTGTCCGGCCGGCGCGGAATGCGTTTTTGGCGCTCTGGATGGCGCTTCTGATCGGCGTGATCGCGATACTCGCCATCGGCGGGCAGCCCGACCCGTCCGGCCCCGGCCAGATGCTGGACGGCCCCTGGCGCTTCCATGCCGGCGACGATCCGCGCTGGGCCGCGCCCGGCACGGACGATCGCGAGTGGGACCGGATCAGGCTGGTTTCGCGGCCGGACAGCCGCGATGGCGATGTCGGCTTCCCCGGTTATTTCGACGGCTGGCGCGCCCACGGCCACCCCGGGCTGGCGAGCTATGGCTGGTATCGCCGCACTGTGGTGTTGCCGGGAGGGAGCGACCTCGTTCTGGTCGCCCCGCCCGTCGTCGACGATGGCTATGAGCTGTTCTGGGACGGCCGCCGCATGGGCGGGATAGGCAGATTATCCGGCACGCCCAGCGTGAACGCAACGCGGCCATTGATGATCGAACTTCCGCCTTCGAACGAAGGCCATGTGGCCGTGCTGGCGATACGGGCGTTCATGCAGCCCGGCGCCGATCGCGACGCGCAGAGCGGCGGATTGCGGACGGCCCCGGTGCTCGCTTCGCGCGCGGACGGGACGGCGCTCTACCGTGCGCAATGGCACCGGACGATCGCGGGATATGTCGTCGATGCGGTCGAACCCGCGGCTATGTTCATGCTTGCTGCTATCGCCCTGGTCGCCGCGCCGACACTGGCCCGGCCCGGCTTTGCGCGATGGATCGCGCTCGCGCTTGTAGCTTCCGCCTTGCTGCGGCTCGGCAACGCGATCGGCGCCTGGACCGACCTGATAAGCGCCCCCGCGCTTGCCTTTGTTCGCGGCGTGATCGTGGGGCCGTTGGCCAAGCTCTGCTGGGTTATCGGCTGGAACCTGTGGACGGATGGCAAAGGCCGCCGGCTGGTCGCCTTCGCGGCCGTGGCGGCATGGCCGATACTGACGATCGGCGCGCTTGTGCCGAACACGATCCTGGCCGGGACGGGCCGCGCGATCGTCGCCTTGTGCCTTCTCGCGACCGCGGTGCGCATTGCCATCCACGGCGAGCAGAGATTGCTCGCGCTGGCGGCATTGCTGCTTACGGCAACCGGCCAGTTCGCGGCCGACCTGTCGGCGCTGGGCGTGCCCGGCATCTGGTTCCCGTTCGATATCGGCGTGTCGCGATCGCAATATGCTTATGCATTCGCGCTGCCCCTGCTCGCCCTCGCGATTCTTGTCCCACGCGGTCCGCGGGACGGAGCGCTCCACCCAACGGACCAGGTGGTTCGTTGAATCCCGGTCCTTCAAAGCGTCTTGTCGATCAGCCGGGCGCGTGCGGCCGGCAAAAATTGACGGTTCGAACAAGCAACGAGCGAGAAGGGTCCGATGTCGATCGAACGGCTTGATCCGGCGGGAATGAACCGCAACCCGGTCTATGCGCAGGGCATCTCCGTCCCCGCCTCCGCGCGCTACATCCATGTCGGCGGGCAGAACGGCGTGGATGCCACGGGCGGCGTCGTGGAGGGCGGTCTCGCCGCGCAGACGGCCCAGGCGCTGGCCAATCTTGGCATGGTCCTGGCCGCGGGCGGAGCGACGCCCGACGACCTGATCAGCCTGTCGGTCTATCTGGTCGGCGATGCCGATCTGCGCACCGCGTTCGGGGCATGGGCAGCTTTCTGGAACGAGCGGGGCGATCCGCCAGTCGTGAAAGTGCTGCGCGTGGCTGGCCTCGCCCGCGCCGATTGCCTGATCGAAATCGAAGCCATCGCCGCGGTCGACGGCGCGCAACCGCGCGAAGCATCCCAATAAGGCAGGTGGAGACAAACATGCACGCAGGGAAGTGGGGCGTCCTGGCCAGCGCCGCGCTGATCGCGGCGTCGGCGCAGGCTGGCCGCGAGATCGGCGATTATAGCGGACTGCCCAAGGATCTCGCCGCCGCCGCAACGGCGTACGATCTGGCCCAATTCCGGTCGAACCGGTCCGAACTCGATCGTCTGCTCGCGGACGATTATGTCCTGGCGGGCACCGACGGCCGCACGCAGAACAAGGCCAAATCCCTGGCCGAAGCCGCCGCACCCGTGGGTACCAACAAGTCGGTCGTGCTTTCGCAGCAGGTCAAGCGAGTCTGGCCGAACGGCGCCGTGCTGGCGGGGATAGTCGACGCCAGCGAAGTCCGCGCCGGGAAACGCACCGGGATGAGAGCGCGGTTTGCCGACGTGTGGGCAAAACGGAAGGGCCGCTGGCAGGTCATCTTCACGCAGATCGAACGGGTCCGATAGCGCCGCGTCCGCGCGGTTTCGAATTCTCCGCCCCCTCAAGAACGAGCAGCCCAGATGAAGATAATCGCCTATGACAATTTCAAGCCGGGCGTCACGCTGGACGACCTCAGGCCTTATCTTCGCGATGAGGTCTCGAACGTATGGCGCCTCTGGAAGGCGGGGATCGTCCGCGAAAATTATGCGCGCGCCGACGTCGGCGGTGTCATCATCGTGTTCGAACTGGAGAGCGTCGCGGCGGCAAAACGTTATACCGACGACTTCCCCTTGTCGAAGGCGGGCCTGCTGGAATGGCACTTCCTGGCGTTCGATGCTCCACTCCCGCTTGAATTCCTGTTCGACCCGTCGGTCGACGTCGCCAAGCCTTGGGATCGGACGCCGGCATGATCCGATCCGCCACCGGGATCGATATCCCTCAGACGCTCGGCGAGTGGTGCGATCCGCGCCATATGGCACTGCTGGTCTACGACATGCAGGTCGGCATTTGCCGCCAGATCCCCACCGCGCCAGCCGTGATCGAACGCGTTTCCACGATAGTCGATGCCGCGCGCGGATCGGACATGCGCGTCGCCTTCACGCGCCACATATCGCTGCCGCGCAAGTGGATGGGGACGACCCAGTTGCGCACCGCCATGGCCTGGCAAAAGCGTGACGATCCGGATCGCGTCGATTGCTGGTTCCCGCGCGATGCCGAAGCGACGGCGATCATACCCCAACTGACGCCGCGCGCGGATGAGGCCGTGTTCGACAAGATCACCATGTCGGCGTTCGATTCCACGCCGCTGGCGATGGCGCTGCGCGACGCGGGCATCCGCGCGATCGCGATCGCCGGCATCGCGATGGAAATCGGGATCGAGCCGACGGTCCGCCAGGCGACCGACAACGGCTTCGGCGCCGTGGTGATCGAGGATGCCTGCGGCTTCGGAAACCAGGAGGCGCGCGACCGCTCGCTGGCGACCCTCAATTATATCGGTGAGGCGGTCATCACCCAGGCGGCGGATTTTTGCGCGGCGCTGGCCGGTGGCGGGAGCAGCGGCCGTGTCAGCGGATAGCATCCTGCTCGGTGCGAAAGCGCACGCCGATAGCGTCGCCACGCGCTTTCCCCCAGTCGTAAAGCGCCTGCAGCGGCGCCGCCAATTCGCTCCCTCGCTCGGTCACGACATAACGTTCCTTGCCATCGGCCGACGTCTCCGTGGCGACGAAACCGGCCTCGACGAGGTCGCCGAGCCTCTGGGTGAGCACCTTGTCCGACAGCGACGGGATTGCGCGGCGAAGGTCCGAATAGCGCATGGGGCCTTCCTTGATCCGGGCAAGGATCACCGTCTTCCATTTCCCGCCCAGCGCATCGAGCGCGAATTCGACGGGGCATCCATAGAGTCGACCGGGCTGCGTCATACACGCCTGTTAGGATCGATCCGGCCGCGCTGTGAAGCCCCGACATCACGTCGCGATCGATCCGCGGGCCGGCGCGGTGGTGGCGGCATTTCGAAAGGGATGACTGAATGAGCGTGCGCGACGCAAACCCGGTCGACGCGGACCACCCCAAGCGCGTCGCGATCGTCATTGCCAATCCGGCCATATCCACCACGACGGGTTGGCCGGTCGGCTTCTGGTGGAGCGAACTGACCCATCCCTGGTTCGCCTTCACCGAACGCGGTTATGCGGTCGAAATATTCTCGCCCGACGGCGGCAAATGCGAGGCCGACGCGCTCAGCGATCCACGCGACCCATCGGGCTATTCCGAAACCGACCTCATCTCGCTCGGTTTCCTTTCCAACCCCAGGCTTGCGGCGCTGGTCGAGAATAGCCGCCCCGTCAGCGAACTCACGGTCGCGGCCTTCGATGCGATCGTCGTAACGGGCGGGCAATCGCCCATGTTCACCTACGAATATGCGACCGGGTTGCAGCGGATCTTCGTCGCCTTCCACGAAGCCGGAAAGGTCGCTGCGGCGCTGTGCCATGGCACGGCCCTGCTGCGCTATGCCCGCCGCGCCGACGGGTCGCTGCTAGCGGCGGGCAAGACGGTAACGGGCTTTGCCAATGTCGAGGAGGATTTCGCCGACGCCGCCACCCGGGCCATGGGCGCGCTCGAGCCGGGCAAGCATCTGATGCCCTGGCGGATCGAGGACGAATTGAAAGCGATAGGCGCCAACTACATCCAGGCCGGCCTGTGGCGCAGCTTCGCGGTGCGTGACGGCAACCTGATCACCGGACAGCAGAATTTTTCCGGGGCGGAAACGGCGCGCCTCGTGTGCGAAGCGCTCGGCGGATAACCCGGCGTAACCGCCGGATCGGGGAACCTGAATGGTCGACGAAGCGAAGCAGCCCGACATTGCCGAAGGCCACGAGGTCACGGTGCGGTTCGATACGAACCTGTGTATCCATTCGCGCTTCTGCGTGTTGCAGGCGCCCGACGTTTTCAAGGCGAACACGCCCGGCGAGTGGATCTTTCCGGATCGGATGAACGCGCCCGCGCTCGCCGCCGTGGCCCGCAACTGCCCATCGGGCGCCATCACCTATCGCGCGCAGGATCCTTTGCTCGATGAAGTTGACCCGCCGGTCAACACGATCCGGCTGCGGCAGGACGGCCCCTATGCGGTGAATGCGCGGATCGAGATTGCGGGTTACGAAGCGGAGGGCGCGGTGCGGCGCCGGACATTGTGCCGCTGCGGTGCGTCGGCGAACAAGCCTTTCTGCGACGGCAGCCACGCCCGGATCGGCTTTCAGGCGACGGGGGAGCCCGAAACCCAGCCTTATGTCGCGCTCGATCCGCGCGACGGCCCGCTTGCGATCACACCGATGCGGGACGGCCCGCTCGAGGTGCACGGCGCGGCCGAACTGGTAAGCGGAACCGGGCGCACCTTCGCCAAAACGCGACACGCCCTGCTGTGCCGTTGCGGCGGATCGAGCGCCAAGCCCTTCTGCGACGGTACGCATGCGCTCAACGGCTTCACGGACCGGCTGGGCTACCAGCCGCCGGAACCGCCGCCGCCCGACATTGCCGTCCCGAGCCTCGCCGAGTGGGCGGGCGGGCGCGACATGTTGAAGGCCCTGACCGTGGCTTTCTACCGCAAGGTACCCGAAGACCCGCTGCTCTCGCCGGTGTTCGCGGATATGGACCGCCATCATGCCGAGCGCGTGGCTGACTTCCTGGCTGAAGTGTTCGGCGGGCCGCCTGTCTACTCCCAGGAGGGCGGCAGCCATATTGGCATGATCGTCAAGCATCTGGGCCGGGAGATCGGCGAGGCGCAACGCGCCCGATGGGTGGAGCTCATGATCGAGACGGCCGACGAAGTCGGCCTGCCGAACGATCGCGCCTTCCGGGACGCGTTCGTCGCCTATCTGGAATGGGGATCGAAACTCGCCGTGATCAATTCCGCGCCAGGGATAGAGAGGCCGGAAGGCGATTGGCCCATGCCGAAATGGGGATGGGGGCCGTGTCGCCGGCCGGGCTGAGGCTCAACCGCCGACGGGTGCGAACCCCTCCCGCGACCCGGCCCGATCCCTTATTTGGGCACCCTGACGGCGGTCACCTCAATCTCCACCAGCGCCCAGGGCGCCGCTAGAGCCGCGACCTGAATGGTCGAGCGGGCGACGACGTTGGGGTTGTCGGCGGTACCGAAGAACTGCTTGTACCCCTCGTTCATGCCGGCAAAATCCATCTTGCCGCCAAGCTTCGGATCGCCCGCCACGAACACCGTCATCTTGATCACGTCCGACAAGGTATAACCGTGGGCGGCGAGCAGCCCCTTGATCTTGGTGAGGACGCTGATCGTCTGCGTCTTCGTGTCGCCGAAATCCTCGATCGTGAGCGTGGCCGACATCGGCTTGGCCGGGTCGATCGGCGAGGCAAGCTGCCCGGACAGATAAAAGGTCTCGGCCCCTGCCGGGACAATCGCCCCCTGCAGGATCAATGCGGGCGTCGGTCCCGCCGCCTTGAACCGCGCGACCTCGGCGGCGGGGAGCGCCGTCGCGCCCAGCATGCCGAACAGCGTGCCCGCAAGGATAAGTCCCTTCATGATCGTCTCCCTTTCGCGAATGAGGAGGCGGCACCCTGCAGGCGCCGCCTCCGATTGATGCCTTCCGCCGGTTCAGAAGTTGAAGTTGATCCGGCCGTAATAATAGCCGCCGTTGATGCCGTACGGGCTGAACGTCATCGGCGCGTCATAGACGTTGCCACCGGTTACGATCGTCTGCGGGAACGGCCCGGCGAGCACGGTCCAGTTTGGCGGGCGCTTGTTGAACACATTGTTGGCACCGGCCGAAAGCTCGATCGACTTGGTCAGCTTGTAGTTCAGTTCGATGTCGCCGATCAGCGCGCTCTTGATGGTCTGCTTGTAATAGGTGCCGCCGTTCGGGCTCTGATATTCGGAGCTCTTGCCATACAAGGTCGCCCGCATCGTCGCCGAGAAGCCGCCGAGCGAATAGAAAGCCGATCCGACGATCTTCATGCGCGGGGATGCCGTTTCCAGATTGCTGATCGCCGTCTGGTCGAACAGGGCAATCGGCGCGCTGCCGCCCGGCGGCGTCAGCTGGGCCGGCGCGAGATGCAGCTTGGTGATCTTGGTCTTGTTGAAATTGGCTGAAAGCGTCCAGTTCACCTTGCCGAGATCGCCGAAGTCGGTTGGATAGGATGCGACGATATCGAGGCCGCGGCTGCGCGTGCTGGCGCCGTTGGTGAAGATGTTGATGCCGGTCTGGCTGACCGTCGGATCGAGCACGTTGCCGTTGGCGATGATCGCCTGCGTCACCACCGGGAAATTGGTGGCGCCGCCCGATCCGAAGATCGATCCGGTGCCAAGGATCCGGTCCTTGATCGTGACCTGATAGGCATCGACCGTCAGGACCAGAGAGGGAGTGGGCCGAAGCACGGTGCCGACGCTGAAGTTATGCGATTTCTCGGGCTTGAGATTGCTGAAGCCGAGCAATTTCGCCGCCGCCGAATTGGCGGGAAGCTGGACGAAGGCTGAGGTCGGCGACACGTTGGTTGCCGAATAATAGCTTTCCGCCAGCGTCGGCGCGCGGAAGCCGCTCGCGATCGTGCCGCGAATGGCGACCGCCGGCGAGAAATCGTAGCGCGCTGTGCCCTTGTAGGTGGTTGTGGTGCCGAAGTCCGAATAATCCTCGTAGCGGATCGCCGCGTCGAGCTTCAGGCCATCCACCGGATAGAGCGCGACATCGCCGTAAACGGCTTCGTTGTTGCGGCTATGCTGGCCCGCATCCGACGGTCGGAAGCCGGGATAGGATTGGCCGCCTTCCTTGTAGATCGAGCCCGGATCGCCCGCGCCGATCTGGTAGATGTTCTTGCGATGCTCGTAACCGAACGCGAGATTGAGCGGCTTGCTCCATGCCCACGTCGATCTCCTTCGAGAAATCCGCATTGAGCGTATATTCGGTCGCCTTGAAGAGGCCGTCATAGAAGCTGGTCGGCGTGAAATGCGTGTCGATGAACAGCGACCTATTGGCTGAATCGACCGTGTAGATCTGGTTCTTGTCCTGGCCCCAGGTTCCGCTCAGATCGTAGGTGAAGCCCGCAAAGTCGCCCTTGATGCCGACGGTCGAGGCGAAATCGTCCTCGCGGATCTTCTCGCGCGGGTTGAAGCCGTTGGACGGGCTGTCGCCGTCGGGATCGAACACGATCGAACCCGGAGCGCCGAGCGAACCGCCGACGCCGAGCACGGGAGACGCGATGATGCGGTCCGGCACGCGTAGATTTTCGTATGCGCTGGCGACGCGATGGCCGTAGCTGCCGAAGCTGTAGAACTTCACGCTGCCGATTTCATATTCCAGATTATATTGGGCCGTGGTCAGGTTGGACTGCGCGTCGCCGTTGATCCGGTTGACGTAGGGGAAGCCCGGAATATTGCCGTAGAGCGCCTTTTGCGCGGCGCTCAACGTCGAAAGCAGATTGCCGTCGGTGTCGGTCACGCGACGGTCGAGCCCGCCGACCTGCGTGAAATCGTGATAGCGATGGAACAGGGTGACGTTGACGAAGCCGTCGTCGCCCAATGCGGTGGCGAGATGCGTGGTCGCGGCATAGGTCCTGCCGCCCGTATTGTAATTCTCGCCGAACGTGCCGTAACCGCTGAAGCCTTGATCATCGTCCTTGAGGATGATGTTGATCACGCCCGCGATCGCGTCGGAGCCATATTGCGCGGCCGCGCCATCCTCCAGCACCTCGATGCGCTTGATCGACGACGGTGAGATGAGATCGAGGTCGGCCGTGGCCGCACCCTGATATGGGCCGCCGAGCACAGCGAGGTTCGCGGTGCCGTGACGGCGCTTGCCGTTGACCAGAACCAGCGTGTGGTTGGGGCTGAGCCCGCGCAGCCGCGCCGACAGTGTCAGGTTGGCGGTATCGCCGCCGAAGGCCTGCGCAGTGAAGGATGGGACAAGCTGCGTGAGCACCTGATTGAGATTGGGTTGTCCCACATGCGCTATCGCCTCAGACCCGACCAGCTTGATCGGTGCTGCGCTTTCCGCAGCGGTGATGCCGATCGCGCGGGTTCCGGTCACGATAATCTCGTCGCTGGAAGCGCCGGCCGAGGGTGCATCCGCGGCGGCCGCAGGCGCATCGGCGGCCGATGCCATCTGAGCGGTCGCAACCAGCGCGGCAGCGAGCGCCATGCGCGAAATCATGCCAATCTTGATCGTCATAAGGCCCCCTTAAAAGAACAACTTCAGGAGCCTCTCCTATTCTTTATAGTTACCCTCTCCGTTTCTCCGGTAAATTTTCATCACCCCCTGAAAAATCGCACACGACTTCAGAAGTTTCACCGGCAATATTAATCAATCGATACTAATAACGCCCGACTATTATCAAAACATCCTAAATAGGTATTTTTATCACGCAACGATTCGGAATCGTAAATTGACGAGATTCGTAAAATGACCACAAAGATTGTGTCATTTCTGCAACAATTCTTTTGCCATGGGAATGAAAGGGACGGCTACGCCGCCGCAGCTCTGTTCGATCGGTGCATCGGGCCGATATCCATGCGCCGCGTAGAATGGCACACCGGGCAGCGTCGCCATCAGCGCCACCCGGGCGAAGCCGGCACGCGCCGCCGCCTCCTCGCAGGCTTGCAGCAGCCGCGTCGCGATGCCGCGGCGCTGCTGGCCGGGGGCGGTGAAGAAGGCGCGGATTCGGGCGGCATCGACCGCAGGATCGAGCAGCGCCGCGTCGCGTGCGGCAAAGCGATCCCCGCCGAACAGGGTCCGCCGCCGGCTCCATCCGCCACAGCCGGCGGTGCGCCCCTCGGCTTCCGCCACGAAATAGGTTCCATCCGCGATCAGTTGGGAATCGACGCCGAACACATGCGCGATCGCAGCCTCGACCTGCCGCTCGTCGTAGAAGCCCTTGCTCAGCGCCCGCGCCGAACCCGCGATCAGCCGCTCGAGGCTGGCCATCTCGTCCGCGGCGGCGAGCCTGATGACGATGCCGGTCACGATGTCGGGGCCGGCATCCGTCATGTCAGGCCGCGGCGCTCTTGCGGCGGGATTCGGTCATCGCCTCGGCGGTGACGCGCGCGGCGAGTGCGGTCACCTGCGCCTGGGCGGAGGCGATGCCGCCTTCCTGCCAGCCTGGCGTCTGGCTGAGCGCGGCGCTGGCGAAATAGGTTCGTCCGTCCGGTTTCTGCAGCAGGCGGAAAGCGGGCGTATCGATATTACCCTCCTGCCGCCCCGCCTGCGCGGGGTTCCAGGCCGGCCAGGGCCCCAGGCTATAGGGTATCTTGTGCCAGTTGACGGCGACGCCGTTGATCAGATCCTTGCCATGGCCGGGGTGGACCTTCTCGACCACGCCACGCGCAAATTCGATCTGCTCGGCGATCGGGCGCTTCTGGAATTCGGCGGCGATCGGGCCGGAGGCGTAGCAAGCGAGCAGCATACCGCGCGCCGAATGGATCGCGGCCGAGGGATACCAGATCAGGCTGGTCGGCCCGCCGACGAAGGTGATGCCGCCGTAAATCTGGTCTTCCTTCTCCCAGAAGCGGGGCGCGTCGAATGCGATCTTGTTCGAACAGTCATATTCGACGCCGGCGATCGCTTGCTTGACCGGCGCCGAATAATTGGTGTCGATCTTGGCGAGCACCGGAAAGGGAATCGTGTTGATCATGTAATCGGCGGAAACCGTATTGATCACGCCAGTGGCCTTGTCGCGATACACCACTTCGACCGATTTGGCGCCGTTGCGGATACGGATCACCTCCGCTCCCAGGACCGCGGGATGCTTGAGATTGCGGTTGAAGCCCGCATGGATGCGATCCATGCCGCCGACCGGCTCGACCATCGTCGCCTGCATGTAGAAGACGTCATCGAACAAGGTCATCGGAAGCTGCTCGTTGGCAAGCAACCGGGACAGCGGTTGAGCCGGGTAAGCGGTCGCGAAGGTCGTGCCGGCGCCCGGCAAATGATCGAACCCCGATCGCGCGGTACCGGCGAAATCCCCCTTTTCATCGAGATCGCCGTAGAAACGGAGGAAGGGCAGCAGTCGCTCCTTGTCGGCGGGCGTGAGCTGCTGGTCGAGCGCGCCCTGGCTGATCGCCTTGCTGAGCAGCTCCGCGATATGCCCGCGCGTGTCGTTGACCGCGGTGCGCTGGCGCATCCGCGTCCCGTCACTGGCGACGATATAGGCCGAACGGCTGGAGTTGATCTCGACCTCCAGCGGCACGCCGAACTTGTCAGCATAGCCAAGTAGTCCGGTGTGAAAGCTCGGAATACGCGCCGGCCCCGCGTTGAAATAGGCTCCGTCGGAGAAATGCGCGGTCTGCGTCTCTTCGCCGATCATCTCGATCTTGTCGCCGTCGCGCACCGTCCAGGCGCGCCCGCCGACGCGGGTCCGCGCCTCCAGCAGCGTGACGAGAAAGCCCGCCTGTTCCAGCTCGTAGGCAGAAACGAGGCCGGAAATTCCCGCGCCCAGCACGATCACATGCTTGCCGTTACCCAGCGTCGGGGGAAGCGCCGGCATTCCCGCCGCGCGCGCTGTGCTCATCAGCCCCAGCGCCTGCATCGCGCTGAAGGTTACACCAAGCCCTCCCAGATGGGCCAAACGTTCAAGCAGCTTGCGTCGTGTAATCACGTGTGACGACCCCCCGATGTTCGCGGGGGCTTCATTGTCCTCCCGCGGCACCGCCACTTGCGCGGCAGGCCTTTCGACATCTCCCCTGGGCGGGCCATCTGCCGGCTACGGATCTTGTCCGTTCGCCGCGCAGCCTTGATTGCGGAAGACAAACGCAATCGGGAGTTCGGCGCAAATGCAATTATTGCAATTTTTTTACATGCTGCAGCCCGATCGGTTTTGATTCAGTTCAAAGCTTGTTCGGCGCGCTATTATAATGATCGCCACTTCTGCAGCTCGGGAGCGGCCACGCCATCAAAAAAAGCCAGTAGTCCCGAGCCATGTCCGCACCGGCGGCGCCTCGCCCGAGGCTTCCATCGGTGCCCGTTCGGGCGTCTGCCCGACCGCTCGCTCCACACCACTGTACGGGCTATTTCGTCATTACAGTTTCATCAAACCGTACCGAACCGTCTATGGCTCGGTGATGCGTTCTGAGCAATTCGTCCCGCACAAGGAGAAGGCTGCCATGAAGGAAAACGCAATTCGGAGAATCGGCAAAGCCGGCCTGGTGCCGCTCGCACTGCTTGCGGCTCCGCTGCGAGCTGACATCACGAGCACCACCGTCCGGCACATCAATCTGCACCCCGGCAACGCGACCGAAGCGGCGCGCGCCATGCGTAAGATCGACGACGCGGCCCTGCGCGTGTGCGGCGCGTCCGACTTCAGCCTGGCGGAAGCGAAGGCGGCGATGCGCGCCTCACCCTGCTGGCAGGAGGCGGCGGGCAACGCGGTGTTGCGGTCTGGCGACCCTTTGCTGGAGCGTGCGTTCGATCGCCTGTTGCCGCCGCGCGCGCGAGAAGCCGAGTAGCGGGGCGAAACTGGGCAGACCTACGCTTCGACCGCGCTTGGCAGCTCCCATTCGGCGCGCACGTCCGGATCCTGTTCTGCTCGACCCCGCTTCGCCCTCTCCTGCGCGAGCCGTTCCGGATCGAGCTGCGCCAATGCCCACACCGCGGCACCGCGCACCACGGGCGCCGGATCGTCGAGCAAGGCCGTCACGCGGGGCAACAAGCCCGGCAACCCGCTATTCCCCGCCGCGATCAGCGCGTTGCGCATCATCCGGTCGCGCCCGATCCGCTTGATCGGCGAGCCCGAGAAGATCAGGCGGAAGCCCGCATCGTCCAGCTGCAGCAGGTCGCCGAGCTCCGGCGCGGCCAGCTCGGCGCGCGCGGCGAAGGCCCGGTTGGCATGCGCGGCGTCGGCGAACTTGTTCCAGGGGCAGACCGCCAGGCAATCGTCACAGCCATAGATGCGGTTGCCGATCGCCGTCCGGAACTCGGTCGGGATCGGGCCCTTATGCTCGATCGTGAGATAGGAAATGCAGCGCCGCGCATCCAGCTTGAACGGCGCGGGAAAGGCGTCGGTCGGGCAGGCTGCGATGCAGGCGCTGCACGACCCGCACTTCACCTCGCCCGGTGGATCGGGTTCCAGCTCCAGCGTCGTCATGATCGCGCCGAGCAGCAGCCAGCTCCCCTCGGTGCGGCTGACCAGATTGCTATGCTTGCCCTGCCAGCCGAGCCCCGCCGCCTCCGCCAGCGGCTTTTCCATCACCGGCGCGGTATCGACGAACACCTTTAGCTGGGTGTCGGGCATGGCCGCGACCAGCCAGCGCGCCAGCGCTTTCAGCCCCTTCTTGACGATGTCGTGATAATCCTGGCCCTGCGCATAAACCGAAATCCGCCCGACGCCCCTTTCGTCCGCGAGCGCGAGCGGATCGTGCGCTGGCGCATAGCTCATGCCGAGCATGATCACCGATCTGACCTCCGGCCACAGTGAGGCCGGGCTGGCGCGTTGTTCGGCGCGCTCCTCCATCCACAGCATGTCGCCATGCGAGCCCGCATCCAACCATTCCCGCAGACGCGCCGCCGCATCGGGCGCAGCATCGGCACGCGCGATCCGGCAATCGGCGAAGCCGATCGCGCGCGCTTCGGCCTTGATCGCGGCTTCGATGGAAAAAGGGGCTGTCACTAATCCATGGTAGCACATCGTCGCGCCTGCGCTTGTATCTTGCTGAACGCGTGCACACTTTTCAGTCGACGTGCGTTCGGCATGTCATGCGGGAAGGCAAGTCTATGACCCTATCGAGAAGGGCGCTGCTTGGCGCCGGTAGCGGCGCGGTCGCGGTCGCCTGGCTATGGCCCACCGGCGGCGGAAGCGCGCCGGTTCATTATGAGGTGACGCTGAGTGACGCGCAGTGGCGCGCGAAGCTTTCGCCCGCCGCGTATGATGTTCTGCGCCACGAAGGGACCGAGCGGCCCTTCACCAGTCCCCTGCTCGGCGAGCATCGCAAGGGCATCTTCAATTGCGCGGGCTGCGCGCTCCCGCTCTTCTCGTCCCAGACCAAGTTCGAAAGCGGCACCGGCTGGCCCAGCTTCTGGGCGCCGCTGCCACACGCCGCCCTTCAAAGCGATGACCGGTCGCTCGGCATGGACCGCATCAAGGTCAATTGCCGCCGCTGCGGCGGCCATCTCGGCCATGTCTTCGACGATGGTCCCAAACCCACCGGACTGCGCTATTGCATGAACGGCGTGGCACTCGGTTTCACTCCAGCGAAAGCCTGACCTTTGACCTTCTTGTACCATAAGCGTGCCGCGGGGCGCGGATGAGCCAGATTACACCGGTTATCCTTTCGGGCGGCGCCGGAACGCGTCTGTGGCCCCTGTCGCGGACGGGCCGCCCCAAGCAATTGCTCAGCCTGACCGCGGCCGAGACCATGCTGCAACTGACCGCGCGCCGCGTGCCCGCGACCGAGGGTTTCGCGGCGCCGATCGTTGTCGCCAACGCCGCGCATGCCGACATGATCGAGACGCAGCTCGAAGCCGCGGGGGCCGCCGACGCCCGGCTGGTCCTTGAGCCGACCGGCCGCAACACCGCACCGGCGATCGCGCTCGCCGCGCTGGCGCTTCCCCGCGACGCGATCATGCTGGTGATGCCGAGCGACCATGTGATCCAGGACGTGGCGGCGTTCCGCGCCGCGGTCCGGACGGCCATGCCGCTGGTCGAACAAGGCTGGCTCGCCACGTTCGGCATCACGCCAGACGGGCCCGAGACGGGCTATGGCTATATCAAGCGCGGCGAGCAGATCGGTGATGGGGTCGCGCGCGTCGACAGCTTCGTCGAGAAGCCCGACCGCGAGACCGCCGAGGCCTATCTCGCTACCGGCCGATATAGCTGGAACGGCGGCATATTCCTGTTCGGCGCGGGCGCCTATCTGGACGCGCTCCATCTCCATGCACCGGATATGCTGGTCTGCGTTCAAAGGTCGATGGGCAATGCGACCCGCGAGGGCAATCGCATCTTCCCCGAAGGCCACGCCTTCGCCTCCTCGCCAAGCCAGGCGGTCGACTATGCCGTCATGGAAAAGGCCGACAAGGTCGCGGTGGTGCCGGTCGAGATGGGCTGGTCCGACGTCGGTAGCTGGGATGCGCTCCACGCTATCTCGCCGCGCGACGACGATGGCAACGCGCACCATGGCGAAGTGCTCGCGATCGACACGAAACGCTGCATGATCCGCAGCGAAGGCCCGGTTGTAGCCGCGGTCGGGGTCAAGGACCTGATCGTGATCGCTACCCCCGACGCCGTCCTGATCATGCCGCGCGGCGCCAGTCAGGAGGTCAAACGCGCGGTCGAAGCGCTCAAGAAGGACGACCATATCACGCTCGAACGAGCGCTCTGATTTGCTTGGGCGAACGGGCGCTGCCGGATGGCGGCAGCGCCCTTGTCCGTCTCAATAATGGAAGCGGAATTCCACGCCCACGCGCCGCGGCGTGAGCACGCCGTGCGCATAATAGCGCTCAACCACATCCGTACGGACCTGGTTGTACGAACTCACGTCGTTGGCGACCGCGGTGACCGCATATTTGTCGAAGATGTTGTCGACGAACATGCCGACCTCGAACTTCTTGGCGTGATAGGTCAGCGCCGCCCGGTGGGTAAGGTAGCTCGGCATCACCTCGCCGGAGCCGCGAAGCCCGACGCGCGAGTAGATATTGCCTTCATAGGTGCTGGCCCAGCTGAACTCGATGTCGCGGCCATCGCCGAGCGGATAGGTATAGATCGCCTGAGCCGCGCCTGAATTCTTGGCGGATCCAGGCATGCGGTCGCCGGCCTTGGCATCGTAGGCGACGCCCTGGCTTACGACCAGGCCGGCGACATCCTGCGTCAGGTGCGCGTCGATGTAAGAATAGGTCGCCTGCACGGTAAGGCTGGGCGTGACCTTGAACGAGCCGCTGAATTCGACGCCTTTCGAGATCGCCTTGCCGCCATTCTTGATGATGCCGGTTGCGCCGTTGATCGTCTCGCTCGGGACCTGGATCCCGTTCCAGTTGACGTGGAAACCGTCCAGGCTGAACTGCAGGCGCTTGTCGAGCAGCGACGCGCGTACGCCCAGCTCCATGTTACGCGTCTTGTCGGGACCGTAAGCAAGCTCGTTGGGAAGCGCGCAGACATTCTGGCCCGGCGGGAGCGGCAGGATGCACGGCGCGACGCGGTTCACGTTGCCTGTCCGATAGCCCGTGCTGTAGGTGAAATAGGCCATCAGATCGCTGCTGAACTTGTACGACGTGTTGGCTTTCCACACCACACCGTCAGAGCCGGTCGCGCCGGATTTGACACGGCTGGGGGCGAACTGGACGAGCGGATAGGGCGTACGCTTGAGGCCGCCTCCGGTCAGCGGCGTTTCGGTGCCGCCCTTGGCGGATGCGTCATATTTGAAATAGCGGATGCCGCCGGTGACCTGCCAGGCACTGGTGATGTGCAAGGTGCCCTCGCCGTACGCCGCCTTCTCCTTGGTCTCGGTATTCACGAACGACATATATTCGAGGTCGTCGGGCCGGTTGACATTGATGAATTTCGCGTAGCCCGGCGTGAACTCCTCGTAGAAGCTGTCATATTTCAGATCGTTGTAGAAGGCGCCGACCACCCAGTTGAACGGTCCGCCATGGCTCGATACCAGGCGCACCTCCTGGTTGAACTGCTTGTAATGCGCTGTGCGCTCGTTGAACGAGGAGAATTGCGGGAAGGCTTCATAGCCGTAATTCAGGTCGAGCAGCAGGTCGGTATTGTCCGATTGCCCCGTCAGATGCTGTTTCGTGTATGCCGTCGTGCTGACCAGCTGGGCGATATTGAATAGGTTGAGGTTGAACTCGGCTGAGAAAAGGTCGGACTTGCGGTCGCCAGGCTCCAGGTAGCGCCACGGCCCTTCATATTTTCCCGTGCCCATCACGCCCGCACCGTTGGCCTGGCGCCCGCCGGTCTTGGTCTCCTGATGCGCATAGGTCAGGTACAACTTCAGGTTCGGATTATATTCCAGCAGCAACGAGTTGCGCGTGGTGAACGTGTGCTCGTAGTTGACGTCCTTCTTGCTCTTGAAGTTCGCGCTATAGTCGGCGGGCGTGCCGAAGCCGGCCCCGGCGCCGGTAGCGCTGCGCACCGGCTGCGGATTGGAAACGCCCGGATTCTGCAGCAGATAATTGTAATCGATGAAGCCGGCATTGTCGTAATAGCCGGCCACCGAACGCAGCGCGATATGATCGGTAACGATCGGGATATTGACCGTGGCGTCACCGACCGCACCGATGTCCTTGCTATGCGATTCCAGATAGGAACGGCCATGGAGATCGACCGAGAAATGGTCGGTATTGGGGCGTCCCGGAATGTAGCGGACCGCGCCCGACAACGTGCCGAGCCCGTAGAGGGTGCCCTGCGGACCCTGCAGCACCTCGACCCGGTCGATGTCGATCAGCTTGAAATCGACATAGAGCGGAACTTCGCCCAGATAGACGCCGACCGCGGTATTTTCGTTGGCGCCGCTCGTGCTCGAATCCGAAGACGAGATGCCGCGCAGCACGATCTTGCCCGCCGAATTCGGCCCGGTGTCGGCAACCGTGACGCCGGGGGTGAACGCGGCCAACCCCTTGACGTCGTCGATGCGCTGCCGGGTGATCTGCTCGCTGCTGACTGCCGAGATATTCATCGGCGCGTCCTGCAGCGTCGTCCGGCGCCGCGTGCCGGTCACCACGATCTCGTTGGCGCTGCTGCTGGCGGCGGTGTCGCCGGCAGGCGCGTCCTGCGCGAATGCCGGCGCAGCCGCACAGCCCATCAGGAAAGTCGCGCTTAATAACGTCGTACGAGAAATGCGTGCCATGGCCTTAGCCCCCTTCGTGCTCAAAATCCGCCGCTCCCTGACATCTCTCCGCTGGGCACTCTTGCGGCGCCCTCCGCCGGCTCTTCGCTCGGCTCTCAATCAACATGGATCGACGGGCACAGGCGGCCCATACGTCGTTCGCGCAGCCGGCCCCGACCATCTCAGTCATACCGATACGGATATCGGTCGATCGTGGTCGTTCCCCTGGTCTGGTTGCAGAGAAAGACCGTGCCCGTGAAATAAATGCCGGGTTTCGTGATCGTCTTCGCGTAGGCGAAAGCCTCGCGCAGCTGCTGCACCGTCATCTGCACGGGCGCCTCGTCGGGCTGATAGGTCATGCCGTAGGCATAATCCTGCCCGTCCTTGCTGATCTCGACATGGCAGCCCATGACATGCGTCACCGGATGCGTGTCGCAGAAGTCGATCAGCCGCTTCATGCTGTCGAACCAGGGCTGCCAAAAGCTGATGTAGCAACGCCCCCGGTAGAACATGTCCCCGGTGAACAGGATCTGCGTGTAGCTGTCGTAATAGGCGAATTCGGAGATGACGTGGCCGGGCGAACCCCAGATCAATATCTCGCGCCCGCCGAGGTCGAGCGAGACCCTTTCCTCCGGGAAATTGGTCATTCCCCAGAAGCCCAGCATCTCTTCATGGGTCAGCCCCATGTAGCGCGTGTTGGGCCGGTCCGCGAACTGGTTGGTCGCCGCGAAATGGTCGGCGTGGAGATGCGTGAAGGCGACCAGCAATTCCAGGCTGGCTGGATCGCGGTTGTTGCGGCGGCACCAATCCTCGATGCATCCGTCGACCACGCCGCGCAGGTCCCAGTCGTTGCGCAGCTGGACGAAACCCTCGTCCAGCAGGAGGACGCGATCGTTCCCGAAATAGAGCGGCGCGAACGGCGCCTCGTAACTATAGGCTTTGTTCTGCCGCAGGATCGCGGTGTGCGCGTTGTACCAATGGACGTGGACGGGCGGATCCTTGTTATCCATGCACGACGGCGATCCGCAGATCCACTTGTCGGGAAAGCGTCCCGGCGCGGGAAGGTTGGCCTTGAAGTCGATCGGCGCCGGCCGGCCCGCCGCCACCGCGGCATCCGCCAGCCCCGCCAGGGCCGCGCCTGAAAATGTCGCTGCCGCGGCGGCGGCGGGGGTGGTGAGAAAAGTTCGACGATCCATCGCTGTTTCCTCGGTCGTCAGAACGGGCGCGGAGGGGTGATGTTGGGGACGTCGGACGGCCAGTCCGGCGTCCGCTGATCGGGACTCACCCCGTTCAGGAGCACGAAGTCGGGGCGGATCAGCATCATGTCCTTGCCCTGGACCTCGCGCGCATACAGCAGCAGCTGGTCGATCAGCGCCGGATCCATCTCCAGCAGCCGCTCATAGGGTTTGTAGGTCGCGAACCGCGGATAATAGCGGCCCGGCACGAACATCATCTCGATATGGCCGCCGAACATCGCCTTCACCGGATGATCCGCGATGAAGGCCTTGATCCGCTCCAGCGACGCGACGAAATCCCTGTCGTTGCCGATGTTGATCTTGCCGGGGAAGATAAAGTCGCCGGTGAACAGCAGGTCGCAATAAGGATCGTAGAAGCTGACCCCGTCCTTGTGCGTTCCGGGCGTCGGGATCACCTCGATCACCCGGTCGCCGAGGTCTATCTTGCCGCGCCCCGCCGGCCAGCTTCCGCTTAGGCCGTAATAGCGCTTCATCACCTCAAGCGGCCTCGGCACGATCAGCGTGTCGGGACGCCCGGCAAATTGCACGAGCCCCTGATTCTGCGCGACGTCCTCGCCCGATGTCAGCGCGATCGTGAGCGGCACCTTCTGCCGCCCGCGCGCCTGCGACCAGCGCGTGATGATCGCGTCCACCGACTGGCGCAGCGGGTAAAGCTCGGCGCTCGCGGTCGCGCCGGAATCGATCAGCAGCGCCCCCGCATTGCCGAACAGCAGGTAGGTGAACGGCGCCTCCCAATGGACGCAGACGTTCTGGCGCAGCACGAACGTGTCTTCGTTATACTGGACCATCTGCACGCGCGGATCGCGATTCTTGGCGGCGACGTTGGAGCCGTAGGTCCAACGCATCACGAACCGGCCCGGGGCGGGGCCGTCGCACTTATAATCGTGAACCACTGGCATGTTGCGGTGCAGCGGTACCGCGCTATCCGTGTTGCGCGCGCCGGGGAGGTTATAGGGAACGTCGGGGTTGCCGTTGGGATAGGCGCTGCCCGTCACCGACATACTGTTGCCGGACAAAACTGGGCTGTAGGTCGCCTTTTCCGGCATTTAAATCCCCTTATACCAATAAGTTATATCGGTACCGCTTCACCCTTTCGCCACCGCCGCAAAACCTCACGCCGGCTTGGAAGTTGAGCCTATGGATATTACCGATTCGGACAAGAGTAATAATGACGTATTGATTACCGCCCGTTTTTGCTATATTGCAGTGCCGAAATCACTGTATCCGGGGAAAGCGCGAACAGCGCGAGTCCACAGCGAAAATGGCGCGTCAGGCGGTTGGGCGCGGCGCGCATCGATGACCTTCCAGCGCCAAGACGCTGATTATTACCGCCATTCTGGTGTGATCTGCTCGTCCCGCAGCATTGCGGGAAGCGAGCCATCCTCATGAGCTGTGAAAAATCGCCGTTAACCAATCGTCAGCGGGCGGATGATACCGTAGCGGTCCTAGTCGTGTGAGTATCTGTCGTGTTCAAGTCTCTGCGTTCCCGCGTGATTTCCCTGGCCGCCCTGGTCTGCGCATGCGGCCTGGCGCTTTCCGGGGTCCTGTTATTCGGCGCCCATGACTCGCGCGACTCGTTCCTTTGGGTGCGCCATACGCAGGACGTGCTGATTCAGCTCGACGCGGTCGATAGTAATCTGCGCGCCGCCGAAGCCGACATCCGCGGCTATGTCCTGAACGGCTCCATCGCCTATCTGGACGATTATGAGGCAAGCCTGGCGCAGGCTGCGGACAGCGCGCGACGCGTGCGCGCCCTCGTGCTCGACAATCCGCCGCAGGAGGCGCGCGCGATCCGGTTGGCGGACGCGGTCGCCCGCCGCACGGCCGGGCTTGGCGCGCTTGGCAAAAAAGCGCGCGACGGTCACGGAGACCTCACGAAGGAAATGGCGGCTACCGCCGACGACAGAAATCAGTCCGGAAGCATTTCCCGGCAGATCGCCGTTATGAGAACGGTGGAGCGCGGACTGCTCGATCTGCGGACCCAGCGCGCCGACCGCCTTTCAGGTTACACCGGCTTTCTCGTTTTCCTCAGCTCACCCTTGTTCCTGATCCTGGTCGGCGGCGCGGCCTGGGCGATCATCCGCGGAATCGAGCGCCCCCTCGTCGCCTTGCTGGACGCGGTGGCGCGATTTGGCGACGGAGATCGCGCCGTGCGGGTGCGGGTTAACGCGGGCGCATCCGAGTTCAGGCGGTTGGGAGCCGCCTATAACTCTATGGCCGACAGCCTGGTCGGTGCCCTGGAAAAACAGGAATTGTCGGAGCAGGCGCTCGCCCTTGCCAACGGCGAACTCGTCGAACACGCGCAGATCCTCAAGCAGCGGAGCGGATCGATCGAGGTGATCAGCGCCATGTCCCAGCGCTTGCAGGCGCTGCGCGAGCCGGGCGAACTGACCCAAGTGCTCGAATGCTTCCTGCCGCAGGTACTGCCGAGCCTGTCCGGGCAGCTCTATCTGTTCAACAATTCGCGCAACCTGCTGGTCCGGGCGGCAACGTGGGGCGGGTCCGAAGAAGGGCCGGAGACCTTTGCGCCGGATGACTGCTGGGGGCTGCGCCGCGGGCTCGCGCATCTTATTACGAACGAAAGCCACGATGTAAGATGCAGGCACGCTGATGCGAACTGCCAGTCGGATCAGCTCTGCAAGCCCGTCATGGCCGGCGGCCAGATTCTCGGCCTGCTCTACGTGCAGGGTGCGATCGACAGCGAAGACCGCTTCCGTCTGGTGCTGGTCGCCGAGAATGTCGCGCTGGCCGTGGTCAACGAAAACCTGCGCAAGCGGCTGAGGGAACAATCCATCCGGGATCCCCTCACCGGTCTATTCAACCGACGCTATGTGGAAGAAGCGCTTATGTTGGAAAGTGCGCGCAGCAGCCGCAGCGATACGCCGCTTTCCGTAATCATGGCGGATGTCGACCATTTCAAGAGCTTCAACGACACGCGCGGCCACCCCGCAGGGGACGCACTGCTCAAAGCGTTGGGCGGTCTGATGCAGGATCATTTCCGGGAGGGCGATATCATCTGCCGTTATGGCGGGGAGGAATTCGCGATCATCGCACCGGGGGCGGATCTGGACCTGATCACCCGCCGGGCCGAATCCCTGCGTGCGGCCGTTCGTCAGATGAAGATCACCCACGATGGTCAGGATCTGGGATCGGTGAGCATGTCCTTCGGCATCGCATCGTCACCGGGCCGGGGCGGAGTGCCGGGCCAGGAGCTCATCTCGCAGGCGGATCAGGCGCTGTATCGTGCCAAACGCAACGGGCGCGATCGCGTCGAAACCGGCGGATCATCGTCCGGGCACAACAGGACCGCTGCCTGATATCGCAAGGCGCTGGGCGACCCTGCAGACCGGCTTGCCTAACCCTTCAGGTCGTCAGGCCGCCGTCCACCCCCCGTCGATCGACAGATTGGCGCCGGTGATCGACGCGCTTTCGTCGCGGCACAGATGCAGCAACAGGCTCGCCACCTGATCCACCGTCACGAACTGCTTGGTCGGCTGGCCCGCGAGCAGCACGTCGTTCATCACCTGCTCGCGCGTCAGCCCGCGCGCCTTCATCGTGTCCGGGATCTGCGCCTCCACCAAAGGCGTCCAGACATAGCCCGGGCTGATACAATTCACGGTGATGCCCTTGGTCGCAACCTCCAGCGCCACCGTCTTGGTCAGCCCGGCGATGCCGTGCTTGGCCGCGACATAAGCGGACTTGAACGGCGAGGCGACCAGGCTGTGCGCGGACGCGGTGTTGACGATGCGCCCCCACCCCTTCGCCTTCATGTGCGGCAGCGCGGTGCGGATCGTGTGGAAGGCCGAAACCAGGTTGATCGCGATGATGTGGTCCCATTTCTCGGGCGGGAATTCGTCGATCGGCGCGACATGCTGGATGCCCGCATTGTTGACCAGGATATCGACTCCGCCCAGTTCCTTCGCGCAGCTTTCGACCATCGCCACGATCTCGTCCGGCTTCGACATGTCGGCCGACGAATAGAGCGCCCCCGCCCCGCTCGCTTGCGCCAGGCCGGCGCGCTCCGCCTCGATCGCGGCTGCGTCGCCAAATCCGTTGATCATCACCGCCGCGCCCTCGGCCGCGAGCGCCTGCGCACAGGCGAGCCCGATACCCGAGGTCGATCCGGTAACGAGCGCGGTCTTGCCTTTCAGGAACATGTTTGCCTCTTCGCTGCCTTGCTGGCGGTGGTAACGCCTGCACCCCACGCTGCAACCGTTGCGCGGCGATTTTGTTGAACCGCCACACGCACAGGAGTCCATCGATGCGCCTCGACGATTATCGCGAAAGTTCGAACGTCGAGCAGGATAGTGGCCGATCCGGCTTCGGCGGGTTCGGCGGTGGCGGCGGCGGCGGGATCGGTTTGCTGTTCGCACTGGTCGGCAGCCGCTTCGGGATCGGCGGAATCATCGTGCTGGTGCTGGGCATGCTCGTCTTCGGCTTCAACCCGTTCGGCGGCGGCAGCAGCCAGATGGTCGGCCAATCCCCGCAGGTCGCCAGCCAGAGCGCGGCGCAGACCTGCGCCAATAACGGCGCGGCGGGCCATTTTTCCTGCCGTGTGCTCGCCAGCACCGAGGATACCTGGGCAAATCTGTTCCAGCGGGCAGGTCAGACCTACACGCCGCCGCGGCTGCATTTCTATTCGCAGCAGGGGCAGTCGGGCTGCGGCGAGGCGATGTCGGCGATGGGGCCCTTTTATTGCCCGAGCGACCAGCGCGTCTATCTCGACACCCAATTCTTCAACGAGCTCCAGTCGCGTTTCCACGCCTCGGGCGATTTCGCGCAAGCCTATGTGATCGCGCATGAGGTCGGCCATCATATCCAATATCTGACCGGCACCGCCGACAAGGTACGCCGCGAACAGCAGGGATCGAGCGAGGCCGGCGCCAATGCGCTGCAGGTACGGATGGAATTGCAGGCGGATTGCTATGCCGGCGTCTGGGCCGCCAATGCGAAGGACGCGCATGGCCAGCCTTTGCTCGAGCCCGGCGATGCTGAGGAAGGCCTGCGCGCCGCCCAGGCGATCGGCGACGATACGCTGCAGCGGTCGGCCGGCCGTACGCCGGTTCCGGACAGCTTCACGCACGGCACCTCAGCCGAGCGCGCTGCATGGCTCAAGCGCGGTCTCACGACCGGCGATCCGGCCAAATGCGATACGTTCGTGGGGTCGATCGACAGCTAGGTGCATCGCGCCGCAAGCCGAAGATCGAGGGAGGCGGGGCGATATCCGTCCCCCGCACTATAGAGATATGGGGCGCAAGCCCCTTGCTTCAAGCCCCCCACTGCCCCGTAAAAGGCACGCCCCTTAACGATTCGCGAGGTGGCACATGCAGACATTCCAACATGATGTGATCGTTGTCGGCGGCGGTCCGACCGGGTTGATGCTCGCCGGCGAGCTGGCGCTGGGCGGCGCCGACGTTGCGATCGTCGAGCAGCGCGTGAACCAGGATGTCGAGGGGTCGCGCGCAAGCGGGCTGCATCCCCGGTCGATCGAACTTCTCGATCAGCGCGGCATCGCCGATCGGTTCGTCTCGCAAGGGCAGAAGCATCATGTCATGCTGTTCGCCGGTGTCATCCTCGACGCAAGCGATCGCCCGACGCGCCACAATTACACGCTCGCCTTGTGGCAGGCGAAGATCGAGCTCGGCCTCGCCGACTGGGTTTCGGAGCTCGGCGTGCCGGTCTACCGCGGATGCACTCTGAAAGACTTCGTTCAGCGCGACACGCAGGTCGACATCACGCTGGAAGACGGCCGGACGATGCGCGCCGGCTATCTAGTCGGCTGCGACGGTGGCCGTAGCCTGGTCCGCAAGCTCGCCAATATCGACTTCCCGGGATGGGAACCCGCGATCAGCTACCTCATCTTCGAGGCCGACATGGCCGAAGAGCCGCCCCTGGGCATCCGTCATGGCGAGCGCGGCATCTATGCGGTCGGCCGGCTCGACGGGGGTGAACGCTTCCGCGGGGTCGTGACCGAGCAAAATCTGGAGCGCGGCGACCGGCCGACCGACGACCAGCTCCGCCAGGCGCTCGTCGCGGCTTACGGGTCCGATTTCGGCGTCGATAACATCACTTGGCTTTCGCGCTTCACCGATGCGGCTCGCCAGGCCGCATCCTATCGCTCCGGGCGCGTCCTGCTCGCCGGGGATTCCGCGCACGTCCACTCGCCGGTCGGAGGCCAGGGCCTGAACATGGGACTCCAGGATGCGGCCAATCTGGGATGGAAGCTGGCACAGGTGACCAGGGGCATCTCGCCGGACCGGCTGCTCGACACCTATCATGCGGAACGGCATCCGGCCGGCGCGGCATTGCTCAGGCATACGCTGGCCCTGACCGCGCTAAATCGCGGCGACGATCGCTCCAATGCGCTCCGCGAACTCATGGCGCGCACCATGCAGATGGATGAGCCGCGCAAATGGTATTCGGCGATGATGTCGGGCCTGGACGTCCGCTACGATCTCGGCGAGGGCCATCCTCTGCTTGGCCGCCGCATGCCCGATCTCGATATCGTCACGGCCGACGGGCCAAAGCGTGTCTTCGCCCTCCTGCACGATGCGCGGCCGGTGCTGCTCAATTTCGGCGAAGCGGGGTCGCTCGGGATCGAGGGCTGGACCGACCGCATCAAGCTGGTCGACGCGGTGTTCGAAGGCCTGTGCGAACTTCCAGTCGTCGGCGCGATCACGCTTCCCACCGCCATCCTGATCCGGCCCGATGGGCATGTCGCCTGGACGGCCGACGGAAATGCCGACGGGCTGCGCGCGGCCTGTGCCGCCTGGTTCGGCGATCCGCAGCCGGCGTGATGACGCGCGCGCGGGCCGGGCCGGCTCCCCGCCGGCCCGGTCCCGCGTCTCAGCCCGCTGCCGGGCGACGGCCCAACTGGGCGAGCTGCCGGGTGACCAGCTCGAGATTCTGGCGCGCGAGGTGGCTGCCCCGGCCATGCACGCTTCCCTCCAGCCCTGGCTGATCCCCGATGCGGAGGCTTTGCTCCCACGCGGCACAGGCGAGCGGCAGCCAATGATCGACCGCCCCCGCGGGGTCGGAGACCGCGCAATTGAGATAAAGATCCCCCGCGACGAAGAAGAAATCGGGCGATTGCGGCCAGAGCGTTTCCTCGCGCGCGATCAGCCCGAGCGCGGCTTCCAGCCGGCCGAGCCGGCCAAGCGCGGACAATTGGCATAATATGAGCGAGTGGCGCCATCCGGCATTCAGCGGCGCCTCCCGAAGCGCGTCGGCATAATAGTCGGTCGCGCCGGCCACATCGCCGCGCATCTCGGCATCGCGGCCGAGCTGATAGAGAATATAGGGATCGCCCGGCCTATCCCCGAGGTCGGCCAGAAGCAGCGGCCGGTTGCGGTCGCGCTTGCGGTCGAGCTGCAGATCGCAATAGCCGTCATGGCTGAGATGCAGGTCCAGGCGCACGCGCGGCAGCGTGCCCGCCACCTGCTCGTGCACCCGCCCCTCGAACCTCGCGCCGCGCGGCAGCAGGCGGGTGATCCAGCTTTGCGATATTTGCGGTTTGCCGGGGCCGCTTTCGACGTCGAACGCGCTGTGGACGCAGACCGTGCCGAGCGTCGCGCCGGCGGACGCGGGCCAGGCGCGGAGCAATTCCCCGCCCCTTTCGATCCGCTCGTCGGCGTCGATCACCAGGTTCCAGTCGGCATCGGAGAGTGACAGCGCGTGATTTCGGGCGACGGAAAAACTGTCCGGCCAGTCGATCCGATGGACTTCGGCGCCCGCTGCGGACGCGATCTCGGGCGTCGCGTCGGTCGATCCCGTGTCGACCACGATGATCCGGTCGACCCACGGGCGGACGCTGTCGAGGCAGCGCGCCAGGCAGCGCGCCTCGTTGCGCACGATCATCGTCGCCGCGAGGCTGCATGGCCCGCCAGCGAATGGCCGCGATCTGCTCAAGAACCGAGCTCGCGCACGAGCGAATGCATTTGGCCAAGCCTTCCCGATCGGACGGTACAGGCCTTATAGGCACATGGTTAAGGCGCCATTACCCATGACGGGCCGGCGCAGCCCCCAAAAAGAAAGGGCGCGCCTCGCGACGCGCCCTCCTCTCGAAGCGATCGCCCCTTACCAGCAATGCCAGTCGCGGCGATGGCCGTGGCGCGTCACGCGATAGCTGCAATTGCGGTAATAGCCGTTGTTCCAGGCATAATAGCCACGATGCGGTCCCGGATGGTTCCAGTAACGCGGGCCATCCCAGTCGCGGCGCCAGCTGCGGTCATGATAGGCGACCCAGCCGGGGCCGACCGGTGCGACGCCAACTTCCACCACGGTACGCTGCGCGGTGGCGGGGATCGCAAAAGCGGCTGCGGTCGCGATGCCGGCCGCGGCGACAAGCGGCATGATCTTCATAATCCTGCTCCACAAAACGGTGTTTTCCCGCCTGCCGGAGCTACGCGCCGTCCGGTCCACGGTTCCATCCCGCAGGCCGGACGCGGCGCCTCGCGCGGTGAGCGCCTCAGCCGCCTCCGTCGCGCTCGATATCCGCGCCGACCGCCGACAATTTCTCCTCGAGCCGCTCATAGCCGCGGTCTAGATGATAGACCCGCAGCACCTGCGTCTCGCCCTCCGCGGCAAGACCGGCCAGCACCAGGCTCATCGACGCGCGCAGGTCGGTCGCCATCACCGGCGCGCCATTCAGTTTCTCCACGCCCTTCACGATCGCGGTACGGCCATGGACCTGGATATCGGCGCCCATGCGTGTCAGTTCGGGAACGTGCATGTAGCGGTTTTCGAAGATCGTCTCGGTCAGCACGCTCGTGCCCTCGGCCAGCGCCAGCATCGCCATGAATTGCGCCTGCATGTCGGTCGGGAAGGCCGGGAAAGGCGCGGTCGACAGCGTCAGCGGGCACAACCGGCCGTTGGCCGAAACGCGGACGCCGTCCGCCTCCTCGGTCACCACCAGGCCCGCTTCGGACAGGCCGGCGATGATCGCCGTCATGTCCTCCGCGCACGCGCCTTCCAGCAAGAGGTCGCCGCCGGTGATCCCCGCCGCGCAGGCATAGGAGCCGGCCTCGATCCGGTCGGGCATGACGCGATGCTCGGCGCCGTGCAGGCTCTCCCTGCCCTGAATGACGAGCCGTTCGGTGCCGATCCCGTCAATCTCCGACCCCATCGCCACCAGGCAGCGGCACAGGTCCGAAATTTCGGGTTCGCGCGCGGCATTGTCGATCACCGTCTCGCCGTCGGCCAGCGCTGCCGCCATCAGCGCATTTTCGGTCGCCCCGACCGAAACCAGCGGAAAATTGATATGTCCGCCCTTGAGGCCGCCTGAAGGCGCCCTGGCGCGGACATAGCCCGCCGCCAGCTCGATCTCCGCGCCGAGCGCTTCCAGCGCCTTGAGGTGCAGATCGATCGGGCGGTTGCCGATCGCGCAGCCGCCGGGCAGCGACACGGTCGCCTCCCCCTCGCGCGCAAGCAACGGCCCCAGCACCAGGATCGACGCGCGCATCTTGCGCACGATCTCGTAGGGCGCGGTCGTCGACGAGATCGTGTCGGCGTTGAGCGTCATCGCGCGCACCATCGATCCGCCGCGCTGCCCCGCGACCGTGGTCGATACGCCAAGCTCGTTCATCAGGTGCGCGAAGCCGTCCACATCCGCCAGCCGCGGCAAATTGGTCAGCGTCAGCGGCTGATCGGTCAGCAGCGCGCAAGGCAAAAGCGTGAGCGCCGCATTCTTGGCGCCGGAGATGGGCACGCGGCCTTCCAGCCGTTTGCCGCCGCGGATGACGATCCTGTCCATGAACGCTGCTGTAAAGCGTCGTGCCCCTCGTGCAAGCGCGCCGAACCATGCGCGAAAAGATACAATTGTTACAACGCGGCGTGGGAGTTGATGCGTGTTAGCGTCCTCGGCGCCCCGCCCGGTCTAGATCAGGTCCCAATTAGGGGGACACCTGAAAGAAATGGGTGAGAGCTGCCTGGCCGAGCATCTCGGCCATTATGTGGAGTTGAGTGCGCGCGAACGGGAGGCATTGGCCGGTTTGACAGCCGGCAGCCGGTCCGTGCGTCGCGGCGCCGTTCTGCGCCCGGAGCATGGTGCGAACAGCGAGATCTTCGTCGTCACGGACGGCTGGCTCTACACCTCCGCAATGCTGGAGGACGGCCGCCGCCAGATCGTGCGGCTCCACTTCCGCGGCGATCTGCTCGGGCTCGACAGCCTGTCCTTTCAGGAGGCACCCGATTCGATTACGGCGCTGACCGATGCCGAGATATGCCTGATCGACCGCGCCGGATTGGGCGCGCTGTTCGCCGAGCATCCGCGGCTCGGCGCGCTGCTGTTCGCGGTGCGGCAGGTCGACCGCGTCGGACTGACCGACCGCCTGATCTCGCTTGGCCGCAACTCCGCGCGCGGGCGCGTCGCGGCCTTGCTGCTCCATATCGCAAACCGGCTGCGCTTCGCCAAATTGTCCGTGGAGAACGGCTTCGCGCTTCCACTCACGCAGGAGGAGATTGGCGACCTGACCGGCCTTACCGCGGTCCACGTGAACCGAACGATGCGTGCTCTGTCCGAACAGGGTCTTATCGGCCGATCGGGCAATATCCTGCGCATCCTCCAGCCGGAGCGGCTGGCGCGCGTCGCCAATTACAATCAGCGCAGGCCCGTGATCGACCAGGCCTGGCTACCCGAAGGACAGTGAACGGCGACTGATTGCCCGGAAGGGGCGTGCCGAACCGGATGGGTCAGGCTTTCTCCAGCGTGCACTGCAGCGGATGCTGGTTCTGCCGCGCGAAATCCATCACCTGACTCACCTTAGTCTCGGCGACCTCGTAGGTGAATACGCCGCACACGCCGACGCCCTTCTGGTGGACGTGCAGCATCACCCGCGTCGCATCCTCAAGCCCCATGCGGAAGAAGCGCTGCAGGCACAGGACGACGAATTCCATCGGCGTATAATCGTCGTTGAGCATCAGCACCTTGTAGAGCGAGGGCTGTTTGGTCTTGGCGCGCGTGCGCGTGGCGACGCCGACACCCGTGCCGCCATCGTCCTCGCCATGCTTGTCGCCGGCCATCAGAATGGGATCGATCATGCTCATCTATATAAGAAGCGACGATATGGCATCCAACGCCCGACGGGCAAGAGCGGTGCCGCAGGATTCGAGGTTAAAGCGCGCTGTTTTGCGAGGAGCGGCACCGCCAAGCTTCTGCGGACGCGGAACCGCCCCACAAGAAAACGGCCGCCCCGGAGGGCGACCGTTTTAACGCAAAGCTACGAACCGGGCTTTCGCCCAGAAACGCTCAGAGCGCGGCCGACTTGATCTTCTCGGCGGCGATCGCATAGCGGTTAGAGATCGGCTGGGCGACGTCGCCCGCGACCTTCAGCAGCGACTCGCTGACGCGCGACGCTTCGGCGACGATCGAGTCGAACGAGGCCTTGGCGAACTCGCTCTGCAGCTGGAACAGCTCGGTCGGCGACTTGACGGTCGCGAAGCTCTTGAACGCCTGCGTGGCGGCTTCGAGATGCTTCTTGCCATATTCGGCGGCTTCCTGGCCCAGCGTCTCGCCGGCCTTGGCTGCAACCTTCGACGACGCGATCACCGCTTCGACATTGCCCTTGGCGAATTCGACATATTCCTCGCCGAACTTGCTCGACTTCTCGAACGCGGTCTTGAAGCGGTTGGTGAACTCGGCGAACATCGCCTGCGCCTTTTCGGCGGCTTCGGTGTGCGAAGCTACAGTAGCCATATCGATCAGTTCCTCGGTTACGGGCGCTGGCTCGATCGGGTCGACCGCCGGCGCTTCGATTGTGTCGCTTGTGTCAGCCGGCGACGTGACGGCTTCAATCACTTCCGCAACTTCGGCGCCCGAAGGCACCGCCTGCTCGGCCACGACAGTGTCTGCCGCGACCGTCTCTGCTATCGCCTCTTGAACCGTCGCCGGCTCTTCGGTCTTGGTTTGGACGGCACGCTTGGGCGGCGCGGGCTTACGCGGCTTCGCGGCCACTTTCGCCTTGACGACTTCCTTGTCGGCCATCGTGGTTTTTCCCGTCTTCGTTACGGTCATGTTGCATTGCACAATATAGGGTGCGTGCGTGAATTGCAAGCACTTTTGTGCACTGCAACATCAGTGAAATATCGCTTCACGAATGAAAAATCGGCGTGCGTCACATCTTGGCGGGACGCGTAATTGCGCGCGGCTGGGTCCAATTGCCGTCACCCCAGCGAAAGCTGGGATCTCGACAGGTGACTTACCTCACAAGACCCCGGCTTCCGCCAGGGTGACGCGGGCGCGTCAGAAATCCACCTTGTCATAATGGTCCGGCGGGGAGATCACTTCCATGCGCTCGCCCAGCAGCGATCGGAAGCTCGGGCGGCTCTTCATGCCCGAATACCAGTGACGCGTGCGCTCGTGCCCGCGCCAGTCGATCCCGCCCAGATAGTCCGCGACCGAGATGTGCGCCGCCGCCGCGAGGTCGGCGAGGCTGAACAGGGGCCCGCCGATCCAGCGGCGATGATCGAGCAGCCAGTCGACATAATCGAGATGGCTGTTTGCCAGCCGCATCGCCTCGCGCAGCACCTTGGCGTCGGGCGAGACGCGGTGGACCAGCCGCTTTTCCATCCGCTCGTAGAGCAAGGGCCGCCCCACCTCGTCATGGAATTTCTGGTCGAACCAGGCGACCAGCCGGCGCACCTCGGCGCGATTTGCGGCGGTGCCGGGCAGCATCGTCGATTTCTCGACCGTTTCCTCGATATATTCGCAAATCGCGGCCGAATCGATCAGCACCAGATTCTGCTGCCGGTCGACCAGAACCGGCGTCGCGCCGGTCGGGTTCATGTCGACATATTCGTCGCGCTGTTCCCACGGGGATTCGCGCACCAGCTCGCACCCCTCGCCTTTCTCGCCCAGCAGCAGCCGGACCTTGCGGGAAAAGGGACAGAGCGGGAATTGGTAAAGCTGCCAGGCCATGGGCAGCCTTGTTAGGGGCGCGCGCGCGAGCCGAAAAGGGGTATGACGCGGCCTGGACGAGCGGATCGCCGCCGCGCCACAAATTTTCTATAAACTGTCGCCGATCCGGGGCATCTGTTCGCACGCCATGGCCGGCCACCGCATCTTTTCCGTCAGCGTCGCGAGCGTTTATCCGCTCTATGTCGCCAAGGCGGAGCGAAAGGGCCGGACGAAGGCCGAGGTCGATACGATCATCCGCTGGCTGACCGGGCACAGCCAGGAATCGCTCGACGAGGAGCTCGCCCGCCAGACCAGCTTCCAGGATTTCTTCGCCCAGGCGCCGCGCCTCAATCCGGCGCGGGCGCTGATCACGGGCACCGTCTGCGGCGTCCGCGTCGAGCAGGTGGAAGACCCCACGATGCGCGAAATCCGCTATCTCGACAAATTGGTCGACGAACTGGCCAAGGGCCGTCCGATGGAGAAAATCCTGCGGCACTAGCCCGCCGCAGGCGAGCCGCCTTACCCACCGATCGGCTCGGCCGCCTCCGGCGCGCTCACCATCACGGACATCGTCGTCCGGCAAAGCTGCCGCAATTGCTTGCGTACCGACGGGCTGTGCAGCTGCGGATCGCTCCGCGCATAGCCCTCGGCGGCCAGGGCCTTCTCCAGGTCCTTGACCCGGCCGAATTGGCCCGTGCGCGCCAGTTCGAACGCGCGATGCAATATCGGGATTTCGTTATAACTCATGACGCAACCACCTTTTACTGCTGCGTCCTAGTGGCGGACCCGCACTGAACCCGCCGTGTCGCGGCCGTAGCGCGAGGTTCATCTTGCAGGATGGCCCGCTTCCCATTGCCCTCGCCGGAATGGACGGGCACGGGGGGCAGCATGAGCGAAGCAACGAAACCCTGGGACGATGCGGTCGTCCGCAACTGGCTGGAGCGGCGGATCGCCGCCGCGCGCGCGGACCAGGTCGCGGCCGAACGCGCCGGCTATGCCGAGCGCGACGCGTGCGACAAGGCCGCGGCTGAGGAAATGGTCTGCACCGCGCTCAAGGACCGGGACGCCGCCGCCACCCGGGCAGGCTTCGCCGCCGAACTCAAAGGCCTGCTCGACCGCGACCGCTATATCTGGCGCGGCGTCTATGACGACGCGCGCTTCGAACGCCACGTCCGCGCCTATGCGCGCAAACTCCAGAAGATGGCCCGCGACAATGCAGGCTTCGACCGGACCGGGCGCTATCAATGACGCGGGCTGCGCGCATGACCGTCTCACCGCCTCCATTTTTCTGTTTACAGTTGTAATCGTAGAGACTACAAATGTAGTCATTGCGGCGGCGCGGACTTTTTCCGCTCGCGCCTGATCATGGAGTGAGGGGATGAAGGTAACCGCGTCTTTCGCGGCGGGAATCGCGCGCGCGCTTCAGCTTGCGATATGGGCAACCGCCGGTGCCACACCGGCCCACGCCGACGCCGTCGACGATTATGTCACCCACCAGATGGCGGTACAGCACGTGCCGGGCCTGTCGCTCGCGGTGATCGATCATGGCCGGCCGGTCAGGTTGAAGAGCTACGGTCAGGCCAACCTGGAAACCGGCACGCGCATGACCCCCGACAGCGTGGTTCAGATCGGCTCGCTCACCAAATCCTTCACCGCGGCGGCGATCATGCTGCTCGTCCAGGACCACAAGCTTGGCCTGGACGATCCGATCAGCCGATATATCGGCGAAGCGCCGCCCGCTTGGCGCGACATCACCGTCCGACAGTTGCTGAACCACAGCTCCGGCCTTGCGACCGACGGCATCGCGCCCAGTGCCAAAGCGGTGCTCGCCGATTACAGCGTATCCGAATTCCTGGCCTCCGCGGCGGCGATGCCGCTCCAGTCATCCCCGGGCACGCGCTTCGCCTACAGCAATCTCGGTTACGACCTGCTGTCGATCATCGTCAGCCGTGTCAGCGGACAGACCTATGGGGAGTTCCTGCAGGCGCGTATCTTCAAGCCCGCCGGGATGTCGGCCACGCGGATGATCGACCGCACCGCGATCGTGCCGAACCGGGCCCAGGGCTATCTGTGGACGCGCGGTGAATTGCGCCTGTGCCTGCCCTACAGCCCCACCCGTTTTCGAGGCTCGGCTTCGCTGCAATCCACGTTGCGCGATCTCATCCGCTGGGATGCCGCGCTGAACGGAGACGCCTTGCTCACGCCGGACAGCCGCAAGCAGATGTGGACGTCGGGACTGCTCAAGGACGGCAAGGCGACGGGCTATGGCTTCGGCTGGGAAATCGCCGAGGTCAACGGCCACAGGCTCATCGCGCACAACGGTGCGATGAACGGCTTCCTGTCCAGCCTGCAGCGCTATCCCGACGATCACCTCACGGTCACCGTCACCATCAACCAGAGCGATCTGGCGGAAAGCCGGCGCATCGCGGACGGAATCGCCCGCACCTATCTGCCGGCGCTGCGCCCCCTGCGGATCGGCAAGACGCCGCCGCTGGTGCAGCCCGATCGCGCGGTGCAGGCGGCGGCCGCGGGCTATTACGAATATTGGGGCAATTACATGCTCGCCCTAACGCCGACTGCGCGCGGCTTCTCGTCGCGCCTCGGCGGCGGCAGCCCGGTTGAATATCTCGCCACGGCGGACGGGCGCTTCTGGAACGAGGAGGATGCGACCTCGCTCGTGCCCGTGAAGGACGCCTCCGGGACCGTAACCGGGATGGTGGTGATCGGTGCGGACGGCAACCGCCGTACCATCGCGCGCGTCGCGCCCGGCTTTGCCGCGGCCGCGGCGATGAACGATCCGGATCCGGCGCGCACAGCCACCGTGAAACGCGCGCTGGTCGCGATGGAAAATGGCGGCGCCGCGGTCCAGCAATCGTCCGCGATCGCGCCGGGACCGAAACGCGAATTCACCAATCCCGGTGATTTCGGCGGGCTCCGGACCTTGCAGCTGCTGCATGAAGAGCCCGTCCAGGGCCGGGGCATCGTGCGCCATGGCGAAGCCGTCGCCACGGTGTTGAGCTACCGCCTCAAGGGCGAACTCCACGACACGGACCTGCTCGTTCTCCTGACCCCCACAGGATTGGTTGCGGATACCGATTTGTCGGTCGAATAGTCAGTCGAAGCGCTTCCGCTCCAGCGTGAAGCGGCTGTCCTTGCAATAGGCACAGTCCGGTCCGCTATATTTGGCGCCGGCGTCGCCACGGCCCTTCAGCTGCCACTCGAGCCAGGTCGTGACCAGCTCCGCCGCCAGCCCGCCATGCGGCTGGCCGTAAGTGCCGCCATGGCCGACCGGGATGTTGATCATCGCGGCGGGCAGGTGGTTGATCCGCGCGAAATCGCTGGTGCCGTTGCCATAGGCGATGTCCTCCTTGCCGCCGAGCACGTACAGCACCGATCCGTGCAGCTTGGCGAGCAGGCTCTTGTCCGAGACGAGATTGTCGATCGGGCTCTGGCCGTCGGGGAAATAGCCGCTGTTCATCACCACGACCGTCTTGATGCGCGGATCGGCGGCGACGTCGAGCGCCTGGATGCCGCCGCAGCTCCAGCCCGATACCGCGACCTGATCGGTGGCGATCTTGCCGTAGAGCGGGCTGTCCGTGCGCGCATTCTCGGCGATCGCCCAGTCGATCGCCTCGGTCAGCGAGGAGGCGGGCGTCGGCGCCGAGAGGCGGCCGGGCGGCATGCCCTGATTGGCCGCGCGCCCGCCCGCGGGCTGAGCCGGCGGCGGCGGCGCGGCCACCGCGGGCTTGGGCGGCGGAATCGTGCCGGGCGCGATCGCGACATAGCCGCGCGAAGCGATCTCCAGCAGGTGGTTGCGCGCCATCGTGCCGTCCGTGCTGCAGGCGCCATTGCCGAACACATAGATGCCGAGCCCGCGCGCCGGCACCGCCGCCAGATCCTTGGGCCGATAGACGACATGCGCCGGAAGCGAGGGCCGTTCCTCGAATAGGGCCGGATAAGGCCCACTCCCCTGCTCCGCCGTCTGGGCGGACGCGGGCAGCGCCGGCACCACCGACAATACCGGCAAAGCGGCGGCGAGCATAAGAGCGAGCGGCAGGTTGGTCCGGGCCACGATCATCCTTTCCTATAATCTTTGCGCGGAGGTTAGCCGCACTCGCGCCACCTGTGGAGGTGATTTTTCAACATTTTGCAGGCAGGGAGACGCCCGCCTCTCGGGGTCATCCCGGCGAAAGCCGGGATCCATCGCGCGGCTAGGCTACTACTGTCGCAACGACGCCCGATCACGCAGATAAGCCGCCAGCAATTCGGGGGCACCGAACCTCTGGCGGCATCATATGCCGGGAACCCATGGAGCCGCGCTGCGGCCACCGTCACGGACCCTATTGTCGTAATGCAATCGCAATTCCCAGCACGACCAGCGATGCGAAGAATGCGGCAAGCGCCCAGAACGTTACCGGGGCGGTGGCTCGCCCCGTGTCCAGGGCACTGTAGCTGTAGGGCATCTCGCCGGTGGCAAAGCCGGCCGCCAATGCGCCAACTGCGATCATGGCGATGGCTATTCCGCTGATTGCCGCCTCATTCATTCTTGAATGCTATCAAGCCGCGATGCGTTCACAAGTGGTGTGCGGCGGCGACTGGGTTAGCCGGCAAGCGCAACGATCAAACCGCTGTCGCCGCGTGGGATTTTTTTAGAAGTCTGGGGGCACTATTCCAATACTGCGCGCATAACGGACCAGCCTCCTTCCCGGATAATCGCTGCATTCATCCGGCGTTCACCGGAAAAACGACGCTATGGCCCGCCATACAGACCGGGGGGGGTATGAGATGCGGATTGGCGCGCGCAATGTAACAGCCGTGAGGCTATCGCTGGCCTTTGCGGCACTATTTTTGCCGCACGCCGCCTATGCGGATTGTCCCCCGCCCCCGACGCCGCCCAGCGGCGACGGTTTCTATTATTGTTTCGACGGACCGCATATTGGTCCGCAACCGATCGTCAATGCCGACAAGGGGCCTCATCTGGTCACGGAGGTCGAGCTCAACGGCCACAAGCTCTTGGCCGTGCTCGACACCGGCGCCGAGATCAGCGTGGTCGATTCATCGGTCGCGAGGGATATCGGCCTGAAGGCGGGCAGATCCTACCGCATCACCGGCTCCAACGGCAAGCAAGCCCCGGCCCTGAAGGCGCCCGTCGATCGGCTCGCCATCGGCGGGTTTATCCGCAGGGGAGGCGTGGTCGCTATCGCCGATCTGGGCCCGATGCAGCAGGGGGTGCCCCAGCCTTTCCAGATGGTGCTGGGCGCGGACGTGCTGTCGCAGGTCGCGCTGTTTGTCGATCGGGACGACCGGATCCTGGTCATTCTGCCGGGCAATGCGAAGGGGGCCGGATCGGCAATGACGGCGCCGCTCAATATCCGCCAGCCCGGCAATATCTTCATGACCAAGGTCTCGGTCGACGGCCATCCGCTCGACCTCAGGCTGGACACCGGCGCCGATGACGAGATCGCCCTGCACGAAACCAGCTGGGCCAAAATTGTCCCGCCGACCGCGCGTTCAACGACCATCGCCGCCGCAAGCGTGGCGGGAGTCTGGGTCGGGCCGATGGTCCGCCTGAGCGACGTAAAGATCGGGACTCAATCGATCGGCGACGCGATCGCCACGCAGGTGGCCGGCGCGGCTGCCGACGCCCAGGCCGACGGCATGCTCGGCATGGGCATTTTGTCGCGCTACACCTTCTTCCTCAATCCGCAGACGGGCGTGATGGCGCTAGCCGCACCCAAGAAATCGGTGCCGCCCCGTCGCGAGACCATGACAGGCCTGCAGGGTCTTCCGACCGACGAGGGCCTCGTCGTCATCCATGTGATGGCGCGTTCTCCGGCGGAAGCGGCGGGCATCAAGGCGGGCGAGCGCATCTGCACCATCGACGGCGAAACCGTGCGCGCGGCCTGGGCCGGCACGCCGAAAAACGATTGGATGACCGGGCCCGAAGGCAAGACCGTTACGCTCGGCCGCTGCGCCGGCGGATCGGTTCGGCTCACGCTCCGGCGCTTCTACTAGCGCCCGCAAAATCCTGCTCGAAGAATAACCCCCGGGCCGAATCGATCCGACTCCTTCCCGGCGCTCCAAGTATGTCCCCGCACGCCCGCTTTCAGGCGGCCTCGCCGCAATCGGTGGGCATATGCTCCTGCAGCAGCGCGCGCATCTGCTCCGCGGCGAGCGGCTGGTTGAACAGGAAGCCCTGCATGCTGGGGCAACCCTCCTCTAGCAGGAAGGCGTACTGCCCTTCCGTCTCGACGCCCTCGGCGATGCAGTCGAGGCCGAGCTGGCGCGCCAGTTCGATGATGCTGTGGACGATCGCCGCCGAACGTTCGTGGTAGGACAGGTCGCGGATGAAGGTGCGGTCGATCTTGAGGCGATCGAGCGGAAAGCGCCGGAGATAGGCGAGCGACGACCAACCCGTTCCGAAATCGTCGAGCGACAGCGAAACGCCGAGCGACTTCAATTCGGACATGATCCGGATCATCGCCTCGCTGTCATCCAGCGCAAGGCTTTCCGTCAGCTCCAGTTCGAGCCATTCGGCGTTCAGCCCTGACTCCTTCAGTGCGCGCGCGACCGTATCGATCAGGTCGTCGTGATAGAATTGCTGCGCCGACAGATTGACCGCCATCCGCACCATTGGCAGCCCTTCGCCCCGCCAGCGCATCGCCTCGCGACAGGCCGTCTCGAGCACCCAGCGGCCTACCTCGACCATCATGCCGCGTTCCTCGAGCAGCGGCACGAACAGGTCCGGCTGGATCATGCCGAGCGCCGGATGGTTCCAGCGGAGCAGTGCCTCCGCACCGATGATCTTCCTGTCCACGGTCGATATTTGCGGCTGATAGTGGAGCTGCAGTTCGCCGCGCTCGCAGGCGCCGGCAATATCGTGGCTGAGCGTGTGCCACCGTTCGCTCGCGGTCGACAAATTGTGGGAGAACAGGCCGATCGAGCCGCGCCTTCCCTTCTTCGTCCGGTACATGGCGGCGTCGGCTGCCCGGATCAGGCCGAGCGCGTCGCCGCCGTCCTCCGGATAGAGGCTGATCCCGATACTGGCGGTGACGCGCAAGGTCGTCCCGTTGATAAGCAGCGGCTGATGAAGCGCCTTCAGAAGCGCCTCGGCGACGGTCCGCGCTTCGGCAGCGCTTTCGATGTTGGGCAGCGCCACAACGAATTCGTCGCCGCCGATGCGCGCGGCCGTATCGTCCGCGCGCAGGCTGGAAGCCAGGCGCGCGGCGATGCTTTCCAGCATCTGATCCCCGACATGATGCCCCTGCGTATCGTTGATCGCCCTGAAATGGTCGAGGCCGAGCGCCAGCACCGCCACCTTGCCGTCGCCCCGCCGCGCGTCGCCCAGCGCCGCGCTCAGGCTGTCGAGAAACATCGCCCGGTTCGGAAGACCGGTCAGCGAGTCATGCATCGCGATATAGCGGATGCGCGCCTCCGCCTTTGCGCGCGCGGCGATCTCCTCCTCCAGCGCCTGGTTCTGCGCGACCACCCGCTCGCGCGCGTCGCGCAGGGCCAGGTGCGTGCGGACGCGCGCGAGCAATTCCTGGAACTGGAACGGCTTGCTCACGAAATCTACGCCGCCCGCGTCGAACGCCGCCACCTTGTCGGCGACGTCGTCGAGCGCGGTCATGAATATGACGGGTATGTCGCGCGTCTCCGCATCCGCCTTCAGGCGCCGGCAGGTTTCGAGCCCGTCTATGCCGGGCATCATCACGTCGAGCAGGATAAGGTCGGGGCGGCTATAGGCGGTACGCTTCAGCGCCTCTTCGCCATCGAGCGCGACCAGCACCCGATAGCCCTGCTCCACCAGATGCTCGGCCACCACGCCCAGGTTGATGGGGTTGTCGTCGACGACCAGCAGCGTCTGGATCGCTTGCCCATGCTCCGGGCTCATGGCGTCGCGGCCTCGGCCCCGGCCTTATGGCTTTCGATCAATTCCAGCACCGCGCGCGACTGGTAATTGCGCGCCAGCTCCAGAAGCGCCTCGGCGAAGGGGCGCAGGCCGGGATCGTCATTCATCAGGCGGGTCGCCTCGATCCGCAGCGCGTGCATATTGCCGGCCAGAGCGAGGGCATGAAGATGTTCCATGCAGGGCGCATCCTGCAAAATCGGGAAACGGCGATCCGGCGTGTGCGGTTCCGCGATCTGCTTCACCTCCTCGTGCTCCACCGCGGAAAGCGTCGCGCCGTCTCCCAGCGGGATCGTGAGGTCGAACCAGAAACGGCTGCCTATTTCGGGCGTGCTCTCCACCTGGATGCCGCTTCCCATCTTTTCGATGATACGCCGGCTGATGCTCAGCCCCAGGCCACTGCCCTTGCTTCGGCTGAAATCGTCGCCGGCCTGTTCGAACGGTTCGAAGATGACGCGCAGCTGATCGGGTGAGATCCCGGACCCGGTATCGCGGATGTCGAAGCGTAGCCGAACCTCTTCCGTGCCGCGCTCGACCACGCCGACCTGGAGCCGCACCTCTCCCTGGTCCGTGAATTTGATCGCGTTGCCGAGCAGATTGATCAGCACCTGGCGCAGGCGTTTGTCATCCACGATGATGCAGCGGGGGACGTCCGCACCGATCGACCAGCGCATGGCCAGGCCTTTCTCCGACGCGCGTAACACCATCATCTCGGCGACGCCCCGGATCAGTTGGCGGATATCCGCCGATTTGGGCGCGAGCGCCAGCTTCCCGGCCTCGATCCGCGACAGGTCGAGAATGTCGCCGATCAGCGACAGGAGATGTTCGCCGCTCTTCTGGATGGTGCGCGCGGCCGAGATATCCCGGTCCTTGAGGTCCGACGACTGCAGCAGTTGCGCATAGCCCAGGATCGCGTTGAGAGGCGTGCGCAATTCGTGGCTCATATGCGCCAGGAAGTGTGATTTCGCCTGGCTTGCGCCTTCCGCCGCGTCGCGCGCCTCCTTCAGCAGCCGCGCTTCGGCGAGCAGGAAACGCTGGCGCTCGGCATGGACCCGGCCGGCCCGCAATACCGAATAACCCAGGTAGAGCGCGACGACGCCGATCACCGACCCCAACAGCAGAAGATACCATCGTTCGGACGTGATCGTATTCCCGCGCAGCACGACCGAATGCAGCACGATGTCATGCCGCCCCAGCTGCCGGTTGGCACCCAGCTGAACGTCGACGGCGATCACATTGCCGAAATGGGGCCGGCCGCCCTCCGGCATGCTCCGGTGGGCATAGGCCCACCATGTGTCGACCGCCGCGTCGGCGAGGTTGACCGTGACGCGGTTATGCCCCGGCTTCACCGGAAACTGAACAACGACGGGCTGCGCATCCTCCGCCCTGTCCCGCGCTCCATATGGCCGATGCGCATCCTTGAACGCGAGCTTGAGCTGCGGGCTCGGGCCTCGATAGTCGAGGTCGATGACCGCCTTGTCGTAGATCGTGAAATCGCGGCCGACGCCGCTGTGCGCCACGTCCAGCAGGATGCCGTAGCCGCAATAAGGATAGCCGTAACCCGCCCGGAGATCGCACCGCCAGGCCACCGGATTATCGCGTGAAACTTTGATCGTGGATCGGCCGCCGGACATGGTGTCGGCATAGGGGTAGGTCTTGAAGCCCGCGATCGTATAGCGGTCCAGCCTGAAGTGGCGCTGGACGATGGCATCCTTGAACAGGACGCCCGCGAACGCCACCAGCAGCGCCAGGAAGATGATCAGCTCCACCCGCAGCGAGCGTTCCGGCGCCAATCCGGCTTCGTCGGCCTTCGCCTCCACTCCGCTCCGATCGCGCGCGGCCACCGGCAAATTGTTCACCAAAGACTGTAAATCACCCATGCATCCCCCCGGCGCACGTATAACCTCAATGGGTTAACCGTCTCCTGTCGTCTCCAGCGTCTGAGTGCCCGTACAGCCTCGTGCGAGTGGCATTGCGCGCCCCTTCACTGCCCCGCCGATCGTCGTCGCGGGCTGGAAATACATCGCCCCGCGAGAAAAGTGTCACCATATCTCCTTTTGGGCAGGCAACCTGGGGGATATCGTTACGGGGCAGGACTATGGCGCATCTATGCTGGCAGGAGCAGCTTTAGCGTTTGATGTCGGCCCCTCGCGTGGTCTCGTCGGACGCATGGCGTTATTCCTGAAATGCTATAGTTTGGGGTAGGCTATATGCCGTTGTCTCCAGAGGAGAGGCTATGCCGCAACTAGTCAGCATCCGCGCGATCCAGACAGTCATGGGCGCTGCCTATGTGCTGCTCGCTGCTATTGCATTGGGTCGGGTGGCGACACCATCCACGGCCATTATCGCAGCCGGCATGATGCTGGTGGGCTACCTCACCGGCAGAACTATACCGGACGTTCTTATCCGGCGAGAGGCGATATTTCAGGTCTGCGCAGTGGGATTGATCATCGGGCTCGTCGGGGCTGCGATGGACCTGTGGGCCGGTGCTAAGGACCTGGGATGGGTTTCAATCGCGATGGCTTATTGTGCAGGGAGCAGGTTGCGGGCTGCGGGTTTCGGTCTTGCTACCTGATGGCAGCTATGGAGCTGAGAGGCGATCTCACCTTCAGCCACTCGTAATATGCGTGAATGGCTACCGGAGACCGCCGCACTCGCTGTACTCAATCTGACTTTACGCGCTCTCCGTCGCGCCCGACAATTCGGGGACACTAACTAATTACCGGCATGGCCGGGGCACAGCCCTCCCGTATATCACGGGCCTGCGACCCAAATCTCCACAGTGAGGGCATGTGTCCCTGATGGCGAACAACCCCGTGAGCTGTTGGAACCGATGCGGCGACGGCTTCGCGCCTCAGGCCCGGCCGTTCGCCGGGCCAGTGGAGGCAGTCACCCGCTTCTCCAGCCACTTAGGGGCGAATTGTGGAGATGGCCCAGCGTTCCTGAAAATAAGTTGCTGGCAACCTTGCGAAATTGGGCACGATCGGGAGCGCGCGGAGTTAAGACCTCGTGCCATCAGAACGCATCCCTATGCCCAATCGCACCCAAGTCGTCGCGGTGGGTCTGCTAACCGAGCATGACCTGGCCGTGCTCGGCCAGGGATTTCGCCGCGCTTACCGGCTGGATGAGCATCACGATTTCCACGACTTGCTCGCGGCCATCGACGCAGCCGACCAAAGGCTCTGGAATTCCGCCCAGGGTGGTGCGTGAAAGGCCTGCACCCCGGGATACGGCCCTTCGCCCTATCCACGTCACATTGCTTTGCGCCTAAAAGGCAACGGCGACACCCCTGAGCGAAGATACCGAAACCTGCGACTCAGCTTACTCACATTTCCGCGGCCATCCCGCGCACCACATCAAATTCGGTAAGTTTCGATCGGAGTTTTTACAATCGCGCCTGTCTAATATTCGGCCGTTTGTGCATGATTGGCCATGACCTCGGCGCATCGGCAAAGTCTCCTCCGCCATGCGGCTATATGGGCCGCGTGGCTGTTGGTCGCCCTGGTCACTGCGTTCCAGACCTATGCAGCGGGTTTCGCGGGCGCCCCCCGGCGCCAAATCGGCATAGTGTCTCCGGATATGACGCCTCAGACCAATTGATACGAAGACCTGATGGAGATACTTTCCGGCGAATTCGGAAGGGCAAGTCCATGCATGCTCTCGATCGGTCGAGCTTCGGGATGCAGCAGCAACTGCCGGCGAGATCGCTTCGGCTGTTCCTGTCCGTGCTGGTTCATCTTGGCATTTTCCTCCTCTGGCTGAACCTGCCCGGCGTTCCGCCTGGCCATCCGGTCGACAAGCCGGTCGCCACCGGTCTGATCGATGTTCCGGACGAGGCGCCACCTCCCCCGCTCCTGCCACCAGCCCGCCCGAAACCACGCCCGCACTCGGGAGGGTCGTTGTCGAAAATCGCCAGGGCGCCGCGCATCGATCTAAAGCCAAGGCCGGTGCCCGAAGTGCCCACGCCCTCCCTTGTCGATGCCCCCGTCCCGATCATACCGTTGCCGGTCGCACCGGTTCGGGGCATCGCCGATGGCGCCAACCAGGGGGCGGTCGAGGGGAACGGGACGGGCGTCGGCCAGGGCGGTGACGCAGGCTCAGGCACCGGCTCCGGAAGTGGCAACAGGATCTACCTCGTCAGGAATGCCGAGTGGGTCTACCGCCCGACGCCGGAGGCGCTCAAAACCTATTATCCGGCAAGTGCAAGGCGGCGGAATGTCGACGGCAGCGTCTTCCTCATCTGCACCCTGACGGCGTCTGGCACCGTCGAACGCTGCCGCGCGGAACGCGAAACCCCGGCCGCGGAAGGCTTCGCACAGGCAGCCCTTTCAGCGTCGCAACTCTTCCGATTTCGCCCGCCAAGCGTCAACGGCCGTTTGGTGAAGGGCGCGCAAGTGCTGATCCCGGTCACCTTCGCGCGTTAAGCTCTCCCGCTCTGCATGGGTAATTCGGGGACACTATACTAATTACTGGCATATCCCTGGGGCATAGCCGTGCCGCAATAAAGGGCGGCGATTAGTATAGTGTCCCCGAATAGGAACGCTCTGGAATTCCGCCCAAGGTGGCGTGTGAAAGGCCTAGCGAAACCCTTCGGTGTCGCCCCGAACCGGTTTGGGCGTCGGCCTTTGGTCGGACTTCCGCTCGTCGATGCGTTCGCGCTGTTCGTTCGTTCGCATTTCGATGTCGGTGAACCGCGCCATGCAACGCGCGACGCGCTCATCGAAGCTGGCCCGCTTCATCGGCGCTGATCTCTCGACCCGCCGCCGGGCGTTGCCGCGGCACGCCCTTCCGCTGCGGCAACGCCGGCGATCAATCGGCGCCAGATCGCATGCGCGCGATGGTGAAAATTCCGGTCGCGCGCCGTGGTTGCGGCTTCGCCCGCCGCCAAACTCTCGGCGGCCTTGGCGGTATAATGTTCAAGCTTGGTCATCGCGGGGCTCCTGCAGCCGGGGTGTCAGGCGGGTGGCAAGGCGTCGAGCGCGCGCTCGACGCTGAGCAGGCCCTCCCGGCTGGCGATGGCCAGGTCGATCGGGCGGCCGCCGAGCGCGGCATCATGCGTGTTGAGAAAGGCGATGACCGCGGCCGGCTGGCGCAGCTTGTCAAATGCCAGACGGGAGACGAGTCCCTGGCGCGCCGCCTGGTCCGGCGCAAGGCCGGGCGCACTTTTCGGCTTTCGGAACGGTCGATTCATAGGGCTTCCTCTTTTTCGCGGGCGGATGCGAGGCGCAGTCGCTCGCCGTGCAGAAGACGGGCCGCCATGGCGCGCCAGGCGGCTTCGGATCGGAGGTTCCGTTCGCGGACGTTCCCGAGCCGCGTGTTACGGGCCTCCAGCGCGCATTCCTCGGCGCGTGCGAGGAAGAAGGCCGTTGTGTTGGTCATGCCGCAACTCTCCGACTGAAAGACGTGTCGCCTGCCGGCCTAGCCGAGCATTTCGGCCACGATCCGTTGCAGTTCCTTGCGGGGAAGCGGTTGGATCGGCTGCGATAGCTGCCGCGGGTTTTCGGAGAAGCGAAGCGAAAGACGACGGCGCGGCTGGGCCGCGCTTTTGATGTTTTGAATGTGCATGTTTCCCTTGGCGGGGCCAGGCAGGCCCCGCGCGTGATAGAAGGTGTGAGATCTAACGTCGGAAATTCCGACGCGGCCCGCCACCGCCCGGTGTCGGCTCGCGATAGACGAGCCGGCCTTTTTCAAGGTCATAAGGCGTCATTTCGACATGAACGCGATCACCGAGCACGGTCCGGATGCGGTAACGCCGCATCCGTCCGGCCGTATAGGCGATGACCTTATGGTCGTTGTCGAGCAGGACGCGAAAGCGCCCGTCCGGCAAGACCTCTTCGATGAGGCCCTCGATCGTAAGCAGATCTTCCTTGGACACGATTACGCGTCCTGGAGATTGACCGCCGACTGCTTGCCGCGATTGTCCTCGACTTCGTAGCTGACACGCTGGTTCTGTTCGAGCGTGCGCATACCGGCGCGTTCGACCGCGCTGATGTGGACGAAGCTGTCGGGGCCGCCATTTTCAGGCGCGATGAAACCATAACCTTTGGCTTCGTTGAAAAATTTGACTGTGCCGATAGGCATGGGATGTTTCCTTTCACGAAAACAAAAAGGGTCTGGCGGGAAAAAGCCGGCAGAGCCGTAGCAGCGTGAAATGGAAAAATCCGGCCCCAAATAGGGGGTATCAAATTCCGTCGCAGGCGACGTTAGCTTGGTCTATTTATGGATTTTTACCCCTTTCGTCAACCTGCGGGCCGCATCGATTTGCATTTTTCGATGCAATATTGGCGATTTTCTTAGCTGGTTGTCGTCTGTGAGCTGACAATCGCCAAAGCCGGCCATGCCGTCGTTCCTTCATCCGACAACCCGACGCAGCAGCACCCCAGATGCTCGGAGAGAGTCTCTTGACAAGAGAGAACAAATCAGGTACAAACCATCCTCTTCCATGACACTGCAGGGTCACCGGATCCAAGCCTGACCCGTGATCTCCACGGGAAAGACCGGCGCGAGGCTCCTCGGATGCACCAAGAGGCTTCGCTACATTTCCGATTTTTCAGTGCGTGGGGCTGCGGCTCGGCGTGCTGGCCGGCGTCGCGTCGGGCTCATGCGGGCGACGTTTGAGGGGCGACCCCCGGTCAATACCGTGCTCGCGCCGGCGCCGTGGACCGTGACTATACGGGCGGCGCTGAGGGGGCTTTGCTCCCGCAGGGGCTCTTTCGGGCCACCCGGTGAATTCCGTGGCCACGGCTGGGGCATCGCGCAGTGGAAGCACGTGCGGGCGATGTCCCCGGGTTTCGGCCTCCGCCGCGATCCACGGCCAACCGCACGTCTCCCGGCATCGTTGAGATGACGGAACCGCGCCGGTCCAAAGCTTGTCCCGCAAGGGAGAACCAGGCCACGTCCCTGCACGCCTTCGGGCATGCGGGGTCGTGGTGCTTGCCGCGCTTCCGTATTCGGTTACGTGTCGGGCAAATCGCATCGCGACACGGGGAGGAATGATGAAGGGCTCTGCATATCTTCGCGCCTGTCTGGGCGCCGTCCTGTTCGCCGCCCTCGCCGGCGCAATGCCCACAATGGCGGCAGCCGCCGCCCCGTCCGCCCAGCGCCACCTCGTCGATGACGGTCCCAAAAAGCGCCTGTTCGTCCTTACCGATATGGAGGCGGATCAGGACGATGCGGAATCGCTCGTCCGGCTGCTGCTCTACGCGAACGAGGTGGATATCGAAGGGCTGGTCGCCACCACTTCCACCCATATGCGGCATCAGCTCCATCCCGAGACGATCCGCCGTATCCTCGATGCCTATGCGCAGGTTCAGCCCAATCTGCTCAAGCATGACTGGCGCTATCCCACGGCGGCCAAACTGCTCGGGCTGGTCGCGACCGGCCAGCCGACCTACGGCATGGACGGCGTCGGCACCGGCAAGGATACGGCCGGCTCCAACGCGCTCCTCCGCGCGCTCGAATCCCCCGATCCGCGCCCTTTGTGGGTCACCGTCTGGGGCGGCCCCAACACGCTTGCTCAGGCCCTGCTCACGCTCAAGGCGACGCACAGCCCCGCCGAGACCAGCCGCCTGCTCGGCAAGCTGCGCGTCAACACCATCTCCGATCAGGACGATAGCGGCGCCTGGATCCGCCGCACCTTCCCGGACCTGTTGTATGTCGTCAGCCCGGGCGGCTATAATCACGCCACCTGGGGCGCGATCATGGAGGTGGTCGACGGGATCGACAACCGCACGATTGGCAATGCGTGGCTGCGGGACAATATCCAGCAGGGCCACGGGCCGCTCGGCGCAGCCTATCCCGACGTCGCCTACGGGATGGAAGGCGACACGCCCTCGTACCTGCCGCTCATCCCCAACGGCCTGAACGATGCCGATCATCCCGATTGGGGCGGCTGGGGCGGCCGGTTCGAGCTCTACACGCCCGTGCTGCAGGATCTCGATCCCACCGGCTTCACCGGCGGCGTGCCGGTCGAGCCCGAAACCCGCCCGATCTGGACCAACGCCTCGGACGCGTTCGCGCCCTTCGTCCCTGGCGACTATGGCCGCGCGGTTGCCGCGGGATCGCGCACCTTCCGGGGCGCGCGCGTCTCGCTCTGGCGCTGGCGCGACGATTTCCAGAATGATTTCGCGGCGCGGATCGGCTGGACGACCTTGCCCTACGAAAAGGCCAATCACCCGCCTTTGGTCCGGCTGGCGGGCCCGGACCATCTTACCGTCCATTCGGGCGAGGTCTTCACCCTGAGCGCGGAAGGGACGACGGACCCGGATGGGGACAGCCTGAGCTACGTCTGGTTCAACTATATGGAGGCCGGCACGCTCAAGGCGCCGATCCTCACGATGGGCGCGGAGAATATCTTCCATATGGGCTTCAAGGCGCCCGTCGTGACCAGGCCCGAAACCGCGCACTTCATCGTCGCGGTGACCGACAAGGGCACCCCGCCCCTCACCCGCTACAGGCGCGTGATCGTCACCATCCTGCCCGATTGAGAAGATTTTCGCCCTTGCCCGGGGCGCTTCGCCGGTCCGTATCGATATTCATTCCAAAACGGATATCGTTCCTGCGCAGCCTGCTTGCGCCCGCTTGCCCTCCCGCTACCGTTCCCTGTGAATCCGGGGAGATAGGTATCGATGGCGACGATTATCGGAACGGCCGGCAACGATAGTTTGCAGGGCACGATCGGCGACGACCTTATCGTTACCGGCGGCGGGGTAGATGCCGTCGATGGCAGCTTGGGCGACGATATCGTCCGCCTGACGGGCTCGGTGCCGGATGGCAACCAGACGGTTGATATCATCGATGGCGGCATCGGGCACGACACTCTTGATCTCACCCAGTGGGCCGGCGGCCCACTGAACGCTTACGACGTCGGCGGCTTCCTCGGCTTCTCGGCCTGGTCCGCCGACATGACTCACCTGAATTGGGTCGGCTATGCGCGCAATTTCGAGGAGGTCTGGCTCGGTCCCAACGTCCAGTCCTTTTCCGCCTATCAGGAGAGTAGCGCACCGCCCGGCAGCATTCCGGGCTGGACCATCATCGGCAGCGATATCGGCGACAATATCGCCGATAGCCGCGGCTTCGATCATATCAGCAGTGGCGCGGGCAACGACTCCGTCCTCATCATGGGCGGCAGCGATCATATCTCGCTCGGCGACGGAGACGATCACGTGACGATCGTGGGGATCACCGGCTATCCTGATCAGGTCACGATCGATGGCGGCGCAGGCAACAATAGGCTGCAGGCCGATTATGTCGCGCACGTCCTGCATTATGCGTTCGATCTTGCAGCCGGCACCGGCCAGGTCGGCACGACCAGCTTCACCCTCACCAATGTGGAAAACGTCCAAATCGAGTCGCAGGGCCTGGCGCTGGATGCGGGGAGCGCGATCAGCCTCGCCGGCGACAATCATGACAATGATCTCGTGGCGACCGGCAATTCCACCTCGCTCTTGCTCGGCCGCGGCGGCAACGACGGCTTGATGGGGTATGAGTTGCAAGGCGCGCTCACCGCCTATGGCGGATCGGGCGACGACACCGTCTATGGCGGCGACGGCGCGGACTGGCTCAACGGGGGCGGCCATTATACGAGCGATACGGTCCCAGCCGACACCGCCGATGACGGCGGCGACTATATCGACGGCGGCGCGAACAACGATCACATCTACGGCAATAGCCAGATCGCGATTCAGGGCGCCGCGGATGGTGCCGACTTCATCCATGGCGGCGACGGTTCCGATTACGTCAACGGCAATGCCGGGAACGACACCATCTACGGCGATGCGGGCACAGATCGGCTGTACGGCGGCGCCGGCAATGACGTCATCGATGGCGGCACCGGCGACGATCATATCAACGGCAACAAGGGCAATGACGATATCCGGGGCGGCGACGGCAATGACCAACTGCTTGGCGGCCAGGGTAACGATTGGCTGACCGGCGGGAACGGCTTCGACACGCTCACCGGCAATGTCGGCAACGACACCTTCTTCGTCGCCGATAGCGGGCATTTCTCTGCATCCGGTCCGGACGCCGGCCACACCGATGTCATCACTGACTTCCAAGACGGGCAGGACAAAATCTCGCTGAATGCGGGCCTCACCGCCGTACTCCACCCCGGCACCGCCAACGATTTCGCCGGCGCCGTCGCGATGGCCGACACCGCTCTGGCAACGGCCAGCACGACCGATATCGCGGCGGTTCAGGTGGGTGCAGACACATATGTCTTTTACGGCGCGGTGGACCACGTCCCACAATCCGCCGTCCACCTGCTAAACGTCAGCGCCACCACGCTCACGACCGCGGATTTCCTGTAATCGGCTCGTGCAGAGCGGGGCGAGGGAAATTCTGCCGGGGCGCTGCCGCCGCCCCTGCTTCGGCGCTGCGGCTTATTTCCCCGGAGGCCGATCGAAGCGCGAGAAATCGGGCAGCGGATGCGCCTTCAGTTCGGCATCGCTGCCGATGGTCAAAATCGTTGCCTTCGATCCGTCGAATGCCGGCCACCTCGCTGAACCCGCTGCTGAACCCGTTCCCGCGGGATTTCCGGTGCGGGCGAAGCGGATCACGGTATCGGCCAGCCGCGTCGCCAGTTGCCGGTCCTCCGCCGTCCAGGCCCGCGGATCGATCGCCAGATTGTCGAGCATATACTGGATCTCGACGCCATGGCCCGCGCCGCAGCCCCAGTTGCACGGCGTCGCCGGAGCCGCCGGGCGGTGCGCGAAATAGTAGAGATACGGCCTGGAGCGCCCATATTGCGCCTGCAGCGCGGCCCAATGCTCCATCCGCCAGCCCCACCAGTCGTTAGTGAGCTGCGCGAGCGAGGCGACGGCTTGCGTGTCGGTCGTACCGGGATAGGCGGCCAGCAAGGCGGCTGACGGTGGAAGGCCGGTCATCTTCGTGATCTGGTCTCCATGCTTGGTGGCGGTGGAGTCGCGCATGTCGACATATTCCCCGACAAGGTCTTTCCCCTCCTCGGCGGTCCACCCGACCAGAAGCGGCACGTCATTCTGCTGATGGTTGCGATAGACCGTGGTCAGGTTCGCGCGCAGCAAATGGCCGTCGACATGGATGCGCGGCAGCCAGGCCTGCTTGTGCAACTCCGCGACGCTCAGCTTGCGCAGGTCCGCCAGATGCTCGGCGCCGATCGCCTTGGCGAAAGCGGCGCCCTTGGCTTCTGCCGCCGCCTCGTCATCGAAGCGCTTGTCGTCATCAGGCCGGATCGGCATCGCATCGTTGCCACTCTCGCCGATGGCGCGCTGGAACAGGCCCTTTGCAAGCGGGGACGCGACCAGGATCGCGACCGACTCGCTGCCGGCCGAATTGCCCATGATCGTCACGCGATCGGGATCCCCGCCAAAGGCGGCGATATTGTTCCGGACCCAGCGGAGTGCCGCGATCTGATCGAGGATCCCCTGGTTTCCGGACACATGCTCCGGCGTCTCCGCGCTGAGCTCCGGCAGCGCGAAGAAGCCGAATATGCCGAGGCGATAATTCACCGTGACCACGACCGCCCCGCGCTTCGCCAGGTTGGCGCCATTGTGCAGGGGCACCGCGGCGGTCCCGCCATACATGCCGCCGCCATGGATCCACACGATCACGGGCAGCTTCCGGGCATTCGCGGGCGCCCAGATATTCAGATAGAGACAGTCTTCGCTCTTCGGATTGGAAATCCAGTCCGCCGTTTGGGCGCACGCCGGCGAGAAAGCATTCGTCTTCCTGATGCCACGCCATGCCACCACCGGCTGCGGCCTGCGCCAGCGCAGCACGCCCACCGGCGGCGCGGCGAAGGGTACGCCCAGATAGGTCTTGAGCGTGCCGTCGTCCGTCCCGACGATCTCGCCTCCCGACACCTTCACCGGAAGCGTCGGCCGCTCGGCCAGGGTGGGTCGCGCGGCCAGAACAGCCAGGCCAGCCAAAGCGATGGCCAGCAGCCTCGATCGTCTCATCATTGCTCCGGATTTCAGTCAGATAGCATCAGCGCACCGCCAGTGCGCATGTAGACATTCCAGTCCATGGCAGCAGGGAGGAGACTCGCGCGAGCCCCCTCCCCATCCGGTTCACTCGGCCGCCACGACCTCGGCGTCTGCATCCTCCAACGGATGCGACAGGCGGGTCAGCATCTCCTTCGGCACGACCTGCCAGAAGCGGTCGCGCCAGCGGTCCCAATCGTCCAGGATCGCGTTGGACCAGCGACTGTCGGTCTTGGTCGCGTGCAGCGCGATCAGCGACTTGAGCCTGGCCTCCCAATAGGCCGACCCCAGCCGCTGCCAGACGATGCTCTCCGGGTTGGCGCGCGTGGCGAAGCTGTCATCCTCGTCCAGCACGAACGCCATGCCGCCGGTCATGCCCGCGCCGAAATTCTCGCCCGTCCGGCCAAGGATCACGGCGGTGCCGCCCGTCATATATTCGCAGCCGTTGGCGCCGCAGCCCTCGACCACCACATTGGCGCCGGAATTGCGCACCGCGAACCGCTCGCCCGCCTGGCCCGCCGCCAGCAACGTGCCCGCGGTCGCGCCATAGAGGACGGTGTTGCCGATGATCGTGTTCGACTTGCTCTCCAGCGGGCTGGAGACCATCTGCCGCACGATGATGGTCGCGCCGGACAGGCCCTTGCCGACATAGTCGTTGGCCTCGCCGAACACTTCCAGCGTCACGCCCTGCACCGCGAACGCGCCGAGCGACTGGCCGGCCGATCCGCGCAGGCGGATATGGACGTGGCCGTCGGCCAGCGCCTTCATCCCGAACTTGCTCGTGATCTCGGCCGAGAGGCGCGTGCCGACCGCGCGGTGCGTGTTGCGCACCGTATAGGTCAGCTGCATCTTCTCGCGCCGCGCGAAGACGGGCGCGGCGTCCTTGATCATCTGCGCGTCCAGGCTGTCCGGCACGTCGTTGCGGAACGTGTTGAGGTTGAAGCGCCGGTGATGGTCGGGCGCATCCACCTTGGCCAGGATCGGGTTCAAATCGAGGTCGTCGAGATGCTCGGCGCCACGGCTCACCTGCCGCAGCAGCTCGGTGCGTCCGATTACCTCGTCCAGGCTGCGATAGCCCAGCCGCGCCAGGATCTCGCGCACCTCTTCCGCGATGAAGGTCATCAGGTTGATCACCTTCTCGGGCGTGCCGACGAACTTGGCGCGCAGCGCCTCGTCCTGCGTGCAGACGCCGACCGGGCAGGTGTTCGAATGGCACTGGCGCACCATGATGCAACCCATCGCCACCAGGCTCAGCGTGCCGATCCCGAATTCTTCCGCGCCCAGGATCGCCGCGATCACGATGTCGCGCCCGGTCTTGAGCCCGCCGTCGGTGCGCAGCTTCACGCGGTGCCTGAGGCCGTTCAGCGTCAGCACCTGGTTGACTTCGGACAGGCCCATTTCCCACGGCGTGCCGGCATATTTGATGCTGGTCTGCGGAGATGCACCCGTGCCGCCGACATGGCCGGCGACCAGGATCGCATCGGCATGCGCCTTGGCAACGCCCGCCGCGACCGTGCCGATGCCGGCCGAGCTGACCAATTTCACGCACACGCGGGCGCGCGGGTTGATCTGCTTCAGGTCGTAGATGAGCTGCGCCAGATCCTCGATCGAATAGATATCGTGGTGCGGCGGCGGCGAGATGAGCGTCACGCCCGGCGTCGAATGGCGCAGCCGCGCGATCATCTCGGTCACCTTGAAGCCGGGCAGCTGCCCGCCCTCGCCTGGCTTGGCTCCCTGCGCGACCTTGATCTCCAGCTCTTCCGCCGAGCCCAGATATTCGGCGGTGACGCCGAACCGGCCCGACGCGACCTGCTTGATCACGCTGTTGGCATTGTCGCCATTCTCATAGGGCGTGTAGCGGCTCTTGTCCTCGCCGCCCTCGCCCGACACCGCCTTGGCGCCGATCCGGTTCATCGCGATCGCGAGCGTCTCGTGCGCTTCGGGAGAGAGCGCGCCCAGGCTCATGCCCGGCGTGATGAAGCGCTTACGGATCTCGGTGATCGCCTCGACCTCGTCGATCGGGCACGGCTCCTTGGCCCAGTTGAACTCCATCAGGTCGCGCAGATAGACGGGCGGCAGATCGCGCACCCCGCGCGAGAATTGGAGATACTGGCTGTAGCTGTCGGTCGAAACCGACGTTTGAAGCAGATGCATCAGCTGCGCCGAATAAGCATGGCTCTCGCCGCCCGCGCGCTGGCGATAGAAGCCGCCCACCGGCAGCACCGCGGAGCCGCCGCCGAACGCCTTCTCGTGCCGGATCTTGGCCGAGAGCTGAAGCGACGCATAGCCCTCGCCTGAGATCTTGGCCGGCATGCCGGGGAACAGGTCGTTGACCAGCGCGCGGCTCAGGCCCACCGCCTCGAAATTATAGCCGCCGCGATAGGAGGAGATCACCGCGATCCCCATCTTGCTCATGATCTTGAGCAGGCCATCGTCGATCGCCTTGCGCCAGCGCTTGAAGCAGTCGGCGAGCGCGATCTCGCCGAACAGCCCGCGCGCATGGCGGTCCGCCACCGCGGCCTCCGCCACATAGGCGTTCACCGTGGTCGCGCCGACGCCGATCAGCACCGCGAAATAATGCGTGTCGAGGCACTCGGCCGAGCGCACGTTGATCGACGCGTAGGAGCGCAGGCCCTGACGCACGAGGTGCGTGTGCACCGCCGCCGCCGCCAGCACCATCGCGATCGAGATCCGCTCCGGCCCGACATTCTCGTCGGTCAGGAACAGCTCGCTCTTGCCCTCGCGCACCGCCTGCTCGGCCTCGCGGCGGACGCGCGCGATCGCCTGGCGCAGCGCATCGGGGCTGTCGCTGACCGGATAGGTGCAGTCGATCGTGGCATGCGCCGAGCCGAAATAGGCCTTAAGCGTCGCCCAGTCCCGGCTGGTCAGCACCGGTGAATCGAGCACCAGCACGCCCGATTGCTGGCCTTCATTGTCCAGGATGTTGGCGAGGTTCCCGAACCGCGTCTTGAGGCTCATCACGCGGGTTTCGCGCAAGCTGTCGATCGGCGGGTTGGTGACCTGGCTGAAATTCTGGCGGAAGAAATGGCTGATCAGCCGCGGCTTGTCGGAAATGACCGCGAGCGGCGTATCGTCGCCCATCGACCCAATCGCCTCCTTGGCCGTTTCGACCATGGGAGCGAGGATCAGCTCCATGTCCTCCATCGTCTGCCCGGCCGCGATCTGGCGCTGGATCAGCTCCGCGCGGCTCCACTGCGGCAAATGCTCGCCCTCGGGCACGTCCAGATCGGTGAGCTTGCGGAAGTCCGCCACCCACTCGCCATAGGGCGCCTCGGCGGCGATCCGGTCCTTGACCTCTGCATCGGTGTAGAAACGGCCTTCTTCCAGGTCGACCGCGATCATCTGGCCCGGGCCCATCCGGCCCTTCGCCACCGCCGAGCTTTCCGGCACGACCACCATGCCCGCTTCCGAACCCACGATCAGCAGATTGTCGGCGGTGCGCAGCGTCCGCAGCGGGCGCAGCGCGTTGCGGTCGACGCCCGCCACGACCCAGCGGCCGTCGGTCATCGCCAGCGCGGCCGGGCCGTCCCACGGCTCCATCACGCTCGCAAAATAATTGTACATGTCCTCGACCGGCTGCGGCAGATCGATGTCGCTGAACGCTTCCGGCACCAGCATCAGCTTGGCCGTCGGCGCGTCGCGACCAGAGCGACAGATCGTCTCGAACACGGCATCCAGCGCGGCGGTGTCGGACGCGCCCGCCGGGATCACCGGCTTCACGTCTTCCGAATGCGCGCCGAAGGCCAGCGAGGCCATCTTGATCTCGTGGCTCTTCATCCAGTTCTTATTGCCGCGGATCGTGTTGATCTCGCCGTTATGCGCCAGGCAGCGGAAGGGCTGCGCCAGCCACCACTGCGGGAAGGTGTTGGTCGAATAACGCTGGTGGAAGATCGCGACCCGGCTGGTGAAGCGATCGTCGCGCAAGTCCGGATAGAAGACCGACAGGTCCTCCGCGAGGAACAGGCCCTTGTAGATGATCGACCGGCAGCTGAGCGAGCAGATGTAGCAGCCGGGCACCTGGGCCTCGATCAGCTTCTTCTCGATCCGGCGGCGGACGAGATACAGCTTCTTCTCGAACTCGGCGGCGTCCTCATCGTCGGGCATGGGCCCGGCGATCATGATCTGCTCGATCTCGGGGCGCGTCAGCATCGCCTTGTCGCCGATGCACGACACGTCAACCGGCACCTGGCGCCAGCCGTAGATCGTATAGCCGAAATCGATGATCTCGCTCTCGATGATCGTGCGGCAAGTCTCCTGCGCGCCGAGCTCGGTGCGCGGCAGGAACACCATGCCGACCGCCAGCCGGTTCGGGCGCGGCGTATGGCCGGCCGCCTCGATCGCGTCGTCGAAGAAGCGCGCGGGCAGGTCGAGATGGATGCCGGCACCATCGCCGGTCTTGCCGTCGGCATCGACCGCGCCGCGGTGCCACACCGCCTTCAGCGCATCGATCGCCGCGGTGACGACGCGGCGCGACGCCTTGCCGTCGGTCGCGGCAACGAGGCCGACGCCACAAGCGTCACCTTCGAATTCGGGGCGATACATGCCCTCGCGGGCAAGGCGTTCGCGTTCGGAAGCGAGATACTCGGTCATTGCTTGGGCTTCCCCAAATAACGGGTGATGGCATTCTTCACGGCGGTCTCGACCTGCGCGTCCAACTCGGGGTCCGGACCGTTCCCCCAGGCGACGGACTCGGCCTGAACTTTCGGTGCAACCGCCCGCATCTTGGCGCCGAGGTCGGTGGCGAACAGCGCCTCCATGGTCTTGAAGTCCTCGGGCGTGGCAGTGCGCATGACCTGTGCCTTTCCGCTCTCAAGCCCTGCACGAAGGCCTTCGGTGGTCACAGTGGCGCTGTCGCTTGCGATCATGTCGCCCAGAAGCCGCGAAAAGTCGGCCCCCTCCCCCATGGCCTTGATCACGCGCTGGCCTGCGGGGCTCGTATAGAAATCTAGCAACGTACGCAGTTCCGCTGTCGTAAACGATCGTGCGTAGATCGGGCTCAGCCGCGCCGTGAGCTCGGGAAGGCGCGCCAGCGTGCCGCGGAGGATGATCGGACGCATCGCATCGATGACAGCGGTCGTGACGCCCGGATGTTCGCGCTCCATTGCGGCAAAGTCGGGCGAGGCCGCGAAGGTCTTGGGCAGCGTCTCGTCGAGCATTTTGCCTATCTGCGCGCGCATCAGGTTTTCGCTGTTCAACACGCGCGTCAATTCGCTGGCGATCTTCCCGTGCTCGGCGTCGGCGGTCGCGCTTGCAGGCGGCTGCGCCGCGACGGAAATCGGCGGGGCGGCCGCGAACAGGAGCGCACCAAGGAGAGAGGCCTTCATGCCGCCACCTTGGCTTTCGCCTGAACCTTGAGCCATTCGTGCATGCGGTCGCTGACGTCGCGGCCGTCGCGGACCGCCCACACGACCAGGCTCGCGCCGCGCACGATGTCGCCGGCGGCGAACACGCCATCCAGGCTGGTCATCATCGTCTTGTGATCGACGCGCACCGTGCCCCAGCGCGTGACCGACAATTCGGGCGCGTCGAACAAGCGCGGCAATTCCTCGGGATCGAAACCCAGGGCCTTGATCACCAGGTCCGCATCGAGCCGATATTCGCTGCCCGGATCGAGTTCGGGCGCGCGGCGGCCCGACGCGTCGGGTTCGCCCAGGCGCATCTTGGCTACCTGCACCCCAGTCACCGTTTCGGTGCCATGGAAGGCTTCCGGCGCGCAGAGCCAGACGAACTCGACGCCCTCCTCCTCGGCGTTCTTCACTTCGCGCTGCGAGCCCGGCATGTTGGCGCGGTCGCGGCGATAGAGGCAGCGGACCGACGCCGCACCCTGGCGGACGGCAGTGCGCACGCAATCCATCGCGGTGTCGCCGCCGCCGACGACGACCACGTTCTTGCCGAGCGCGTTGTAGGTACCGTCTTCGAAGGCGGGCACATCGTCGCCGAAACCCTTGCGGTTGGACGCGGTCAGGTAATCGAGCGATTCCACCACGCCCTCCGTGCCCACGCCCGGCGCCTTGATCGCGCGCGGCTTGTACACGCCGGTCGCGATCACGATCGCGTCGTGGCGCTGGCGCAGTTCCTCGAGCGTCGCGTCGCGGCCGACCTCGAAATTCGCGTGGAACACTACCCCGCCGTCGCGCAACCGATCGACCCGGCGCATCACCACATGCTTTTCAAGCTTGAAACCAGGAATGCCGTAGGTCAGCAGCCCGCCCATCCGGTCGTGCCGGTCATAGACATGGACCTCATAGCCCTTGGCGCGCATCAGGTCCGCGACGGTCAGACCCGCCGGACCCGCACCAATGATGCCGACCGACTGGCCGCGCGCCGGCCCCGGCGTCAACGGCTCGACCCAGCCCTCTTCCCAGGCGGTGTCGGTGATGAACTTCTCGACCGAGCCGATCGTGACCGCGCCGTGGCCGGAGAATTCGATCACGCAATTGCCTTCGCAAAGGCGGTCCTGCGGACAAATCCGGCCGCAAATCTCGGGCATGGTCGAGGTCGCGTTGGACAGCTCATAAGCTTCGCGCAGCCGCCCCTCGGCAGTCAGGCGCAGCCAATCCGGAATGTGGTTGTGGAGCGGGCAATGGGTCGAGCAATAAGGTACGCCGCATTGCGAGCAGCGCGAGGACTGCTCTTCCGCCTTGGCTACCTGATAGGCGCGCGAAATCTCCGCGAAATCGGCAGCGCGTTCCGCCGCCGTGCGCTTTTCGGGATAGTCCTGTCCGACGGACGGGAAACTCAACATTCCAGCCATGTGCATGATCTCCGGCCGTCCCAATGATGGAGCGAAAGGGCCGAGTCACGCGTAAAATGCAAGATAGGTTAGCTATGCTGACCTAGTTTAAGCTCATTTCCGCGATTTAATGCTGTGATAGGTAATTTTCTATCGAGAATAAGGTTCGGACCGGACCTACTTGTAAAGGAGCCAGACCAAAGCGGCCGATCCCGCTACGATTCGATACCAGGCGAACGGTGCGAAACCATGCTTGCTGATGACCGATACAAAGGCCTTGATCACCAGCATCGCCACGATGAACGCGACGACGAAACCGATCCCGATCGTGCCAAGCCCCACCGCCCCCGGCGCCATGATATCGTGACGGTGCTTGGCGAGTTCGATCGTGGTCGCGCCCAGCATGGTAGGAATGGCTAGGAAGAAGCTGAACTCGGCTGCGGTGCGCCGTTCCACGCCCAGGCTCAATGCCCCCATGATGGTCGCGCCCGAGCGGCTGACGCCGGGAATCATCGCCAGGCACTGGATGAGGCCGATGCCGAGCGTGGTCTTGGCGGGCACATTGGCGACGCCCGCGATATGGCCCTTCTTCACGCGCCATTCGATCGCCAGGATCGCCATGCCGCCCAGCACCAGCGCCACCGCCACGACCATGACGTTGCCGAGCAGCGCCTCGATCTTCTTGTGGAGCACGAGCCCGATCACCGCGGCGGGCAGGAAGGCGAGCAGGATGTTGCGGACGAAACGGAGCGACGTCGCATCGCGCCGGACCATGCCCTGCAACACCGCCCAGAAGGTCCGCCAGTAGAGCACCACCACCGCCAGGATCGCCCCCAGCTGGATGACGATATTGAACACCTCCCACTTGTCGGCATCATAGCCGAGCAATTTGGTGGCGAGGATCAGATGCCCGGTCGAGGACACGGGCAGGAACTCGGTCAGCCCCTCGACGATGCCGAGGAGAACCGGCGTGGCAATATCCATAGGGTTCGCGCCTCAGGCCGCGGTGAGGCTGAAACGGCCGTGCGTGCGATAGCGCACCAGCCACTTGGGCGCGATCGCGGCAAGCGGTGCAGGCTCGATTCCGAGATCGGCAAAGGTTTTGACGCCCTTCCCCACGATATTGTCGCGCTGGAGCATCAGCCACTGATCCCAGGTCAGGGGTGCGCCAGGCAGGAAGCCGACGCGCGCCATCGCCGCGGCAACAGCGTCCGGCACCTGGAGGAAGGTCGGGTGATGCCCTGTCGCGTCGGCGATCCACTTGTGCAGATCAAGCATGGACAGCGGCTTCGGCCCGCCGAGTTCGAACGTCTTCCCCTCGCCCGCCGGCGTCAGTGCGACCTTGGCGACCGCGCGCGCGACGTCGACCACCCATACCGGCTGAAACAGCGTGTTGGGCCGGATGACCGGAAGAATCTTGCCGATCGGCAAAGCCGAAGCCAGCGCGATCAGGCCAGCGAACTTGTTTACGAAGTTATCTTCGGGCCCGAACAGGATCGACGGACGGAGGATCGCCGCGCCGGGAAAGGCCCCGCGCACCGCCTGCTCGCCCTCGCCCTTGGTACGGGCATAAGCGGATTCGGCGGCCGGGTCCGCCCCGATGGCGGAGATGTGAACCAGTCTTTTCACGCCTGCGGCGGCTGCCGCCCTGGCGACATTGGCCGCGCCGGTGACGTGCAGATCCTGGAACCTGCCCTTGAGCACGCCGACCAGATTGATCACGACGTCCGCCCCGGCCACCGCGCGTTCGACCGAATCCGGCTTGGTGATGTCGGCACGAATCGACTGGGCCTGTCCGAGCGCGGCCAGCGGCTTCAGGAAAAAGGCATCGAGCGGGTCACGCTCGGCGATGCGCACGCGCGCGCCGCTGCGCAGCAGCTCCTGCGCGACATAACGGCCCAAAAAACCGCCGCCGCCGAACAGAACAACCAGCTCGTCCATTCCACAAATCCTCATACGCGCTTGCGGCTTTGCCCATGCCTCCGCGCCGGTTTGCATGCAAGCGTCCGAAGCGCGGTTGACAAGCCGCAAGCCCGCCCCCTAAAGGCCGGCGCCTACCCCGTGCCCAGATGGCGGAATTGGTAGACGCACCAGCTTCAGGTGCTGGCGCTCGCAAGGGCGTGGAGGTTCGAGTCCTCTTCTGGGCACCATTTCTCCTGCTCTTGGAGAATCGCGAAAATCCCCGGTCTCGAGCGCCTCAGCGAAGCAATCGGGTACATGGCCACATATACTGGGGGACAGGTCGGCGGTTGCCGAGAATCTCATCAACGACATTCCGCAAAAGCGCGTTCAACACTCGATACGCGCGCAATTCTCCAAGTTGCAGCCGCGACACTGTCACGAGGCGCTGAAGTGATGCGGTTCTTGAATAGCGGCGACGCGCGTTCTATTATTGTTCCATGACCGAACTAAGCGCTCGGCGCTTTTCAGATGCAGAGCTATTAGATGCAGAACTCGTCATAACCGACGGGAATCAGCTAGATCACGCGACATCTTCGCCCCCTCCTCCCGGTCTCTCGCCGAAGATCGTGGCAGAATATGATTTGCCATCTGGTGCTGACGCTCGGCGTTGCTGCTACTGCCCTTCGCATACTCGCCACCGGAAGGGTTTTATCGTTACTTTCGAGAGTCCCGACTTGTATCTCGTAGGAAGTCACTGTGGTCCTAAATATCTGGGCCTAGAGTTCAAGGTAGCGACCGGCACGCATTCTAAGCTTAAGGATCGTAAGAGTGCGCTGGTCAGGCTTAGCCAGATCGCCGCAATTGCTAGTGAGTTGCGAAACTGGTGTGAAACCCTTCTGTTCAGCGAAGGGTGGAAGGCCCTGGACGCCGTCGCGCGTCAATTTCAGGCTGCTGCGCCTGATGCCTTCATCCGTCTTCGTGCAATAGTGAATACAAGCGGCCAGCTTATTGAAGACGTCCAAGTCCGAGACTTTGCCGCAGAGGCGCTCCGGAAAGACAGCGGTGACGAGACGAAGAACCTTCCTCCGATCTTCCGCACAGAGTCTGTCGTCATCGCCCCCTTGCGTGGACGCGGCTTCCTAATGACAGAGGACATTCGCTCCTCGGTTTATGCGCTCAAAATTCAGGCTGCCGAAGTCACGTCCGTCGCATCCAAACCCACCGATGGATTCATGGTAGGCAAACTGACGAACTTGGCGGTCGAGTTCGACCGGAAGAGGAAAGCAGTCCTAGAGGGCATCGAGCGGCTCCAGCGGGCACACCTGTTCCTCTCACCTGATCACATAGAAGCACTGGTGCGCTGGGCAGAGGGCGGGACCAGCAATCGGCTGCGGGTTGAGGATGGACGGCTCGTGCTTGATGGGAAGGGAGGGCCTACGGTCCTGGCCGCGCCACCGGCCCTTATCGTCCCGCCGCCCCCTTCGGCAGGCTAATTTTTGCCAAGCGCAACCTCTACGCCATCCGGAAGTAGATGAGCCCTTCAGGAGCTAGACGGCCGCAACGTAAGCCTGCTCAATCTCCCGTTCGGTGCGGAAGTCAGCGGGAAGGACCGAGTTCACTTGCAAACCAGGTAATGGCAGGGTCAATGTCCTCTCTTCGCCCGGGGCAGCATCGGCCATAAAACTGATATCCAACAGGCCCCGGTGCGGCGGAGGCGAATTGACGCACAGCACGTAGCCGAAGGGCTGAAATGCAATCTCGGCATATACGTACGTAACGCCTGTATCGATATTCATATTGCCAGTAATACCACTCTGGCGAGACGCCCTCGAGCGAGGATCGACGTAGTAGGCGAAGATGCGGACTTCCGGCGATAGACCCGTGATCGAGGGATTTAGCACAAAGCGCACAAGGTCCGAGAAGCCTGCAAAGAAGCTTGGACCGCACGCGCTCGCAAACATCGCCATGATCTGCTTCGCGATAGGCAGCGGCTCAATGACGAAGGGCCGGTTGAAGATGTATGGTGGCGACGGATGTGTGTTACGCCGGCCCTGCTGGGCCCATCGAATATAGGCCGGCACATACCACGCGCCTGTATTACTGTTGCACCGCGCGCAGAGCGTGTAGCTGCCGGCTCCGCGCTGGTTTTGCGTCGTCCGAGGGTTTCGGCGCTCCTCAAGGGTTTGCGCCGCCAGGAGCTGCTCGACATCCGCTTCCAAAATGCGAACATTATTGAAGGCCGCTTCGGGCGGAATGTGTTCAAAGGTCAGCGGACCGACTGCGCCGCAGATGCAACAGGTCCCTTCAACGCTCCGCCTAGCCATACACCGTCGCAGTTCCCGGCCTTCGGGCTTCTCTTATCGTATGCAGCAAAGCCCGCCGCAGGGCTTCTATAAGCGATAATGGGCCCGACCGTCACTTCTGCTTCCCTCTTTGGTCGAGGACCGCCAGCCGCTTTCCCCTCGCTCCGGTGAGATCGTCTTCGATGGGAAGGCAGAAGCACGCATGCCCGCGCTTTACGAACCTTCGAGCGGTGTTATTTTGGGGAAGCAGGACCAGGACGGCGCTGCACGGCGAGGGGCCAGGGTATATCTGGCCGGCTCTCACGGATATTGAATGACCTCACACGCCCCGCCCTCATGCTGAGCCTCGCGTTGTTGATAGGCCTGCTTGGCGCGCTGCGGCAGGCGGATGCGCGCGTGGCGACGGTCGCCTGGCGGCTGCAGACGGCGAATGTCGCCTTGTGCGCCAAGCCGGTCATGCTCCCTGGTTTCTCGGTGGAAACGCTCGAGCAATATGCGCCGTCGAAGCGGGCCGAGGCACGCACCGAATTGGGGCTGGGCGAATTGCCACAGGTAGGGGCGGTGGTACCGGGCAGCACCGCGGACCAAGCGGGTTTAAGGACGGGCGACCTTCTGCTCGCGGTGGACGGCGTGCCGACCCCGCGCGCGATCAGTGGCAATGGCGGGTACGAGCGGACGGCGAAGGTGGAGGCGGCGCTTGCCAAGGCACTCGCCCGGCCGCCCGTGACGCTGACGCTCGCGTCACGGACAATCAGCTTCAATGGTGATCGCGGCTGCGCCTCCGCCGTGCAGTTGGTGCCCGGAGGCAGGCTGGATGCGGTTGCCGATGGCCAAATCGTTCAGGTCTCGGGCGCGATGTATGATTTCATCGGAAACGACAGCGAACTTGCGTTCATCATCGCACATGAACTGGCGCACAACATCGTGGTCGAAGCGCGACGAGCGGACAAGGCGGCAGAACAGCGGAAGGCGGAACTGGCCGCCGACCGCGCCGCAATCGGGATGATGGCGCAAGCCGGCTATGACGTCGAAGCGGTCGTCCCGTTCATGGAACGGCTGCGTCGCAAGAATCGATTATCCTGGCTCGATGCCTCGCATCCCAGCTGGACAGCGCGGTTGGCCGCTGCGCGCGCGGCGGTGGCCGAAAGGCCACCAATTCGGAACCGTTCACTTAGCTAACGCGCTCCATAGGACCCGCAGAGATCGGAATTATCTCCATTTTTGTTGGTATCCGGGCCGGCAGGCGGGCGGAACGGCAACACTTACCAATCGTTTGGTCCTAAACCATGCATAAGGTTGGTTTTCCGCTTGTTCGCGGGCGGGAATTGTGTAACGGACCGGCTGAATTAGCCTGCTCAACAGGGGAACCCTACTCATGACCGTTTCGAGAATGTTGCTTTCGGCCGTGATCGCCTTGACACTGGTTCCTGCCGCTGCGCAGGCCGCCGATAAGGCTGCGCCGCGCATTGCGCCGGCCGCCCAGTCGCTCTCGCTTTCCGCGCCGGTGCGCGCCGGTGCCACCACCGGCAAGAAGAGCCACGTTCTGGGTCTCGGCCTGCTCGGCTCGCTGCTCATTGCAGCCGGCGCGGTCGCAGCCGCGATCGTCGTAGCTGATGCGGTCGATAACGGCTCGAGCAGTTAATCTGATCGGGACCTCGGTTCTAACAAAAAAGTAGCCGCCTCCGGGCGGCTATTTTTTTGTCTAATCTCGCTGGGATGCCAAGGATCGTCGGGGAAGACGGCATCATTCGGCCCTCTGCGAGCTTCATGCTCACGTCGTTCAGCAAAATGTGCAGACGCAGGGTTCCAGCGTAGCTTTTTTTGAAGGCTTTTTCCGGAAAACCCCCAGCCAACTGATGCTCCGAGAGATGTAGTACGCCTGCTGAGCCAGCGCCGACCGGTTAAGCCCCGTCGCCAACCATCAGTGCCGCTGCGCCTTGGCACGAGCCCGGTAGGCGTGAAGCAGTGGCTCGGTATAGCCGTTAGGCTGCTCCAAGCCCTGGAACACCAGCGCGCGCGCCGCCTGAAATGCCAGGCTCTCGTCCGGGCTTGCCGCTATCGGATAATAAGCGGGGTCGCCGGCATTTTGCTGATCCACCTTCATCGCCATGCGGAGGAAGGCCTCTTCCACCTCGTCGCGCGTGACGACACCATGAAGGAGCCAGTTGGCCATGTGCTGCGAGGAAATACGGAGCGTGGCCCGATCCTCCATCAGCCCGACATCGTGGATGTCGGGAACCTTCGAGCACCCGATGCCCTGCTCCACCCAGCGCACCACATAGCCGAGTATGCCCTGGGCATTGTTGTCCAGTTCCTCGCATATCGCATCGGGGGTCCAGGTCCGGTGATCGCCCAGTGGGATGGTCAGCAGCTTATCGAGCGCCGCAACGGGCTCGTTCCGCCGTTCGGCCTGTCGCGTGAAGACGTCGATCTCATGATAATGGGTGGCATGCAAAGTGGCTGCCGTAGGCGATGGCACCCAGGCGGTATTGGCGCCCGTGCGCGGGTGTGCGATCTTTTGCGCGAGCATGTCCGCCATCCGATCGGGTGCCGCCCACATGCCCTTGCCGATCTGCGCCTTGCCGGAGAAGCCGCAAGCGAGCCCGATCTGAACGTTGCGATCCTCGTAGGCGGCGATCCAGTCGCTCCCCTTCATATCGCCCTTGCGCAGCATCGGCCCGGCCCGCATCGACGTGTGCATCTCGTCGCCGGTGCGGTCGAGGAAGCCGGTGTTGATGAAGACGATGCGGTCCTTCACGGCGGCGATGCAGGCGGCAAGGTTGGCGGAGGTGCGACGTTCCTCGTCCATCACGCCGACCTTGATCGTGTGACGATCGAGCCCGAGCAGATCCTCGACGGCATCGAACAGGCGGTTGGTGAAGTCCACTTCCGCCGGGCCATGCATCTTGGGCTTGACGATATAGATGGATCCGGCGCGGCTGTTCCGGCAACGGCCATTCCCCCGCAGATCGTGCATCGAAATGAGGCTGGTCACGATCGCGTCCAATATGCCCTCCGGCGCCTGGGAACCATCGGGGAGCAACAGCGCGGGCGTAGTCATCAGATGCCCGACGTTGCGCACGAACAGCAACGCGCGTCCGGGCAGGATCAACGTCCCGCCCGCCATCGTCTGGAAGATGCGGTCAGGCTGCAGCACCCGGTCGACGTTTCGCCCGTTCTTTTCGAATGCGGCGTGCAGATCGCCCCGGATTAATCCAAGCCAGTTGGCATAGGCCGCGACCTTGTCGGCGGCGTCGACGGCCGCCACCGAATCCTCGAGATCGACGATGGTCGTGAGCGCTGCCTCAAGCACGATATCGGCGATTCCGGCGCGGTCGCTCCGGCCGATCCGGTGGCCCCGGTCGACCACGATTTCGATATGCAGGCCGTTGTTCCGCAACAGGAGATTGTCGGCCGCGCGACCGACGAGTTGCTTCGGATCGCGCAATTCGGGCAACCCACCGGCGAAATCGCTCCAGCTCCCCTGAGCAAGCGGGGCTGCCCGGTCGAGAAACCGGCGCCCCCAGGCGATTACCTGCGCGCCACGCTCCGGATCGTAGCCCCGCCCGGCGGGGCGCCCCGGGATTGCATCGGTTCCATATAAGGCATCGTAGAGGCTGCCCCAGCGCGCGTTTGCGGCATTGAGCAGAAAGCGAGCGTTCAGGACGGGCACCACGAGCTGGGGCCCGGCAAGCCGCGCAACTTCCTCATCCACATTTGCCGGGGAGATAGCGAAGGGGGCAGGTTCCGGCGCAAGATACCCGATCTCCCGCAGGAACGTGTGATAGGCATTCCTATCGACCGGCCGGCCTGCGCGCCCCTTGTGCCAATCGTCGATCAGCGCCTGGATGCCGTCACGTGCCGCCAGCAATCGGCTATTTTCCGGCGCAAAGCGGGCGAAGATGGAGGCCGCGCCAGCCCAGAAAGCGCCCGCTTCCAGGCCCGTGCCGGGCAGGATGTCGCTTTCGATCAAGCGTGCCAGGCGTTCATCGACGGTGAGTTCGTCTCTTCGAATCATCATTTTTCCCAGCGTGGAGCGCTCGACGTCAGTTAGCGGCCGCCGGCCGGAATTCGCTGCGGAAGGTCGCGGCCCGGATGCGCGTATAATGTTCGCCTTCGAAATCGTAGAAAACGAAGCTGTTGAGATAATAACGGTCGCCTTTCGCCATCGGCCGCACCGCGAAATCCGGCGCGTCCTCGGTGGCCAGGAACTCCGATTCAATCTCCGCCGCTAGCGTCTGTCCCTCCGCGAAGCATTGCACGACGCGGATCGTGCGGCGGGTCTCCCGCTTCACCTTTCTGTAGAAAGCGAGGATCGCATCGCAGCCGTCGAGTAGCGTGCCATTGCCGATAACGAGCCGGACGTCGGGGGCATAATAGCCGCGCAACGCCTCCCAATCGCTGGCGTTGAAGGCTTGCAGATAAGCGCGGAATCGCGCCTCCGGGGTCATGCGGCCTGTCCGTCCGGCGGCGAGAAGCGCGCGGTGCGGATACGCGTGAACCGTCCATCCGCAATATCGTACATCGCGAAGCTCACCCGCATCCGGGCGTCCCCCGCGCGCATTGCTCCGGTGGGCATGTCGGGCCAGTCGCGCAATGCCAGCAGGGTGGTGTGCAGCTCGGCGGCGATGCGGCTTCCATCGGGTGCGCCAACAAATCCCAGCAGTTCGATCCGCTCCTGCAAGTGCGAATGAACTTCGTGATAGAAGGCGAGCACCGCATCGCGGCCGACCAGCCGCGCAGCCTGGCCATGGAAAATTATATCGGGATCGTAATAGTCACCGAAGGCCGGAAAATCAGCGCGGTTGAAAGCGGCCAGATAGTTTTCGAACCAGGAGCGGAGACCGGCTGCTCCGTTGTTCACGCTCGCCCCTCTTCCGCATAGTAGAAATCCTGGCGCAGCGTGCGCGATGCGAGCAGGAAGCACAGCGAGGCCAGAAAGAACACGCCGACCGACACCATGAGAGCCGATTTGATGCCGTAGGTCGCGGCGACCGCGCAGGGATCGCCGAAAGATTTCGCGGCCGCGAGCGCGGCTTTGCCACTGCGGCATACGGTCAGATAGTTGCCGCCCGCGAACACGGATCCGGCGAAACGGTCGCTCATCCAGCCCACGGCCGTCGGGCCGAGACCCGAGCCGAAGATGGTGAAGAGGATCGCGAACAAGGCCGCCCCCGTCGCGCGCATCCTGGGCTCGAGCATGTTCTGGATCATGCCGAAGGTCGGACCATAATAGATCAGCAGCATCGCGCCGGATATGCACAGCATCACCGATCCCCACAGGATCGAAGGCGCATTGAACGCTATCCAATAAAGGAAGGGCGCGATGGCGAGTGCGATCGCAGGTCCCCAGGCCGACCAGCGGCGGTCGCCACGCCGTGCCAGCCAATCGGTGCCGAACGATCCAATCAGCAGGCCGCAACTGAGCGCAATTCCCGAGATGGTGCCGTAGAGCGCACCCGCCTGCTGCACCGGTAACTGGTAGATCCGCGCGAGATAGATAGCGAGGAATTGCGAGATGGCGGTCATGCCGAAGCCCGCAAGCGCGCCGCCGAGGATGACGAACAAAAGCCCGCGCTTAACCGCCACGACCCGCAGGAATGCCCCGAAATTAGGCAGCGGCGCGGGTTCGCGCGGCGCATTGTCGGCCAAGCCCCGGCGAGGCTCGCGCAAGAGAAGCAGTACCAGGAGGCCGACAATCATGCCCGGAATACCGAGGGCATAAAAAGCCGCCCGCCATCCCCAGTGCGCGGCCACGGCACCCCCTATGGTCGCGCCGAGGAAGGTACCTACCGGGGTGCCGAGCAGGATCAGCGACATGGTCGATGCACGCCGTTCGCGCGGGAAGTGATCGCCGACGAGCGACGAGGTGACAGGTTGCACCCCCGCCTCGCCGACCCCGACGCCCATCCGGCACAGCAGAAGTTGCGCAAAGTTTCCGACAAAGCCGCAGGCGGCGGTCATCAGCGACCAGAGCAGGATCGCCCCCGCGAGGATCTTCACGCGCGAATATCGTTCCGCGAACCTGCCGATCGGCAAGCCTAGCAGCGCATAGAGGAATGCGAAGGCAACGCCCTGCAGGATGCCGAGCTGAAAATCGCTGAGCTCCAGACTGTGCTTGATCGGCTGGGCGAGCACCGCAAGGACCGAGCGATCGGCAAAATTGAAGACCCAGCCGAGAAACATCGTGCCGACGAAAAGACGCCGGTAGGCTGGTGACAGCAGGCGCTCGTCATCTTCGTGCAACGGCTCGATCCTCTCCAACCCCGCGCGTCCGATGCGAATCCGAAAGCCGGAGCCCCATCGCCGCGCCGCAGCCCCCTCGCCTTATGGCGATCTTGGGCAGCCCACGCGAGAGATGTGCCCCAGAGTTGATGATTAATCAATATCTCGCTATCGCACGTCCGATGGCCAGCGCACATCCGTGCGATCCGGGCCACGGCAGTGGAGGATGAATGGCGGCCTATCCGGAATTGTATCTCCACATCGCCGGCGAGCGGGTGGCTGGTGGTGGGCGGCGCTCTTTCCCGGTGCTGAACCCCGCGACCGGGGAAAGGCTAGCCGAATTGCCACTGGCAGAGGCCGCAGACCTCGATCGTGCGTTGGAGGCGGCTGCGCAAGGCTTCGGCCTCTGGCGCGATTCGACGCCGCAGCAACGCGCCGCCGTTCTCAACGGCGCATCGCATCTGTTGCATGAGCGCGCGGATGCCCTGGCCCAGGTAATGACGCTGGAGCAAGGCAAGACGCTGGCGGAAGCGCGGATCGAGGTGATGATGGTAGCGGGCCTGTTCGCCTTCTACGCGGGCGAGTGCCAGCGCATCTATGGCCGGGCGCTGGTTCGTCCGACCGGTCAGCGCTCGACCGTGACACATGAGCCGGTCGGCCCCGTGGCTGCCTTCGCACCATGGAATTTCCCTGCCGGGAATCCCGGCCGGAAGCTGGGCGCACCCATCGCCGCAGGCTGTTCGGTGATCCTCAAAGCAGCGGAGGAGACGCCGGCGTCGGCCCTTGCCGTCCTGCAATGCCTGCTCGATGCAGGCCTTCCCCCCGGCGTGGCGCAAGCGGTGTTCGGCGTGCCCGATGAGGTTTCGCGCCACCTCCTCGGCTCGCCCGTCATCCGCAAGTTGAGCTTCACCGGTTCGACAACCGTCGGGAGGCATCTGATCCGGCTCGCCGCGGAAGACATGAAACGCACGACGATGGAATTGGGCGGGCACGGACCGGTGCTGGTGTTCGACGATGCCGACATGGATCGCGCGCTCGACACGATGGCGACGTCGAAATGGCGCAATGCGGGGCAGGTCTGCGTGTCGCCGACCCGCTTCATCGTGCACCAGCGGCTGTTTCCGCGTTTTCGCGCCGGGTTCGTCGAACGCGCCAACGCTTTGCGCGTCGGTGACGGCCTCAACCCGCAGTCGCAGATGGGGCCGATGGCAAATGCGCGGCGGCCAGAAGCGATGGAGCGGTTGGTCGCGGATGCGATGAGATGCGGGGCACGGCTCGACGCGGGCGGTGCGCGGATCGGCAATCAGGGCTTCTTCTTCGCCCCGACCGTGCTGAGCGAGGTTCCGATCGACGCAATGGTAATGAACGAAGAGCCATTCGGTCCAGTAGCGATCATCAATCCTTATCCGGACGAGCAGGCAATGATCGCCGAGGCGAACCGGTTGCCCTACGGCCTTGCCGCCTATCTCTGGACCGAGGATTCCCGTCGGCAGAAACGCGTCGCGCGCGAGATCGAGGCCGGGATGGTCGGCGTCAATACATCGATGATCGGCGGTGCGGATTCGCCGTTCGGCGGAGTCAAATGGTCCGGGCATGGCAGCGAAGATGGGCCCGAGGGCATCCAGGCTTGCCTGATCACGAAAGCGGTGCACGAAGCATGACACATCCTCTCGAAACCGGCGGCGGTCGCGGCTATCTTCGCATCGCGACCGAGGAAGCGTTCGCGACGCGCGAGCAGATCGACGGATTCTTGCGGCTGATCCGGGAAGGACGCGCCGACAAGGGCGTCACCTCGCTCTGGAGCTATTACGGCCAGTCCCCATCGGAACGCGCAATGACGATCCTGGAGCGGCTGCTCGAACTGGGCGAAAGTCGTATCGCCGACATGGACGCCACCGGAATCGATGTCGCGGTACTCGCGCTCACCTCGCCCGGCGGGCAGCCGTTCGAGGCCGAAGAGGCGAAGGGGATCGTCCGGCGCGCGAACGACCAGCTCGCCGCCGCGGTCGAGCGTTATCCCACGCGTTATGTCGCGCTCACCAGCATCGTGCCGCAGGACCCGGAATGGTCGGTGCAGGAGATCCGGCGCGGCGCGCGGGAGCTGGGCTTCAAGGGCGTGATGGTCAACAGCCACACGCAAGGCCACTATCTCGACGAACCTGTCTTCGATCCGATCTTCCGTGCGCTCGCCGAAGTCGGCCAGCCGCTCTATATCCATCCGCAGACGCCCCCAGACAGCATGATAGATCCGTTGCTCGAGGCGGGCCTCGATGGCGCAATCTACGGCTTCGGAGTCGAGACGGGCATGCATCTGCTGCGGCTCATGACCACCGGCATTTTCGACCGGTATCCCGACCTGCAGATCATCGCGGGACATGGCTGCGAGGCCTTGCCCTTCTGGCTGTACCGGCTGGATTACATGCATCAGGGCGCTGTCCGGTCGCAGCGCTACGAACGGATCAAGCCGCTGAAGAAGGGGCTGGTCGATTGCATGCGCGAGAATATTCTCGCCACCACCAGCGGTCTCCCCTCCCCGCCCTCGATTAAACTCTGCATCGAGGTGATGGGCGAGGATCGCGTGATGTACGCGATGGATTATCCCTATCAGTTCGTGGCGGACGAGGTGCGCACGCACGACAATCTCGACCTGCCGCCGGCGACCTTGCGCAAGCTGATGCAGACCAACGCGGAGCGCGTGTTCGGCTTTACCGCCCGCTAAGGGTCAGGCTGCCCCGGGGGGCACCCAATTGCCGTGCAGGCCGAAGCGCATCCGCACCGGAATGCGCGCGCTGGCAATTGGACCCCTGGCGATCTCGGTCGCGTCGAACAGCAGCAGATCACTGGCGTGCTCCTCGAGCCGGTTGCAGATCTGGACAATCCAGCCGTCGCCTTCGCCGGCGTCGGGCCCGCGCGGAATGAAGCAGGGTTCTTGAAGGCTCGACACCGGCCCGCACCACCAGCTTTGCTCGGTCCCCGTCTTGTGATCGATCATGCCGAGCGTGTTCATCACCGCGCCTCCCGCGCTGCCGCCCTTCAGCTCGACCGGCTTGGACATGTCGATCACCAACCACCAGCCATAGCGATAGGGCCGCCCCTGATAACGGTCGTCGATCCGCGGGAATTCGCCCGCCATGTTGGTAAGCCGGGTCTTGCTTTCGAATTCGTCCGAGTTGGACGCCATGTTGACCGTCCAACGCGTCAGGAAACTCGCCGCCTCCAACGGGTTGAACGGCGCGCCATGCACATCGGGGAAGAAAGGGAACATATTGTTCTTCGCGACGGGCGTGTCGAAGTGAATGCGGTCGCCGTCCTGGAACGCGTTCATCACATGGCTGGCGAAGCAATTGTCGGTGGTGAACCAGCGAATGTCCGCGGCGGTCGCGCCCTCGCGGCGGGGTAGCACACCCAAATGGACGGGGAGCGTGGTGTCGAACCCGAAATGGGGTTTGCCCTCGGCCATTCGCTCCCAGCTGCCCGTGATGGGCACGACGTGGAAAAGTGCGTAATCGCGCGTAATCGCGAAGTCGTGCATCATGCAATAATAGGGGTTCTCGAACCATATCTCGCGCTTGAGCGTGCCGTCGGGCGCGACTTCGTAATAGGTCATGTCGCGCGTGCAGATGCCTTTTGAGGCATAGCCGAAGCCGATCATGTCGCCGGTCTCGGGATCGATCTTGGGGTGGGCGGTAAAGGTTTCGCCCGTCATCCGCCCGCCGAAGTCGGTGTAGCCGATCGTCTCGAGCGTATCGGGTTCCATCACGAGCGCAGGACTGTCTTCCTTCAGCGCATACAGCCGGCCGCCATGGTGGAATATGTTGGTGTTGGCGGTGCCGCGGATCGTACCCTTGGCCGCCGGATCGTCGGTCAGCGGATTGCGATAGGCGCCGAACAGGGATCGGCCCGCGGCATGTTCCAGCTTCCATTTGTCGGTGCGTGCCCAGCGCTGGCGGAAATGGACCCGCCCATTGTCGAAGCTGAACATCGTGATCATCCCGTCGCCGTTGAACGGGATGTCGTTACCGAGCAGCGGCGGAAATTGGGGATCGGGCTGGACCCGGTAAAAGGCGCCGCGGATTTCCGGCGGAATGACGCCTTCGACCGCGAGATCGAGCGCATCGCCTTCGACGCGTGATGGCGTATTGAAGCCGGTGAAGGCGGGCGTGTCCGGAAAACGGCTCATGCTTATCTCTCCAACGCTTGGGCGCCCAATACGAACACGCGGCCGAAGCTCTGGCTTCAGATTGCCTAGCATTTATTGATAAATCAACTAAAGTCGTGTCGCATGAAGACCGTTCGCGACGTGACCATCGCGCTTCTGCGCAACCTGGGAATGACACGGATTTTCGGCAATCCGGGCTCTACCGAGCTGCCGATGTTCCGCGATTTCCCGGCCGATTTCGAGTATGTTCTGGGCCTTCAAGAGGCGACGGTGCTGGCGATGGCCGATGGCCATGCGCAGGCAACCCGCAACGCCGCTCTCGTCAATCTACACAGTTCCGCCGGCGTCGGGCACGCGCTGGGGAACCTGTTCACCGCGTTCAAAAACCAGGTGCCTTTGGTCGTCACCGCCGGGCAGCAGGCGCGCTCGATCCTGCCGTTCGAGCCCTTCCTCTACGCGGAGCGGCCCACCGAATTCCCGCGCCCCTTCGTGAAATGGGCCTGCGAGCCCGCTCGTGCGGCGGATGTCCCGCGCGCGATCGCCCGAGCCTATCACATCGCGATGACGCCTCCGTTCGGACCTTGTTTCATATCGGTCCCGGTCGATGATTGGGATCAGCCCGGCGAGCCGCTCGAGACGCGCATGCTTGCTACGCGCAACCCGGGCGACCGGGAGGCGCTGGATCAGCTCGCAAGCGCGCTTCGCGCTGCGAAAAATCCGGCGCTGGTGCTCGGCGCGGGGGTAGCACGTGATCAGGGATGGGATGCGGCGGTCGCGCTTGCCGAAGCGCAGCGGGCCTGTGTCTATGTCGCGCCCTTCGCCTCCCGCAACGTCTTCCCCGAGACGCATCCGCAATTCCACGGCTTCATCAAGGCGAGCCGGGGCGAAATCGTTTCCCGACTGTCCCGCCACGATCTGGTGGTCGTCGCCGGTGGGCCGCTCAACCTGTATCATACCGAAGCGTCAGGACCTCACCTGCCGGCGGACACGATGTCATGGATCATCGACGACAATCCCGCCGTGCTGAGTTGGGCCCCTTCGGGTAACGCGATCCTCGCCGATAGCGGGATGGCGCTTGCCTACCTCGCGCAGGCAGCGGGCGTTTCCACGCGGCCGGTGCCCGAAAGGCCGCCACGACCGGAGGCTCCGCCCGACGAGATGAGCGACCGCCTGGCGATGGCCAGGATCGCGGCGCTGCGGCCGCCGGGTGCGATCGTCGTGGAGGAGGCTCCCTCGAGCCGAAGCGCGATGCAGGCATTCCTGCCGATGCTGGCGCCGGACAGTTTCTACACGACCGCGAGCGGAGGCCTGGGCTATGCGCTGCCCGCCGCGGTCGGCATCGCGATGGCGCGCCCTGGGGAGCGGGTGATCGCGCTGCTCGGCGACGGCTCCGCAATGTATTCGATCCAGGCTCTGTTCAGCGCGGCACGCGCGGCTGTGCCGCTGAGCGTGCTCGTAATCGTGAACCGGCGCTACGAAGCGCTCGAACAGTTCGGAAAGCATTTTGGGTTGGAGCAGGTGGAAGGGACCGATCTTTCGGGGATCGATTTCTGCGCGATCGCGCGCGGACACGGCGTTCCATCGCGCCGCGTGGAGATGGCGCACGATCTGGATGCGGCGCTGGCCTGGTCCTTTGCCGAAACCGGGCCGACGCTCGTGGAAATCGTCGTTCCCTGAGGGGCTGGATAGCAATTGATGGCGCAGATTTCGGTAGCGGTCGTCGGCGCGGGCGCGATGGGATGCCTGTTCGCGGCGCGGATGGCGGAGGCGGGCGCCGAAGTGACGGTGATCGATGTCGATCAACGACGGCTCCTGGCGATCCGAAGCCACGGGATCATGGTGACCGACGACGCTGGCACACGCGCCGTTCGGGTCCGTGCCGCCCTAGCCCAGGACTTTCACGGGCCGGTCGATCTGGTGCTGCTGTTCACCAAGGGCATGCATAGCGCCGTGGCGATCGCTTCGGTCGCCCATTTGCGGCGCGGCGCGCCCATTGCGCTGACGCTTCAGAACGGCATCGGCAATGCCGAGCTACTGGCGACGACCTTTGGCGCGGATCGCGTCCTGATGGGAACCGCGCTCGTCCCCGCCGATCTCACCCCCCCTTGCGCCGTTGAAACGCACGGCTTCGCCAGCCTCGAGATCGGTGCCTTTGCCGGCGCCGGCGCCGCGGCAGTGGATAACGTTGGCGATTTGCTGGAGCGTTCGGGTTTCGCAGTTCACCGGCGCGCGGCGATCACGACCGCTATCTGGCACAAGCTGGCGTTCAACGCGGCGCTGAACGCGACCGGCATGATCTGCGCGGTTCCGAATGCCGGGCTGGACAACCCGCCCGGCCGCCGCATCGCCGCAGCCGTGGTGGACGAGACGGTCGCGGTTGCGGCATCGAAAGGCCTGCTCCTCGATCGCGAGGGGATCCTGGCAGATGTCGATGCGGCGCTGCGCGGACATGGCTCGCATAAGGCTTCGATGCTTCAGGATCGGGAGGCCGGGAGACCGGGCGAGATCGAAACGATCAACGGCGCGATTGCGGCCGAAGGAAAGCGCGTCGGCGTCCCTACCCCGGTTTGCGACACGCTCGCCGACCTCGTCCGCGTGATCGAGGGCGCCGCTAGCCGCTAGGCGTCGAACATGTGTGGTGCGCTCTCGATCAGGCGGCGCGTGACCTTTTCCAGCGACGCGTTCAACGCCACCCGCTCGGCGTCGCTCAGATCGGTCAACCATTGTTCGTAGAATTTGCCCCGCGCGCCCCGAATGGCGGTGTGGACCGCCTTCCCCGCTTCGGTCAGCGAAACCAGGCTGCTCTTGCGGTTGCGAGGGTTGGCCTCACGCTGCACGAAGCCGCGCTTCTCGAGCGATCCGAGCGCACGGCTGACCTCTGCCCGATCGGAATAAGCGACGCTCGCGACTTCGGCGGCGCTGCACTTCCCGATCATTTCGACATGGGTCAACACACGCCATTCGGCGAGCGAAAGCTGCGCGGTATCGCGGACGTGCTGCGCCGTAACCCGATCGATCATCTTGCCGAGCAAAAGGATGCGATAGGGAATGTGCGAGGGGCCGAATTCGAATGAAGGTCTGCTGGACTTACCGTCAGCAGGGGTGTCGGCATGGATGTTCTTCTGCTGCATCGCGATTTTGTAGCCGCCTGAATCGATATTGTCTTCCCGGACCAAATTGATGCCATGGCAGTGTTGACAAATCAACAAATCCCGCCTTTATCCGCTGCTCATGAGCGGACACCATCCTTTCGCGCCGGGGCTCGAATACGCCTTCACCATCTCGATCACGCTGTCGAGACCCTATTGGGTAAAGCCCGGCGCACGGGGCGACACGCGCGCGGCGATCTACGCCGCTCAGGGGACGGTTGAAGGGCCACGGCTCAATGGTCGCGTGGTACCGATGTCGGGCGGCGACTTCCCCTTGTCGCGACCGAATGGCGTGATCGATTTTGACGCGCGTTATCTGCTCGAGGCGGATGACGGCGCGATCATCTATCTCGAAAACCGAGGGTTCCGCTGGGCGCGCAGCCCCGAGATAGGGGAGAAGATGCGTCGCAACGAGCCGGTTTCGTTCGATGATTATTATATGCGCGTGACGCCGCGGTTCGATGCCCCGGCAGGTCCGCATGAATGGATGTCGCAGCACGTATTCGTCGGCGTGGCGGAGAAGGTCCCGAACGCCAACCGGATCCATTATTTCGTCGTCTTATAAGGAGGGCGAAGTGCGTTTTCGGCCGCTGATGCGCGCGGGGAGCGACCCCTTCAGTCACCCGGCGAAGCCCCCGCTACCGCCGGCCGACTATAGCCGCCGGACCGAGCGCGGGCTGACAATCGAGCGCAATTGCCGAATTCCGCTTCGAGACGGGGTGGAAATATTCTGCGATCTCTATCGGCCGGAAGGGGCAACATCAGATGTCCCGCTACTGCTTGCGTGGGGCCCCTATGGCAAGCACGCGCTCACCAACCGCGTATTCTGGCCGCGTTCGGGCGTGGATCCGGAATGGCTCTCGGAACTGACCGCGTTCGAGGCACCCGATCCTGTCTGGTGGGGGGCGAAGGGTTACGGGGTGGCGGTGGTGGATCCGCGTGGCGCCTGGCTGTCGGGTGGCGATTTCCACCATAATGGCATCCAGGAGGCCGAGGATTGCGCCGACGCGATCGAGTGGCTGGGCCGCCTGCCCTGGTCCAATGGCAGGGTCGGCATGACCGGCGTTTCTTACCTCGCCGGCATCCAATATCTGGTCGCGCCGCTGCGCCCCGGCCCGCTTGCCGCACTCAACCCGTGGGAAGGCTTTTCGGACTGGTATCGCGAATTCGCGTACCATGGCGGCATATTGGAGACGAGCTTTCTGCCGCGTGCGTGCGACAATATCCAATGGTCGCTCAACTGCACTGAGGATAGCTGGGCCAACATCACCGCCCATCCGCTGATCGACGATTATTGGCGTTCGAAGGAACTGAACCTCGAGGGCATATGCCAGCCCGCTTATGTCGTGGCGAGCTGGTCCGATCAGGGACTGCACCTGCGCGGCACGATCGAGGCATGGCGCCGGATGGGATCGACCGAAAAATGGCTTGAAATCCACGGCCAGAAAAAATGGGCGCATTATTACCGCCCCGAGAGCCGAGCGCGCCAGCTGGCCTTCTTCGACCATTATATGCACGATCGCCCTACAGCGGTCGCGGCCTGGCCGAAAGTGCGCCTGGAGATACGCGAGCGGCACGGCATCGCCGAGGAACGACCGGAAGGCGAATGGCCGCTTGCCCGCACCGAATATCGCCGGCTGCGGCTCGACGCGGCGGACGGGACGATGGGCGGTGACGCGCCCGCCGAAAGCGCGGCCCGGTATTCCGCCCGCGACGGCAGCGTATCATTCGACCATCGCTTTACGGAGCCGGCCGAGCTTACCGGTTATGCGAGCCTGAAGCTGTGGGTCGAGGCGGATGGCAGCGATGACATGGACCTGTTCGTAGCCTTGCAGAAGATCGACGCGGAAGGCGAACCGGTGGGGTTCACCTTCTACGCATTTTACGAAAACGGCCCGATAGCGCTTGGCTGGTTGCGGGCCAGCCACCGGGCACTGGACCAGAACCGGTCGACGCCTGAAAGGCCAGTTCATCCGCATGACGCCGAGGATCGACTAGCCCCCGGCGAATGCGTGCCTGTCGAGATCGAGATCTGGCCTTTTTCGGTTCGCTTCGAGGCGGGCGAAAGCTTGCGGCTGATCGTGGCTGGATCGGATATCTATCACCGGGAAGAAGGCGTGATGCTGCCCTTCCCGCTCCACCAGCAGACGCGCAACGCGGGCACCCATATCATCCGCACCGGAGGCGCTTGCGATTCCGCGATCCTGCTGCCCTTCGTCCCGCCCAAGGAATGCAAATCATGACTGCCGCCGACTGCACACTGGAACATGTCTTCGACATCGAGGTGCTGTTCGGCGCGGATCGCCATATCTTCGGCCCGCTGCCGGGCGGCGGCAGTCAGGGCTACACGCCCGCGATTGGCGGCACGATCAACGGGCCGCGCCTGTCGGGGCGCGTGGTCCCGAACAGCGGTGCCGATTATGCGCTGGTCCGCGATGACGGGACAATCGAATTGAGCGCGCATTACATGCTGGAGGCTGATGACGGCACCAGCATCTATATCCAGAATCGCGGCTACCTTGTGCGTGCCGGCGCAGGCAGCGCCCAGCCATCCTATTTCCGCCTCACACCCTATTTCCGCGTTCCCGCCGGGCCGCACGACTGGCTTTCACGTACCGTGATCGTTGGCGGCGGCGAACGACGCACGGGTCCCGACCGCTCGCTGTTTCGATATTATGCGTTGGTCTGAGCGGAGCAGGCGCAGACGTTTTTGAGGCGCGCGACGCCTGCTTTACGTTATCATCGGTCTATGAGCCCGACCGGACCCAAGGTTCCCCGCGGCGCGGCGGACCGGCTTGCCTTCCTGTTGAAGCTGGTGGCGGCCGGCCCGCCCCAATTCACCCTGGGCGAGCTGGCGGCTACTGCGGGGCTGCCGGCAAGTTCGGTCCATCGCCTGCTGCAGGCGCTGGTACGATCGGGCCTGGTGGAACGGGGCCAGGGCCAGAGCTACCGGCCGGGGCGCGAATTGCATCGGCTCGCGTCGCAACTCGTCGCGCGGTTCGATCTGGTCCGCTGCGCGCGGTCGCTGCTCGAAGACCTTGTCGCCCAGTGGCACGAGACCGCGGTGCTGTGCACCTACAGTCCGGCGATGCGGGTCGCGATCATCGCCGACGTGGTGATGACGCCGCATCCCCTGCGCTTCGCCGTCGAGCGCGGCGGCGAGATTCAATTGCCATGGGGTTCGTTGGGCCACGCGATCCTGGCTTTCCTGCCGGCGGGCGACGCGGAGGCGATCATGCGCGAGGCGAAAGTGGGTCCGCTGAGCGGCAGGCCGCGCTCGTCGCGCGGGGAAATCGAGGCGGAGATGCAGCTGATCCGCGACCGCGGCTTCGCCCGCTATTTCGATCCGCGCTACGATATTGCGGGAATCGCCGCACCGGTTTTCGGACCCTTCGGCGAGATCGTGGGATGCCTCGGCGTGACGATGCCGTCCAAGCGGTATCAACTCCACCTGGAGGACGACCTCGCCACCGCGGTGCGCGAGTCGGCGGTTGCACTGAGCGAAATGGCCGCGATCTCGCATAGTTGATCGCCACGCCATCGACCGCCAGCGGCGGGCGGGGCCGCGCAATAAATTCCGTATTCCGGAATTGAACTTTCGGTAACTGGAATTGCCTTGACAGTTGATTGTTCAACATGTCCTCTTCCCGCTCTCGCGATGTCGCAAAGGCACGCGATCGAACCCTGGGGGGGACGCAATATGGCAATCCGATTCACTTCGCTCCATGCGGCTACTTCGGTCCTGGCGCTCGCCACGGCCATATCCATGGCCGCGCCGGCCATGGCGCAGGACAAAGGCACGCAGCAGAACCAGCAGGACGCGAGCGCACAAGCCGAACAGGAGATCGTCGTCACCGCGCAATTCCGCGCGCAACGGCTGCAGGATGCGCCGCTGGCGATCACGGCCGTGTCCGGAAGCATGCTCGAGGCGCGCGGCCAGACGAGCATTGCCGACATCGGCAACCAGGCTCCCAACGTCACGCTACGTCAGGCTCCAGCGACCTATGGCCCGGCGGTTGTCGCCTATATTCGCGGTGTCGGTCAGCGCGACACGAGCTTCGCGCTGGAGCCCGGTGTCGGCCTGTATATCGACGACGTCTACCTGCCGACCATGCATGGTTCGTTGCTCGATCTGATCGATCTCGACAGGGTCGAAATCCTGCGCGGCCCACAAGGCACGCTCGCCGGCCAGAATTCGATCGGTGGTGCCATCAAGCTTTATTCGAAGAAGCCCGACGGCAGCGGCGGCGGCTATCTTCAGGCAACCTACGGCAGCTACAACCGCGTCGAATTGCGCGGCGGCGCCAACTTCACCATCGTTCCGGAGCAGCTGTTCGCACGTGTCTCCGGAACGGCGGTCCATAAGGACGGCTACGTCACGCGCTATGATTTCGCCTGCACCCATCCGGGCACGCCGATCCCCTCCTCTGTCACCAACAACAAGGGCTGCAAGCTCGGCACCGAAGGCGGCAAGGACTATGTCGCGGGACGCCTGGCGTTGCGCTACCAGCCCAGCGCCAACGTCACGCTCGATATCGTCGGCGACATCACCCAGGATGACAGCGAAGCGGGCCCTACCACCCTGCTCTATGTCGGACAGAATGCAAATCCGGGCGTCACCAACACCGGCTCGGCCACAACCGGGCCGTCCGCCGCGGCCTATACGATGAACGGCGTGCGGTATGGCACCGCCACGGGATCGCAATTCATAAGCTATTCGCCATTCGGCAATTATGCGCAGGATACGTTCAGTCACAGCCCGTACACCAGCTACGAGAATTATCTGGAAACGGCTCCCCGCGACGGATCGGGGCCATGGGCCGCGCCGATCAAGTCGGCGATCGATAGCTGGGGGGTTTCAGGCAATCTGAAGGTCGACCTGTCGGAGAATTTCGACGTCACCTCAATTACCGCCTATCGCAAGTTCAGCGGCGTCTACTCCTCGGCGGACGGCTCGCCTTTCTCGCCGACGCTGCAGGCGAACCGGATATTCAATCACCAGTTCAGCCAGGAAGTCCGCCTGAACGGCAAGATCGGGCCGACCTTCAATTTCACCGTTGGCGCCTATTACCTTCACAAAAACAGCGAGAATGTCTCGCGCGTCACGCTGCCGACGCTCAACTTCATCGAGGACAATCATATTCCGGCAACCACCAAAGCGGTGTTCGCCAATGCCGATTGGGAAGCGATCCCGAAACTGCACCTGGTCGGCGGCATTCGCTATACCGACATGACCAAGTCCTTCATTTACGGACGCAAAGGCATTCCGGGATCGAGCACGGGCGGCGCGACGCCCGCGGCGGTGGCATCGCTCGACGGGCTGGTCGGCAAATTCTCAGGCGACCGGGTCGATTGGCGCGGCGTTGTCCAATATCGCTGGTCCGATGCGTTGATGACCTATGTTCAGGTCTCAACAGGGTTCAAGGGTGGCGGCGTCAACCCGCGCCCCTTCTTCCCCGCCCAGGCGCTTGCTTTCGGACCCGAAAAGCTGACGGCCTATGAAGGCGGCTTCAAGGGCGATTTCCTCGATCACAAGATGCGGCTGAACGTCAGCACCTTCCTCAACAAATATGACGACATCCTCGTCACGGTCGCGAGCTGCCCGCTGCCGGGCGTACCGGCCGCGCCGTGCGCACTACCGCTCAACGCCGGCAAAGCCGACGTCAAGGGCGGCGAAGCGGAGCTGACGCTGCACCCGGTATATGGTTTGTCGATCGATGCCTCGCTCGCCTACCTCAACTTCAAATATAAATCGATTTCCGCCGCGGCCGCGACGTCGGGCATCGGCGTGGAGGACAAGGGGCAATATATCTCGCCGTGGCAGTGGAGCCTGGGCGGGCAATATGACTATCAGCTCAAGGGCGGCGCAACGCTGACCGCGAGGGTCGATGTCAACCATCAGGACGCCTTCAATCGCAACGCCAACAATGTCGATGCGACCACGCATGCCAAGGATATTTTCGGCCGCGTGGCGGGTCGCACCCTGGTCAATGCTAGACTTGGGCTTCGCTTGCCGGGCGACGATTGGGAAATCGCGGTCGAAGGCCGCAACCTGACCGACAAGGTCTATTACAGCGATATTTTCGACAATCGCGGATCGACCAATTCCGTCCAGGGCGCGATCGGCGAACCCCGTACCTTCGCAGTGACAGTTAAGCGCCGCTTCTGATGCACCCTCTTGCCGGAGGCGGAGTTGGTCCCGCCTCCGGCTTCTTTTTTGAAGATTTCCGAGGAGCGTTTCGGTGACGAGTCATACGCGGGTGGATACCGGGAAGGCCATAGCGGGGACGCCGATCGTGGCCGGCCTGCCGATGCCGGAGTTCCGCCTGATCGGCGTGAAGCCGATTTCGGGCGCGTGCGGCTGCGAGATCAGCGGCGTCGACCTGCGCAAACCGCTGAGCGACGAGGTCCTCGCCGAGATTATGAAGGCGTTCGAACATTTCCTGGTGATCCTGTTCCGCGATCAGGATCTGACGCCGGAGCAGCACAAGGCATTTTCGCGGCACTTCGGGGAAATCACCGAACTGCCGCAGGCCCCAACCTATGACGGCCATCGCGACATGCAGGAGGTTCGCCGCGAAGCGCACGAGCCCGAGAATGTCGTGCCATCCTTCGAGCATTTCCACACGGATAGCCCGTTCCTGCTGCGGCCGCCCAAGTGCATCGTGATGCGCGCGCTCGAGGTTCCGCAATGGGGCGGCGATACGGCCTTCTCTAACGCCTATCTGGTCTACGAGCATATGTCCGACGGGCTGAAGGCGCTGCTCGACGGCCTTCAGGTCGTTTATTCAGGTAAAGACATCTGGTCCAAGAACGAGAAACTTGCGCCCGAGAAGCGGCTGCGGCTGCGCGAGAGCCATGATTTCACCGAAGACCAGCTTGAAAGCATCCATCCGGCCGTTCGCGTGCACCCCGAGACCGGGCGCAAGGCGCTGTTCGCGACGACAGCCTATTTCAAGCGCTTCGTCGGCTGGAGCGAGGAAGAGAGCCGCGCGCTGCTCTCTTATCTGCAGAGCCTGGCGCAACACCTCCATTATCATTGCCGGGTGAAGTGGCAGAAGGACACGCTGATCGTTTGGGACAATCGCTTCACGCTTCACCGCGGCATCCACGATTTCAAATATGAGCGCCGCCACCTGATCCGCACCACCGTTATGGGCGAACGGCCGCTTGGCCCGAAGGATGTGACGCGCGCATGAAGGTGAGCGCGGCGATCGCCGAAATCCTCTCGCGGGAGGGCATCGACGTGATCTTCGGCTATCCGCGCAACGCCGTACTCGAACAGGCCGCTGCGATCGGGATCCGCCCCGTCATTGTCCGCCAGGAACGCACCGGCGTGCACATGGCCGACGCCTTGTCGCGTATGACGCGTGGCCGGCGGATGGGTGTCTTCGCGATGCAGCACGGGCCGGGCACCGAAAACGCCTACGGCGGGGTCGCGCAGGCCTATTCGGAAAGCATACCGGTGCTGGTGTTGCCCCAAGGTTATGCGCGGCGGCTGGCGCATGTACCCGACAATTACAATGCCGCCGTCTCGATGCGCGATATCACGAAGACCTGCGAGCCGATCCTGCGCGCCGAGGATACGCCGGCAATCCTGCGCCGCGCGTTCAGCGCGCTACGGAACGGACGGCTTCGCCCCGCCTTGGTGGAAATGCCGTGGGACGTGCTCGACGAAGAGATCGACGGGCCGATCAACTATGCGCCTGTCACCGTCACGCGATACGCGCCCGATCCGGACGCGGTAGCCCGCGTCGCCGACTTGCTGGTCGCGGCCAAACGGCTGGTCATCCATGCGGGCCAGGGCGTGCATTGGGCCGAAGCCTATGATGAATTGCGAACGCTCGCGGAATTGCTCGCCGCGCCCGTTTCGACCAGCCTGGAAGGGAAGAGTGCGTTCGACGAAACGCATCCGCTGGCGCTAGGGTCGGGCGGAGCGGCCGTCCCAGGGCAGCTTCGCCATTTCCTCGACCGCGCCGATCTGATCCTCGGCATCGGCTGCAGCCTCTCCGAAACCGCATTCGGCGTGGCGATGCCGGCGGGCGCCAGGATCGTTCACGCGACGCTCGATCCCGCCGACATAAACAAGAGCGTTCCGTGCGTGGACGCCCTCGTGGGCGATGCGAAATTGACGCTGGCGATGCTGATCGAGGCCTGCCGCGATCGGCTCGATAGTTCGCGAGATCCTACCGCTACGACGCGCGAGATCGCCGAGGTCGAGGCGAAATGGCTCGCCGAATGGCTGCCCCTGCTCGAAAGCGACAACGCTCCGCTCAGCCCTTACCGCGTGCTTTGGGACCTGCAGCGCACCGTCGATGTCCGGAATACGATCATCACGCACGATGCGGGGTCGCCGCGCGACCAGCTCACCCCTTTCTGGAAGACGGTTTCGCCGCTCAGCTATATCGGCTGGGGCAAGACGACGCAGCTGGGCTACGGGCTGGGGCTGGCGATGGGCGCGAAACTCGCCTGCCCTGACCGATTATGCATCAATGTCTGGGGCGACGCCGCGATCGGCTTCACCGGGATGGATTTCGAAACGGCGGTGCGGGAGCGTTTGCCGATCCTGTCGATCCTGCTCAACAATTCGGCGATGGCTATCGAACTGCCGATCATGCCTGTCGCGACGGAGCGCTTCCGCGCCACCGACATTTCCGGGAATTACGCCGATTTCGCCCGCGCGCTGGGCGGATATGGCGAGCGCGTCATCAGGCCTGAAGACATCATTCCCGCGATCCGCCGTGGCATCGCGGCGACCGAGGCCGGCCAGCCGGCTTTGCTCGAATTCATCACCACCCAGGAAACGCGGGCGTCACGCTTATGAGCAATTCCAATTCCAGCCAAATCGGGCGCTGGCCCTGGGCGGCTACTTGGCCGCTGCTCGTCCTGACCCTAGTGTCCATTTCCAATTATCTCGACCGCTCGTTGCTCGGGCTGGCGCTGCCTGCGATCAAGCGTGAACTGGGCTCGTCGGATACGGTGCTGGGGCTGGCCTCGGGGCTGGCATTCATCCTGTTCTATTCGTTGCTCGGCATTCCAATCGCCTGGGCGGCCGATCGCTACAACCGGCGCAACATCATCGCCGCGGGCCTCGTCGTCTGGAGCGTGATGACCGCGTGCACAGGCTTCATCGCGGGTATCTGGCAATTGGTGGTCGTGCGGTTGCTGATGGGCGCCGGCGAAGCGTGCGGAACCGCCCCGTCCAATTCGATCATCGCCGATCGCTTCCCTCCCGAGCGGCGTCCGCTGGCGCTTGCATTGTTCGGTTCGGCCTCCCCTTTGGCCTTCATCCTGTTCTTCCCGCTCGCGGGCTGGATTGCACAAACCTACGGCTGGCGCCGGATGTTCATAGCAATGGGATTGCCTGGCATCCTCCTTGCGCTGGTGCTGATATTCACCGTGCGGGAGCCGCAGCGCACGGCACCGCCGTCGAAGCCTCTGCCGGTCATGCGTTCGCTGCTCAGCGATCTTGGCGGATTGTTCTCCAACCGCTGCTTCGCCTGGATCTTCGCAGGCGTCACCTTGATGGGTGCCAACGTCTGGGCGTCGGGCACGTGGACGCCGTCTTTCTTCACGCGCGTGCACCATCTGAGCGTCCGCGACGTTGCGAACATCATTGGCCCGACGCGCGGCTTCATCGGCCTGTTCGGTATTCTGATCGGTGGCGTGCTGATCGATCGGCTTCCCAAGAAAAAGATCTTCTGGCGGGTAGGCTTGCCAGCGATTGCATGCCTCCTGGCGGGGCCTGCCGAGGCCCTATTCCTGCTTGGCAATTCGCACCTCGCCTGGCTGGGCGGCTTCGCATTGAGCAGCTTCTTCATGCTGATCCATCAGGCGCCCATTTTCGCAGCGGTAGTCAACATCGTCGGCGAACGCCGCCGCGCGCTCGCAACCGCGGTCGTACTGCTCGGCGCGAGCCTGATCGGCGATGCGGTGGGGCCGACCATGGTAGGTCTGATCAACGACCTGCTCGCACCGCGCTTCGGCGACGAAGCGATCCGCTATTCCATGCTCATGGTCGCCTTGACTCCCGTCCTCGCCGCGCTGTGCTTCCTGCGCGCCGCAATGCTCTATGAGGCGGCGGTTGACCAAGCGACGAAAGGGCCCGGCGCCGCGCGCAGCCTATGACGATTGATCCGGCCGACCTGATCGACGATCGGCCGGAAGACGGCGTTTTTCGCGTGGACCGCGCGATCTTCCGCGATGCCCGCATTTTCGAACTCGAGATGCGTCATATTTTCGAGGGGGGCTGGGTCTTTCTTGGCCTGGAATCGCAGGCTCCCCGGCATCACGATTTCTTCGCCACCCAGGCAGGCCGCGTCCCGATCGTGGTGATGCGGGATGGCGACGGCCGGCTGGCGGCCTTCGTCAACTCCTGTCCGCACAAGGGCGCGCAGGTCGTCCAGACCCGATCGGGCAACGCCAGGCTTCACGTCTGCCCCTATCACAGCTGGAGCTTCGACAGCGCGGGAAAGAACCGGGCCGTCAAGTGGCAGCGCGCCGGCTGCTATGCCGAGGCGTTCGAGCGGAGCGGTCACGGCCTCGCGCGACTGCCCCGTTTCGAAGCATATCGCGGCTTCCTTTTCGGCAGCCTTGTCGAAGATGTGCCCCCGCTTGCCGAGCATCTTGGCGAGGCCGCGCGCTTCCTGGATTTCGTCGTTGGCCAACCCGAGGAGGGCCTGGAACTCGTACCGGGCGCGGTGACCTTTACCTACGACGCTAACTGGAAGCTCCAGCTCGAGAACTGCTCCGACGCCTACCACTTCACCTCGACCCACCCTTCCTACATCAGGATCATGGAGCGGCGGCAGAAGGGGGAAGGCGCGGTCGCGGTGCGATCGGTGTGGGACCAGTCGCAGGCGTGGCGTGAAGATGCCGAAGGCGTGCAGGGCGGCAGCTACAGTTTTGAACATGGCCATGTTCTCAACTGGGGCCGGATCGGGGTGGGAGAAACGCACCCGCTGCATGAGTGCGCCGCCGCGATCACGGCGCGGCATGGGGAAGCCGGGCGCGACTGGATATTCAACATGCGCAACCTGACGATTTTCCCCAATCTTCAGATCGCGGAGAACGCATCCAGCCAGTTGCGGGTGATCCAGCCGCTCGGAGTCGGGCGCACGCTGATGCGCACCTGGTGCATCGCGCCCCGGGGAGAAAGCTCCTCCGCGCGGCGGCAGCGCATCCGGCAATATGAGGATTTCTTCAATCCGTCGGGCATGGCGACACCGGATGACACCGTCGCCTATGAAGGCTGCCAACGCGGCCATGCGGGGCGCATCGATCCCTGGTTGCAGGGCTATTCCCGCGGCATGACGGCGAGCCGCACGGGCGGGAACAGCTTGTCGGATGCGGTCGGCGCCTCGCCACTACGCAGCGTGCTCGCCGACGCGCAACTGTGCGACGAGACGCTCTATCACAATTACTATCGCGAATGGGCGCGTCGCCTGGCGTCGGCAAAGCCGGTTCGCAAATGATGCCGGAGATATCCCGCGCCGAGGCGGAGGACCTGCTTTACCGCGAGGCAGCCTTGCTCGACGAGGGCGGCTGGGACGATTGGCTCGCCCTCTTCACCGAGGACGCCGTCTTCTGGATGCCGGCGTGGCGCGACGAGGAAAGCCCTACCGCGGATCCGAACTGCGAGCTTTCACTGATCTATTACGAGGGCCGCAGAGGTCTGGAGGATCGCGTGTTCCGCGCGCGATCCGGCCAGTCCGTGGCATCGCATCCACGCCCGCGCTGCGTTCATTGCATCAGTAACGTTCGATTGATCGAATGTTCGGCAGGCAATGCCGAAATCGGTTCGGCCTTCACGATATTCCTGCATGACGTCCGCGCCGAGCGGACACACCATTTTTTCGGCCGCTATCACCACACCCTGCGGCACGAGGAAGGAACGTGGCGGATCGCGCGCAAGAAGATCCTGCTGCTCAACGATACGATCCCCACCGTAGTCGATTTCTATTCGATCTGACCCTTCAAAACGGGGGTCGGCTCGCCTGCGCTCAGCCGTGAATGCGCGTGAGCAGCGCGATCAGCTGCTTGATCTCGCGTTTGTTGAAGCGGCTCTTCAACCAGGCTTCATGCTCCAGGATCGCCTTGCGCGCTTCGATCAAGGCCGTCTTGCCTGCCGGACGCAATGTCAGAGTCTGCCGCCGCCTGTCGTCGGTCGAACTGCCGCGCTCCAGGAAGTCGCGCGCTTGCAGGCGGTTGACGACCGCCATGACCGTCGCGCGATCCATCTGCAGCCGCCGCGCGAGATCGGTCTGCGCTATGCCCGGATGATCATCAAGCAGCCATAGCACCGAAACCTGCTTTTGGGTGAGCCCAAGATGGTCGAACGTTTCGGTAAAATGGCGATAGACGGCACCGTGGGCCAACCTAATGTGAAAGCCCAATATGTCCCCGATGGCGCCAACGCCTCCATCGTCCTCGATCGGCGGTTCCGCCTGTTCGGCCAAAAGGACCCCCTGTCATTGACGCCGGTTAAGCGTGCGTCCTGCGCGATCGCGCTTCCACAGTCCAGAGCAAGCGATGCCGGCTAGCCGGCCGCGCGCGAAAGCGAAGCGCGCGCGCCCGCGAGCCCGCCCCGCAGCGCGCCTGGCTTCGATACACGGACGTCCGCCTTTCGCACGCCCGGATAGCCGACGCATTGCTCGGCCAGACGCATGGCGTAGGTTTCGATCAGCGCGGTCCGCCGCTCCGCCAGCGCGTGCGCGTCGTCGGCGACACGCTGATAATCGAGCGTTTCCGGCAGCGCATCATGTGCCGGGGCGTCGATGGTGAGGCTGATATCGACCACCAGCGGTTGCGCGCGGCCATGTTCGTGCGCGTAGACGCCGATGTCCGCGGCGACCTGCAGGCCGGATATTGTGACTTCGACGATCATGTCGGCCGCCATCGCCACACGGCCTGACTGATCCGCGACGCAATGGTCAGGCAACATGGTTTTCCGCCGCGCGCACAGTGTTGGACAACAGACACGCAATCGTCATCGGGCCAACCCCGCCCGGCACCGGGGTGATCGCCCGGGCATGATCCACGCCTTCGCGCGCGACATCCCCGACAATCCGGGCCCGGCCGTTGTCGTCGTGAACGCGGTTGATCCCGACGTCGATCACCACCGCGCCAGGCTTGACCCAATCGGGCCGCACGAGCCCTGGGCTGCCGGCCGCGACAACCAGTATGTCAGCCGCCCGCGCGATCGCGGGCAGACCGCGCGTCAGGATATGCGCGACCGTCACGGTGCATTCGCGATCGAGCAGCAGCAGCGCGACCGGCTTGCCGACAATATTAGACTTACCGATCACCACCGCCTTCAACCCGCGGAAATCGTCGATCACGGTTTCGAGCAACTGCATGCAGCCGAGCGGCGTGCACGGAATCAGCCCGCCCGTGCCCGTCGAGAGCCGCCCGACATTGACCGGATGAAAGCCATCGACATCCTTCTCCGGATCGATCGCCCCCAGCACGCGTGTGGGGTCGATCTGCGGCGGAAGCGGCAACTGGACGAGGATGCCATGGACCGTCGCATCGGCATTGCAGGCCGCGATCAGCGCCAGCAAATCCTCCTGAACAGTATCGAACGGCAAGCGATGCTCGAACGAGCGAAGCCCGGCCTTTTCCGCCTCGCGCAGCTTGCGATCGACATAGATGCGGCTGGCCGGATCGTCACCAACCAGTATCACCGCGATACCCGGCACAATCCCGCGATCGGACGAAAGCTTTGCGACACGCGAAGCGGTTTCGCGCGTCATTCGATCCGCCAATGCCTTGCCGTCAATCAGGTCCGCCACTGGTCAGCTCGTGAATACGACGGTCTTGCTGGCGTTCAGCAATACGCGATCCTCCAGCTGGTAGGCCACCGCGCGCGCGAGCACGCGCCGTTCGATGTCGCGGCCCTTACGCACGAGGTCTTCGGGGGTGTCGGCGTGTGACACCGCCTCGACGTCCTGAACGATGATCGGGCCTTCATCGAGGTCGGCGGTGACATAATGAGCGGTCGCGCCGATCATCTTCACGCCGCGCGCATGTGCCTGATGATAGGGCTTCGCGCCCTTGAAACCCGGCAGAAAGCTGTGGTGAATATTGATGCAACGCCCCGACAGGAACGTGGCCAGATCATCCGACAGGATCTGCATGTAGCGGGCGAGCACAACCAGTTCGGCACCCGTATCGTTCACCAAGGCTTTGATCTGCGCTTCCTGCTGCGGCTTCGTGTCCTTGGTGATAGGCAAATGATGGAACGGGATGTCACCCATCAGGGAGACGTTGAGCGACTCGCGCGGATGATTGGAGACGATCCCGACCACCTCCATCGCCAGTTCACCGATGCGGGTGCGATACAGAAGGTCGCCCAGGCAATGGTCCATGCGGGAGACGAGAAGCAAGGTGCGCGTGCGACGGTCGCGGGGACGCAATTTCCAGTCCATGCCGAAACGCACCGCTGTTTCCGTGACCCGATCGCGGATCGCCGCGAAAGCCGAATCGGCACAATCGAACACCACGCGCATGAAGAAGTGTCCGGTTTCGACATCATCGAATTGCTGCGCCTCCAGGATGTTCGCGCCGCCTTCGAACAATTGCCCGGAAATCGTGGCCACGAGGCCCGGCCGGTCAGTGCACGATAGCGTCAGAACATACGCAATCCGGGTCATTTCGCTCTCTCCCACCCTTCCGCAGATGCGGCGGCAATTTGTATGTATTGCATACCAATATCGTGCGCGATAGAAAGGAGCAAGCGCAACGGGCGCCGCGGCTTGGCCGTGGGAATCGGGAGAGGGATCAGGAGATGACGGCAACCAATCTGGAGCAGGTACTCAAGGCGGCGGGAAACCCCGTCGAGATGCTGCGTAACTCGCAAATCGGCGCGTATGTCTATCCTGTCGTCGCGCCGGAATTCCATAATTGGCGTTCGGAGCAGTGGGCGTGGCAGCATTCCGCCGTGCTGTTCGATCAATCGCACCATATGGTCGACTTGTTCATCAGCGGCCCGGACGCGCTCAAGCTGATCAGCGATACAGCGGTCAATTCGATGAAGGGCTTCGCCGTCAACAAGGCGAAGCAATATGTCCCGACCACGCCTTATGGCCATGTGATCGGCGACGGCATCCTCTTCTGGCTCGCCGAGCAGGAGTTTGTCTATGTCGGCCGCGCGCCCGCTGCCAACTGGCTGATGTTCCACGCGCAGACCGGCGGTTACAATGTCGAGATCCTAAAGGATGATCGCAGCCCGTCGCGTCCGATGGGCAAACCCGTGAAGCGCGTCAACTGGCGCTTCCAGATCCAGGGCCCGCGTGCGTGGGAGATCATCGAGAAGCTGCATGGCGGCCCGCTCGAACAGCTCAAGTTCTTCAACATGAGCGAGATGAACATTGCCGGCCGCAAGGTTCGCACCCTGCGCCACGGAATGTCGGGCGCGCCCGGCCTCGAAATCTGGGGCCCCTATGAGGAGCAGGAGGAGATCCGCGCCGCGATCCTGGAAGCGGGCAAGGAATTCGGAATCGTGCCGTGCGGCAGCCGTGCCTACCCCTCGAACACGCTTGAGAGCGGCTGGATCCCCTCGCCCCTTCCCGCGATCTATACCGGCGAAAAATTGAAGGCCTATCGCGAATGGCTCGGCGCCGACAGCTATGAGGCGACGGGCGCGATCGGCGGTAGTTTCGTGTCTGACAATGTCGAGGATTATTATCTGACGCCCTACGAGCTGGGCTATGGCCCATTCGTGAAGTTCGACCATGATTTCCATGGCCGCGAGGCGCTGGAAGCGATCGACCCCGACAGCCAGCGGCGCAAGGTGACGCTCGCCTGGAACGGCGAGGATATGGCGAAGATCTTCGCGTCGTTGTTCGACGCCGATGGCGACCAGTACAAATTCTTCGACCTGCCGCTGGCCAATTATGCGTCATCCAACTACGACAAGGTCGTCGATGCCGGCGGAGCGACGGTGGGCCTCTCGATGTTCACCGGCTACAGCTACAATGAGAAGACGGCGCTTAGCCTCGCAACGATCGATCACGAAATTCCAGTCGGGACCGAACTCCGCGTCGTGTGGGGCGAACCCAATGGCGGCACCCGCAAGACGACGGTCGAACCGCACAAGCAGATCGAGGTCCGCGCAGTCGTGAGCCCGGTTCCTTACTCGCGCGTGGCCCGCGAAACCTATCACCAGGGTTGGCGCACCGCCCGGTAACCGGACAGGAAGGGCGGGCTTGCGCGAAGGCAGCCCTCCCTTTCCTAACCGAAATCGGCAATCCAGTCGGCCGTCTTCTCCAGGCCGCCGAACGGATAGAAATGAAGCCGGACGTCTCCATGGACGCCCGGCTTCAACCGTTCGGACATCTCTTCGATCAAGGGGCCTGGGCCGGCGCTGCCCAGCAACTGGGTCAGCGAAAGTCCGTATTTGGCCATCACCTTCGCCGATACACCGACGCCGCAACGCGCCGCGAAGCGCAACAGCGCCTTGATGCTTGCCGGCCCCGCAACGCCGACGCGTACGGGCACGGCGGTGCGCTCGCGAAGCGCCGTCAACCAGTCCAGCACGGGATCGGCATCGAAGCTGAATTGCGTAGCGATCCAGCTGCGCTGGCCGGCGGCCTCCAGCGCTTCCAGTTTGTCGAACAGCGCGCGATCGAGCGCCGCATCCGAAATACCGGGATGCCCCTCGGGATAGCCGGCAATGCCGACCTGGCCGATGCCATGCCTCGCAAGCGCACCGGATCGAATGACCGAAAGCGCATCGTCGAAGGGGCCGGCGGGATCGGCGATGTCGCCCGCCACGACGAATACCCGATCGACATCCGCCCTCCCGGTCAGCGCCGCAAGGAAAGCATCCAGCTCCACGGCGGACCCCAATCGCCGCGCGGAAATATGCGGAACCGGCGTGAAGCCGGCCTCCCGCACGCGGCACGCGGCCAGCACACGGGATTCGAAATCCTCGCCAGGCAGGAACGTGATTGAGATCGGCGTGCACGGCGGGATTCGGCCCTGTAGCGAGCCAACCTTGTCATGGTCTCTTGCGGTAATTTCGATCGAGAAACCGTGCAGCAGATTTAGCGTACGCCCGTCGCGAGCCACCTCCGCGATCGCATTGTCCCGCATGCTCCGTCTCCCAAACGAATCTGTATGTAACACATACATATATCATGCGACCACAAACACCAAGAATCGACCAGAGAGCCGCAGGCGAATTTGTAAGCTAGACATCCATTTTTTGTTGCCTCTGGCAGATGGGCGAATAAGGTTCGCGCAGGAGAGGATTGCGTATGACCAAGGTGGAACTGGTTGCCCGCGCGCTTGCCGCCAGCCGGACAGGCCAGGCGGAGGAATGGGCTCCATTCCGCGCCGATGCTCTGCGCGTCTTGGCCGCATGCGGACAGGATGATGCGTTATTGCCCGGCGCGACCGCGGCCCCGATCCGCTTCTTTCCGGCAAACGACCGCTCGTGACGCCCGCGTCCGCCGGTCAAATCGCACTTGGCGACCGCAAGGGTTAGTGTTATGCAACATAACAAAGAAAATGGAGAGCGATGATGGTGGGAGCGGTTGAGACTGGTTCTGCGATGTTCGAGAGGATCGACCCGATTACTGGGGCGGTCGCATCGCGCCACAAGGCTTTCACCGTAGCGGAGGCCGAACACACGGCCGATCGCGCTGCCGGAGCTTTTGGGGGATGGTCGGCGAAAGGCCCCAATGCGCGTCGGGCGATGCTTGCCGCGGCTGCCGTCGAACTTGAAAAGCGCGCGGACGACTTCGTCCAGGCGATGATGACCGAAACCGGTTCGACCGAGGGCTGGGCGCGATTCAACACGATGCTCGCCGCCTCGATGATCCGCGAGGCCGCAGCGCTCACCACACAGATTAGCGGAGAGGTGATTCCGTCCGACAAACCCGGCTGTATCGCAATGGCCCTGCGCGAGCCGGCAGGCGTCGTGCTCGGGATCGCACCGTGGAATGCCCCCGTCATTCTGGGCGTCCGCGCAATCGCGGTTCCGCTGGCTTGCGGTAACACCGTAATCCTGAAGGCATCCGAAGTATGCCCCCGAACCCACGCCATCATCATCGAGGCGTTCGAGGCAGCCGGCTTTGAACAGGGCGTGGTCAATCTGGTCACGAACGCGCCCCAGGATGCAGGCGCCGTAGTCGGCGCGCTGATCGATCATCCGGCCGTGCGGCGCATCAACTTTACCGGATCGACCGCGGTCGGCCGCATCGTCGCCAAGCGTGCGGCGGAGCATTTGAAGCCGGTTCTGCTTGAACTGGGCGGCAAGGCGCCGCTGATCGTGCTGGACGATGCCGATCTGGACGAGGCGGTGAAGGCCGCGGCGTTCGGCGCCTTCATGAACCAGGGCCAGATATGTATGTCGACCGAGCGGATCATCGTGGTCGATTCGGTGGCCGATGCTTTCGTTGCGAAGTTCCGGGACAAGGTCGGCACTATGGCGGTCGGCGATCCGCGCGAGGGCAAGACCCCGCTCGGCGCGGTGGTCGACCAGAAGGCCGTGACCCATGTGAAGGGGCTGATCGACGATGCGGTCGCTAGCGGCGCGGTGCTGCTCAATGGCGCCGCCGCGAACGCGGTGCTGATGCCGGCGCACGTCGTCGACAAGGTCACGCCGGCCATGCGTCTATTCCGCGAGGAAAGCTTCGGCCCGGTGGTCGCGGTCGTGCGCGCAAAGGACGAGTCCGACGCGATAACGCTTGCCAACGATACCGAATATGGCCTGTCAGCATCGGTGTTCACCCGCGACAGCGCGCGCGGGCTGCGCGTCGCGCGCCAGATCAAGTCGGGCATCTGCCACGTCAACGGCCCGACCGTGCATGACGAGGCGCAGATGCCTTTCGGCGGGACCAAGGCGTCGGGCTACGGCCGCTTCGGCGGCAAGGCCGGCGTCGACGCTTTCACCGAACTGCGCTGGATCACGATCGAGACGCAGCCAGGCCATTATCCGATCTGATTTCCCTACTGAGACAGGACCAAAATGAACGGCCAATCGACCAACGGTGTCGTCGCCTACGACGTCGTCGACCGCATCGCCTGGGTGCGATTCAACCGCCCGGACAAGCGCAACGCGATGAGCCCGACGCTCAATCGCGATATGATGGAAGTGCTAGACTTGCTCGAATTCAGCGACGACGTCGGCGTGCTGGTTCTGACCGGCGAAGGCACCTCCTGGACCGCAGGCATGGATCTCAAGGAATATTTCCGCGAGACCGAGGCGAAGGGACTGGGTGGCACGCGGCAGGCACAGCGCGAGAGCTATGGTTGGTGGCGCCGCTTGCGCTGGTACCAGAAACCCACGATCGCGATGGTCAACGGCTGGTGCTTCGGCGGAGGCTATGGGCCCCTGTTCGCGTGCGACCTCGCCTTCGCCGCCGAAGACGCCAAGTTCGGCTTGTCGGAGATCAATTGGGGTATTTTGCCCGGTGGCGGTGCGACCAAGGTCGCGGTGGAGCTCCTGACTTTCCGCAAGGCCATGTATCATGCGCTGACCGGTGAGAATGTCGACGGCAAGACCGCCGCCGAATGGGGGCTTGTCAACGAAGCGGTGCCGCTGGATCGGCTGAAGGAGCGCGTGAGCGAGGTCGCCCATGTCCTGCTCAAGAAGAATCCGGTTGCGCTCAAGGCCACAAAGGATGCGGTCCGTCGCGTCTCCGAGATGACCTACGACAATGCCGAGGATTATCTGATCCGCGCGCAGGAAGCCGCCAACAGTTTCGACAATGAGGGGCGCAAGGAAGGCATCCGCCAGTTCATCGACGAGAAGAGCTACAAGCCGGGCCTCGGCGCTTACGATCTGACCAGGCAGCGGTGAACGAGACCGTGGCTCGATCCTCTTGCTCGTCCTTGGACAGGCTGCTTCGGCCCCGCTCGGTCGCGGTTGTGGGCGCATCCGACAAACCGGGCTCGCTCGGCGCGTCGGTCATAGCCAATCTGGATCGGGCGGCCTTCGCGGGCAGTCTTCATCTGATCAATCCCAAGCGCGACGAACTTGGCGGCAGGCCCTGCCTGAAGACGATCGACGATCTCCCCAGGGGTGTCGATGTCGCGGTATTGGCGATCCCGCAGGCGGGCGTCCTGGACGCCGTGCGCCGATTGGCCCAGCGCGAAACGGGGGCAGCGATCATCTTTTCGGCGGGGTTCGCCGAAGGAGGCGAGCAGGGCCTTGCCGACCAGCGCGAAATTGCCCGCATCGCGGCCGAGAGCGGCATGGTGATCGAAGGGCCCAATTGCCTCGGTCTGGTCAACTTCGTCGATGGCATCCCGCTCACCTTCGTTGAACTGCCCGAGCAGACTGCCGCCGCTAAAGGCGTCGCGATCGTTTCGCAGTCAGGAGCGATGGCGGCGGTGCTAGCCGTGACCTTGCTCTCGCGCACGCTTGGCCTCACCTATTCCATCTCGACCGGCAACGAAGCGGCAAGCGGGGTCGAGGATTATATCGACTGGCTGGTCGACGATCCGCACACAGACGTGATCGCCATGATCGTGGAACAGTTCCGCCATCCCCGCCGCTTCCTGGCGGCGGCCACGCGGGCGCGCATGGCCGGCAAGCGAATCGTGCTGTTGCATCCCGGTCGATCCAGCGCCGCCCGGGAATCCGCCGCGACGCACACAGGTGCGATGGCCGGCGACTACCAGGTCATGCGCCTGCTCGTAGCGCGCGATCGGGTGATTTTCGCGGAAACGCTCGAGGAATTGGGCGACATCGTCGAGATCGTTCAGCGCTGTCCCGCACTTCCTGCTGGCGGACCTGCGATCCTGGGGGAATCTGGCGCGTTCAAGGCACTGATGCTCGATCTGGCGGAGAGCGTCGAACTTCCGCTTCCGGTCATCGACGATGCGGATTCGCCTGGATTGCGCGCCGCGCTCCCGCCGTTCGTGGGGGTGACCAACCCGCTCGACCTGACCGCGCAGGGGCTTGTGGACCCGGACATGTATGCGCGCACGCTCAATGCGCTGCTTAGCGATGCGCGTTTCTCGTCGATCCTCGTCGGACTTATCCAGACCGATCGCAGCACGTGCGACATCAAATTTCCGCCGGTACTCCGCAGCCTGGCGGGTGCCCCCCTGCCCAAACCGGTAGTCGTCACGGGGCTCGATCAGGGCGCCACCGGAATGGAGGATTATGTATCGGCGCTACGTGCCGCTGGCATCCCCTATTTCCCATCCAGCGAGCGCGCGCTGCGCGCGCTGGCGCGGCTTACCGTGGCACGCGACGTCGCCTCGGTCGCGTCGGAGGCAGAGCCAATTCGGCTGCCGGAGCTGGCGGCGATGGACGGGATCATTCCCGAATATCGCGCCAAGCAGTTGCTGAGCGAGGCGGGGTTTCCTTTTCCCAAGGGCCGGCTCGCGACCTCCGCTGAAGAAGCGCAGGATGCGGCCGACGCACTCGGCTATCCGGTGGTGCTCAAGGCGCAGGCTGCGGATCTTCCGCACAAGAGCGACGCGGGTGGCGTGATCCTGGGACTGCGCGATCGCGCCGCGGTCGCGGCCGCCTGGGACCAGCTGCACGCCAATGTCGCGAAGGCACGGCCCGCTCTGCAGCTCGACGGCGCGCTGGTGGAGGCGATGGGCGCGCACGGAGTCGAGCTGATCGTCGGCGCGCGCAACGACCCCGATTGGGGACCAGTGCTGCTGGCTGGCCTGGGCGGCGTCCAGGCCGAATTGCTGCAGGATGTGCGACTGCTTCCACACGATCTTCCCAAGGCGGAAATCGTCGCGGAGCTCAACCGGCTGCGCGGAGCGGCCTTGCTGAACGGCTTTCGCGGCGCGGCACCGTGTGATGTCGAGGCCGCGGCCGCGCTCATCGCCAGGCTCGGCCGCGTCCTGGCGGGAGAGCCGCGCATCGCCGAGATCGATCTCAATCCGGTGATCCTGCTGCCGCGAGGCGACGGAGTAGTGGTGTTGGACGCGTTGATCCGATTGACGAGCGGGGGAATGTGACATGACGGCAGATGCCGCGAGCAAAGTGGGTTCGGATCCGCGTGAGCTGGTGGCATCTTCGCCCCTCGCCCGCGGACAGGTCGTCGCGATCGCGATGTGCGTGCTGTTAAACGCGCTCGACGGCTTCGATGTGTTGTCGATCAGCTTCGCCTCACCCGGCATCGCGGCGGAATGGCATATCGACCGCGCCGCGCTCGGCGTGGTCCTTTCCATGGAGCTGATCGGAATGGCGGCAGGCTCGCTGTTGTTGGGCCTGCTCTGCGACCGCAACGGCCGACGGCCGACCATCCTGCTCTGCCTCGTCTTGATGGGGCTCGGCATGACCGGGGCCGCGCATGCGGGCAGCGTCGGATTCCTGTCGGCCTGCCGGCTGTTCACCGGCCTCGGGATCGGCGGCATGCTGGCGGCGACGAACGCTGCCACCGCGGAATTCACCAACCGTCGCCGCCACGACCTGGCGGTCGCTATGATGGCGGCGGGTTATCCTCTTGGGGCCGTCGTCGGCGGTTCGATCGCCTCCACCCTGCTCGCACATCATGGCTGGCGCTCGGTATTCCTGTTCGGGGCCGGGGCAAGCTTTGCCGCCATTCCGTTGGTATGGTTCCTGCTGCCCGAAACCATTGCCTTCCTCGTGCGCCGCAGTCCCCCGCAAGCCCTGCTCCGTGTGAACCGTACATTGACACGTTGGGGACATAAGCCCGCGATGGCGCTGCCTGACCCCGAACCCGAGGATAAGGGCTTCCCGCTGGCGCGCCTGTTCACGCCCGCGCTGCGCCGCACGACGCTTTGCCTGATCGTCGCTTATGTCGCGCAGATCCTGACCTTCTATTTCATCCTGAAGTGGACACCAAAGATCGTCGTCGACATGGGCTTCAACCCGGCATCCGCCGGCGGCGTGCTCGTCTGGGCCAATGTTGGCGGCCTTCTCGGCGCGGTAACGCTAAGCCTTCTGACCGGTGTCGTCCGCGCGCGCTGGTTGACGATCGGCAGCATGGTCTTCGCGGTTTTGTTCGTGGCTCTTTTCGGACGTTCGGCAGCCGATCTCCATCAATTGTCGATGCTTGCCGCCATCGCGGGATTCTTCACCAACGCCGGCATGGTCGGACTCTATGCCCTGCTCGCGGCCGCCTTCCCGACCGCCGCGCGCGGCAGCGGCACCGGCCTCGTCATCGGGCTCGGTCGTGGCGGAGCGGCGCTGAGCCCGGTTTTGGCGGGGCTTCTGTTCCAGGCCGGATCGTCGCTGCCCACTGTCGCGCTGCTCATGGGTCTCGGATCGATCGTCGCAGCGGGCGCGGTGCTGATGCTGCCGCGGGCACGATCTGCCGAGGCAATTCCCCTCGACGTGCGCTAGCCAGGGCACGGGAGGCCGATCGTGAGCTCTACGCCGCACCAATTGGAAACCCTGCTTGGGTATCAGCTGCGACGCGCGAGCAGTGTGTTGATGAGCGCGCTGGCGGATCGTCTCGCAGAACTGGATTTGCGCACTACCGAAGCGTCGATCCTGGTCGCGCTCGAAGCCGAGCCGCTAATCACGCAGAGCGAGATCGGCCGACGCCTGGCGATCCAGCGCGCGAATATGGCACCGCTGATGGCAGGGCTTACCGCGCGCGGCCTGATCGAACGTACCGCTGGCCGCGGTCCGGCACGTCCCTTGAAGCTGAGCCCGAAAGGCAGTGCCTTGGCTGCCCAGGCGCGGAAGCGGATGGACGAGCATGACACTGCTCATTTCGGCCACCTTCCTGCCGCCGATCAGGCGAAGCTGCGCGAAATCCTGGAACCGCTCTGGCGCGGCAAATAGCCTCTACTTCACCATCCAGATACCGATCCGCACCGCCGGCGTGCCGTCCGGTGCGCGCGCCAGTTCGAGCGTGCCGACGAAGGCGTGTTTGGACAACCACTCATATTTGCCGGCCGGCGCTTCGAGGCGGACGATCGTGCGCGCAGTCAACGGCTCGCCCGGTTTAGGCGGACATAAGGCGCCTTGGTTGAGGATGTTGATGATCACGCCGTCATTGGTGCGGAGCATGTAGTCCGCCTTGACGTCGGAGCAGCCGTCAGCGCGCTGCAGCTGCCAGTCCCATCCGCCCGGAATGATCTCGCCCCGGATATTGGGGCCTTCGAACGTCCCGCCGGTGATCGGCACGATATTGCGCTTGCCATAAGCGGTCGCTCCGGGCGTGATCTCCTTGCCCAGCGTCACCAGCTCAGAAAAGGCGAATTCGAGGCTCGGCGTCGGCCCCTGCACGGTGGCGGCGAGCGCCGTTCCGGGCGCCGCAAGCGCAGCTAGTCCGAGAAGCAATTGGCGTGGCATCGTCATGAAACCTCCTCCACGATCGCTTGCAGCCTAAAGCGACAGCCCCACATAATTTTCCGCAATCGCGGTTTGCATCGCGCGCGAGCCCGCAAGATAATCGAGTTCGGCGATCTGCATCCGCCGCTCGAACGGGCCGTCCTCCGGGAAGCGGTGCATCAGCTTGGTCAGGGACCAGCTGAAACGCTCTGCCTTCCACACGCGCGCCAGCGCCTTCGCGGCATAATCGGCAAGCGCCCTCTCCTTGCCCTTCTTGTACCAGCTTATGAAGGCATCCGAGAGATAAGCGACGTCTGACGCGGCAAGGTTGAGGCCCTTCGCACCGGTCGGCGGCACGATATGCGCGGCATCGCCGGCCAGGAATAATCGTCCGTGGCGCATCGGCTCGAACACGTAGGAGCGCAAAGGCGCGATCGACATTTCCAGAGCTGGTCCCCGCACAACGGGTCGACTGGCGAGCGGCGCGAAACGCCGCTCGAGCTCGTCCCATAGCCGCTCTTCCGGCCAATCCTCGAGCCGCTCGTCGTGCGAGACCTGGATATAATAACGGCTGCGCGTCGGCGACCGCATCGAGGCGAGCGCGAAGCCGGCTTCGGTATTGGCGTAGATCAGTTCTGGGTGACAGGGCGGCACGTCGGCGAGGATGCCGAGCCAGCCGAACGGATATTCGCGCTCATATTGTACCACCCGACTGGTCGGAATCGCCTTGCGCGACGGGCCGTGAAAGCCATCGCAACCCGCGATGAAATCCGCATCGATACGATGTTCCACCCCGTCCTTTCGGTAGGTGACGTAAGGCGGACCGTCGATATCGTGCAACGCGACCTCGGCCGCCTCAAACACGATCTCCAGCCCGCGCCCCGGCGCGGCATCCATCAGGTCGCGCGTGACCTCGGTCTGGCCATAGACCACGACATGCTGGCCGGTCAGTTCGGTGATCGGGATACGGATCATCCGGCCGCTGTCGGCGAGGTTGAACCCCTCCTCCATCATGCCATGCGTCTTGAGCCCGGCGTCGAGCCCGAGCCGGTGCAAAAGGTCGGTGGTGACCGTCTCAAGCACACCGGCGCGGATCCGTCCTTCGACGTGCGCGCGCGTCTGGCGTTCGACGATGATGCAGTCGATCCCCTCGGCACGCAGCAAATGGCCGAGCAAGAGGCCGGCCGGCCCTGCGCCGATGATCGCGACTTGTGTCTTCACCGGCCCGCCAATTGCTGTTCGAGCGCGCCCAGCACGCGGTAGCAGGGCAGGACCTGCGCGACCGAGCTGTTGGGCTCGCGGCCTTCACGAATCGCGGCGACGAATTCGCGGTCCTGCAGTTCGATGCCGTTGTTGGAGACCGCGACGGCACTCAAGTCGACCGGCTCTTCCTTGCCGGTGACGAGATCGTCGTAGCGCGCGATCCAGGTGCCGTTGTCGCAAATGTAGCGGAAGAAGGTGCCGAGCGGCCCGTCATTGTTGAAGCTCAACGACAAGGTGCAGATCGCGCCGCTCTCGCTCTTGAGCTGGATCGACATGTCCATCGCGATGCCGAGCTCGGGATGGATCGGCCCCTCGATCGCATTGGCCTGGACGATCGGCCCGGCTTGATAGGCGAACAGGTCGACCGTGTGCGCGGCATGATGCCACAGCAGATGGTCGGTCCAGCTGCGCGGCTCGCCCTTGGCGTTCATATTCTTGCGGCGGAAGAAATAGGTCTGGACGTCCATCTGCTGGACGTGCGCCTCGCCGCTCTGGAACTTGCGGTGCAGATATTGGTGGCTGGGATTGAAGCGGCGCGTGTGGCCGACCATGCAGACCAGGCCGGTTTCTTGGCTCTTCGCGAGCACCGCTTCGGCATCCGCGAGGCTATCGGCAAGCGGGATCTCGACCTGCACATGCTTGCCCGCATCCATGCACTGGATCGCCTGTGCCGCATGCATCTGGGTCGGCGTGCACAGGATGACGGCGTCGAGACCGGGCTGCTCCAGCGCTTCGGCCAGATCGGTGCAGGCATGGCCGATGCCATATTTGGCGGCGACGGCCTGGGTGGGCTCCAGCCGGCGGCCGACCAGGCTCACCACCTCCACCCCATCGATGTTGCGCAGGCCGTCGAGATGCTTTTCTCCGAAGGCGCCGGCGCCGGCGAGTGCGATCTTCATATCTTACCTCGAAAAGGACCGGGGGAGACGCAGGCCTGCCCCAGGCAGGGGGAATGCTAAGGCAGCGGCTCCAGCACGATATGGCCGACCGCCGTGTTGCTGGCGGGGATGTGATAATGACGGTGCAGGGTGCGCGTGGCGCGGCCGAGCGCGCCGCGCATGATCAGCCACATCACCATCTCGATACCTTCGGATCCGGTCTCGCGCAGATATTCGATGTGTGGAATGTGCCGCAGCTCCTGGCTGTCGCCCTCGAGGCGGTCGAGGAAGCGATTGTCCCATTCCTGGTTGATCAGCCCCGCGCGCGGACCCTGCAGCTGGTGGCTCATGCCGCCAGTTCCCCAGATCTGGACGTTCAGATCCTCGGGGAAGCTTTCGACCGCGCGCGCGATCGCCTCGCCCAGCGCCCAGCAGCGATTGCCCGATGGCGGCGGGTAAGTGACGACATTCACCGCAAGCGGGATGACGCGCGCCGGCCATGCCTCGGGCTGCCCGAAGACCAGCGACAAGGGCACGGTCAGCCCATGATCGACATCCATCTCGTTGATGATGGTCATGTCGAATTCGTCCAGGATGCAGCTCTGCGCGATATGCCAGGCGAGATCGGGATGGCCCTGCACCAGCGGCACCTTGCGCGGGCCCCAGCCTTCGTCGGCCGGCGCATATTGCTCGCCGCAGCCGATCGCAAAGGTCGGAATGATCTTCATGTCGAAGGCGGTCGCATGATCGTTATAGACCAGGATCACCACGTCGGGCTTCTGCTCGCGCTCCCACGCGCGGGTCCATTCGTAACCCGCAAAGGCAGGCTCCCAATAAGGTTCCTGCGTCTTGCCGAGATCCATCGCGGCGCCGAGCGCGGGCACGTGGCTGGTGCCGATGCCGGCCGTAATCCGTGCCATCACCTTTTCTCCCGGATCGAGCGAAGCCCCTCGGGCGAGCGGCCACCGGCGATCATCATCGCCGAATAGTCTTCGAGGCTCATGCCCGACATGGTTGACACGGCCTGCAGGAAGCTCTGGCCATCGGTCGAGAAGACCTTGGCCAGGAAATAGATGTTGCCGCCCAGGTCGAGCAGCCGATTGTAGTCGCGGACGAGCACAGCCTGCTTCTGCTCGTCGGAGAGCGGCCATTCCTCGAGATAAGCGCGCTCGTCCGCCTTCCAGCGCTCGCGATTCTCGGGCTTCATCAGGCTCATCGCGAACTGGTTGAGATGGTAACCCTGCCGCGCGCGCTTCGCAGTGAAGACGCGCGTTCCGGGAATGTCGTCGAATTCGGCGAGATAGGCGTGGATGTCGCGTGTGCCGGTCACAAGCCGCGTCCTTTCAGCAAAGCGTCGAGGCGAGGAAAGACGGTGCGCGCATTGCCTTCGAAGATGGCGTGGCGCTCCGCATCTTTGATCGGAAGCGCGTCGATATAGCGCTTCGTATCGTCGAAATAATGGCCGGTCTCGGGATCGACGCCGCGCACCGCGCCGACCATCTCCGATCCGAACAATATGTTCTTGGTCTCGATCACGTCGGCGAGCAGGTCGATCCCCGGCTGGTGATAGACGCAGGTGTCGAAGAAGACGTTGTTCATGACATGGCCGTCGAGCGCAGGCTTCTTGAGCATGTCGGCGAGCCCCCGATAGCGGCCCCAATGATAGGGCACCGCACCGCCGCCGTGCGGGATGATGAAGCGCAGGCTGGGAAAATCGCTGAACAGATCGCCCTCGATCAACTGCATGAAAGCGATCGTGTCGGCGGCAATGTAGAAGGCGCCGGTCGCATGCAGCCCCGGATTGCACGATCCCGACACGTGGATCATGGCAGGCACGTCCAGCTCGACCATCTTTTCGTAGAAGGGATACCAGTAACGGTCGGTCAGCGGCGGGCTCTGGAAATGGCCGCCGCCCGGATCGGGATTGAGGTTGCAGCCGATGAAGCCCAACTCAGTCACGCAGCGTTCCAGCTCGGCGATCGACGTCTTGAGATCGGTGCCCGGGGACTGCGGCAGCATGCAGACGCCAACGAACGTCTCCGGAAACAGATCGACGACGCGCTTGATCAGCTCGTTATTGGCGCTTGCCCAGGCATCGCTCACCGCGGCATCGCCGACATGATGCGCCATCGCCGACGCGCGCGGCGAGAAGATGGTCATGTCCGCCCCGCGCTCGCGGATCAGACGAAGCTGATTCTGCTCGATCGTCTCGCGGATCTCGTCGTCCGAGATAGTGGGATAGGCCGGCGCCGTCCCGCCGCTCTTGAACGCGGCCTTCTGCGCCTCGCGCCACTCATTATGCGCGGCGGGTGCGGTAGTGTAATGGCCGTGACAATCGATCACGAGCGTCATGCCGCCTGATCCTTCCTCTTGCCGGTTAGCGCATCGATTTTGGCGTTGAGGCCGCTGGGTGAGCGCAATTTGCGGGCGCCGATTTCGCGCTGACGTTCCGCGGTCGCGCGCGCCATGGCGGAGCCGGTGCCGAGCGCATCGAGCGTCTTCACCACCTCGTCCATCTCGGCCGCACGCCGCAGCCCGTGCACGATCATCCGATCGAGATTATAGTCGGCCCGATCGATCCAGCTGGTCTCGCGCCAACTCGCGTCCAGCGACGCAAGCACCTCGTCACGCACGCCCGCGGCGTCGGCGGCGAGCAGGCATTCGGCGGTGAGCGCTTCAAGCCCCTTCACCAGCACCGACCGCACCATCTTGATCGCGGACGCGCGGCCGACCTCGGCCCCCGCCTTGCGGACGTTGGTGAAGCCCGATCGCGCAAGCAGGCCGACCGCATCGTCGGCATGAGGACCGCTGACCAGCAAGGGCACGCCACGCGCAGCGGGCTGGACCGGTGCCATTACGGCGATATCGACATAGCGCCCGCCCGCCGTCTCGATCACATCCGCTGCGGCGCGCTTGGTGTCCGGCGCGACGCTGTTCATGTCGAGCCAGAGGGCGCCTATTTTCAACAGCGGCGCATAATCGCGGGCAGCAGCGAGCGCCTGGTCGGCGGTGACAACGCAGAGCAATGCCTCCGCGCGACAAAGCAGAGAGGCCGCGCTTTCATGACCGACCACGCCCGCCTGGTCGTACGCCGCAAGTTGGGCCGTACGGCTCGCCGGATCGCCGGTCTTGATGTCGAAGGCGTGGGGCGGTGCGCCGGACCAGCCGGACGCAAAGGCGCGCCCTGCCTCTCCGAACCCGATGAAACCGATCTTCTCGCCCATCCAGATGGGCTAGTCCGGCGGCCTCAGGCGCATCCAATCGAAAGCCGCGCCCTACTATCAATTTACCTGAATTCTCAATCCCTGTTCACGAAGGATGGCGATGAACCGCTCCTGCGTCGCCGTGGGGCGCCAGTCCGTGCGGCTGGTGACGCCGATCGTGCGGACATGATCCTCCAACGGCGGCCCCACCAGGGCGAGCATGCCGGTGCGCAACTCGACGCCGATCTGCTCGGGCGAAAGCAAGGTCAGATAATCGCCTTCCATCAACATGCCGCGCAGCACCATGACCGATCCGCAGTCGATCGGGGCATCCGGCGCAGGCCCGCCCGCGAACAATTGCTCCCAATGGTGTCGAAGCGGTGAGCCGGGCAACCCGACCAGCCAGCGGCAGGCGGCGAGCTCCGCGCGCGTGGGAGACTTGGCGCCGGCAAGCGGATGGCCGCCCCGTGCGACAATCGCCAGGCGATCGACCAATACCGGCTCCTGCTCCAAATCCGCTCCCGGCGACGGATCGCGCAACGCCCCGATCGCCAGGTCGATCTGACCTTCGCGCAACTGCTCGATCAGCTCTCTATGCGCGCCTTCGACCACCGTCACATTCGTGGCAGGGCGTTCCGAAAGCAGGTCCGCGATCGCTCTCGGCAACAGCCGCGCACGGCAAAGCGGCATGGCACCAATGGTGATCTGGTCGGCCGCCGGTTGACCGCAGAGCGCGGCGAGCTCGACCAACGCCGCACGCAGCGCTCCGAGCCCCAGACGGAATCCGCGTGCCGCCCTGCGTCCCGCCTGGGTCAGCGCGACCCGCCGCCCGCGTCGTTCGATCAGCGGCACGCCGGTCAGCCGCTCGATATCGCGCACCGAGCGATGGAGCGCCGGCTGCGACAGGCCGGTCGTGCTCGCTGCGCCGACGAAGCTGCCCTGATCGGCAAGCGCGAGCAGCGCGCGTAGCTGCGACGTGGTGATCAGCCGTTCCGGTTCGGCGAACCCCCTTTGCCGCTGGCCCGAGCGCAGCGCGGCACCGAAATGCGCAAATGCTTCCTCCACGCGGCGGGCCAGGATCAGCCCCGCTTCGTTGGCGCGCATGCCCGCCCGGGTTCGCACGAACAGCGGAAGAAGGCGCTGCTCGAGGCCGGCAATGGCCGCCGTGAGCGCCGGCTGGCTGATCCCCACCTCATCGGCGGCAGCAACGAGCGTGCCACTGCGCGCGACAATCGCGGCGGCACGCAGATGGCGGAGATTGAGCGAATAGGGATCGGGTACCACGAACAAACTATAGCTAAAATTGATAGCTGGTTTCCACTTTTGATTGGCCGTTGCCGGGGCCGATCGGCACGCGCAGCATTGAGGGAGAGTGATATGCCGAAGGTGATCCAGCGGATCGAACGTGCCGACGTGGTGGTGATCGACGGCCTCGCCCGCTGCGGCGTCGCCACCGTGCACGAGGCGCAAGGCCGGGTCGGCCTACTCGGAAGCCGCCTGCGCCCGATCTATCCCGGCGCGCGGATCGCCGGATCGGCGGTGACGATCTCCGCGCCGCCGGGTGACAATTGGATGATCCATGTCGCAATCGAGCAGATCCAGGCCGGCGACATATTGGTCCTCGCTCCCACCTCGCCCTGCGAGGACGGCTATTTCGGCGACCTGCTCGCGACCTCGGCGATGGCCCGCGGCTGCCGGGGGCTGGTGATCGATGCGGGTGTGCGCGACGTCCGTGATCTGACCGAGATGGGCTTCCCGGTCTGGTCCAGGGCGATCTTCGCGCAGGGCACGGTCAAGGCGACTTTGGGATCGGTCAACGTTCCGATCGTGTGCGCGGGCGCTGCGATAGATCCGGGCGACGTGATCGTCGCGGACGATGACGGCGTGTGCGTCGTACGGCGCGCGGATGCAGCGGTGGTTCTCGAAAAGGCGCAGGCGCGCGAGGCGGCGGAAGAAAGCAAACGGCGCCGGCTGGCGGCGGGCGAGCTCGGGCTCGACATTTACGACATGCGCGGCAAGCTCGAGGCGATGGGGCTCAAATATGAGTGACGGCGTGCGCTGCCTGTGGATGCGCGGCGGTACGTCGAAAGGTGGCTATTTCCTCAAGGAGGATCTGCCCGTCGATAGCGCCGCCCGCGACGCCTTCCTGTTGCGCGTCATGGGCTCGCCCGATCCGCGCCAGATCGACGGCATGGGCGGGGCCGATCCGCTGACGTCGAAGGTGGCGATCGTGTCGAGGTCGGAGCGGCCGGGCGTCGATGTCGACTATCTCTTCCTCCAGGTGTTCGTCGACCAGGCGATCGTTACCGACGCGCAGAACTGCGGCAACATCCTCGCCGGGATCGGCCCGTTCGCGATCGAGCGGGGCTTGGTCGCAGCAGACGACGGCGAGACCCGCGTCGCCATCTTCATGGAGAATACCGGCCAGGTCGCCGTCGCCACCGTGCAGACGCCGGGCGGCCGCGTGACCTATGTCGGCGACGCGGCAATCAGCGGCGTGCCCGGCACCGCCGCCCCCATTCCCTTGGTCTTCCGCGACACGGCGGGGTCGTCGTGCGGTGCGCTGCTGCCGACCGGCAATGTCGTCGATCGGATCGACGGCGTCGACGTGACGATGATCGACAATGGCATGCCGTGCGTCGTGATGCTCGCTTCCGATGTCGGCGTGACCGGTTATGAGGATCGCGACACGCTCGACGCCGATACCGCGATGAAAGCCAAGGTGGAAGCGATCCGGGTGAAAGCCGGACCGCTGATGAACCTCGGCGACGTGACCGAGAAGTCGGTGCCCAAGATGATGCTGGTGGCCCCCCCGCGCGAGGACGGCGCGGTCAGCGTCCGCTCGCTCATCCCGCACCGCGTCCATGCCTCGATCGGGGTGCTCGGCGCGGTGAGCGTCGCGACCGCCTGCCTGATCCCTGGATCGCCCGCGGCCGCGGTCGCTCGCGTCGCGGAGGGGCGCCGCAAGACCCTGGGGGTCGAGCATCCGACTGGCGTCACCGAATGTGTCGTGACGGTCGACGAGGAGGGACATCCGGTCGAGGCGGGAATGCTGCGCACCGCACGCAAATTGATGGATGGAGTGGTATTCGGATGAGCGACCGGATCAGGAGTTGGATCGAGATGCCGTCCCGCCCGCGCTTCGTGCCGCCGGCGGGTGCGGTCGATGCGCATTGCCACGTGTTCGGGCCGATGGCCGACTTCCCGTTCAGCGCGAAGGCCAAATATCTGCCGCAGGATGCCGGCGCCGACATGTTGTTCGCCCTGCGGAACCGGCTCGGCTTCGCCCGCAACGTGATCGTGCAGGCGAGCTGTCATGGCACCGACAATGAAGCCACGCTCCATGCGATCGCGCGCTCCGACGGTCGCGCGCGCGGTGTGGCGGTGGTCGATCCCGGCATTGGCGATGCGGAGCTTCAGATGTTGCATGAAGGCGGTATGCGCGGCGTCCGCTTCAACTTCCTCAAGCGGCTGGTCGACGATGCGCCCAAGGACAAGTTCCTGGAAGTGGCGTCACGACTGCCCAAGGGCTGGCACGTCGTCGTCTATTTCGAGGCGGACATATTGGAGGAATTGCGTCCCTTTCTCGACGCCATCCCGGTGCCGCTGGTAATCGACCATATGGGGCGGCCCGACGTCAGCCAGGGGCCCGACGGTCCCGACATGCGCGCCTTCCGCAGGCTGCTCGACAGCCGCCCTGACATCCACTTCAAGGCAACCTGCCCCGACCGGCTCGACCCGGCCGGTCCGCCATGGGATGATTTCGCGCAGTCCGTCGCGCCCTTGGTCGCCGATTATCCCGATCGGGTGCTGTGGGGCACCGATTGGCCACACCCGAACATGCAAGACGCCATCCCCGATGACGGTGCGCTGGTAGACATGATTCCGCGTATCGCGCCCACACCCGAACTCCAGCGCAAGCTGCTCGTGGATAATCCGGTCGCGCTGTATTGGGCGGACGAAGTTTAGCCCTCCCGCGAGTCACTTCCCCGCCCAGCCGAACTGGACACGGAGGTTTCTCTTTCTGGAGAGCGCCGCACAGCGCGAGTACTCATCGTTCAGCTGCTTCAGCCGTGACGCTGATCGTAGCTGGTGTGAGCCCGGCCGCGCTTACGTCCATCCTGATGGTGCCGGGCTTTTGTCCCGCCCGGATAACGGCGACGGCACGGCCACGGAAGGTCGAGCGACCGCCGCTCTGGAAGCTTTCGAGCGCGGTCGGATTACCGTTGCCGACGCCCGCCAGCACACCCGCCCCAACGACCTTGAAGGTCAAAGGCCTGTCCGCATCCGGCATATACACGGGCCGGCCTTTTGCATCGACCAGCTCGGCGGTGACGTAAGCGAGGTCGTCTCCGCCCGCCCGGATCCTAGCATGGTCGACGCTCAGACGGATTGCGGCCGGCGGGCCGGCGGTTTCAAGCGTCCATTGTGAGACGGGCTTGCCGCCGACATAGCCCACCGCCTTGAGCTCGCCGGGCTCAAAGCGTGCCCAAAAGACCGCCTTATATTCGGTGGCCTTGGACACCGGCTTGCGGCCGAAGCTGTGGCCGTTGACGAACAGCTCAACTTCCTCATTTTCCGAAAAAACCACCACCTTGTGTGGCAAATAATCGGATGGCAGCCCGAACCCGCTCCAGACCGGGTGGAGATCGTCCTGGTTCCAGCTTACCAGCGCGCGCGGACCGCTCGCGGCCTTGTCGGGCAGCGAACCCAGCGCGCCGGGCCACTCGACGAACGCGGAGGTGGGATTGAGATGCGTCTTCCACAGAACCTGACGGTAATAGGCCGCCGGCCTCAACCGACCGGTGGCATCGATCTCGCCGGCCATGGCGAGCTGCCAAGGATAAGGACCAATGCCGAATTTGTCGTCGAAACCGGGCCAGGCGATCCCCGCTTCGCCAAGATAGTCGAATCCGGTCCAGACGAAATCGCCAATCACCCACGGCATCGTCTCCGTAGGGCTCCAGTAATCGAAGGCCTGCGCGGAGAAGGATTCGGAGCCGTACATCACCCGATCGGGATGCGCGGCGTGATCCCAGGCGTAGCGCTCCGGGAAATAATTGTAGCCCGGCACATCGAGTGCCCTGACGAAATCCTCCGCGCCGGGTCCGAACTGGTTCACTGCCGACGTGACCGGCCGCGTCGGATCGAGCTTGCGGACCAGGTCCGCCAGCGCCTGCGCCTCCTTATGGCCAACCGGTGTCGTGAGTTCGGGGATTTCGTTGCCGATGCTCCATAGGATCACGCTCGGATGATTGCGCCCCGACGCGATCATGCGCGCGATATCGCCCTGCCAGTCCTGCTCGAAATGCGCGCCATAATCATGCGGGTTCTTGGGCTTGCCCCACATGTCGAAAGCTTCGTCGATGACGAGCATGCCCAGCCGGTCGGCCGCGTCGAGCAGACCTTGGCTGGCGGGGTTGTGCGCGCTGCGCACGGCGTTGTAGCCGGCAGCCTTCATCAGCTCGAGCTTGCGTTCGTCCGCACGCGGCAGCGACACGCCGCCCAGCATATAATTGTCGCTGTGGATTGCACCGCCGCGCAGCAGATAGCGCTTGCCGTTGATCCGCAGGCCATGTTCGGCATCAAAGGTGACATTACGCACGCCGAAACGGGTTTCGCGCCGATCCACGACCCCGCCGCCGACACTGACTTCCTGCACGAGGCGGTAGAGGTTGGCCGCGTCAGGCGACCAGAGCGCCGGACCGTCGAGCATCAGGGTCTGGTCGAAGCCAAAACTGCCCTTGCCAGCGATAGTGCGCGTCGTTTCGGCCTTGCGCACTTCGCGCCCATCCGCATCGACGATCGTGCTGATAAGTCGCGCCTGCGCCGGCCGATCGAGCGCGTTGGTTACGATGGTCGCGGCGCGAACCTCCGCCCTGCCCTCGGCGACTTGCGGCGTGGTGATGGTCGGCCCGTCGGAATCGATGTGAACCTTGTCGAGAATATCGAGGAAGACCGGCCGCAGAATGCCGGAACCTGAATACCAGCGCGACGAAGGCTGTTCGTTATTGACCCGGACCGCGATCAGATTGGCGCCCGGCTTGACCTTGTCGCTGACATCGAGCGTGAAGGAAGTGTAGCCATAAGCGTGCGCGCCCGCGCGCTGCCCATTCATCCATATCTGCGAATTCATATAAACTGCATCGAAGCGCAGCAGCACCGCGTGTGCGCGGACATCGCGCGGCAAATCCACCTTGAGGCGGTACCAGCCCACGCCACCCAGCGTGTAGGCGATCGAGGCGCCGCCGGGCGCTTTGGGGTCGAATGGATGCGACTGGCCGGGTATTTCCTCGATCGACCAGTCGTGCGGAACCGCAACCGTACGCCAACCGTGATCATCAAAGGCGGCCTGCTCCGCGCCGGGCTGATCGCCACGGTGGAAACGCCAATTAGCGTTCAGCTCCAGGGTCCGCGCCATCGACGGCGCCGCAAGCGCGAGCGCCAATCCAAACCACACCCAGAAACGCGCGATCAGGGGCAGCACCGCGTGCCGCGCGTTGCCGGGGAAGAGCCTTAGCGTCATTCGCATAAATCCAACCGTTTCAAGTCGCGCTGCAGCTGTCCGCAGGACCTGGCCCATCTGCTTGGCCCTCGCCTTCGTACATGCCGATTTCGCCTGCCGATTCAGGTTCACCCGCTTTCCTTCTGGGGGGGGCGCAAGGCCATGAAATCGGGGCGTCGTCCAGCGCCAAGTATATGGTAGCGTTATCGAAAATGATGGTAGCCCAGCCGCGACCGACACCAAGTCCCGATTTCCGAGTTTAGGAGCCGGTTCGCAAAGCCACAGTCCGCTTTGGAACATCTTTATCGAAAATCTGCTTCAACCAGCTTGGGTTCAGCTATCGTTCGTCACAAAGGCGAAGAAGCGCTATTACTAACGGGAGGAGGTCGGAATCATGCGGAAAGCACCTTTGTTTTGGATTGGCGGGGCAGTGATGCTCGGCATGTCGGCGATGGCAGATGCACAGGCGCCCGGAGGTGGCGGGCCACCGCCGAATGTAGGCGCCGCCCGGCCCCAGGACATTGCAGCCGCGAATCGCCAGGTTGACAGTGACTACAATACTCTCGCCGGCCGCGGCGTTGAAGTGAACAATATGGACAAGAAGGGCGCCAAACGTCGCCCTCCTGTTCCGGCGACCGCAGCCGACATCAAAGCCGGCGCACCAATCCGCGACGTCAAGGGCACATCGATCGGCGTCGTAGCGACACTCACCGCGAACGAAGTCGCCGATCCGGACTCGGTCGTGGTGGATACCGGCCATGGCAAGATCGGCGTACCGCTGACTGCGTTCGGCAAGGATGACAGGGGCCTGCTGCTCAGCATCACGGCCCAGGCTTTCAATCAGTTGGTCGCCCAGGCGAATGCGGGCTCCAAGGGTACGCAGAGCAACTAACCTCTTTTCGAGGAAAGCCGTCACGATCAGGATTAAGGCCTGATCGAGACGGTTATTTGGGAGATAAAGTTGGGGGCGAACCTGCCTGAGGCGCGCGCATGAACGAGGGCGCGCCGATCCGGCGTATTGTGATTGTTGGTGGCGGGACCGCGGGCTGGATGGTCGCGGCCGCGCTAGCGCGCTTTGCGGGCGGCAATGGCCGACGGATCGTGCTGGTCGAATCCGAAGCGATTGGCACCGTGGGCGTTGGCGAAGGCACGATCCCGCCGTTCCTGGAGTTCAACCATCAGCTCGGCCTCGACGAGGCCGATTATCTGCGCGCCACGCACGCCACCTACAAGCTGGGTATCGAGTTTGTCGGCTGGACCGAGGAAGGCCAGCGTTACTTTCACCAGTTCGGCGAAATCGGACGGCCCCTGAACGGCCTGTCCTTTCACCAGGCCTGGTTGAGATATCGTGATCACCCCTCGGTCGGGCCGCTCGATGCCTATTCCATGTCCGGAGCGGCAGCCGCGCGGCACCGCTTCGCGCACTCGGCTCGGGATCCGGAAAGCCCGCTCTCACAGCTTGCCTATGCCTTTCACTTCGACGCTGCGGCTTATGGGCAGTATCTGCGCGGCCATGCCGAAAAACTGGGCGCGGAACGGATCGAGGGCCGCATTGTCGGGGTCGAACAGGATAATGACACCGGATATGTCACCGCACTCAAGCTCGATGACGACCGCCGCGTTCGCGGCGACCTGTTTGTCGACTGCTCGGGTTTTCGCAGCCTGCTGCTGGGCGATACGCTCGGCGTAACATTTGAGGATTGGAGCCACTGGCTTCCCTGCGACCGTGCGCTGGCAGTCCCATCGGAGCGCAACGGCCCTCTCCTGCCCTTTACCCGCTCGACCGCGCATCCGGCGGGCTGGCAATGGCGCATCCCGCTCCAGCACCGGACAGGCAATGGCCATGTCTATTGCAGCGCGCATATGTCCGACGACGAGGCAGGCCGTATCCTGCTCGACACGCTCGACTCCAAGCCGATCGCAGAGCCCCGGCTGATCAAGTTCAAGGCCGGAAGACGATCGAAGGCCTGGGACAAGAATGTCATCGCGATCGGCCTTTCCGCCGGCTTCCTCGAGCCGCTCGAATCGACCAGCATCCATCTGGTCCAGCATGCGGTGCAAAAGCTGCTGGCCTTGTTCCCCGGACGCGGGATCAGCCCTGTCGAGCGCGCCGAGTTCAACCGGGCGATGGTCGACAGTTACGAACCGGTGCGCGATTTCATCATCCTGCACTATCATGCGACGCGGCGTACGGGCCCCTTCTGGGACCATGTTCGAACCATGGGCGTGCCCGATACGCTCAAGCACAAGTTGGAGCTGTTCCGCGAGCATGGCCGCGTGTTCCGCTACAATGGTGAGCTGTTCGACGTTCCGAGCTGGATCGCGGTGATGCTGGGGCAGGACGTCCTACCCCGGAACATCGACCCCCTCGCCGAGGCGATGCCGGAGGCTGAATTGCTGCGTGCCATCACGGAGCAGCGCAATGGCTATGAGCAGACCGCGCTCAAGCTCCCGCTCGCCAGCGACTATATTGAGCGGATGATTGCCAAATAAGGGAACGCGATGCGAAGGACGGGGGTCACCTCGTCCCGTTCAGGAAGATGTTGGTGGTCAGTCTGCCACGGCGAGGATCCGGACTGAAATCATAGTCGTCAGGCAGAATCCCGGAATGGAACAGGTTGCTCGGATAGACGACCAGCCGATTGAACCGCCCTTCCACGCGGCCAATTTCCTCAAACCCGTTACCGGACCCGCGGACGTAGCCGTCCGCCTTGCCATAAACCGCCTGGTCCTCCTCGCGCGCTTTGGCGTAACGGCCTGCACGCTGGGTGGTCATGGTTTCGAAACCGGTCCGTGCATGGCGGAAGAAGGCCGTGGCACTGCCTTCGTGATGCGAAAGATAATGCAGCACCGCGAAAAACAGCGGATTGGGCGAATCGAAATGGGGGATCATCTGCAGAGGCTGCAGCTCGGACGGCTGCTTCGTGACGATCGAGAAGGCCACACTTTGCACCGTGATTGCACGGAGGTCGTAAGCGCTTCCCATAAGGTTGGCGAGCGTGCTGCAGATAGTATTCACATAGGCGATCACAATCGGATCGCGCGGCAATTGCAGCCGCAGGCCAGGATAATAATTGCCGGCCTCAGGCGGAAACGGGGCCAAGGAGGCCGCATAATCGAGGAGCGCGTCAGGATTATCGACGATGTCGTCGATCACGAGGATCGGCGTTTTTTCGATTCCGGCGCGGTGGATCTGCGGCAACACGTTTTATTCCTGGGAATGATGGACGGTGCCCTTGGCGAGTCCGCGCCGCGCAATGCTGGCATGGAGCGGATCGCTCATGCTGCCGTCGCGGCCGAACGGGCGGAGCAGCAGCTCTCGATGAAATCCGCGTGCGACGGAAGCGAGTCGACGCGTTTCCTGATCGCCGCCCTGATCCGCGTCAGCGCCAGCTGCAGTTCGTCTTCGGACAGCGCGTTCGCGACCGGATGGTAGGATCTGGGTATAAGGCCCTGCCCATAAAGCACCGCGAACCAGCTAGTTTCACTGAACAGATCGCCGGGCAACATACGCGCTTCACCGCGCTCCCTGAACAATTCCAGCTTGGCCGCGAGCGAATCCGGAACGCTCATATTCCGGCAATATCTCCAGTACGGCGTGTCGTCGCGATCAGTTACCTTGTAGTGGGCGATAATGAAGTCGCGAACGTGGTCATAAAGCTGATCCATCTCGCGATTATACATCTCGATGAGAACCGGGTTGACCTCCCGCAGCGGAAAGAATTCGAACAACTTCATGATTGCCACCTGGATCAGGTGAATGCTGGTGGATTCAAGGGGTTCAAGAAAGCCCGATGACAGGCCCACGGCAAGACAGTTCTTGACCCAGCCCAGCCGACGCTTGCCCGCAGTGAACCGAAGGATCTTCGGATCCGCCATGGGCTTGCCGTCGAGCCGTTGGAGTAACTGCTGCGACGCCTCATCCTCGGAGATATAGGAATCGCAGAAGACATATCCGTTTCCGGTTCGGTGCTGCAGCGGAATGCGCCACTGCCAGCCGGACTCGCGCGCGGTCGAACGGGTGAAGGGCGTCGGGTCCTCGACCCGCTCACACGGGACCGCTGCGGCCCGGTTGTTCGGAAGCCAGTGGCTCCAGTTGTCGAAACCGGCCTTGAACACGCCTTCGATCAACAATCCACGAAAGCCGGAACAGTCGATGAAGAAGTCCCCGGCAAGGCGTGTGCCGTCGGCCAACTTCACCGCCTGGATATAACCGTTTAGGGGATTTTGCTCGACGTCGACGACCCGCCCCTCGCGGCGGACGGCGCCGCGGCGCTCGGCATATCGCCGCAGGTAGGCCGCATAGCTCGCCGCGTCGAACTGATAGGCGTAATTCAGACGCGGCAGCTGCCCATCAGGGGAGGCCGGAATGCGCGCGAACCTGTTCTCGCGAGCTGCTTCTCCTTCCGCGATGAAGTGCCTGAAATCCGGGTCACCCCCAGATTGCACCCATCGCAGCCAGTAATTCATGAACCCGACGCCGCCCTTGATGTTGGCGCCGAACAGGCCGAACGGGTGGAAGTAGCTGCTGCCCTTCTTGCGCCAGTCGATGAAATCGATGCCGAGCTTGAAGGTCGCATTCGTCTCCCGGACAAACTCATCCTCGTCGATGCCGAGGATGGCATTATATTGCATGATGGGCGGGATCGTCGCTTCCCCCACGCCGACCGTGCCGATCTCTTCCGATTCAACCAGCGTGATCGAATGAGCCTGGGTGCCGAGTACCTTTGCGAGCGCGGCTGCTGCCATCCAGCCGGCCGTGCCGCCGCCGACTACGACAATGTCTTTCACTTGCTGCATCAATCTGCACCCACGCCTTTGGTCACGGTTCGTCTCGGGAGGTGGCGGATCTCGTCATCCAACCGCATTCGCCTCTGCAGCCCGCTGGGCGTTCACGCCGGCGATGAAATCATCGACCGGAGGCATGGCTTCGGCAAGCCCGACAATGTCGTTCAATCGCGCCTGCACTTGCGCGATGTGCTCCTGCTCGGGAATGGCGTCGACCCGCGGGTCATAGCTTTGCGGCATGAGGCCGTGCCCGATGAACAGGCTTTCCCAATCCTGGTCCTGGAACGTCTCGTCATCATTGAGCTGAACGCGGCCCCGCGCGGTGAAGACGTCGAGCTTACGCTGCAGGGTCTCGGGGACAGCTGCATCGCGGCGCCCATCCCAGAACGGCATGTCGAAACGGCGGTTGAGCTTGTAATGCGCGAGCTGGAAATCTCGCAGATTGACCGCCAGACGGCGAATGATGCGATCGTAGAGCTGCGCCTCGGGAAAGACGCCCGCTTCGACGGGGAACAGCGTCATCAGCTGCGAAATGCAATAATGCAGGATGTGCAGCTGGACCCCATCGAGCGGTTCCAGCGAAAAAGCGGCTTCGCCGATCGCGACGCAATTGCCGGCCCATGTTCGCCGGCGAATACCTTGGCTTAGATCCGACGCCATCACATCGCCACCCATCGGGATATTGGCAAGCGCCGGTAAGTCCTCGACCAACGCCTGGTCCGACGTCGCGCGGCTGTCAAAGGCGGCGACTAACGCCGTCCTGTCCTGAAGCGGAAAGAGGCCGATCCAGCCGTGACGGAAGGCCGAGATCTGGCTGAACGCGGGGAGCGGTTTGAGCGCCTTCGCGGACGCAATCAGCATACGATCGCAGGGCAGCCATTCGCGCCAGGATTCGAGGTCCGCGCCGGACATATGCCCGATTAGAGCGGCGCGCGGCCCCGAAGCATCGATGAACAGGTCCGCTTCCACCCGCTCGCCGTCATCGAGAGTCACGGCGGTGATCCGGTCGCCTTCGATCTCTACATCGGCGATCGTGGCCGCCTTCGAGTCCACGCCGCCACGCGTGGCACCATGCCTGAGTAGCGCCGAATAGGCCCGCGCGTCCAGATTGTAGCCGAATGCGGCGTGTAATCCGGCCCCTCCTGATGCCACCGGGACGCGGCCCGCCTTGGCCGCAACCGATGCGAGAGAGAAATTCTCAAAGTCGGTCCGTAGCCCCCGTTCCCGGCCTTTGATCCACAATTGGGTGAAGCCGAGACCTGCCGCTACCGGTGAAGCCCGGTCATAGCCGTGAATGAAGGGCGGCGCGGCGCCAGACCAATTGGAAAAACGCCGGCCGGCGACTGGCACCGCCTTGCACGATCTGAAGAGCAAATTCTCATCAAGCCCGATCCGGCGATGGAAGCCGGCCAATTCGGGAAGGGCTGAATAAGCATCGACGGGCTGAAGCAAAGAAGGCAGCTCGACGACGCGTACGCTGATTCCGGCGCCACTGACGGAACGAAGAAGCGCAGCCGCAGCCATCCACGCGGCCGCGTCTGACCCCACCACCACCACTTGCTGGATGCGACGTGTCACAGGCGCATTTCCGCGGCCGCAGCTGCGGCGGACAGGTCCGCCCCGCAATAAAGATCGATGAAGCGGTCGTGTCGCCGCATTTCCTCGACCCGGTCCAGAAGGTCGGCATGGAAGGCGTCGAGATGGGAGATCAAACTTTCCCCCGGCATCGTATCGGCGAGCGGGCTATAGCTTTCTGGGATCAGGCCTTGCCCGATAAATACGCTGAGCCAGCTGGTCGGCGGAAACAGTCCGTCCCGGTAACGCTCGATGATAGCGGAATGGCGAAACAGCTCGATCTTGCGGGTCAGGCTGTCCGGCACCTCCATCGCGGCGGCATAGCGCCAGATCTCGGCATCATCACGACGGTTGAGCTTGTAGTGCAGGATCAGAAAATCGCGGATTCGTTCATATTGCAGGTCGATCAGCCGATTGAACTCGTCGCGCAGCCGCGGATCGACGATCTTGCCAGGCAGCAACGGCACGAGCTGCATGATCGCGACCTGAATGAGATAGATACTGGTGGACTCGAGCGGCTCGAGAAACCCTCCCGCCAGTCCGACCGCGACGCAATTCTTCTCCCAATTGATCAGGCGCCGCCCCGCCTGAAACTTCACCACGCGCGGGTCCGCCAGCGCCTTGGTCTCCAGGCTCCGCATGAGCGAGGTGGCCGCTTCATCTTCGTTGATGAAGCTCGTCGAAAAGACGTAGCCATTGCCGGTGCGGTGCTGCAGCGGGATGCGCCAGCGCCAGCCGGCCTCCATTGCGGTCGAGCGCGTATAAGGGGAAAGCTCGTCGCGCTCGCTCGGAACTGCGATGGCGCGGTCGCACGGAAGCCATTTCGACCAATCGTCCCATCCGACGCCGAGCGTTTTGCCCAGCAGGAGCGACCTGAAGCCCGAACAGTCGATGAACAGATCGCCGGAAATCGTTTCGCCCGATTCCAGCACAAGCGACCGGATGTTCCCCGTTTCCGGGTCCTGGACAACGTCCTGGACCTTGCCTTCGGTTCGAACCACGCCGCGGCGTTCGGCAAGGTCGCGCAGATAGGCTGCATAGAGACCGGCGTCGAAATGATAGGCGTAGGTATAGGCGGACTCGAGCGCCGTGCTGCGGGCCTCTGGCAATTGGAAGCGGCAATCGCGCGCTGCCTGGGCCGCGAATGAATAGTCCTGAATCTCCCGCGTGGCGCCAAGGCCACGAGCACGCAACCACCGATGGTGGAAGATATGGTCCATGCCGACGGGGCCGTGGACACCGAAAGGATGGAGATAATTCGAACCCTTGAAGCCCCAGTCGACGAACTGGATGCCGAGCTTGAACGCCGCCTTAGTGGCGCGCATCATCTCTGCCTCGTCGATACCGACGGCGTCGTTGAAGTTCCTGATTTCGGGAAAGGTCGCCTCGCCGACGCCCACGATTCCGATCTCTTCGGATTCGACCAACCGGACCCGGCAGCGGGTGGGCGGAATGAGTGACACGAGCGCGGTTGCCGCCATCCATCCGGCAGTGCCGCCACCGAGGATCACGATGTCGAGCGGTTCGCTCACACTTCAAGCTCCGTCTACACGACCGGCGCGGCCGACACGCGCGTGGTAGACCCACGCTTATAAGAAAGGGGCGCCGCCGGGCAACGGCGACGCCCCTTCTTCTTCACAGTGTCCTGTTCAGGCTCACATCTTCCAGCGAAGACCGAACGTGACCCGGCGATCCTGTCGGAACCATGAGTTGTTCGCGAAGATGATCTTCTTCTCCGGGCTGTTCGCGTCGGTGAGCTGCTCCAGAGTCACGGTTTTCGTGCTCAGCAGATTGCTGCCGTCCACGCTCAGCTCGAAGTGCTTGTTGACGCTGTACCTGACCGACCCGTCAAGCCAGCCGGCCGCCTTCTGCCAGGTAGGCAGCTGGTTACAACAGGGGATCGCAGTCACAAGATACTTCGACCGCCAGTTATAGGCGAGCCTCAGAGAGATCGGAAAATCCGGTTTCTCATACAGACCGACCACATTGTACGCATATTTGGACAGGCCCTCCAGCGTATTCGGATTCAGCGCAGGGGCGGTGGTCGAAGACGCATTACCGAAGAAGGTGTTCAGGTTCGCGTTCGGCACGCCCTTGTTCTTCAGATACGTGAAGTTCGTCTGGAAGCCGAGGCCGTCGAACGGCTTAGGCAGGAAGTCCAGGAAGCGGCTGTAGGCAGCTTCGAAGCCCTGGATTTTCGCACCCTTGCCATTGGCCGCACCGCTGACCGTTACAGTCTGCGTCACACCATTGTTGGTGATGTTGGTGTTGAACAGCCCGCCCTGAATGTAGTCCTTGAATGTCTTATAGAACAGATCAAGGCTGAACATGCCCGCATTGCCAAAATAATGTTCGAGCGAAACGTCGAACTGCCAGGCAGTAATGGGCTTCAGATTCGGGTTGGTTGCATTAGCCGTATATTGGGGCTTCGCTCCGACGATGTTGCCCTGGGCATCCTTGACCCATAGCGGGTCATTCGGCTTGCCGGTGTCCGGCAGAACCTGGGTGATGCTCAAATAGTCCTTGAGCAGCCCCATGTCGGGCCGAGAGATGGCCTTCGAAGCCGCCAGGCGCAGCAACCAGGTCCGCGAGAAGTCGAAGCGCAGGTTGAAGCTCGGGAGCCAGTAGTGGACCGTGTTTGTCCCCGAAACGGGCGTGGCGGTGCCGGTGCCGGTGGCGAACTTCACATCTGCCGGCGAAAGATAGCAGATCGAGTCATAGGGAACCTGCACGGGCTGGCCGGCCGGAAGCGGAGGCGGCGGGGGCGCATTGCCCGTCAAACCGCCAGGCACGAGCGGAGTCGGAGGACAGACGGTCTTCGGATCCTTCGTGATCTGCGGATAGACGATGTAGCCGCTGCTTTCGTCCTTCGTCTCAACGTAACGCACGCCGAAATTGCCGCTGACCTTGACGCCGCCGAGATGCATGTTGTCGTGACCGCCGAACTTGACCATGACGTAGGCGGCCTTGGTCTTTTCGGAGATCGTCGCGATCTCGTGCTTGGCGAAGCAGCTATTGGGAAGCGCGTCTGTCGCTTCGTGGTATCCCGGCGCGAAGGGCGCATGTCGGTCGCAAATCGGCTGGTATTGGCCGACACCGATCTTCCTGGCGTCGAATTGATCCAGACCGTGATTATTCAGGAAGTCAAACGGCAGGAACGGGAAGTTTCCGACATTTCCGCCGAAATAGGATCCGCCAAACGGCTGAACCTTAAAGGCGCCTGCAGGATAGCCATTGAATGTGGTAGTCGTTCCATTGGCCGTGCAGGTACCCGGCTTCGCATCCAGGTTGTAGTACAGATACTGGCAGCCGTTGGTCCACGTATTGGAAATGCTGTTCCAGTCATAGTCGCTGTTGCGAACCACCTGCTCGCGGTCGTTATAGCGGCCGCCGAACTTGACGGTGTCGAACCAGCTATCGCCGGGGACGTTCCATTCGCCATCGGCGCGGAACGCCCATTCGTGTCCGTAGCTATTCTGATATTGGTCGGCGAGATTGTTGACAGACCAGTTGTTGAGATTGGCGTAGCCGCCCGGCGACAGAGAGGTGTTCGCCGGGGGGGTCAACGCCACGATACGCGGCTTCGTGCCGAGCCCGCTCAGCGTAGGATTGGTAAATGACGAGAGGCCCATGCCGGCGTCATAGAACTCGGCCGAGGAATCGACATATTGCGCGTCGACATTGAAGTGCAGGTTGCTCGTCGGATCGAACTTAAGGTTGAACGACGCTTCCTGCGTCATGTCCCTGTTTTGCTGAATCCGGGTGTTCGAGTTCAGCGAGTCGGCGTGGACGTCGTAACCGGCGGGGCAATATGCCGCTGACTGACCGCCCCAGCCGTAGCAACTGTGGATCATCGCGTCGCCGGCCGAGTTTCGAGCCATATTGGCGTCGGTCTGATCGCCATACCAGCCGCCGTTCTGCGCGAACGTGCCGCCGGTGAGCCAACCGTCGTTGCTGAAGGTGAAATTAGGCGCGCTGCCGCCCGGAACGACAATTCCGCTGTCGCCAGGCTTGAAGCGGAAGCTCGGATCGCTCGAAGTCCCGTACAGGCCCACGCCGATACCGTGCTCCTCCATCGAATTGTTGTAAACCGACCGGATATACTGAGCGGTCATCAGCCACCGATGATCGTTGCTCCGCCACTGGGCAGCCGCCGCGATGCCGGTCCGCTTGCGATCGAAGCGGTCGTCGAGATAGCTCACGCCCGACGGGATCAAGATGTTCCCCTTGCCGAAGGGACTGGTGACATTGGCGCTTCCGGGGATCATCCCGCCGGTGAAGATTTCGGTGTGATAGTTTTGCAGCCCCTGCGAGCCGCTCTGCAGCCGCGAATAGGCAATATCGCCCATCAGGCCGACCTCGCCGATGCCGGTCTGCCAGCGATTGCTGTACACGATGTTGGCGTCAGGGGTCACCTTCTTGCCGATGTCACCCCAGTTCGCCTTGACGCCGATCTGGATTACCTGGCCGCTCGCGTCAAACGGGACGCGCGTCCGCAGATTGACCAGACCCGCGATGCCGCCCTCGATCAGGTCGGCCGTCTGGTTCTTGTAGATATCCACGCCGCCCAGCAACTCAGCCGGGACGTCGCCCCAGGAAAGAGCGCGCCCCGCGTTCGCCGAGAACGCATCACGACCGTTGAATTCGTTTCGCACCTGCGGGAGGCCGCGGACGAGAACGCCCGAAGGCTCGGTCGTGAAGTGCGCCGGATCGGTGGGAATGGCGAAGCGCGTGACGCTGACGCCGGGAACGCGCTGAAGCGCCTCGGCCACCGATTTGTCGGGGAAGGCGCCGATGTCAGTCGCGCTGATCGAGTCGATCACCGTATCGGCGCTCTTCTTGCGCTGCAGCGCCGACTCAAGCGCCTTACGAACGCCGGTGACGACGACGTCCTTGGCCTCCAAGGGTTCGGGAGCCGCCGCGGTGTCTTGCGCACCGGCAGCCGCCGTCTGGGCCGCAACAGGCGCCGCAAGGACGCAGAGCGCCGCGATCGACGCCCCCGCTTCCAACACACGACGCAAACGAATCGAATTAGCCATTACACCCCCTCCAACTTCAAAATCCGCCCTGGATTTTTATCACTAGGAATTTTTATATACGAAAGCTTTTTTCACACTTCAAGAAAATACAAAACCCTCACCGGCAAAAGCGCGAACCGAACGATCGATTGGAAGCCGGTAGTTGCACATCAACCACGCCGATCGCCTTCCAACGGAAGCGACGCGCTTATCGGGCTATCGATACCCGGAAAGCGACGCGTCGTGCGCAAACCGATAACCTCCCGTTTTCACCCTTCCCTGCGCTGATTTGAGCTCAGCTTATTTCTCATACAAATGGGCAATGGCCATAAAAACTGGCTTCCGTCTACGGCTAAGTATATGGTAGCGTTACCGTAATTCGAGATTTTCGACCCCAGATCGGCTGGAATATTCCCGTCTGCAAAATGTGGGACCGGCTTGCAAAACCACAGTCCGCTTCAGAACATCTTCATGGTGACTCGCTCGGTTGGGCATATGATCCCCAGCGAAGACGAAAGAACTATCCACATGTTCTGTGCAGGCGATTCGGCGGAACTATATTAGGTAGCCGCCATGGAGAGGACCGGGCATGATCATCGACCCGAAGGATGTCGCCGCAGGCTTCATAGGTCTGGTCCGCATATCTCGCGGGATATGTTGTTGATTGTTCAATGAATTATACTGTGGAACCCGGATCGCGCAATTGTGAAGATTGGCGCGTCAGACGATGAACGATCTGCGGCATGATTCCATCGTCCTTCAGCGCGACAACGGGTTCGACTTACGTTCGCTGAATTCAAACGCCATAAAAGGGGGGCCCTGGCCCGGCCTGCTTCAGCGTGCCGCGCTTGTCCTGGCGGTATGGACTGCGATTGGCTTCGTTCAATTCCTCCCGCAGCTGATCGCGGGTATCAGCACGGCAAACTTGATCGACAAAGTCCTGGATGCCTGGGCCTGGGCCCTGCTTACTCCGGTGATTTTGCTGGTTCACCGCCGATTCTCGTCCACGGAACAGAGCGTGGTACGCCTCGCCATCCTTTGGTTCATCGTGGCGATACCGTTCAGTATCGGCCACGCCTATCTCACGGCTATCTTTCTCTATCCTTTCAAGGCGGTGTGGTGGAGCCCGTTTCGGGACAAGGAATATCTGGTCTTTTACGTAATCGGCAGCTGGCAAACCTTCTTTGCGGTCGCCAGCGTTTTACAGGCGTCCCGATATTATAACCGCTTCCTGACAAGCGATCTCAAGCTGGAGCGGGTGGAAAAGACGCTGATCGAGGCACGGCTGAACGCGCTACGGCTTCAGCTCGAGCCACACTTCTTGTTCAATGCGCTCAACGCGATCTCGTCGGAACTTTCGACCAATCAAAAGCTGGCTCGCGAGATGATCGAGGATCTTGGCGTGCTTCTTCGCCGGTCGCTCGATTGCAAGGACCGGATGGAGATCACGCTCGCCCAGGAACTGACGCTGCTCGATCATTATCTTTCGATCCAGCGGGTTCGCTTCGCCGAACGGCTGGAAATCCAGATGAAAGTTGAGCCGGCGACGCTGAACACCCTGGTCCCGCCGATGCTGCTGCAGCCGCTGGTCGAAAACGCCATTCGCCACGGCATCGAGCGGCGCGTGTCGGGCGGAACGATCAGAATCTCGGCGGCCAAGGTCGACGACGAACTTCATATCCATGTCGTCGACAATGGCGTGGGCTTGCCGCGCAACTGGCAGATGGAAAAGTCATCCGGGCTTGGGGTGCGGGTAACGCGCGAGCGCCTGGAAGCGCTTTATCCCCAATGCGGCGCCGATTGTTTCTCCATCAGCCGCCGGAAGTCAGGCGGAACCGAGGTGGCGATACGGATCCCGCTGCATGGCGGTGAGGGCGAAAAGTCGTGAAGCCGCCCCTGGAGTCGATCTCCGTGCTGGTCGTGGACGACGAGGCGCCGGCGCGCCGCCGCCTCACGGAGCTGCTTGCCAAAGACCATGAGATAGGGCGCGTGCTGGAAGCCAAGAACGGCATCGCCGCCGTGCCGCTCATCCAGGACGAACAGCCCGACATTGTTCTGCTCGACGTACAGATGCCCGGCGTCGATGGCTTCGGCGTGATCGATGCGCTGGGTGCGGAAAATATGCCGCTGACCGTCTTTGTCACGGCCTACGACCAGTTCGCGGTTCGGGCGTTCGAGGCAGACGCGGTCGATTACTTGCTCAAGCCTTTCGGCGATGCGCGCTTTGAGAAGACAATGGAGCGCGCCAAGAAGCGCCTGCGCGAGATCCGCACCGGCGTTTCGGAGGCTACCGGCTCGGTTGGGCCGGAACTGCTCAAGCTGGCGGCGAAGCGCGCCATACCCGGCGAGATCTGGGATTGGGTGGTGGTCAAGACCAGGACCGCCACACGCTTGCTAATGACCCAGGATATCGACTGGGTCGAGGCCGCCGGCGTCTATGTGACGCTCCATGCCGGCGGGGAGGAGTTCCTCTACCGCGCGAATCTTAGCGCCGTGACCAGCCGGCTGGACCCCTTTCAGTTCGTTCGCATCCACAGATCCAGCCTTGTGAATCTCAACTCGGTCGCCCTTCTCGAGCGGCGTTCGCACGGCGAGTTCGAGATCGTTCTGAAGGACGGGACACGATTGATGCTCAGCCGAAACTATCGGGCAGACATAGAGGCACGGCTGGGCCAATCCCTTTAAGCCGTTTTTCCGGCCGGACCTTTCTAGTGCGCCGGCTTCAGCATTCCGTGCATCGCGATCCAGCGCACGAATTCATCGAACCAGCCGGTGCTGGTGGTCTGCTTGGGATACATGCCGAAGCCGTGTCCCCCCTGTTCGAACAGGTGAAACTCGACCGGCCGCTTCGCGGCCCGCCAGCTGTCGATCAGCCCATATCCGCTATTTCCGAATAACGGGTCGTCAGCGGCGAGCGCGACGAACAAAGGCGGCGCATCGGCCGGAACGGTAACGGGTGCAAGCGAGCCGTAGATGATTCCGATGAAAGCCGGCTTGGCATCCTGCCCGTTCAGGGTCGTTGCCATCGTCAGGCCCGCGCCCGCCGAGAAGCCGACCATTCCGATACGGTCGGCATCGACATGCCATTCCGCCGCACGCTTGCGAATGAGCGCGAAAGCGGCACGCGCGTCCGCTATCTGAGGGGCAAGGCTAGCGCTCATATCCACCGGCCTGCCTGACGCGGGCCGCGCGGCGCCAGCGAACATTTGGGCCATCGATTGCTGGAACGCCGCCATGTCGGGCGGGGTCGGGCGGAGTCGATATTTGAGCACGAAGGCAGCCACTCCTTTGGCGGCGAGCGCCTTCGCCACGCTCCAGCCTTCGTTGTCCATCGACAGTGTCATGAAGCCGCCACCCGGTGCGACGATCACGGCGGCGCCGGTCGCCTTGGCGGGATCAGGTAGAAACGGCGTGAGCGTGGCGACCGTGACATTGCGGGCGAAGACGCTGCCATATTGGCTGTGCCAGACTTCCGGCGCGGTGTTCCCAGGGAGCGGCCCCGTCCCCAACTCAATCGCGCCCGGCTGCGCCGGAATCGTGATCGGCGTCATCTTGTCATTCTGCGCCACAGCCGGCGTGGCCAGGGTGCAGGCGATCGCGGCAAGCAGGGACGTGCATGTCCGTCCCAAGGCCCATCGCTTTCCTATGAAAGCCGTCCCCTGCCCCATCGCCGCTCTCCTGATTATCGGGTCGTATCGCCCGGGTCGCCGCATTTATTGTCCAACAAATGCGGCGACCCTAACAGCGAGTCAATCCTATACGATCCGTATTTTGTCCGGTAGCGGCTCCGCGTCAGGCGGCAAAGCACTCCTGTCGCTGTTCTCCGAGGCCCTCGATGCCCAGACGCACGACGTCGCCATCCTTGAGGAACCAAGGCGCGGGCTTTTGACCGAGGCCGACGCCCGGTGGCGTTCCCGTCGTAATGATGTCGCCGGGCTCCAGCTCCATGAAGCGCGAGCAATAAGCCACGATTTCGGCGACGCTGAAGATCATCGTGGAGGTATTGCCGTCCTGCACTCTCTGGCCGTTGACCTCGAGCCAGAGCGATAGCGCCTGCGGGTCGCCCACCTCATCCGCCGTGACAAGCCATGGGCCCACGGGACCGAACGTGGGGAAACCTTTGCCCTTGTCCCAGGTCGGGCCTCGCTCCTGCTGCCAATGCCGTTCCGAAACATCGTTCACCACGCAATAGCCCGCGACATGGCTCAAGGCATCGGCCTCACCGACCTGGTAGGCCCGCGTACCGATCACCACCCCGAGCTCCACTTCCCAGTCGGTTTTCTCCGACCCGGGAGGTATCGCAATTGGATCGTTAGCCCCCTGCAGGCAGTTCACCCACTTGTTGAACACGACCGGTTCTGACGGGATGGGCAGGTTCGATTCCGCGGCGTGATCGGCATAGTTCAGACCGATCGCTACGAACTTGCGCGTGCCCGCGACTGGCACCCCGTAGCGCGCGCCGGCCGGCGCGAGCGGAAGTTGTTCCACCGTTATCCCGCGCAGCCGCGTCAGGCCCTCTGCCGACAAAGCCTCGGGCCCGATGTCGGGCATGATCGATGAAAGGTCGCGGATAGCGCCATCGCTATCGACGATGCCCGGCTTCTCCTGTCCGGCGGGGCCGAAGCGGCAGAGTTTCATTTCAGAATATCCTTTCCATTTGGGCAAAACGCGCCGCCCGCCAATGCAGAGCGGTCGATCGACGCGATCGACGCGCAACCGGCAAGCGTCATCACCACTTTGAGTTCGCGTTCAAGGATCGAAAACATTTCGTCCACCCCCGCTTCACCTTTCGCGGCGAGAGCCCACAACCAGGCGCGACCGAGCAGAACGCCCTTTGCGCCGAGCGCGAGCATGCGAAACACATCGAGCCCGGACCGCACGCCGCCGTCCGCCAGGACCGTCATCCGCTCACCGACGGCGTCGGCGATCGCTGGGAGAGCATGCGCGACGGACGGCACTCCATCCAGTTGCCGCCCGCCATGATTGGAAACGACGATGCCCTCGGCCCCATAATCGGCGGCTGCCACCGCATCCACGGGGTCGAGTATGCCTTTCACGATCAGTGGGCCGTCCCAGGCAGCGCGCAACCAATCGAGGTCCTTCCACCGGATGCCCGGATCGAAATTCCGCGCCATCCAGGCGATATAATCGTTCATCCCGCTATCGGTGCCGAGCACGGGCACCAGATTACCCAGCTGGTGGGGCCGCCCTCGCAAACCGACGTCCCAAGCCCAGCGCGGCTTGCCGAGCGCCTGTACAAACCGGCGCGCGGGGCCATTTGGCCCGGACATGCCTGAGCGCGGATCCCGCCACCGGATGCCCGGCGTCGGCATGTCCACCGTGAAGACGAGGGCTTCGGCGCCCTTCTCCTTCGCCCGTGCCAGCAGGTCGCGCATGAACCCCCGATCGCGAACGACGTAGAGCTGGAACCAGAGGCGCGCCGATGGAGCACCTGCACGCAGCTCATCGAGCGGGCAGATGCCGACGGTGGAAAGCGTGAACGGCACATCATGCGCGTTCGCCGCGCGGGCAGCCTGGATCTCGCCGCGGCGCCGGAACATGCCACCGATGCCGATCGGCCCCAGCGCCACCGGCAAGGACTGGCGCCGTCCGAACCAAACGGTCGCGAGATCGACCCGCGCGACGTCCTGCAAGACTCGTTGACGGATCCGGATCTCCGCCAGGTCGGTCACGTTACGCCGCAGCGTCTCCTCCCCAAGCGCTCCGCCGTCCGCATAATCGAACAGGAAGCGCGGAAGACGCCGGCGCGCGGCATCCCTGAAGTCGTCGATTGAAGCGATTACGGTCACGCGGTCAGGCCATCGTCCAGCCGCCGTCGAGCGCTATCGCCGTTCCGGTCGTATAGGCGCTCTCATCGCTCGCCAGATACAGGGCGAGTTGCGCGACTTCTTCGGCGGTGCCGATACGCCCCATCGGCTGGCGTGCGACGAAGGCGGCGCGGGCCGCATCGGCATCCCCCGTCGCCGCCAACCTCTGGTCGAGCGAAGGCGACTGCACTGTCCCGGGGCAGATCGCGTTGCAGCGAATGCCTTGTCCCACATAATCGAGCGCGATCGATCGCGTCAGGCCGACGACCGCACCCTTGGAGGCGCAATAAGCGAGCCGATTGGGCACGCCGATCATAGCACCCGCGACCGATGCGATGTTGACGATCACCCCCTTGCCGGCCGCGAGCATGGCGGGAAGGACCGCCTGCGTCATCCGGATCGTCGCACGCACGTTCAGGTCGAACGACAGATCGAGCCCGCGCTCGGTCGTGGAGAGCAGATCCCCTGCATCGACATAGCCCGCGCAATTGACCAGCACATCAAGCCTGCCCGCCCCCAGACCGGCCGCGGCGACCGCCACGGGATCGAGCAGGTCCGTGAGACAGATCTCGCAATCATGCAGCGTCGCGAGCGCGTCCGCATTCACGTCGAGCGCGATGACCGAGGCGCCTTCGCGTACGAAAAGCTCGACGATGGCACGGCCAATTCCCTGGGCGGCCCCGGTGACGAGAACCTTCTTTGCGGCAAGGCGAGGCATGATCTGAATCCGATTGGGGTTAGGGGTGGTCGCTCTGACGGAACACGAGCTTCGCTTCAGGCCAATCCTGTTCGGCCCTGGCCGGGCGGCGCTGCAGGCGTCCCATCCGCCGATGCCAATCCAACAGCTCAGGAACGGTAGCGCTCTCGCGGTCGAGCCCGGCGGGATCGAAATCGTCGGATACGGTCATGATCATCACGAGCCGATCGGCGTGACGAAAGATTTCGAGATCGAGGATGCCGTGCCGGCGCTGCACGTCGAGCACCGCTGCCGGCGTATATCCGGGCAGATGCGCTTCCTCATAGGCCGCGAACACCGCGGGGTCGTCAGCTAGGTCCTGCACGCGCACGATCCGGCGGGGGCCGGCAGAACCAGCGGTCGGCATCAGCGCTTTTCCAGCTCGATACCGGAACGCTCGATGATAGCGCGCGCCTCCGCCGGCCAACCCGATTTGGGAACCAGAAGGTTATCGGCCTCACGATTGTTGAGATAGGGCGTCCAGGACCCGGTCCGCCGCCCGGAATCAT